>Ga0209187_1000794_pt1 | contig 46425 bp, 35 predicted proteins | sample BantaG_FD_187430 | JGI IMG/M metagenome (GOLD analysis project Ga0209187, IMG submission 187430) | Marine algal microbial communities from Bantry Bay, Ireland - BantryBay_4 metaG (SPAdes) (version 2) | ecosystem: Host-associated > Algae > Red algae > Unclassified | place: Bantry Bay, Ireland...
GTTGTACAGATGTAAATGCTTGTAATTACGATGCAGCAGCTACTGTAGATGATGGTACTTGCTTTAGCACAGGCGATGCTTGTGATGATGGCGACGCTAATACCAATAATGATGTTTATGTAGATTGTGCTACTTGCGCAGGAGCAGCTCCAGTAACTTGTCCAACATCTGCCAAAATAAATGAATTTCATTATGATAACGCAGGTGGCGATGTAAACGAATTTGTAGAAATTGCATTACCAGCAGGTTCAGATCCAACAGGTGTTCAAGTAGATTTATACAATGGTTCTAATGGTGCTTCTTACAGCACTATAGTTTTAAGTAGTACAGAATTTGTAAGTACCGATGGCACTTTTGATTATTACGTATGGTCAGTTTCTCCACAAAATGGGCCAGATGGTATTGCAGTAAGTTGTACAGATGGTACCCAATATCAATTTATAACTTACGAAGGTGCTTTTATGGCAACCGACGGCCCATTTGCAAATGTTATGGGTACAGATGTTATTGTTTCCGAACCAGGCGATGCTTTAGAAACAAATTCTATTATGTGCGATGGCACAGGAACTTTTTTAACCAATTGTACAGCTGATGCAGGTGCAGCAAACGATTTAACAACTTGTGTTGCTGACCAACCAGAATGTTCACTTCAGTCTGGTACATGTGCGAATTGCCCAGCAGAAAGTACTAACCAAACAATTGATTTAACTACAGGCACATCTTTTAATGATGGTGCCGAACTTTGCGCAGCATTCGATTGTTTTAATCCAGTTAATCCATTTCCAAGTTACGATGCTGCTGCTAACACCGGTTCTTGGACATTAAATGCGGGTTATGTAAACGCATTTGCTGTTGGTGGCGTTCAAGATATTCCTTTACCAGATGGAATTGTTGGCGGTTGTTTAACAGCAGATTTAAATATAATTAGTGGTACAACACCTTTCACTATCGAATTTAGAATTGAAAATGGAACTGGTGCACCAGGCGACGGTGGTCAAGCACTAACTTTTGATGTTCAAGTGGATGGAACTGGTGCTTGCTCAATGGGTGGCGATTTTAGCAATGGTAATGCGGTAAACGGTTTTACATTTACACCAGGCACTTTATATTCTATAGTAATTGGTGTGGTTGATTTTACTGGAGCTCCTGTTGCAACTGATATTGTTGTAGAAATTTCTAATGTTGCTTTAAATGTTTGTGTAGCAGATGCGGTTGTTTGTAATCCACCTGCTGGCGAAACTTGTGATGATGGAGACCCAAATACTATAAACGATATAATACAGCCTGATTGTAGCTGTGCTGGTGAAACTCCATCTACCGCTGGTTGTTTAGATGCTACCGCTTCAAATTTTGATCCTAATGCAGATACAGATAATGGTAGCTGCTTATATTTATGTAATGAAAGTAACTTATTAGATATTTCAACATTTGGTCCTTTTGATGGTGGTACAGGTCTTTCTTATGGCGCACCAACAGGTATGGGCTTATTAGCTGGTGCTTCTAATGATTTTGGTGGCTTTACTTGGGATGTAAATACAGCAGGTTTAACCTTAGATCAGATATGTTTATTTATTGATATGGAAGTTATTGGGGATGCAGCAGCATTTCCAATTAATTTAGAATTTAGAATACAAAACGAATGCGGTGGTTTTCCTTGCCCCTGGGTTGATTTTAATATTACTGTAGCAGGCCCTGGCATTTATACACTTGGCGGTTTGTTGGCTGATGGTAATGTAAGTACTGCTGGTGTTTTCGATCCAAATGGGCCTAACACACAAATAGTAGCAGCATTACCGAACTTTAGTGGTACTGCCTTAGCTGCCAATGTAGATGTTGTTTTTAGTAACCTTTGTGTTTCCGATGGAAACTGTGTTGTTGAACCTGTTTTAGGTTGTACAGATGTTAATGCTTGCAATTACGATCCGGCTGCAACACAAGATGATGGCTCTTGCCAGGCAGCACCAGTTTGTAATACCGATATTTGTTTAGGAGATACAGAAATGGTTGATCCTGCCAATCCGTGTGATTGTATTGTAGATCAAATACAAGTTTTAGGTTGTACCAACATTAATGCATGTAATTATGAAGCAAATGCAAATTGTGATGATGGTAGTTGCGATTTAGGAAATACAGCTTGCCCAGATGCTTGTAATGAACCTGACCCTAACGATAATTGCGATATTACAACAGATACTTTTGATGAAGCTACTTGTACAGTAAGCAATACGCCAAACTGTGCTGCTGGTACAACGTTTAATGCATCAACTTGTAATTGTGATGTTAATCCAATACTTGGTTGTATAGATATGGATGCTTGTAACTTTGATATGAATGCAAATACAGATGATGGTTCTTGTGTTTATGCAGAAGCTTCAGAAATATCTACAACAAGTTCAACAACAGTTTGTATAGATGATGGTATTGATGAACCAATAGATGTTACTATTGATGTTGCTGGTCAAGGTGATAGTGGTGCTTGGCTTATTACAGATCAAAATGCAATCATTTTAGACCTACCTGCTGGCCCTCCATTTATATTAGATGGTGCAGGTGTTGGTACTTGTTTAATATGGTTTGTTACGTTTTCTGATGATAGTTTCAATTTGCAAGTAGGTGATAATGCTGCAGATTTAGTGGCCGCCTCTGGTTGTGCTGCTTTATCAAATTCAATTTCAGTTATTAGAGATGAATGTGGAGAATGTGCTCCTAATTCTGGTACTTTCCCCTGGAACGGTCAATAATCTTTTTTAAGAAAGAACTCAATAAAAATTGATTTAAAAATCTTAAAAAAGAACAAAATGAAAATTATAATAAATAAATATATAAAACTTGTTGCCGCAATAGCGGTAATGAGTTTAGTTTCGTTTCAATTGCAAGCACAAGAAGAATGCGATTGTTTAAACGAAACATTTACGGCCTATGCTGTTGCCGAGCCAGGTACTTTTAATGAAATGTTTCACTCGCAATTGTATCTTTTAACAGATGTAAATGGAAACATTTTAGCTTCTAATATGACAGGTAGCTTTCCAAACCTTATGAGTGATACAGATTACTCAATTTACGCTGTAAATCTATTGGATTTGGATTTAATGAATTTCCAAAATGATATTATTGGTGGAAGTAATATTAGTGATCTTATCAATTTAACTGGTGACTTTGCCAACTACTGTTTTGACCTTAATCCAAATTCGGCATCTTATAATTGTACTTGTATTACTTTTGTTTGTCCAACTTTGGGTGAGGTATCAACTACTGGCCCAATTTGCAACGATGAAACTTTTGATATTACCGCAACAGGATTATTAGATGTTTTACAAACCGAAAATAATGAAACAGACTTTCAAATAGTATTTGGTTTTTATAATGGAATTGTAACTAATCCTAATCCATACACAACTGCACCAGATGGTTTGTTTGCGATGGGTAATTCGGTAACACCTGTAAATGGTGTTGCAAGTTTAACGGGAATGGGCTTAGGGCTTGACGCAGGTACTTTTACGGTAGTAGCTTATTTAAGTCCTGCTCCCGAAAGTACTATTTGCCAACCAGTAGCAACTACAGAAATAATAATTTTTGAAGAACCTGTTGTTGATCTAGGAGATGACATTCAGGCTTGCACCGGTGAAGCATTAATATTAGATGCAGGCGCTGGTTTTAACAGCTACTCCTGGAGTACAGGAGAAACTTCACAAACAATTACAGTTACTCAACCAGGTATGTATAGTGTAACAGTTTCAAATGCAAACAATTGTATTGATTCTGATGATATAATGGTGGTTTTTAACAACACAATTCCAACAGATAACCCAATTACTATTTGTGAAGGATCAAGTTACATCTTACCCGATGGAACAGAAGTTTCTACAGCAGGAAATTATCCGGTTACTTTAACTTCTACTGCTGGTTGCGATAGTGTGGTAACTACAATTTTAAGCTTAAATACAAGCTTAGCAACAGATAATCCAGTAACAATTTGTATTGGAGAAAATTACGTTTTACCTGATGGAACAGAAGTTTCCACAGCAGGAGATTATCCCGTTACATTAACTTCTACTGCAGGTTGCGATAGTGTTGTAACTACAATTTTAAGCATAAATGAGGTTTTAAATTCAAATGAAGAAGTCACTATTTGTGAAGGGGAAATGTTCACCTTGCCCGATGGAAGTAGTGTTTCAACATCTGGAGTTTACCCGGTAACTGTAATATCTGCAGCAGGTTGTGATAGTATAGTTACTACTACTTTAACCGTAAATGTTATTTTAAGTTCAGATAATCCAATTTCCATCTGCGAAGGATCAAATTATACTTTACCTGATGGAACAGAAGTTTCTACAGCAGGAAACTACCCTGTAACTTTAACTTCAACTGCTGGTTGCGACAGTGTTGTAACTACAATTTTAACAGTAAATGCTACATTGCAAACAGATAACCCAATTACTATTTGCGAAGGATCAAGTTATATTTTATCTGATGGAACAGAAGTTTCTGCGGCTGGAAACTATCCTGTAACTTTAATTTCAACTGCTGGTTGCGATAGTGTGGTAACTACAATTTTAACAGTAAATACTACATTGGAAACAGATAACCCAATTACTATTTGCGAAGGATCAAATTATATTTTACCCGATGGATCAGAGGTTTCTACAGCAGGAAATTATCCTGTAACTTTAGCATCAACTGCTGGTTGCGATAGTGTAGTGACTACAATCTTAACAGTAGTTACTACATTGGAAACAGATAATCCAATTGCTATTTGCGAAGGATCAAATTATATTTTACCTGATGGAACAGAAGTTTCCGTAGCAGGAAATTATCCTGTAACTTTAACTTCAACTGCTGGTTGCGATAGTGTTGTAACAACTATTTTAACATTAAATTCTACATTGGAAACAGATAACCCAATTACTATTTGCGAAGGATCAAATTATATTTTACCCGATGGAACAGAGGTTTCAGCATCAGGAAATTATCCTGTAACTTTAGCATCAACTGCTGGTTGTGATAGTGTTGTAACTACAATTTTAACAGTAAACGAGTTGCCTGTTGTGAGTATTTCAGGCGAATTGGATATTTGTAGCGACGGAACTGGTGCAACTAATAGCGATGAAACAACTGCTTTGTTTGCTACGATGGGTTTTGATTCATATTTATGGAGTACCGGGCAAACAAACCAGGCGATTATTGTTACTGCCATGGGAGATTATACTGTAACCGCAACTGATACAAACGGTTGTATAGGTAGTGCAATTGTAACTGTTGCTGAAAATGATTGTACTATATTTTCAGAAATGTGCGATTGTGAAAATGAAATATTCACAGCTTACGCAGTAGCAGAGCCTGATACTTATCAAACAATTGATTATACTCAGGTTTATATTTTAACAGATGATACAGGCAATGTTATAGCATTTAATGGAAATGGCTTTTTTGAGAATTTAGCAGGTAACATTACCTACTATATATATGCAGCTAATGTTAAAGATGAAGATTTAATGGCTTTTGAGGCCAATCTAACAAATATTGCAGCTGTTCAAAATGAAACAGACGCTTATGCCAATTTATGTTATGAATTAAATATAAACAACGCCACTTACTTTTGTAATTGTGTCGGTTTCGTTTGCCCGGAAATAGCCGCAGTTGAAACAGGTGGTTCATTTTGTGTAGGTGAAACTATAGATTTAACCGTTAGTGGTATTTCAAACATTTTACAATCTCAAAACGGAGAATCAGATTTTGGAATTTTGGTTGGCGCATTTAATGGTACACTTTCTAATCCAGATCCTTATACAACCACACCTGGTATTGTGCTAAACAATGGTAACCCGATAACGGTGAATGGAAATACTGCTACTTTAACTGGTATTGGTCCATTAAATAATTCCGGCGCATTTACGGTTGTAGCTTATTTATCTAATCTACCACAAGATGCAACCTGCAGGCCAACGGCAGTTGCAACCATAGTAGTTAATAATAACCCCAACGAGCCACAACCTAACAATCCCTTTACAGCTTGTGAAGGAGAAGCTGTAATTTTTAATGCTCCAGCAGGTTACACTTATTTATGGGCTACTGATGCATCAACACAACAAATTACCGTATTTAATTCTTCAGTTTTACCAGTTACAATAACTAATGCCGAAGGCTGTTCTCAGTCGCTTACTTACGAGTCGCAAATAATTGCGAACCCGAGCGAACCGCAACCGCAATCAGTTAGTGTTTGTGGATCAAGTAATGTTACACTTATTGGCCCGGCTGGCTATAATTATCTTTGGGAAGATGGCACTACATTACAAAGTATAGAAGTACAAACAGCAGGCTTATATGATTTAACCATTTCAAATGATATAGGTTGTACGCAAATATTAACTTATGAAGTTATAGATGAAGGGTTAAATTTACCTGATCCACAACCTGTAGGTATTTGTGGAGTGCAAAACGTAATGTTGGATGGACCAGCCGGTTACACATACTTATGGTCAACAAATGAAACAACGCAAAGCATACAAGTATCATCAATAGGTACTTATACTTTAAGTGTTACAGATGTAACTGGTTGCACACAAGATTTAACTTATTTGGTTACTTATGCTGGAAATTTAGATCTTACCAACCCAGCACCAGTAGAAATTTGCCCAGGCGAGTTTACCTCCTTAGTTGGGCCAACAGGTTTTTCTTACAATTGGTCTAATGGTTCAAGTTCACGTATTATAATGGTTAATGCGCCAGGCTTTTATACTTTAGAAGTAACCGATGATAATAGCTGTATGCAAATTTTGAACTTTGTAGTTTTACAAGCAGATGTTGCTGTGGAAGCACAACCAGACCCTATAATAGCCTGCGTTGGGGAAGTTGTAAATCTGCAAGCTCCAGAAGGTTATAGCTATACTTGGCAAAGTGGTGAACAATCTTCTAACTTAAATGTTACAGAGCCTGGCACTTACAATGTTGAAATATTAAACGGTTGTGCACAAACTTTAAGTTTTGAGGTAACTTATTTACAATTACCAACAATTACAGCAGTAGGCCAAAACCCATCTGCTTGCGGTATTGATGATGGTATAATTACCTTTACTTTTACTGGCATTGCTGATGGAATATATGACTTAACTTTTAAAGCTGGTACTTTCGAAAGTGTTTTAGTTATGAACGGCACAGCAACTGTAACGGGCTTAAGTGAGGGTTTCTACAACTTCATTACTATAGCAGATGAAAATACTTGTGCTGCAACAACAGATAATATAATCGAATTAATTAGTCCTGATTTTGTTGAGCCACCAACCGTAAGTGGTATCAATCAATATTGTGAAGGAGATGGTATTAAATCGCTTATTGCAAAGGGAAGAACAAAAGCAATATTTACCTGGTATTCCGATGAATTGCTTAATAACGTAATATATGTTGGCAGCAACTATTTTCCTATGGGTAATGCAGAAACAGTTTATGTAACACAAACCATAAATGGCAATTGCGAAAGTGCAGCAACAGCATTTACAATAACCATTAATCCTTTACCGGTTTTAGAAAACCAAACCATATCAGTTTGTTCAAGTAGTAATGAGTTGGTATTAGATTTAACATCCTACGAAGCTGCAATAGGAGTAACTGGTGGTGTATGGTCGGATAATGCAGGCGGAATACCAAACCCAGCTGCTTACATGTTTACCAATTTTACATCAATTAATTATTCGGTAGTTAATGGTGCAGGTTGTACGGCTTTAGCTCAAATTAAATTAATTATAAATGATGCTGAAATAAATACACAAGCGGTTTCTATTTGTAATAATCCAGAAGGCAATTTTATTGATCTATTAGCGACTAATAATTGGAATGATGAAGTTGCAGTAAGCGATTGGACAACCAACGATGAAATTGTGGTTGATCCCTCCAACGCAGAAATTACACAAGATGGTCAGGTGTTTGAATTAATTACCTTATCAAATGGTGCGTGCGACACCAAAAATTTATTAATTATTAATATTGAAGAAGCTCCAATTATTGAAGCGGTGGCCTCCTGTAGAAATTCGAGCGACTTAAATGAATTTTATGTGGATGTTTTCACCACCAAAAATCCAAGCTTTAACAATATTATCGTATCAGATGGTATTGCTCAGCAAACAGCTTTAGGTAACAATCAACTTACTTTCGGGCCTTATAATCATAGTGGTTCTGGAGTTGCAGGTATTACTTTTGAAGCTTATTTTGAGGAAAGTTCAACTTGCCCTGTTACCGTTACTGCTAATGAAGTATTGTGCGGGCCAGCCCAATCTTGTGATTGTAATGATCCTGCTAATGCCGGAACTATATTAGCCCAATCGAAACCAGGTACATTTAGAAACGATAATCATACACAAATATATGTTTTAACAGATTTTGATGGCAATATAATCAACAGTAATAATACTGGTTTGTTTACTGGTTTAAGTAATGGTGATTTTAATGTTTACGCAATTAATGTTGATAATTTTGATGCTTACGCTATAAATGTAGCAACTACTACAGAAGATAATATTAGCGTATTCATACCAAGTAAAAGTTACAGTAATTTCTGTTATGAAATTTCGGAAGCGGCCAATTATTCAATTACTTGCGATTGCCTGCCGTTTGTCTGCCCATTAATTAATGATTTGAAAATAACAGGTGATATTTGCGAAGGAGAAACATTTGATGTTACAGTAAGTGGTATTACAAATGTTACTCAAGTTCAAAACAATGAAGCTGATTTTGAAATTTTAGTAGGTTATTACAATAGTTTTGTAGCCTTGCCAGATCCTTACAGTATTGCTCCAGATGGTTTATTAAATGGTGGCAATCCAGTAAATGTTACAGATGGACTTGCTCAATTAAACAATATGGGCGCAGGCTTAGCGGGAGGTAACTACACAATTGTAGCCTATCTTTCTCAAGCACCAGAAGATGTATCTTGCGCGCCAATGGATAGAGCTTTCATAAAAATACACGAAAGCCCGGCTATAAATCCAACCATCAATCCTATTTGTTTAGGTAACAATGGCGTAATTCACCCGAATGTATCAGGTGGTTTGTTTCCTTATAAAATTGAATGGACAACTCCTACAGGAGAATTGTATTCAGTAGCTACCTTTACTATTTCGCAAGCAACTTTAGAAGATGCAGGAACTTATACCATAAATGTTTCAGATGTTAGAAATTGTTCAAGTACAGTTGAAGTAGAAGTAGAAGTGTTAGATGGTGATTTAGGTTATCAGGAAGTGTTTGTTTGTGAAGACATACCAGGTGGCGCAGTAGATGCAATTGTAGATTTAACAATTTACGAAAACGATTTTGTTGTTGAAGGTGGTACTTGGATAAATGAATCAAACAATGCCGTTGTTGATGCTACTAATGTAAGTTTAAATGGGACTAACGTTTTCCGTTTTGAATATCATTTAGATAATAATGTACAATGTCAAAGCGAAGGAGTTTTGTTGTTAAATATCGCAGCAGCCAACTCAGAATTCTGTGGTGGTTTAATTGACGAATGCTTGGCAAATGCAGGAGACACGCAACCTGCCATAGAGGATATTTGCGATTGCGAAACAGACATAACAATACCTTTGTCATTAACTGCTACAGCCGTTCAAGGTTCTTATGAAACAGATGGTTATAGCTTAATTTATTTATTGGTTAATGATGCAAACAGCATTATAAACTATAATAATAATGGCGTTTTTACAGATTTAAGCGATCAAACAAGTTATTCAGTTTATATTGTAAATGTGTTAGATGAAGATTTAAATTCTTTCGAAACAATTTTAAATAATGGTGCAAATATTCAAGAGGTAAATGATCAATCCGGATCTTTTGAAAACCTTTGTTACGATTTAAATAATAATTTTGCGGCTTATTCAAGCAGTTGTAATTGTGAGCCACCAAACGAATGTTTGGCAAATGCAGGAGACACGCAACCTGCCATAGAGGATAATTGCGATTGCGAAACAGACATAACAATACCTTTGTCATTAACTGCTACAGCTGTTCAAGGTTCTTATGAAACAGATGGTTATGGATTAATTTATTTATTGGTTAATGATGCAAACAGCATTATGAACTATAATAATAATGGCGTTTTTACAGATTTAAGCGATCAAACAAGTTATTCAGTTTATATTGTAAATGTGTTAGATGAAGATTTAAATTCTTTCGAAACAATTTTAAATAATGGTGCAAATATTCAAGAGGTAAATGATCAATCCGGATCTTTTGAAAACCTTTGTTACGATTTAAATAATAATTTTGCGGCTTATTCAAGCAGTTGTAATTGTGAGCCACCAAACGAATGCTTGGCGAATGCAGGTGTTGCAACTTTGCAAGCCGAAAGTGCTGTTTTTTGCGATGGCGATTTGGTTGGTCCGTTTGAAGTTGACTATTTTAGCGGTACAGATCCAGGCGCAGGTTATACTTATATTTGGTTAGCAACTGATGGCGCACCTGACTATAATATTTTGGATTATACAGAAGCAGATGCAACTGATTTAACTGGTAATTTTAGCAATTTAGCTGCTGGTAACTATTGCATTCACGGTTTTTCTGTAGAAGGCACTTTAGCAACTTTTGAAAGTTATATTGAAAATAACAATATTGAAAACGGAGTACAAGTGGCAACTGCAATTAGTGAAGGCGCGCTTTGTGCCGATTTAATTGTAGCAGATTGTATAAGCGTTGAAATAAAAGCTTTACCAGTTGCAAATATTAACTCTTCTACTAGTTTATGTAATATAAGTGGAGGTAATTTTCCAACCGAAGTTGATTTGAGCAGCTTAATTATTACTGATGCTAATATAGGTTCTGGGGCGTGGTATGCTGTTAGCGGAGGTACGGAACCACTTCCATCAACCTTAATTACAAGTGCTACATTAGCAATTGGAACTACTAATTTTTACTACATAATTGATGATGGCCCTTGCAGATCTATTAACTATGTAGTTAATATAAATGTATTAGATTGTAGTGAAGCTATCTGCACTTACAGCTTAAATACCAGCGACGTTAGTTGTAATGCAGATGGAACATTTAATTTAGCTTTATCAGTTGATTTAGCGAATGTACTCTCTGATGAGTTTTTTGTAAACATCGGTGGCGTTGATTATGGTCCATATACTGACTCAGATAATGATGGAACTGAATTGATTGATGTTGAGAATGTTGCTGCAAACTCTGGTACAAACTCAATAAGTATTGCAGACGGACAAAGTGGAGAAATAACACCACCAGCTACAATTTTTATTTCAGAATTACATTATGATAACTTTAGTTCTGATGTAAATGAATCAATTGAAGTTACTGCTACTGTAGGTACTGATTTAAGTAATTATATTATTGAATTATATAATGGTAATGGAGGAGCTGTTTATAATTCTATGACACTTTCTAGTGTAGTAAATGAAGAGGCTGATGGATACGGCTCTGTGGCTTTCACCTATCCATCAAACGGTATTCAAAATGGACCAGATGCAGTAGCCTTAGTAGATGCAAGTGATGCAGAAAACCTGGTTATAGTTGAATTTATTGGTTATGAAGTTGGCGATGAACCATTTTTTGCTACAAGTGGAACTGCTGTTGGTTTACAACCTTTAGAAATTGGCGCAGAAGAACCTGGTGAAATTGGTGAAAGCCTACAACTGACCGATTTAGGTTGGGTTGGCCCAATAACAGATTCTTTTGGTAGCTTAAATGAAAATTTGACTGTACAAACTGGCAACGTTACTATTGAATGTAGCTATAACTTTGATGTGGAATTTCCACCTTGTGGTGCTTGTTCACTTAATGTTACTGCAGCACCAGTCAGCTGCCAAAGCAATCAATTTTTTGTTGATGTTACTGTTGATGCAACTAACCCTGCAAGCAGCCAGTTTACAATTGAATATGTAGTATTTGGTTTTGTAATTACCAACTACGGCAATTTCGATTACAATAGTGGCACGGTTAATATTGGCCCACTACCTGCTGATGGGAATACCTCTTACGAATTTATTGTAAGAGATGTTGATGCATCTGATTGTCAAAGTACTTTTATAATAGAACCTCAAAGTTGCCCGCCGGCAAGAGGCAATATTGATGATATTCCAATAATTTTAATTGATCCATTAGATTTAGTATTTGATGAATTTGGTAGTTTTAATGATTTGGAGATTGGTACTTTAGATGAAATAACAGACAAAGGCAATGAACCTATTTTTGTTAATGATAAAACCAATTGGAAAACCAATGTTAGTTATTTAAAACCAAATCCGGCAACTAATAACTTGTTTATCGGCATTAACTCCAAAACAACTAATAATATACATTTTGAAGTGGTTGATGTTGCTGGCAGTGTATTAGTGCGTAATATGAAAGCTGTAAATGAAGGTATAAATGAAATTGAGTTAGATGTAAGTACTTACAAGCCAGGTATTTATTTTATTAAAATGCTGCAAGGTGATACTATATTCCACAAAAAATTCATTAAAGAATAGTTAGGAGATATTTCTAACTTAAATACTAAGGGCGATATTAATTTTCTGATATCGCCTTTTTTTATGTTTTAGTTTCAGGTAAAACTATATTTAGAGGTTAATTTTCATAAAATGAAAAAATAGTAAAAACTTTTTCTGTTGAATTATTAAAATGAAAGAAATAATAGGATATAAAAATATTCTGCTTCGCTCAATAAAAATAGAAGATGTTTCAATTGGGTTAAGGCAAGTTGGTGAAGGGCGTGATTTGGTTTTTATTCACGGTTTTCCTACTCATGGATACACTTGGAGAAAGCTAATTCCGGAACTATCAAAAAGATTTAGATGCAACATTGTTGACTTACCAGGATTAGGTGATAGCAGTTGGACGGATAATACTGATTTTAAAAGTTCATCACAGGCAAAATATATTATAAAACTATTAAAGCAGGAAAATATAAACAAGTTCAGCTTAATTGCTCATAATTCTGGTGCTACTATTGCTAGAGCTATTGCAATTAAAGAGCAAAAAAAAGTTGAAAATTTAATATTACTAAATACTGAAATTCCGCATCACAGGCCGCCTTGGATTCTTTTGTATCAAAAAATTGGATTATTACCAACAGCTCCCTCAATTATAAGTAAGTTACTTAAACAGAAATGGTTCATTAAATCATCTATGGCTTTCAAAGAATTGTATACTAATAAATCTATGTTGGATGATGAAAATAATGTAGGTCCTTATTTAAATCCTGTTACTAACTCGAGAACAAAATTAATTGGAGCATTTAAATACCTTAAAGGAATTGAGTGGGAATTAATTGATAAATTTGAATATACTCATAAATTAATTGAAGCTAATGTTTTATTTATTTGGGGTAGTGATGACAAAACATTTCCTATTAAATTAGCTAAAGAAATGACAGAGCAATTTAAATGTAAATTTGAGTTTGTCACCATTGAAAATGCTTCATTATTGCCACACGAAGAAAAACCTAAAGAAGTAATCAATTCAATACTAAATTTTTTTAGGTAAATTTAATTTTCATCATTAGGCTAAATCATAAATAAGTCTCATATTTAAAATACGTGTAAAATCCCTCACTTCTTGATCTCAAATTTCATTACTTAAATATCTATTCATTAAAAATGCTAAAACTTACGATAATGCAATATTTCTTTTAAAAAAAGGTTTAGGATAAGTAAATTGCAAAAAAGTAGCACTATTTTTGCATTAAAATTATTAAAGTAAGATGAAAATGAAATCAATAAAAAAAATGTTTGCTCTGGTAGCTGTTGTAGCATTTATTGCTGTTAGTTTAAGCTCTTGCCATCGCTATGGTTGCCCGGGCCAAGTTGAGCAAGATGCAGAAATTACTCAAAACGAAAAGTGTTAATGGCAGTAAATTGGAAACAATTAACAAGTACTACTGAAGTTGATGAGTTGATTCAACTATCTCACCAAAAACCACAATTAATTTTTAAGCATAGTACACGCTGCGGTGTTTCGTCTCATATGAAAATGCAGTTTGAAACCGAATGGAATGGTGCTGATGAAAGCATTGATATTTATTATTTAGATTTATTGAACTATAGAGATGTTTCGAACTATGTGGCAAAGGTAAGCAAGGTTTATCATCAGTCGCCGCAAGTTATTTTATTTAAAGATGGAGACGCAGTCGCTAATGCATCGCACCAAGCTATAAAAGCTAATGCAATTAATGCTGCATTAGTTTAGTTGAACAATAGAGCAGAAATATTTTTGAACTAATAGCTATTATTGATTTAGTTTCGATTGTACTGGTTTTCTTTTCTCTAAGAAATCTTTATATGGGTTATCCGTATTGAGCTAACATTTGTCCCGTATAGTTTATTAAAAATTTTTATTTAAAGCTTACGTTTTTTTCTATATTTGGATGAATACTCATAATAACCGGACAATTTAAGGCTACCTTTATTAAGAGTTCTTTATCCTCAGCTGTATAGTTTTTATTAGGAAACACTACTTCAATATTCAATTTTGAAATTCGGCGAGGATTAGCAGCCATTATTTTTTCTATCATTGCTATTGTGCCATCAATATTTAAGTTTCTTTTTTTTGCAGTAATACCCATTATGGTTAGCATACAAGTAGCAACACTATTGGCCACCATGTCCGTGGGCGAAAATGCTTCACCTTTTCCATTATTATCAATCGGAGCATCGGTAATAATTTGCTCACCCGATTTAATATGTGTAGAAATTGTTCGTAAATGTCCTTTATATTCCACTTTTGAAGTCATAATTAAATATTTTTTGCTTAACTTAGTTATTGAATTCATAAATGTACAAATTAATGAAATTTTTTAAGGCTATATTTTTTTGTATTACACTAAGTCTAATATTTTCTACTGTTTTAAATGCCAATAAAATTGGTATTTTACAACAAGAGCAGGAGGGTTTGGTATATAAAAAAGCAAGAAGCTATGGCTTATTATTACACGGTAACGGCCTTGGTTTAAATGTCGATTTTGTAAATATGATAGACTATTACAAACGTAAATTTTATCGATTTGAATTAGTAACCATGAAACACCCCAAAGAGTTTAAGGAGGCAGCTTTTTTAAATCGAAATCGCCCTTATGCTTATGGTAAAATAAACAGCTTTTATAATATACAAGCCTCCAGAGGACAAATGAATTTATTGGCTGATAAAGGCCGTAAAAATGGTGTAGAAATATCTTGGCTTTATGCATATGGAGTGGCCTTAGGTATTGCAAAGCCTTATTATTTATTGGATTGCAATAAATCTGACTTTTGTAGCGAACGTGTGCCAGTAAAATATTCACCCGAAACAGCAGATACTTTTTTAGATCCTCCACAAAGAGGGCAAGTTAGTAAAGCACCAGGTACTTTAGGTTGGTCAGAAGTGAAAATTTACCCTGGCTTACATGCTAAACTTGGTGTAAATATAGATTTTGCTTTGTTTGATGATTTAATTCAAGCAGTTGAATTTGGGGTAAAAGTAAATGCGTATGCAAAACGTATTCCTATTTTGGTTGGCGATAATAACCGCTTTATATTTCCAAATGTCTACATAAAAGCTTCTGTAGGAAAACGAATTTATTAGCAATTTCTAATGAATTATACTTTAAAAATTAAAGGTAAAAGTAAGCCTTATCAAATTACTTCAATATATTTTTTACTGGTTTCTTTTATAGTAGTGAGTAGTTTTTTTAGCAACTTAGCTTGCTTAAATTATATTTTTAAACCCTTGCTAATGCCTGTTTTAATAATCTTTTTTGTGCTTTTTAATAAGAGTAACAAAAAACATTTTCTCCTTGTATCGGCAGCATTAATTTCTTCCTGGCTGGGTGATCTATTTTTAATGTTTGAAACGAAAAATGCATTGTTTTTTGTTGCAGGTCTATCGGCATTTTTAATAGCCCACCTTTTTTACATTTTTGTATTTAGTTTAGATGTGAGAAATTTTAATTTAATAAAATTAAAACCTTACCTGCCATTAATGTTGTTGTTGTATTTAGGTGTATTTCTTTTTTTGCTGCAACCAAACCTAAATGAACTTTTACTGCCAGTTACAATTTATGCTATTGTAATATGCACAATGCTGCTTTTTGCTTTTTTAAGATATAAACAAGTAAATCTGCAAAGTTTTCAATTAAGCACCTTTGGCGCGCTTCTGTTTGTACTGTCCGATTCGGTAATTGCTATCAATAAATTTTTGTTTCCTTTTGAGTGGGCTTATCCCTTAATAATAACATTGTATGCAACTGGGCAGTTTTATATTGTTAAAGGTTTGCTAATTGTAGAGTAGTATAAATAAATAGCTCTGAACTGCTTCTAAAAAAATAAATTATTATTTGACTTAGTAACGGTTAAACTGAAAGTAATAGCAAAATACAGTTTTAACCCATAACAAAAAAACCGTACTTTTAACCCATAATGGTTACTACAAATAAAACGCAAATAGCAGAGCAAGTAAAAAAATTAACCGCTAAATTAATTGAGCTAAAAGTTGAAATTGGTAAAGTTATTTTTGGTCAGGAAACTGTTATTGAGCAAATATTGATTGCTTTGTTAGCAAATGGACATGCATTAATAGAAGGTGTACCAGGCTTAGCTAAAACCAAAATGGTAAAAACTATTGCACAAGCAACATCTTTACAATTTAATAGAATACAATTTACACCCGATTTAATGCCCTCCGATATTGTTGGTACAGAATTGCTACAAACCGATGCAACAGGAAAACAATACTTCAACTTTATACAAGGCCCAATAATGACAAACCTTTTATTGGCCGATGAAATAAACAGAACGCCACCCAAAACACAAGCCGCTTTGTTAGAAGCAATGGAAGAGCGCGCCATTACTTATGGCGGTAAAAGCTATGCTATGCCAAAACCGTTTTTTATTTTAGCAACACAAAATCCAATTGAATTAGCAGGCACTTACCAACTGCCCGAAGCACAGTTAGATCGTTTTTTACTAAAAATAAATATAGACTATCCAACCGAGGCGGCGGAGTTGCAATTGTTGCAATCAACAGCAACACCTATTAATAAAAATATAAAACCTGTTTTAAGTGCTAACGAAATTGTTGAGTTACAAAACCTGGTGAATCAAGTTTATATTGATGATGTATTGGTTGAAAAAATTAATCAACTAATAAGGCAAACTCGAAAAACAACAACTGCTGTAAAATTAGTAGAGCAATACATTGAGTGGGGCGCAGGTCCACGGGCAGGGCAGGCATTAATTAGATGTGCAAAAGCAAAAGCTTTAATTAACAATAGATATTCTGTAAACAAAAGTGATATTAAAAGTTTGCTTATTCCTGTTTTACAGCACCGGATTATTTTAAATCATACTGCTGATTTAGAAGAGATATATATGGAAAATATTTTACAAAATATTGTTGAACAGATAGCTTTATAAAATGATTAGCTCAACTATAACTATTAAACAATTGCTCGTAGATGAGCAAACTTTTAAAGTGGCAAAGCAATTACAATTATTGGCGCACAAAACAATTATTCAATTAAATGCAGGTCTTCATTCAACTAAAAAAATGAGTAATAATTTTGAATTTAATCAATTTAAAAGCTACAACCCCGGAGATGATTTACGTTTGGTAGATTGGAAAACTTATGGAAAAACTAAAAAGCTATATATAAAACAAGCACCAAAAGTAAACAATATTGCAGTACACCTTATTCCAGATTGTAGTAACTCTATGTTATATGAAGAAGAAGGTATTTCTAAAATAAACTTTACTATTTATATGTTTGCTTGCCTGGCAAACTTAGTTTTAAAACAACAAGACGAGCTTTATTTTTTTAATAATAAAAAGAACCTCACACTTAAAGAAGCTTTGCAATTGCTTACAAATACAGCAATGGTTAATAAATGGACAAATAATAAGCAACAATATTATCAAAGCATCTACCAAAATAAAAAGAAATTAATTGTTTACTGTAGTGATTTATATGAGTATAATAATGAAATGATGAAATGGCTTAAATTAGCTGCTGCAAAAAAAAATGAAGTACTTGTTTTTCATATGAGCGGAAAAAAGGAAGCTGGTTATGATTTTGAAAAAGCAACACATTTAAAAGATTTGGAAACTGGGCAAATTACACGCACAAGTAAAAGCCTTAGAGAAAAAGCAAAAATCTATTTTGAAAATAAAAGTAGTTCTCTAAAAAATAATTTTACAAAAAATGGAATAAAATATTATAAAATTTCAATGAATGAAACACCGATAAACGCCTTATCAAAATTTTTGATAAACCGTAATAATAATGCCAATGCTTTTTGAAGATGCTAAATATTTGTGGTTAATGTTGATGGCAGTAGTTCCACTTATTATACATTTTATTAATAGAGGCGATAAAAGTATTGTTAATATAGGAAGTTTAGAATGGTTAAAAGAAAAGAATTATCAGCAGCGTAGTTACTTAAAATTTCAACAGTTTTGGTTATGGTTAGTAAGAACTTTAATTTTTTTGTTGATTGTATTTATAGTTGCGAAACCTTATTTTTCAAACAACGAAAAAGTTAAAAACAAACATTTATTGTTAGTTAAACCTGATGTTTCTTATAAAATATTAAATGAAGTTTTTGATACGCTTTCAACAGATAAATGGAATGTGCAATGGTTAAACTGGGGTTTAGAAACTATTGATTTGGAACAAAAAAATATTTCCAATAGTAACAGTATTCACCCTTATGAGGCATTTCAACTAATTAAATATAATGGTATAATGCCAATGTCTGCAACTGTTTTGGGTTACTTTAATGAACATCAACTAAAATTTGAAACACCAAAAATTAATTTTAAAGTTGATTGGATATTGCTGCCTTCTAAAAACAAAAATATAACTACTGATTTAGCATTAAAAAAAATGCAAGGTAAAAACGAAGTTTTAGAAATTGAACAAAAGGAGTATTTGACTAAAGTGATAGCTAACAAAAAACAAAGTGAAAATTTGCTAAGTGTAGATTTTAGTTTAGAAACTATTGTTGTTGCCTATAACAACAGCAATAAACAAATTGCAAATTTGGTAGAGGCTGCTTTAAAAGCAATAACAACATACCAACAAATATCAGTTGAAATTATAAAAGTAACAAGTAAAAAAGTAGATAAAAATATAAGTGGTGATGCCTTGTTTTTGATGGATGATGATTTTAATGATGATGTCGTTTTAAATCAATTCAAAAAAATATATCAATACAATTCACGCATCTTAAAAAATAATTTTATAAATAAAAATGATAAGTATGTTTATTTTAATTTAGATAAAAATGAGATAAACATACCAGATTTACTTAATGAAATGCTTTTTAAAAATGAAGCAGTAGATAAAAAATATAATGCATTAGCTGATTTGCCAGTAAGTAATACTTTTGGCAACAGTTTTAATAAACAGACTAATGCAAGTGTCTTCATAAGTATTAAAAAAAGTATTATTTTAATTCAATTTTTAGTACCTATGTTACTTTTACTAATTTTAATGGAGAGAGTATTATGCAGATTAACTAACTAATGAAATCTAATAAAAAACATATTGATAATTTATTAATGAAGTATAACTTTAAATGGTTTTGCTTTGCTTTGTTGTTATTACTGTCTGTAGCTTCGTGGTTGCTAATTCCTTTTTTTAATAATGAAATTAGTTGGCCTGCGGTTAGCATTATATTTTTGATAATAACTTTACTACCGGTTTTTCCATTCTTATCTAATCATTTTAGAAAACAAAGAAAGAAAAAATTAATAGAAAAGCTTAACGAATGTAATGGTTCACTAAACTATAGCAGCCGTTTGTTATTAAAAAACGAAGCCGAATTAAATGTAATTGAAGCTTTGCAAGTTGAAAGAATAACTACTCATTTAAAGCAAAATAAAGCATCAATTAAATATGAAGATTATGCAAACGCAATATTAGTATTTTTTTTCTTGAATGTATTTGTAGTATTAGCTTTCAGTTTTTGGTTTAGTAAAACCCCAAAAATAGATACAGTAATTTTTACAGAGCAAGAGGCAATCATTCAACAAAAAAATGAACTTTTAATTGTTGAAGATACTTTAAAACTTATACATCATAATGTTACTATAAAACCACCCATTTATACAAACCTAAAAACAATTACTCAAAAAACTTTAAATATTTCAGCACCAGAAGGCAGTACAATTATTTGGAATTATAAGTTTAATAAAAAATCAGCTATACCTTTGCTCTACTTTGCCAACAAAAGCTTACCGTTTATATCAAATACTAATTTTAGTTATTCCGCCAAATTTCAAGCCAACGAAAACGCCATTTATACAGTAACATTAAACGATTCTATTTTATCACCTTATGTTAATACAGTAGCAGAAATAAAACTTGTTGAAGACCAAAATCCTATTATAAAAATTACAGATATAACAGCTTATGAAGAGTTAGATTTTAATAATATTAACTCAATTAATTTCAATTATGTTTTAAGTGATGATTATGCTATTGCAAATGCAGCTGTTCATTTAATACACAGTAGCGGTAAAGGCGAAGGCGTAAGTTTTAAGGAAGATTATATTGTTTTAAACGGTATTGAGAACAATGCATCTTACAAAAAAACAATAGATTTAAAACCATATAAAGCTGCACCCAGCGATGAGTTTTATATTAGAATTAAAGCTACAGATAACAAACCAAAAAAACCAAATATAAGTTATTCTTCTACATATATATTGGCAGTATTAGATACTTCAAAAACATTAGCAACCTTTGAAATGAATTTAGGAATGGACATAGAACCTGAATACTTTAGAAGTCAACGGCAACTAATTATTGATACAGAAAGGTTGTTAAAACAACAAGAGAAACTAAGCAATACCGTTTTTAAAGAAGAGAGCAATAACATTGGCATTGAACAAAAACTGTTGCGTTTGCGTTATGGAAAATTTTTAGGGGAAGAATTTGAAGGTGAAATTGGGGTAAGAAAAGATGAAACAAAAGTTGCAACAACAAATGAAGTTGCAGAAGTTGAAACAATACGTTTTGAAGAAGAGCATCTTCATGAACATGGTGAAGATTGCGATCACGATGAACCGCATCAACATAACGAAGCGGCAGATCATCACGGGCATCATAATGAAGAGACGGATTATCACGAACATCACAATGAAGAGACGGATCATCACGAGCATCATACAGTAAATGAAAAGCATGTAGTAGAAGAAGGCGCATCCGAAGATGAGCACGAACATCATCACGAACACGATCATCATGGGCACAATCATTCCACCAATGAAGACCCGGAAGCAGTAGAAGATTTGTTGGCTCCTTTTGTTCACTTTCACGATAGCGGGGAAATAAATACTTTTTTTGAGAGCGAAGTAAAATCGAAATTAAAAGCAGCTTTGGCAGAAATGTGGCAATCGGAATTGCAATTGAGAATTGGAAACCCGGATGCATCATTAGCTTTTCAACATAAAGCTTTAAAGTTGATAAAAGAAGTGCAGCAAGCCAGTCGTATTTATGTAGAAAGGGTAGGGATTAGCATGCCAGAAATACCAATTGCTAAAAAAAGATTGACAGGTGAATTAGATGCTATTGACAATTTTAGTAGCACAGCTAGTTTTGAGAAAGGAACAAAATTTAATGAACTAAAAAATCTTCTTACTCAGTTTAACGAAATAAATGTTGAGAGATTACAAACCAATTCAATTTCAACTTCATCAATAAAATTAATAAATAATTTAATGCAACGTTTATTAATTGATGGTAAAGATGATCCGGTTAAATTTTCAAAGGCAATTTTTTTAAGCCAACAATTACTAATTAACAAAAATGATACTGTTACTAATTTTTATAAATTAAAGCGCCATTTAAATACTTTAATGCTAAGTATTGAAGCTGAGCAAAGCGGTAAAAAAATAACTCAAAATACAAGACTGAACAACCTGTTTCAACAATATTTGCATAATTAAATGTTAATATTAAATAATTATATTAGTTTTTTAAACTTTAACTGGTGGCTAATAATTACAGGTTTAATTGTTTGGTTTGTTGTAATTTACTTTACCTATAGCTACAAGCCTAAGTTTATTATTTTAAAATCTTTTTTATGGTTATTGGCTATATTTAGTTTAATTTTTATTTTATTAGAACCACAAATTGAGGTTGAAGAAAAAAAATTAAAAGCCGTTTTAATTACTACTAAAAGTGAAGTACTAAGGTTTGAAAAACAGGAAGCTCCTACAGAAAACAATTTTATTTTAAGTCGCTTAAATATGACTTCGAAATTTGAGCCGGTAGTAAATATTAATCAACTATTGCATCTTAAAAAAAACATTACCGCCTTAGAAATAGTTGGTGATGGACTTACCATTGATGAGTTAAAAAACTTACCGGAAATACCAATAAATTTTACTTCAATTAACAATACCAAACCTATTAAAGCTTTTGAAATTGAGTGCCCTGAAACCGTATTTAGTGGAGTTTCTTTTACTGTAAAGCTTATGCTTGGTAATGATACAACTATTCATTTTTATTGTGAAAATGAATTAGATACACTTATTGTGAACAACAACATTATTGAGTTTAGTAAACTATTTGCAACAAAGGCAAATCAGTTATTAAGAATAAAGCTTTTTGATAAAGAAAAGAAAAATATAGATGTAATTACTATACCGGTTAAAGTAAATCAAAAAGAAGCAGCTAATATTTTAATGCTAAACGGATATCCGTTTTTTGATCATCAGCATCTAAAAGAATTTATTGGTAAGCAACAACATCAGCTTTGGGTAAAAACACAAACTTCAATTAGTAAATATAGGTACGATTTTATAAATGTTGAAAAACAAAATGTGATAAATTTGGATCAACAATTTTTAAAACAAATTGATTTGTTAATTATTGATGGAGCGGCTTTAAAAAACTTATCGAAGAAAGAATATGATGTAATAAACAGGCGTAGAAAAGCGGGAATGGGAATTTTATTACGAATGGACAACGCGTATGAATCAGCAATTTATAACTGGCAAAACTTAAAGGTAGGTATTAAGCGAACCGCTAACAGTAACAGAGATTTTGTAGCAGTTAATAAAAATGGTACTTCAATTGAAGTAGAAATTTTTCCCTTTAAGAATAACTTGCCAAGTACAAAGTTAATTACTGGAGAAGGTGCTGGTAAAATACTGTCGACTAATAACAATAAATTAAAACCCTTTTCTATCACCAATTTAAAAAATAGTTATCTTTTAAATTTGAGGGGTGATTCATTAATTTATAAATGGCTTTGGAAAAATATTATTGACGAAAGTATTCCTGAAAAATTTGAAAACACAAATGTGTGGCGGTTGAAAAAACCTTTTGTAAATATTGAAAACGATTATGTTGAGGTAGAATTAATTACCAACGAAACCGAACCTAAAGCTTATTTAAAAACATTTAAAGAAGATTGGTTTAGGTTATCTTTAAAACAAAGTTACATTAATAATGAATTATACGAAGCTACTTTTTGGCCACAGCAAAGTGGTTGGTATTTTTTTAAAACCGAGTTAGATACCATACCGCAGCAACTTTATGTAAGTGCACAAAACGAAAACACATTGTTTAGGAAAAATCAAAAAGAGAGATTAAAGCATCAATTAATGGAGCAACATAATGAAATGCCTAAAATTAAGCCAACAAATAAACTTGTAAAAGTTAATAAACCAATAGCATTATTTTGGAACTGGTTATTTTTTGTTTTAAGTTTGTTAATAATATTTATTATAGAAAAATTTTTTAAATAACAATATGACACATCTTAAAGTAAATGATAAAGCACCCGATTTTGAAGCAAAAGATCAAAATGGAAACGTTGTTAAATTAAGTGACTATAGCGGTCAGAAACTGATTTTATATTTTTATCCAGCTGATAATACACCCACCTGCACTACAGAAGCTTGCAACTTTAGAGATAATTATAGGCACTTAGTAAAAAATGGATATGAAATTATTGGTGTAAGTCCGGATAGTGAGCGTAAACACCAAAACTTTATAAAAAAATTTGAATTGCCTTTTACACTAATTTCTGACCCTGATTTAGTTGTTGCTAAAGCTTATGGAGTTTGGGGACCTAAAAAATTTATGGGTAAAATTTCAGATAGTATTCATCGTGAAACCTTTTTAATAAACGAAAATGGAGTTATTGAAAAAATTATAGAAAAAGTGGTTAGTAAAAAAGCAACAGAACAAGTTTTAGAATAAGTATTGTTTATTTGGTAATAAAGAGGAAATATTAATTTCTATTCTTTTAATATTTTACCGATAAAACCCTTAGCATTTTCAAGTAAAATTTCAATTATGTAAATTCCTGTTTGTTGTTCAAAAATATAAAAAGCTTGCATTTAGGAGACAGTTATAAAAAAATATTATCTTTTCAATTAAAGCTGGGCAAAGTATTTTGAAACAGATTTAGTAAAACGCTTTGAAGGAAAAACCTATCGCTTCCGAGATTTGGAAGTAAATCTTACTAATTTTAAAGAAGGCGATTTTTATGACTATAATGTTGTAGTGTCCGAATTAAAATTAAATGGCTTTTATACTCAGGCAGAATTAAGTTATAAATTTTCTAAAAACAAATTATGGACGGGTTTTTATGCGGGTTCTTTTTTTACGTATCATCAAAACATTTTAAACAATGTAATTGCCTATGATGATTTGGGTTATAACTATAATAGTCAAATAGATTTACAGGTTTTTAGTACAGGTTTTAAGTGGTTATCAATGGTTAATAAATAAGTTTTTACTAATAGATTTTCATTTTTTAGGTGTAGGATTGCTATGGGCAAACCATAATTTAATGTTTGCTACAAACAATACTAATTTAAAGTTTAATGTAATATATGAAGATTTAAATGCTTCTTTAGCTACTGATTTTAACTTTGAAGAAAAAAATTACACTACAGCAATATTAGAAAATGGGTTGGAATACAGCATTAAACAGAACACATCAATGTTTAGAACTGGTGTTTCAATTGGTATTATGTTTTAAACATATTACTCCTCCCTAGTTAATAGAGCATCATAAAAATAACTAAGCTAAACTAATCACAGTTTTGCTATTTATTTCTGTTTAGCTCGTCTTGCAGTTTGCGACTAATTTTTTGCTCTTTTTCTAAGGCTCGTTTTTTATAAGCATCAAATTTAGCTTGTGTATGTAGTAATTCTTTTCTTATTTCTTTAGTTGAAGAATTACTAGTATTGTAGCGTAATATATAAAATATTAAAGCACCAATAGCGAGGCCAAGTAAAGTCCACATTAATAATTTGTATTGAATTTTCTTTAAATTAATGCCTAAAAAACTAATGCTTTCTTTTTCAAGATTAGTTTGCTGCAAAATATTTTGCGTATCGGTAAGTTGAGTTCTCAATTCCACAATTTCTGCTTGCTGAGCATCTAACTGTTTCTGAATGTTAATTAATTTATCTTTAGAACCGTTAAGACTATCAATAACGTTGCTTTGATATTTGTTTAAGTACCTGCGAGTAATAACTTTATATTGTTGATAAGTCTCAGATTCCTTAATCAATTTGTTATATTGTTCATCTAAAGTACCACTTTTTAAATAGTCTTGCGCGGAAGCCAAATATGCCGTAAAGCAACTCGTAATTAATGTAAAAATTAGAAACTTAAGTTTCATTTAGTATGTTGTAATTTTTTAAATTTCCTCAAATATAAAGCACTTATGCAATTATTAAAACCAAAGTGTAAAAATAAAGAAAATTCACGCTAAAATAAATAGACTTAAACAATTAACTTTGCGGGCTAAATTTAAGCTAATTGCAACTTAAAAATATAGAAATTAAAGGTTTTAAAAGTTTTGCAGATAAAACCATTATAAATTTTGACGAGAAAATTACTGGTATTGTTGGGCCTAATGGCTGTGGTAAATCAAATGTAGTAGATGCTGTACGTTGGGTATTAGGGGAGCAACGCACCTCGGCCTTGCGTTCTAATAAAATGGACAACCTTATTTTCAATGGTACTAATAAACGTCGTTCTGCTGGTTTAGCCGAGGTTTCGTTAATTTTTGAAAATACAAAAAACCTGCTTCCAACCGAATTTAACTCGGTTAAAGTAACCCGTATGTTGCATCGCTCGGGTGATAGTGAATATCGTTTAAACGAGGTAAGCTGCAGACTTAAAGATATTACCAACCTTTTTACTGATACTGGTATAAGCAGCGATTCTTACGCCATTATTGAGTTAAAAATGATTGATGATATTTTAAATGATCAGGAAAACTCAAGAAAACGTTTATTTGATAATGCTGCTGGTATATCAAAATATAAAAAGCGTAAGCGAGAGGCAATGTTGAAGTTAAATTCAACTGGTAATGATTTAGATCGTGTAGAAGATTTGTTACACGAAATTGAATCGAATATGAAAATATACGAAAGCCAGGCACGAAAAGCTGAACGGTATAAAAAGCTAAAAGTAAAATATGAAGATAGTAGCTTGCAATTAGGCCGCTTGCATTTATTGGGTTTCAACGAAAATTTTAACAAACTACAAGAAAATAAAAATAAAGAAACTGATGAAGTTTTAACATACAACACCAACATACAGCAATTAGAAGCATCTATTGAACAACAAAAAAAACTTACGTTAGATAAAGAGAAAGCATTAGCAGAAATTCAAAAAAAGCTAAATGAACACCTTGATTTTTTACGTGCAAAAGAAAATGAGAAAAACCTCGTTAATGAAAATTTAAAATTTTTAAGGCAACAACTGGGTGAATATGAAAGTAACAAACATAATAGTGTAAAAACAATAGATCAACTAAATACTGAAACCAAAGATTTAGATGAAAATTTAATTAACGTTTCTAAAAGTTTAATAGAAGCAGAACAATTATTTGCTGAGAAAGAACAAAAAGTAAAAGATCAAAGTGAAAATTATACAGCTAAAAATAATACTTTTAATGAAGTTAAAAACGAGCTAACCGAAATTGAAAAGCAAATATTTGAATTAGAGAAAAAAATAGCCGTAAGCCAATCACAAAAGGTAGCATTACAAAAAGAAATAACAGAAAAAACAGAGCAGCTAAGCGATAGAGAAAAAGAAATTATAAGCTTAAAAAAAGAATTTACCGAAAGCGAAGCTGCCTTAAAAGTTGCAGAAACCGCTTTAGAAGCATTGCGCAAAAAAGAACAACAGGAACAAGCAAATATTTCAGAGTTAGAACAACAAATTACCGTTATTCAAACTCAATTACAAAAAGAAAATAGAGAGTTAGATAAAAAAACAAATGAGCACAACTTGCTAAAAGATTTGGTAGATAAGTTGGAAGGCTTTCCAGAATCTATTCGGTTTTTAAATTTAAACAAACAATGGTCAAAATCCTCTCCGTTGTTATCAGATATTATTAACTGTAAAGAAGAATATAAAATTGCAGTAGAAAATTATTTAGAAAAATACCTTAATTATTATATTGTTGATGATATTGAAGAAGCCATAAATGCTATTGGTTTATTAAGTGATGCCGCCAAAGGCAGAGCTAATTTTTTTGTTCTAAACCAAATAGAACCGCCACAAATAGAAACCACTTTGCCAATAAATGGGGCAATAATGGCTACTGAAATTATTGAGTACGATACAAAGTACCGCAACTTAGTTGCCCATTTATTAGGTAATGTTTATTTAATAGAAGATAATCAACTAAAGGAAATAAAAAATCTTACCAAAACAAACAATAATATTTACTTAGCCAAAAGTGGTCAGTTTTATGCTACCAAACATGCTATTTCGGGCGGCTCTATTGGCTTGTTTGAAGGTAAAAAATTAGGTCGTGTTCAAAAATTGGCCAAGTTGACAAAACTTATTAAAACTATTGAACAAAATAGCCAACAGTTACAAACCAAACTCAATCAAATTGAACAGCAACGCACAGCTTTAAAACGTTCTGATATACGTCATCAAATTCAACTAAAATCTAAAGAAGCTAACAGGCTTAATAGTAATTTAATTTCTGCTAAAACGCGTTACGAAAATTTAGAACAATACATTACCGAAAACCAAACCCATCATTCCGATATTACAGATAAATTTCAATTTATTGATGCGCAAATTGAAAACATAAATAAACAGCTTGAAGAAGTTACTAAAAAAGGAAATTTAATTAAGGTGAAAACTACCGATGCAGAAATTGCTTTTAAAAATGCAAATGAATTGTTAAATGAATATAAAGCTGCATTAAATGAGGTTAATATAAAATGTCTTCAAATAAAAAATGAAACTAATACCATTAACCAACAACTAATTTTTAAAAACCAAGCTTTAGCAAAAGAAAAGCAACAATTAGAAAACGCATTTAAAGCCATAGAAAATACCAAAGTAGAAATTACTGGTTTAGAAAGTAAGCTAAACGAAGGAACAATTGGGCTCTCTGATTTATATGAAGAGAAAGAAAAAATTTCTAAAAACGTGGTAGTGGCAGAAACAGATTATTTTAATGCCAAAGAAATAATTGACGATTTTGATAAAAAAATTCGGCGACAACAAAAGCTAAAACAAAACCAAGAACTTTCAATAAGTGATATTAATAATAAAATTAACGACCTTAAACTTAAAATTGTTTCTTTAAAAGATAGAATTTCAATTGAGTTTAACGTAAATGTAGGAAGTCTTTTAAGTAATGAACACGCTACAGAAATTTCTTTAGCAGAGTTAGAACTTCAAGTAGAAAAATTTAAAAGAAAAATTGAAAACTATGGCGAAGTAAACACAATGGCTATTGATGCATACAATGAAATTAGAGAACGTTATGAATTTATTAATACGCAAAAAGCAGACTTGTTAGAAGCAAAAGACAAAATATTAGAAACTATTGACGAAATTGAAAGTACTGCAACCGAAAAATTTTTAGAAGCCTTTAATCTTATAAGAACCAATTTTATTAATGTTTTTAGAGAGTTGTTTTCTGATGGAGACACATGCGATTTGAAATTATTAGACGAAAACAACCCTATGGAATCTAAAATAGAAATTATTGCCAAACCAAAAGGTAAACGTCCTTTAACAATTAATCAGTTATCAGGTGGTGAAAAAACCCTAACCGCAATTTCATTAGTATTTGCACTATATCTTTTAAAACCAGCCCCATTTTGTATTTTAGATGAGGTAGATGCACCTTTAGATGATAATAATCTTGGTAAGTTCAATCAAATAATTCGAAAATTTTCAAATGATTCTCAATTTATAATTGTTACGCACAACAAAATGACAATGAGTAGTGTAGATATTATTTATGGTGTAACTATGATGGAAACTGGAATTTCAACAGTAGTTCCAGTAGATTTTAGAAACCTTAACTAAAATTACCATTGCTACTTTAAGCCAACTTCTTTTTAAAATTAGTAAAACACTTAATTTGTATTCACCTATTGTTCAGCTTATAGTATAAATAAATATTTAATAAAACAATTTTTGATAGTAAATCTGAAATATAATTTTTACATTTGTAAAATAACATAAATTATCTTTTCGATTCCAATATTTAACAGGCCTTGGTCAATTGGTTACTTTACCATTTTTTAAGGTCATACAATTATACAACTTAATTTAAATTTCTCTTTTTTATGAATTTGTTACAAACTATTATGGGTCAGTTAGGGCCTGATACTATTGGTAAACTTAGTGGTTTATTAGGCGAAAGCGAAAGCAGTACCAAAACAGCTCTTGGAGCAGCAATACCTACCTTAATGGGTCAGGTTGCAGATAAAGCTAACAGCGAAAAAGGCGCATCTGCCTTATTTGATATGGTGAAAGATAATGACGAAAGTCAGGATTTTTCTTCAATGTTAGATAATAAAGATGCATTACTGAATAATGGCAGTAGTGCTCTAAACAGTTTAATGGGCAGCCGTTCAGGTGCTTTAACTTCTATCCTTTCAAAATTTACTGGTATGGGAGGTAATTCAATGACTTCTTTGTTAGGTATGATTACACCATTAATTATGGGTTCGTTAGGCAAAGCAAAATCTTCTATGGGCTTAAACGCCTCTGGTTTGTCTAGCTTGTTATCTCAACAATCAGATAGCTTTAAATCAGCAATGCCAAGTGGTTTAGCCGATCAAATGGGTTCGTTTGGTTTAGGCGCAGCAGTTGAGGGCGTAAAAGGTGCAGCAGGTAATGTTGTTAGTGGCGCTGGTAATTTAGCTGGCAAAGCAGCAGGTGGTGTTAAAGATGGAGCAGGTGCAGTAGGTGGCGCAGTTGGTGGTTTAGGCCGTGGCGCAGCTAATGCTGCCGGTAGTGTTGGCACTGGTGCTGCAAATGTTGCAGGTGGCGCAGCAGAAGCTGGCGGTGGAATGTTAAAAAAATTAGGCCCAATTATTGGCTTTTTATTAATGGCTTTATTAGCACTTTTTGCCTGGAAACAATGTGGTAGTGATGTGAAAGATGCTGCTGGTAATGCGGCTGACGCAACTAAAAATGTTGCCGGAAAAGCAGCTGACGCAACTAAAAACGCAGCAGACAAAACATTAAATGCTACTAAAAATGCAGCAGACAAAACATTAGATGCTACCAAAAATGCAGCTGGTGCGGTAGCCGATGGTGTAAAGGATGGTGCTAATGCCGTTGGTAATGCAGCTGAAAAAGCTGTTGATGCAACAAAAGATGCAGCAGGTGCAGTTGGTAATGCAGCTAAAAACACAGTAAAAAAAGGTGCAGAAGCATTGGGTTTAGCAGCAAATTCTGTTGAGGCAGATTTTGTAACTTTGTTAAGTTCTGGCAAAGCAAAAGTAGGTGATAAAATTGCGCTTAAAAATGTAAAATTTACAACAGGTTCAGCTAATTTAGATCGTTCAAGTTATGTTCAACTAAACAACTTAACTAAAATAATGGAAGCTTATCCATCATTAAAAGTTAAGTTAGAAGGCCATACAGATAATACTGGTGATGCTGCAAAAAATGTTATCCTAAGTAAAGCAAGAGCTAATGCAGCAATGAATTACTTAGTAAGTAAAGGAATAGCTAAAAATAGATTACAAGCAGATGGCGTAGGTGGTTCCAAGCCAGTTGTAAAAAATACCACAACAGATGGTAGAAAACAAAACAGAAGGGTAGAAGCATCTATTCTTTCTTTATAAAAAAGAATTTTTTCTTTATAAAAAAGGCTTGCTAATTTTAGCAAGCCTTTTTTTTGTATCTATTAGCTTTTTTTATGCTTTTTGGCAATTTACTAATAGTAGCATTTATTAACTTTGAGCACATGTTCATATTACCTTGTTTAAAGCGCACAAATAGTTGACATACGAAATAAAATTACCGCATTTTGAAGGGCCGTTCGATTTAATACTATACTTTATTGAACGAAATGAGTTAGATATATATGATATTCCAGTTGCTCAAGTTACAACTGACTTTTTGCATTACATAAAGGATGCGAAAGAACTGAACATTGAGCTAGCTAGTGAGTTTATTTTAGTTGCCGCCACATTGGTGCGCATAAAAGTAAAAATGCTTTTACCTCGAAAAGAAATTGATGAGCTTACTGGCGAAGAAATTGATCCAAGAGAAGAATTAGTAGCCAAACTTTTAGAATACAAAAGATACAAAGAAGTATGTAGTACCTTAATTGAAATGGAGGCAGAGCGACTTAACTTGCTTAACCGAGGCAACATAAAAAGAGATATTTCTATAATAAATAATTCATTTACTAACGAATTTGAATTAGAATCATTAGATATGTTTAAGCTATTTAAAGCTTTTCAAAAAGTGATGCAACGTTTTGAAGATGCTGAAAAAAGAAAACATACCATTGTAAAATACGATTACACTATTGGTGAAGAAAAAAAACAAATAGATAGCTTTTTAAAAAATAAAACTGCAACCATTTGGGACTTTGAAAAGTTATTTGATAGTTGTACAGATCGTATACATTGTATTTTCAGATTTTTAGCGTTGCTAGAATTAGTTCAAGAGCAATTAGTAAAGCTTAAATTAGGAGCTGGCATTAACAATTTTCAAATTGTAGAAGGAGCAGCTGTATTATGACCCAAACAACAAATGATAATGAAGTACTGCAACATTTTAGCTATCGAAAGCTAATTATTCCGCTGTTAATTGGGTTAGGCGCAATAGCATATTTTATTTTTAAAGATTTTGATGCCGAAAAACTTAAAAGCATTAACTGGAATTTTACACTACTGTTTTGGTTAGTAATGGCAATAACGGCCATAGCTATACGGCATTTTTTTTTAATGTATCGTTTAAAATCACTTACAGATCATGAAATAAGTTGGTATCAAAGTTTTCAAATAATTAGTTTGTGGGAGTTTAGTAGTTGTGTTACACCATCTTCGGTTGGTGGCACGGCTGTAGCACTTTTTTTTCTTACCAAAGAAGGTATATCCGTAGGGCGAACAACCACAATAATTTTAATTACCATTTTTTTAGATGGCTTGCTTTTTACTTTGTTAGCAATTTTATTTTGGATAATTTTAGGTGGTGCATTTGTAAATAGTGGTTGGGCTTACTTTTTTTATGTTGGCTTTGTAATAAATGTTATAATGTTTTTAGTAGTAGCCTATGGTTTGTTTTTAAATCCAAATACAATAAAATGGCTTATTGAAAAAATATTCTCTTTACCTTATATAAGAAGGTGGAAACATATTGGAAGGCGTACCGCTAAAGATTTGGAAATAGCTTCTAAAGGATTAAAAGATAAAACCTTGGGTTATTGGCTGGGTGGCTTTGTTGGTACTTTAGGTGCATGGGTTATGCGCTTTTTGGTCGTAAATTTTATAATATTGGCTGTAGTTTATAATAGCGAACAATTATTAATTTTAGCTAGATCATTTATTTTATATCTCGTAATGGCACTAAGCCCCACACCTGGAAGCAGCGGAGCCGCAGAATTTTCATTTATTAGAATTTTAGGAGAATTTGTACCTGATGGAACCGCACCAACCTTATCTTTCTTTTGGCGTATTTTTAGCTATTATATATTTATACCTTTAGGTTTTATAGTACTGCCTCAATGGTTAAAACGAGTTTTCAGTAAAACTAAAGTTTAAATTTAAGGCCATCATAAGCTAAGTAAATATTCTCTGGTAATTCTTTTTCAATGATATTATGTAAACCTAATTGGTGGCTAATATGCGTAAAATAAGTTTTTTCAGCCTTAATAGTTTGTGCTATTTCAATTGCTTCATTAAGTGTAAAATGACTTATGTGTTCTTTATGTCTCAAAGCATTTAATACCAAAATTTTAGTGCCAACAACCTTAGCTAACTCAATATTACTTATATAGTTTGCATCAGTAATATAGGTAAAATCATCTATTCTAAAACCTAATACAGGCAACTTGCTGTGCAATACTTCAATTGGTATAATTTTTTTTCCACCTAATTTAAAAGGCTTATTTGTAATAGAATTTAAATTTATTTGTGGTATTCCAAAATGTTTCTTTTTTACAAAAACATAGTCATAGGCTTTTTTTAAGGCAGCTTGAACTTCATTGGTGGCATATACTTGCATTTCAGATTGTTGCAAAAAATTGAAAGCTCTTACATCATCTAAGCCTGCAGTATGATCTTTATGTTCGTGGGTAAAAACAACGGCATCTAATTTTTTTACTCCTGCCCTAAGCATTTGATATCTAAAATCTGGCCCTGTATCAATTACAAAATTAAAGTTATTTAATTCAATAAATACAGAACTCCGTAAGCGATTATCTTTCTGGTCAGATGATGTGCAAACTTCGCAGTTGCAACCAATTAAAGGTACACCACCAGAAGTGCCTGTGCCTAACATTGTAACTTTCAAACTTGTTCAATATGTTTTAAAAATTCTTGAAAATGCTTTTTTGTCTTCTGCTCTAACTTTTCTTCTTCAATATTAATTGATATTAAAAGCTCCAATAAACAAGTTATTCTTGCTTCCGTATCAAAAAATTTATTCACCACAATTATTTGCTGTTCATTTAGCAAACAATAGCCCGAACTAAAATTACCTTTACCATAGCGTATTTGATAACCTGTTTCTTTAAAAATATGCTCTACCTTTTGTAAAGTATTTTTTGTGTACTTCAACATGCTGTAAATTTAAGCCTTTACTTGCAATTTGGTTAGCTTGTTTCGTTTAAATGTTTACTATTTTTTACTACTGGTCTATTTTCTTTAAAAATACGTTTGGTAAGATGTTTTATTAACCTGGAAAGACAAAAGAGCAATTGTTTATTGGCTGAAGGCTAAGCAAATGCTTAATAAAATAGAGCATTTGAACATTTATGGTTGCGAATTTGCTAAGGACGCAATTGGTAAAGCTGCCATCCATTATTTGGAAACTGCCCTCAATATTTCTGTATCAGCTTCAAATGATATTACTGGTGTTAATGGAGACTGGAAACTCAAAGTTGGTCAACAATTAAATTATGAGATTCAATTCCAAAATATAGTTTAATAGCGCAAAACATTTTAAAACAACTTTAAGTTATTTGCTTTTTCAGTAAAGTTGGGTACCTTTAAGTTTAATACCAACCGCTCATTAAGTTGCTCAATAAAATATTTTGATAACAAGGGCGAGGCTTGTTCGTGATTTTGATGTACAAAAAAATATAGATTTTTTAACCCTTGATTTACCCAACTTTCAATCCTGGTCACCCAATCATCTAAGCGAGTATAATCACTTTCGTGGTTGGCTCCATTATAGCGTATAAATGCATTTTTATTGGTTAATTTCATGTGCAATAAATCGCGCCTGCCAGCCGTATCAACAATTATATTGCTAATTTTATGTTTTTCAAATAAGGCATAAACGGCTTTGGCAATATCGCTGTTAAACCAATCTGTATGCCTCAATTCAACAGCTAAGGGAAAACCTTTGGGCCAATTTTCAATAAACTTTTGCAACACTTCAAAACTTTTTGGTGCAAAATTAGGATGCATTTGTAAAAAAATCATACCCAACTTTTCTTTTAAATGGGCAACACTATCTAAATAAGCACTTTGCTCGGCAGCGCAATTTTGTAATCGTTTAAACTGACTAATAATTTGCGGCACTTTTGGAAAAAACTTAAAATCCTCTCCCACTTTTTGATGCCATTTTTCAACAGTTGTTGCTGGGAAAATTCTGTAAAAAGTAGCATTTAATTCAATGCTGTTAAATTGGCTGGCATAATAGATTAACTCATCTTTTGTGCCACGCGGGTAAAAACCTTTTAAATCCTGCCGATTCCATTTGGCGCAGCCAACAAAGTAATTTACTTTTTTTAAAGCTTTGCCACCCAATACCTTTTTTGTGCCAGCATTATCTTGCGGTAAAATAAATTTAAAATCGCCGGGCTTGTCAACTATACCAAATTTCATAAAAGCATAACTGTTTAATTAAATTTAAAAGTAAAATATTTTTTTGAAACGAAACAGTACAACTCGTAAAAGGCGGGCTACCTGCTTTCCATTCCAATCTTTTTGTGATTGCTGCGCGACAAAGGCCATTCCACAAAAAGGATTTCCTTTCCAATCAGGGTTAATCTAATAACCGAAGTCGGCCGTAAAATATTATGCAAACACTTCGATATGGAGTTATTTTAAAAACCTGTAAGACCTCAAAATAAAAAATCCTATTAATTTTTGTTTACACTACTCATGGTCATGTCCATAATGTTGATCTCCAGGATTTCTGCCAAATTTATCTGGCCCGCCTGCCGGAGTTGCTTGCGGTGTATTCAATTGATTTACCGGTTGCTGGTTTGCAGGGGCATGATCGTGACCATAATGTTGATCACCAGACTTTCTTCCGTATTTATCTGATTCTGTATTAGTTTGAAATTGAATCGGTTGTATTGGCTCTTGCGCTTGTTTTTGCTTGGTGTCTTGCTTGTCAGAATTACCTTGATTACAGCCCCAGGTAATTGACGACATTATAAACATTACGCATGCAATTTTTATGATCTTCATATCATTCTTCATTTAATTAATTGATTTGCTTTTAATACATCACTAACACTTTTACGGTTTTAATGTGAGGTATTAATACTCGAATATAGCAAATTTTAATTTAAGAGTTCCTTTTGGCTTAACGAGTTAATTAGTTAATCTATTAAATATTTCTGGTGAAAAATCGAATGTTTAAAATAATCCACATAACAAAAGCAACAAAGCAAACCTTAATTGACAGGAATTTTATTTTTGAAATGTAAGGGTTCTGAATTTCCTGTGGTAATCAAGCCTGCCTGATTAACAGAAGAAAAAATCATTCTCTACAAAATAAAATACAGACAAGTCTGTTTATATAATATGGCAGTAAGTAAAACCAGAACTTTAATAATCAATACCGCCTCTGAGTTATTTTATAAAAATGGGTATAATTTAACAGGTATCAATGAAATTATTGAAAAGGCGGGTATCGCAAAAGCAACTTTATATAGTCATTTTAAATCGAAAGAAGATTTATGTATTGCTTATTTGAAATATAGAGATGATGTACTATCAGAAAATATAAAACAATTTTGCGAGCTTAAATCAAAGGGCGATGCACAGCTAATTGCCGTATTACAATTTTTAATCCCTTTTTTTAAAAATGAACAGTTTAATGGATGTTGGTGTATTAGAACAATAGCAGAAATTGACCCGCAAAATGAAAAAATACGAGCTTGTATAAAAAAGAATAAACTTGATTTTTTGCAGTTCATAAAAAACCTGGTAAAAGAAAACAAGCCTCATTTAAAATTGACTACTCAAAAGCGATTGTCAAAACGTATTTATTTGCTTTACGAAGGGGCGATAACAGAAAGTCATTTGCATCAGGAAATATGGCCCATTAAAGAGGCAATAAACTTACTGAAAGACATTTTGTAAAGTTTCAAATGTATGAACAAAGACAAAAAAACAGACAAGTCTGTATATTATTGAAAATTTTGGTTATCTTTGCATTGTTCTTGTAAAACTTCTTTATCAAAAAAAGAAAAAGAAGTAATTGATTTAGCAATTAGCCAGGTAAAAGGTTATACTTACTGCCAATCAGCACATACCGCAATTGCTAAAATGAATGGTTTTAATGATGAACAAATTATTGAATTGCGAAAAGGTGGTGCCAGTTGGGATGCTAAATTAGATATATTGGCAAGAATGTCAAAGTCTATAGCAGATAATAGAGGAAAAGTAGGCGATGAATTGAAAGCAGAATTTTTTAACGCAGGCTACAACAAAGAAAATTTTGTAGACTTAGTAATAGCTGCCGGAATAATTAACATTACCAATACTTTTCATAACCTTACACAAGTAGAAATTGATTTTCCTGTAACAACAGATATATAACTAATAATTTAGAGACTTTCTTCTTTAAGCTTTTTTCTAAATATAAAATGAAAACAGCTAAGAAAACTTGGATTAATTTTAAAACACAAAAAATTAATTCAGGTGTTCTTTTTTATTTTATTATCCTAATATTTCTTAGCCAAACCATAAAAACAATTTATATTTGCGCCTTAATTTTTATAATGAACTTTATAGAAGAAATGCGCTGGCGCGGTTTGTTGCACGATGTAATGCCCGGCACAGAAGAACACTTATTAGAAGGTAGTAAAACAGGTTATATCGGTTTTGACCCAACGGCAGATTCGTTACACGCTGGTAGCCTTTCTACAGCAATGTTATTGGTACACTTTGCAAAATGCGGGCATAACCCAATTGCGCTGGTTGGTGGCGCAACTGGTATGGTTGGCGACCCAACAGATAAAGCCGATGAACGGTCTTTATTGTATGAAGAAGAACTAAATAAAAACATTGCTGGCATACATAAGCAGTTGGCCTATTTATTAGAAAAAGCTGGTGGGGCAGGTAATTTTACTATGGTAAACAATTATGATTGGATGAAGGATTATTCTTTCCTCAACTTTATAAGAGATATTGGCAAACACTTAACGGTTAATTATATGACCTCAAAAGATTCGGTGAAAAAACGCTTAGAAACTGGCTTATCGTTTACTGAGTTTAGCTACCAATTATTACAAGGCTACGATTTTTTATATTTGTACGAAAAGCACAATTGCACTTTGCAAATGGGCGGTAGCGATCAATGGGGAAACATTGTAACTGGTACCGAATTAATACGCCGCAAAGCAGAAGGCAAAGCTTACGCCCTTACCGCACCTTTGGTTACAAAAGCCGATGGTAATAAGTTTGGTAAAAGCGAAAGCGGTGCAGTTTGGTTAGATGCTACTCAAACTTCACCCTACAAGTTTTATCAATTTTGGATTAATCAAGATGATGAAATGAGCGAGCAATATATTAAGCGATTCACTTTGTTAAGCAAGGCCGAAATTAATGCTTTAATAGAAGAACATAGAGCTTCACCAGGCGCACGCATTGTACAAAAAAAGTTGGCTCAGGAAGTAACCACTTTTGTACACAATAAAGAAGCTTATGAAACTGCCGTGGCAGCTTCAAACATTTTGTTTGGCAAATCAACTAAAGATGCATTGCTAAAACTTTCTAAACAAAATATACAAGAAGTATTTGAAGGTGTACCCACTTTTCAAATTAATAAAGAGGAGTTAATTGGCGGTATTGACATTATAGATTTACTGGCAGAAAAAACAACCATTACCAAAAGCAAAGGGGAAGCCCGCCGTAGCTTAAAAGAAAATGCTATCAGCGTTAATAAACAAAAGGTTGGTGAAGATGCCAAAATAAATGAAGAGGATTTGTTAAACCAACAGCACCTTATAGTTCAAAAAGGTAAAAAGAACTACTTTTTAGTTGAGGTGGTTTAGTTGTTTGGTTTCTATTCTTATAGTAAAACTAATGTCATAGTTCTATTATGCAAGTAATAATTATAAGCTATTAACATATATTGTAATTAAATTCTTAACTTAGATTTAATTACAAATAATTGTTATGAAAAAAATTTACTTATTGCTATTCCTTTCAAATGTAATTCATTTGGGTTGGAGTCAACAAACCGCAGATTGTAGATTACCTACATCAGAAGCAGTTCTACACGTCAATAATATTAAAGCTCATTTTTCTAATGGTGGCGATTTTTGGCGCAATCAACGGTATTCACCTGGCTATATTGTGGCAACAAACGAGTGGGGAAACAATCTTTCAACCACTTTTGCAAGTGCGTTATGGTTAGGTGGTTTAGATGAAGCTGGTGCTTTAAAAGTAGCTGCTATAACTTACCGACAAAATGGAGTTGATTTTTGGCCTGGCCCAATAAATGATGAAACCCGAGGCACAAGTTTATTTCAATGCAATAATTATGATATGCATTGGAAAGTGAATAGGACAACAGTTGATAGATTTGTAGCAGGCAGTCAATTAAGTGATGAAGAAATGATGGAAATATACAATTGGCCTGGCAAAGGCAATCCACATCTCAACTTTGAACATTTAAATCAAACTATGGCACCGTTTTATGATGTTGATGGTGATGATATTTACAACCCTGATAATGGCGATTATCCAATAATTAAAGGAGACCAAGCTGTTTGGTGGCTTATTAATGATGTTGGAAATGAACATACAGAAACCAACGGAGCTGCTTTTGGTATGGAAATAAAAAAGATGGCTTACGCTTATGCCAGCGATCAAAAGCTCAAGAGTTCCACATTTTTAGAAGTAGAAATCACCAACAAATCAAATAACAGTTACAAAGATTTTTTATTGGGGCAATGGGTTGATTTTGACCTTGGCAACTATTTAGACGACTTTGTTGGATGCGATACACTTAACGCCCTTGGTTACGTTTATAATGGTGATGATTTTGATGAGAGTGCCGACGGGTTTGGTTACGAAATACCCATACAAGGTTGTCAATTTTTAGATGTGCCACCAAATTTTTACGGAACAAAAAATAAGATGTTTGCCTTTGTTTATTACAATGGCGACAACACTTTTATAAGCAACCCTACTTCAACTGAACATTATTACACCTACTTAAAAGGCTTGTGGAAAAATGGTAGTTCAATAACAGTTGGAGGTAGTGGAACTCAAGCAAATAAAACAGTTACTAAATATATGTTTTCAGGCAATCCACCTGACCCAAACGGTTGGTCGGAATGTAGCGTACCCAACGAACCTGGTGACAGACGTATAATAATGTCATCGGGCAAATACAAATTTGCAAGCGGCGAAACTAAAACTTGGACTTTAGCAGCGCATACCATACATAATGTAGGCGGTACTTGTCCAAATATTAAACCAATAATAGACCAGGCAAAATATGCTAAAGTATTTTATGATCGGTTTCTTTTAACAGATGTTGATGATTTTTCATTTGAAAGTACAACACTTTACCCAAACCCAACCAGTAGCAAACTTTATTTCAATACCACAGCTTCAATAAAAAGTATTGAGGTTTTTGATATATATGGAAAACGCATCTTACAAAAAAATATAAACAGTAATTATGTTAATGTAAATGGTTTAAGCAAAGGATTGTATTATGCCAATTTGTTTAGTAATGATGGAAAGGTGTATAAAGCCAAGTTTATAAAAAGTAGTATAAATTGAAAGAAACTTAGTATTTATAATTTAAAATCTCTGTTTTTTCTATCAATATTTTAAGACAAGATACGTTTTTTTTTATTTTAATTGTAACTATGTATATTGCACTAATTAAATTAAAATTATGAAAAAAATACTTTTTACTGCATTAATCGCCATAATCATTTTGACAGCCAAAGCCCAAGAAACTGTAAACTGTGCTCCGCCTACTTCTGCTAAAATCTTAATTATACAAAGTAAAATAAGTGCTATTTTGGGAAATGGAGGTGAAATTTTATATAATAAATCGCCTCAAGCACTACCAAGTTATTATCTTCTTACTGATAATAACTTTTTGGGAGCCACAATTTACAACAGTTCATTGTGGCTTGGTGGAATTGATGAATCGAGTGGCGATTTAAAATTAGCAGCAATGACTTATAGGCAAGCGGGCAATGATTTTTGGTCTGGACCAATTGGTAACAGTTCGCAAACTACAGATTCATTACAGTGCAGTAATTATGACAGACATTGGTATATGGAACAGGCAACAATTGACAAGTTTAAAAATGTTGAAGAATTATCAGCATCGGAAGACTCTTTATTAAGAGAGTGGCCAGGTAAAGGAAATCCAAATTTAAATTTTAGTCATTTAAATCAGGTAATGGCTCCGTTTGTTGATGTTGATGGAGATGAAATTTATAATCCTGAAAATGGTGATTACCCAAAAATTAAAGGAAACAAGGCAGTATGGTGGATAGTTAATGATATTGGTAATGAACATACAGAATCTGGTGGAGCAGCTTTTGGTTTCGAAATTCAAAAAATGTTTTATGGCTTTGAAGACGATCCTGAATTAAATTATACTTCATTTTTTGATGTTAATATTACCAATAAATCTAACAATAATTATCAAGATTTTATATTTGGCCACAGGGTTGATATGGATTTAGGTAATTATCTTGATGACTTTGTAGGATGCGACACTTTAAGTGCTATGGGTTATACTTACAACGGAGATGCTTTTGATGAATCCCCAGAAGGTTTTGGCGAAAATGCACCACTTCAAGCCTGCCAGTTTATTAATGTTCCGAATGAATACTACGACAATCAAAATGATTTGTATGGTTTTACTTACTATAAAAATGATTTTAATAATACTGGCAACCCAGTAACTGCTGAACATTTTCTTAACTATTTAAATGGTAAATGGAAAAATGGTGATTTAATGACAAGTGGAGGAAACGCTACTGATCAAAGTTTAAAATCAACAAGATATTTGTACCCTGGTAACCCATCCGATAGTGAGGCTTGGTCAGAATGCAGTAACCTAAATGAACCTTCGGACAGGACTTTCATAATTTCATCGGGTAAATATAAATTTGCAGTTGGCGAAACCAAAACATGGACTTTGGCTATGCATACTATTCCAAATGTTGGGGGCACTTGTCCAAATATTCAACCATTAATTGATAAAGCTCAATATGCCAAAACTTTTTTTGAAAATTTTGTTTTGGTAGATATAAATGATCATTTTTTAATTGAAAGTACTTTTGTTTATCCAAACCCAACAAATAATAAACTCTATTTTAACTCAAACAATTCAATAAAAAGTATTGAGGTTTTTGGTGTTGATGGAAAACGCATCTTACAAAAAAATATAAATAGTGATTACTTAAATGTAGATGGTTTAAGCAAAGGCTTGTATTATGCCAATTTGTTTAGTAATGATGGAAAGGTGTATAAAGCCAAGTTTATAAAAAACTAGTAAAACAGTATTTCTTTCAAATTCAAATCAATATTTTATTCGTAATATTGCATTAGTGGAAAACCAAGGCCAAGGTGTAAAATATTATAATGTAGAAACGTTAAAACCTACTGTAGCCAATTACAAGCAATGGGGCATAGTAAAATTGTATAATAGCAAACAAACTTTTGCTAAAACAGTTGCTTGGAAAACTATTGATGAAATGTTTCAACAAAATAGTAATCGCCAAATAAAGGAATTAGTAGAAAAGGCTTACTATAACGAAAAAATAAGGATGAAAACCGATCCTTATAATATTGACCCAAAAGATGAAAAAGGATTTTGGAGTGCTATAAAAAAGAAATTAGCTGGTTTAGATGCTAATAATTTAAACGAACAAACCAACGAGCTAAAAGCAATAACCGAATCGGTAATAACACGCTACGCCACCGAAATTGTGGGCGATTTTAAATACAGCACCTACAAATTTGCACAAAAAGCAATTCCAGCAGTTTTAAGAAGGCTGCTAAATTCAGCTTCAGCCCGAAAGATTGGTCGTATTTTTTCAATCAAACGCTCATTAAGTGAACGGTTGTTTTATGCTGGTGAAATTGATTTGATAAGAAAACTGGCTACCAAAACTACTTTGGTTTTTGTGCCTACACACTTTAGTAATTTAGATTCGATGTTGGTAGGCTGGACCATTAATAGCATTGGCGTGCCGCCAGTAACTTATGGTGCTGGTTTAAATTTGTTTAAAAACAAACTGTTGGCTCGCTTAATTGGTCGTTTGGGTGCTTATAAGTTAGATCGTCGTAAAAAAAACGATTTATACAACAACACCTTAAAAATGTATTCGCAACAATTAATTGAAGAAGAGTGTAATTCATTGTTTTTTCCTGGCGGCACTCGCTCTCGTTCTGGCACTTTAGAAACCAGGTTTAAACTAGGTTTGTTAGGTACGGTAGTAGATGCACAATATCAAAATTGTAAAAAAACGGACGCTGATTTTAAAAAAATAGTAATTGTACCTACGGTAATTAATTATTATTTTGTGTTAGAAGCAAAGCAATTAATTGAACAGCATCTTAAAAAAACAGGCAAAGAAAAATTTTATTTAAATAATGAAGCCGATATAAAAGGCTTTACCACCATTGTGGGTTATTTATGGAATTTCTTTTCTGCACAATCGCAAGCAGCGGTTACTTTTTGTCAACCTATTGATGTTTTTGGAAATCCGCTTGATGAAAATTTAAACAGCATTAGCAAAAATGGAAACTCAATAAACATTAAAGATTACTTTAAACAAAATAATGAATATAATAACGATGCTCAACGAAATATAACTTACACTAAATTATTAGGAGATCATTTGTTAGAATCTTTTAGAAAAGGCACTATAGTTTTCACCAGCCAGGTAGTTGCTTTTGTAGCTTACCAAATGATTCAAAAACAGCATCCTAAAATGGATATTTATGGTATATTGCGTTTACCAGAAGAAGATAGAATTATTGCCTATGATGATTTTAGTAAGAATATTTATACTTTAATAAAGCATCTAAAAGAAAAAGCGCAGCAAAATGAAATGTTGTTAGATCAGCATTTGTTTGGCAGTATTGATGAGGTTATTGATCATGGAATTAAAAACTTAGGCGCTTATCACAAAGGAAAATTATTAACTATAAATAAAGAAGGCTATGTTACCTCAGAAAATGTAGCTTTGCTAATGTTTTATCATAATAGATTAACTGGTTTTGAATTAGAAAGTATTGTTAGTTAAACCAAAAATAGCGGTATTGGGTAGTGGTTCTTTTGGTACTGCTATTGCTAATTTAATTAGTGTAAACCACCCAGTATATTTATATTCCCGTTCTGCTGAAAAAGCTAAAAGTATTGACAAAAGTAGAGTTAATGCAAATCAAAAAGTATTAAAAAACGTTTTTCCAACGGCTGATATTGAAACCACTTTAAAAGAGGCACAGTTGATTTTTCCTGTTGTACCATCGGCTGGTTTTAGAACATTTATAAAAACAATAGCGCCCTTTTTACAACCACAACATATTTTAATACACGGCACAAAAGGTTTTGATATTAGTAAAGCTCCAATTGATGAAAATAGTGCGCATTTGCTGTTAGAAAGAAAGCAAGTATGTACTATGAGTGAAGTAATTTTAGAAGAAACCATTGTATTAAAAGTTGGAGTTATTAGCGGGCCTAATTTAGCTATAGAAATATCTAATGGGCAACCTGCTGCTGCGGTAATTGCAAGCAATTTCGACTTGGTGTTTAAAGCAGGTAACAGGGCTTTAAACAGCCGTCAGTTTCAGGTTTTAAAAAGCAACGATACTATTGGTGCTGAAATTGCAGGTACTTTAAAAAACATAATGGCTATTGGTGCTGGTGCTTTAAATGGTACTGGCTACGGCAATAATGCATTGGCTATGCTAATAAGTCGTGGCCTTAGTGAAATAATTAGAATTGGTACGGCAATGGGCGGAGATCCTAATTCATTTTTAGGTTTAGCCGGCTTAGGTGATTTAATTGCAACCTGTTCTAGCCCTTTAAGTCGTAATTTTAGTTTGGGCTTTCGTTTGGCTAAAGGCGAACCACTTGCGGATATTATGGCTACCAGTACAGAAGTAATTGAAGGTATAAAAACGGTTATGATTACACGTGCGTTAGCCAACCATTACAATATTAAAATACCTATCACCAACAAAATTTTTGAAGTGCTTTTTAAACAGTTACCAACTAAAGATGCCATTCAACAATTAATGCTTTACCGCAATTTACCCGATGTTGATTTTGTTTAAACCATTATAAATAAAGAAAAAATCAAAAATCTTATTACAATCATTTTCGGATATATATGGGCTGCTTATACCTACTTTTGGTTTGGCCTTTTTTTATTTTTAGGAAGCCTACTTTCTATGGTTTGTTTTGTTTTAGGTAATGATGCTTTAAAACGAAAAGCACATTGGATACCTAAATATGCCTGTAGCATCATTTTATTTTTTAGCGGAATGCGAACCCGCTTAAAAGGCGAACCGCTAAATGCCAATGCACAATATATATATGTAGCCAACCACGTAAACACTATTGATATTGTTTATGTAAGAAGCATTATAAATACTTACTTGAAAATATTAGCAAAAAAAGAATTAAAAAAAATACCTTTTATGGCATTTTTAGCACGCAATATGGGCATACCAATTGACAGAAGCAGTAAAGCCGACAAACAAAAAGGGTTACAAAAAATGTATGATTATTTAAAAAATAGTGCTGCATCTATATTAATTTACCCGGAAGGAAAACGAAACCGAACTAACGAATTGTTACTACCTTTTAAAAATGGTGCATTTATTACGGCCATTGAAAATCAAATACCAATAGCTTGTATTACTTTAAAAGGTATTAGAAAACGAATGAATCAGGTAAAACAAACCATGTACCCAGGTTATGTAGATGCTTATGTTGATATATTTGAAACCAAAGGCTTAAATTTAGCTGACATGGAAACTCTAAAAGCAAAAATTAGAGCGAAGATGTTGGGTTATTTGGAGTTGAAAGTGGTTTAAGTATTAATTAAACATCCTTTACTTTGTTACAAAATATTCATAAAATACCCTTTACTTTGTTACAGAAGATTCGCAAAAAAATCTTTTACATTGTTGCAAAAGCCATAAAATTAAGATTTAAAAGAGACATTTTTTATTGAGATATTTATTTAGGTATTTCTGTTATCTTTGGTATCAAATCAATTTTTATAAGATGCAATGAAAATAGCCAGTATTGACATACAAGAGTTTCGGCAGTTTAAAAACTTAACGTTGGATTTAACTTATCCTAAAGGTCATGATAAAGCAGGTGAGCCGTTGGATAAGGTTTGTATTATTGGGCAGAGTGGGACTGGGAAGACTAATTTGTTGGAGTTGATTTATGGGAGGACTTTCCGATTAAAAGAGAATGGTCATTATTATCCTGAATTTGTTAACAATAAATTTATTTTTAAAAATTATGACAAAAGTTGCACTTTTGACTTTAACAATCATTTTTCTTTAAAATGGAATGATTATGAAACAAATTTTTATTTAGATGCTACAAGACTTAAATCACCTTTTAATTCCACCTCAAATCCGCATACTAATAATTTTGTTTTTCCACTTTATTAGCATTTCCACTATTCCGCAAGCTGATATGGCAGTCGGAATTGCTCTTATATATTTTTATTTTGACTATTAATTGAGTTGATTTA
>Ga0209187_1000795_pt1 | contig 46363 bp, 43 predicted proteins | sample BantaG_FD_187430 | JGI IMG/M metagenome (GOLD analysis project Ga0209187, IMG submission 187430) | Marine algal microbial communities from Bantry Bay, Ireland - BantryBay_4 metaG (SPAdes) (version 2) | ecosystem: Host-associated > Algae > Red algae > Unclassified | place: Bantry Bay, Ireland...
TACACCTGGTTTGTGTGCATTATATTTGTACCTCAGTTGGAAACTTCTGCGCGAACAATCTTCATTGAGACACAGCCAACGTTGAGTGCCGTTTTCGCTGCAACCATTTTTGCATATGTGTGTACCGGAGCAGTCAGGGCATGTTATTTCTTGATAATGAACCATAGATTTTTTTGCAAAGATAATCAAAATCAACGGATTTCAGACACTACCCAAAAGAGTTTCATCTGAAATAGATATCCCTTTCTTTCTGTAGTTATATTTTTTTCTAAAACTGTCATCAACATGTCCATTACGATGTACGAGGATATGTCTAACATCATGATACTTTTCTATCTGTCTTGCTCCGGGTGGGATTTCGTTTAATTCTATTTCAAATTGTTTTCGATAGTATTTGACAATTTGTTTATAACCACCAGACGACAATTCGCGTGTGACCTTATTTATAATTTTATTCCGTATATCACTAATAGACTGGAATGAAAGTAACTCAGCTTGGCTTAAAGAGTAGTTTTTTTCATTATCTTTAAAAACATTCTTTTGAGAAGAAAAGATAATTTTTACACTATCAACAAGAAAGACTTCAAGTGCTGTAATTAAGCGAACATAAATTAATTCCCTTAAAGTATATGAAACTGCAGCCCTATAGCCTACTTGTTTTCGCTTACCAATTTTAAAACATAGGGCTGTTTCAATCTCTTTTGAAGTCATGTGAACTTCAGGTTTGTCCAAATATGAGCTATCATGAAGGTTTCTTAAAAATGAGTAACTTACTTTATAGAGGTAGGCAACTTTTTCAAGTTCATCTTTGAAAACTTTATACGACCTTAATGATTTTGGCATTACGTTTCGCTTAAATTTTAAGTGTTATTTGTTCTAATCAACTAATCGATTCTCCATATCCATTCGTTCATGCAAAATCCTGAGAATTTCCACATGGTCATCGTTGATAATTTCGTAGAAAATATAGTGTGATTTTATTTTCATGCCCCGACAGTTCTCCAATACATGTGCGTAAGATCTGCCTGATAGTGGGTTATTGGCAATCTGTTCAATTTTACTGCGAATAGTATCAAGATAATGTTCTGCCTGTTCGAAAGACCATTTTTCGACAGTATAGAACCAGATGTCGTCCATGTCCGCTTCTGCCTTACTTGATATTTGGTAATTCGCCATGTTTTTCAAAATATTTCTGGTGTAAACGTTTACGATGTGCGTCCCAATCGAAATTCTCAATCATCCCACTTTCTTTACCTTCTATGAGTGCCGCACGAAGTGTCTGATGCTTATTTTCTTCTTGTTCCAACAAACTTAACCCTGCCTTCATCACTTCACTCACATTATTAAATCTACCCTCTTTGATAATTTCATTCACAAAATTCTCAAAATAAGTATCAAGCGATATAGATATATTTTTTGCCATAATTCAGTTATTTTCTTGTAAAGATATTGATATTTGACGGTTTTTGCAAAAAGTCAGGGTGTAAGCATAGCAAGCAATTCCTCCAAAGGTTCTTCAATATTCAATTCCGCGACTTCTTTATAAAACTCTTCGGCTTTGATAGGCGTATAATGCTGTTCGTCAATCAGTTGTTATATGGTGACTGATTGGCGGATGGGCTTTACGGCTGACCAGAATTTATCCGTCTGTGACGATGTAGATTTTTTGTTTTTCATTCAGTTAGTTGATTCTCCATATCCATTCGTTCATGTAAAATCCTGAGAATTTCTACATGGTCATCGCTGATAATTTCGTAGAAAATGTAGTGGGATTTGACTTTGTATCTGCGACAATTTTCTACATGTACGTATGCCCTGCCTAACGTTGGGTTTTGTGTAATTTTTTCGATTTCATTCAAAAGCAAATTGAAATAGCGGGTAGCTTGTTCATAAGACCATTTTTCGACCGTATAATCCCAAATCCCGTCCAAGTCCATCTTGGCTTTATCATTTATTTTGTAGCTCGACATTTTTCTTATACTTTTCTTGTAAAGATTTCAAATGAGCGTGTCTGTCGTAGTTTTCCACAGTGCCGCTGTTTTTAGCTTCCATGAGGGCAGCGCGTATACGTTCATTTCTGTTTCCTTCTTCCTCCAACAGGCGTAAACCAGCACGCACAACCTCACTCACATTATTATACTTACCTTCTGCGATGGCACTGGTTACAAAATTTTCAAAATGAGAACCCAGTGATATTGATGTTTCTTGTACCATAATTTAGTTATTTTCTTGTAAAGTTATTAATATTTGGTAACTTTTGCAAGTCGATTTTCTTGCATTTTTTCAAAATGATATGTAAATTGTGAAACATTAAAACATCACAAAATGGATAGAATAAAATTTTTCCAAGACACTATCATCGCAATACTAAAAGATAATGCCGACTACTATAAAGGCACGACTAATCCATTGAATTTATTAGTGATTGCTGATAAGGAAAATAATCATTTTCAATTACTTATGCAAGGTTGGGATGAAGGTGATTACACTTTTCAATGCCTGTTCCATTTAGATATTATTGACGAAAAAATATGGATTCAATGGAATAATACTGCCTACGAGATTGAAATTGAATTACTTAAAAAAGGCGTAGCTGCCGATGAAATTGTGATAGGCTTGAAGAGTCCTGCATTTCGGAAATATACGGATTTTGCTGTGGCGTAATTATCTGATATTGTGGGTAATTCATGGCGTAAGCATAGCGAGCAATTCCTCCAAAGGTTCTTCAATGTTTAACTCCGCGACTTCTTTATAAAACTCTTCGGCTTTGATAGGCGTATAATGCTGTTCGTCAATCAGTGACACAATCTTTGATTTTATAGGGACTCCGTTCTCGTCAGGTTTTTTATGGACAACAAATAAATCAATATGTTCATGTGCCCTATGCGGGCATACGCTATTTATGCAAAACCGTTAGCTTCCACCCAACGCAAACTGAAAATAAGCCGTCTATCAATATAAGTACCAAGACAGAATTAGGTTTAATTAAAATTTTGGAATTATTTTTTTTGCTAATGAGGCAAAAAACGCAAGCATAGCCGTAGCTACGGTGAGTATTTTTAACGAAATTAGCGAGAAAAAGAAGCCAAAATTGATTAAAGATAATTCTGTCTTGGTACTTAAATCAAATAACTAAAGGTTTTCTTAAAAGATATAAAAAACGAAAACAGTCGTTTTAATAAAAAAATAAAATATGGTAAAAAAATATATAATACCACTAATCAGTTTTTGTATTTTAATCTACGCGAGTTGTTCTAAAGATGAATCCAGTAATCAAATACCGAAAATTCACGATTCGATTGAAATTGATATAGACGAGGACGGTACCGCAGATTACACCATAAAATACTCTGGAATAGACATTGAACCTCTTAGCCCTTCTGGCGGTATATACGGTATAGGTGGCAGACTCCAGCCGTATGGCAAGAATGAAATATTACGGCACAAAGAAGAAGAATATCTGTTCTTAAGAGATTTAGAGGAAATAGAGGAAAATGTGGCGGAACCCCTCAAATGGAGAAATACGTTTTCCAGTACAATCGTTACAATTGCAACAATTAATGCAGAAGGGGAATGGCCAAATAAATGGGAAATAAATTCTGCCACTGAACATTCAACATATTTTTTAGGATTGAAATTGGTAACCGATTTTGAAATTCAATTAGCTTGGGTTGAAATTGACATAAACACAACCAATGGACTTATTTCAATTGTTGATAAAGGCATTCTTTAAGCTGAATAAGAAATTCTCCAAAATTAAAAGGCGAGTGAAGAATTTGAAATCGGAATTTAATTTGAGTTTAGTGATTGGTTAAACCCAAGCTCACTTCCCCTCCTTCTCCCGAAAATATCGAATCAACTTCTCCGCGTTCGCTTTGCCTACCACTTCTATCAGCACCTTAATTTTAGCAGATTTCACTTTCTTTACAGAGCCAAAATGAGACAATAATTTATTCGCGGTTTTCTCGCCGATACCGGAAATTTCCGTCAATTCAGTTCGTACAAACTCGCGCGAGCGTTGGTCACGATGAAAGGTGATAGCAAACCTATGTGCCTCATTACGAATGTGTTGTATTACTTTCAAGGTATCCGAGCGTTTAGAAAGATGTAGCGGAATAGATTCATTCGGAAAATAAATCTCCTCCAATCGTTTCGCAATTCCGATGATGGTGATGCGGTCTTGAATACCGAGTTTTTCGAGCGATTTGTAGGCAGAACTCAGTTGCCCTTTGCCCCCGTCAATCACAATCAATTGCGGCAAAGGACGCTCCTCCTCCAACAAGCGACGATACCGCCGGAAAACGACCTCTTCCATCGACGCAAAATCATCCGGACCTTCTACCGTCTTGATATTGTAATGGCGATATTCGCGTTTCAGTGGCTTCGTATTTCGGAAATGCACCATCGACGCAACCGGATTAGTGCCTTGCATATTCGAGTTGTCAAAACATTCGATGGCAATAGGCAGCGCATCCATTTGAAGGTCTTTTTTCATTTCGTTGAGGATGCGCTCGGTAGGTGTTTGTTTGGTTTGTCGCGTGGCTTCTTGTTTCTTTTTTTGCAATTTAAAATAGGTCGCATTTTTTTGCGAAAGGTCTAACAGTTTGCGCTTATCGCCCACCTTCGGAATGGTCACTTTCAGGTCAGGTTTTTCGGGCAAAACAATCTCAAACGGCACTACGATTTCTTCCGAAAAAGAGAAAAACTTCTCGCGCAACTCGCGCACGCCATAGGTGAGCAAATCGCTTTCTTCTTCATTCAGATTTTTCATCAACTCTAACGTAAATGTATTGATAATCGCCCCATTAGCCACCTTCAAATAATTCACATAAGCATATTCCTCATCTGTATCAAGCGTAAATACATCCACATCACGCACACTCGGATTTACGACAGTTGACCTGCCTTGATAATCTTCAAATGCAGCGAGTTTTTCCTTTATTTTTTGAGCTTTTTCAAACTCCATCCCCTCCGCATAGACTTGCATTTCCTCCTTCAAATGTCGTTTGACAGCAGAGAATTTCCCGCTCAACATATTTTTGATTTGGTTAATTTTCTCGACGTACTCTTCCTCGCTTTCGTAGCCTACGCACGGACCTTTACAATTTTTGATATGATATTCCAGACAAACTTTGTACTTGCCTTTATCAATATTTTCTTGTGAAAGATTGAGTGAACAAGTCCGTAATTGAAACAATTTATTTATCATCTCAATGATGACATGTACACGCCGCGCAGAGGTATATGGACCGAAATATTTGGAACCGTCTTTAAATATTTTTCGTGTAACAAACACACGCGGAAAACGCTCATTTTTGATGCAAATATACGGGTAAGTTTTGCCGTCTTTGAGTTGGACATTGTATCGGGGTTGAAATTTTTTAATTAGCGTAGCCTCCAGGAGTAAGGCATCCTGTTCTGTCTCGACGATAGTGTATTCAATCCGCGAAGCGTTTTTGACCAATACACGTACTTTCTTAATTTGGTGTTTTTTATTACCAAAATAAGACGACAAACGATTCTTCAAATTTTTCGCCTTGCCCACGTACAATACTACATCCTTGGCATCTATAAATTTATAGATACCCGGTTGTTTGGGTAGTGTAGGGGAGAGTTGTTTGTAATCGTCATTCGTCATCATAACACAGACATTCTTGTCTGTTTGTAGTTTTGAAAATAAACAGGTTGGAAACCACTATTAGGCACAGACAGGAATGTCTGTGTTACAGATGTAAATTTAGTGATTTTGACCAGCATTACAGAATAAATGTTTATTTTTGAATATCTTTTGCCGCCACAAACTGGAATACCGTCATTCCTTAGCACACACACATGCATTAAATTACACCTATGAAAATAAATAATTTGACTCGTTATGTCATTGCCATTGTCACCATTATTATGGTGGGTTTGATAGTTTGGTATTTTGCTGATATTGTGGCTTATTTGATTATTGCATGGGTCTTATCTTTGTTGGGTGGTCCGTTTATGCGTTTGTTTCGGCGCATCAAAATCGGTCGATTTCAGGTCGGCCCGAATATCGCAGCTGTCATGACACTGGCTTCTTTTTTCTTGATTATCGGCTTGATTTTCAGCCTGTTTGTACCTTTGGTGCTTCAGCAAGCGCGCAACCTTGCCGACGTGGATGCTGCTGCGGTCGTAGAGGGCTTAGAAGGTTTTTGGCAACCTATCAACGAAACACTCATCGAACGCGGACTCATCGAACCCAGCGACGAAAGTATCTCCAAATACATCCGCACGCGCCTTGTTGCCAATTTCAGCCCTACTCGTGTAACGGATATTTTTAGCGCAGTTATCGGTTTTACCGGCAATTTATTTATCGCCATATTTTCCATCATTTTCATTACGTTTTTCTTTTTGAAAGAAGACGGATTATTTATGCGAATGTTGCTCATACTAACGCCAAACAAATACCAATCGGAAGTCACTAATGTCATTGAAAGGATCGTCAAATTGCTGACCCGTTATTTCGGGGGTATTTTATTTCAAATTACTATTATGACAATTTTTGTCTCTACTTTACTCGGATTATTGAATATCCAAAACGCGCTTTTGATTGCATTTTTTGCTGCTGTTATTAATGTCATTCCTTATATTGGTCCGACTATCGGGGCGGTTTTTGGAATATTTATCGCGGTTTCTTCCAATCTGGATGCCGAATTTACGACCGTCATCGTTCCGATGGTAGCAAAGGTAGTCATCGTATTTGCACTGATGCAGATGCTTGATAATTTCATACTTCAACCGTTTATTTTTTCTAACAGCGTCATGGCACATCCGCTCGAAATTTTTATCATTATACTCCTCGGTGCCAAACTCGGTGGCATACTCGGCATGGTACTCGCCATTCCGGTTTATACTATTTTGCGGGTCATCGGCAGTGTATTTTTAAGTGAATTTAAAGTCGTGCAAAAACTTACAGAAAGGATGGATGAGGTTTAAGTATGGACGTACTGACGTACGACGTGCTGACTTGGTGACGTATTTTTTTCGCTGCGCGAAAACTCTTAATACATATAATGAGTACGTCCAAACATTAACACTTCAACACGTTTATGACAAAAACAAGTATAACTATTGATGGTCAAGAAATTCCGGTGAAAATTTATCGGGAGCGACGACGCGATGTACGGTTTTCATTGACTCGTACGGGTGGGTATCTTCGTATGCCTATTCAAATTTCGGAAAAAGAAGCGAGTGTACAACAAGCCAAATTTGAAAAATGGCTACGCGAAGTCACACAAAAAAAACCTGAATTGGTCGAGCGGTTTCGTGGGCGTGTGTATGAAGATGGAATGAACTTGACCGTAGGAAAGAAGAACTATCTGATTCGACTTTCCGAAAAAGAAGCTGCCAAATACCACACTGCCAGAATGGAAGGCGATACAATTCATATTACGATTAGCACAAAGGATAAAGGTCATCATTTACAAAAAAGTATCCGCCAACTGATTAGTCGATGTGTGGGCAATGATCGCCTCCCTGACATCACCGAGCGGGTACAATATTGGAATGATAATCATTTCAACAAACCTGTCAAAAACGTTCGTTTCAAACTCAATCAATCGAATTGGGGCAGTTGCTCGACACGCGGCAATATTAATCTTTCTACCCGTCTGCTCTTCGCACCGGATGATGTGATTGATTACGTAATCGTACACGAACTCGCACATACGGTAGAGCAAAACCACTCGGCGGCTTTCTGGAAAGTTGTCAGTGATGTAATGCCTGATTATAAAGAGAAGGAAGTCTGGTTGAAGAAAAACGGAGAGCAATGTAATTTTTAATGTAACACAGATATTCTTGTCTGTTTTGATGCACAGACAAGAATGTCTGTGTTACGTAAGGGCAAAAAAATACATTCATGTTCCCATGAATGTATTTTATAATATCTTAAAAATCAATAACCGATTTACGGTCCTTGATATGTTTTTGCAAATCGAATTGTTCTTACCTCGTCGTTGGCTGTCACTCTAATAAAATATATGCCGGGTCTCAATTTCGCAGCATTTACTTCTAACTGATGGTAGCCCGGATATTGTGTACCATCGAATACTTCCGCAACAGGTTGACCAATCATATTATATACCTGAATATTGACATTTGCAGGTTCGTTTAGATTAAAATTGACCGTTGCAAAATCTCTTGCCGGATTGGGCGTAACGATAAGCTCATCGAATAATTCGGGAACTTCTTCAAAACTCGTAATCTCAGAAGGATGTGTAGCTCCGGTATCTCTTATTTGGTCATCCATTAATTCAATGATAGAACTCGGAACACCCCCAAAAATATCATATTGTACAGTACGATCTGGTGAAATAACAGCTATTGCAGGTGCAGCCTGTTCAGAGAAGCCAAATTCATCATCATTGAATGGTTCATAAATCTCAACCGCACCACCGTCTGCGCTGATAGAGGGGTAAGTAATATCAAATTGATTGTCGAACCATTGCACATCTGCATCGTCATCTGCGCTTCTTATTGTGATTCCAAAAAACTCCACATCATTTTCTCCTTCGCCCCAATCAACGTATAAGTCTTGCAAATGAGGAGCAAGATTTTGGCATAGACCACAACCAACCCAGAAAAAATCAAATACAACAGTTTTTCCTTTATCTAAAAAATCGTCATGTAATTTATATTCATTTCCATCTGTATCTACCATCGTGAAATTAGGGATGGTTTCTTGCGCGAAAGCCAGATTCGCACTCAAGATGAGAATAAAAAAAGTATGTCGTAATTTTCTTACCATAATTCTATAATTTAGGGTTTAAGCAAACGTTTCCGTCGCTAAGATGCAAATTTTACTGCGGATAATCAAGCCAGTCCATATAAAATGTCATGTTTTTGACAATTTTTCCATCTCTGCGACGTTGGCGAGTTGATAAGTACGCATGACTTCGCCCAATTTCTCCTCAATTTCCTCCTTCGTAAAGCCATATTGTTGCAACGAATAACTGTGTTTGCTGCGGTATTTGGATTGATTTTTTAAATGTGATTCTAAGCGATTTTTAAAATTATCAGAAATATTCATATTAAAATGAGCATATACTTCTTCGACGGCTTTTTTGGGGTCTGCCGAGAGTTCGTTGTAAGGCACGACAAAGAGGTTTTCGGGCTTGAATAGGCTCTTATTTTGATGAAAATAATTATAAAAATCAATCGCAATCTGTCCCAAAGCCCGATACTCCTCGCTGTCTTCGGGTATCTCTGGCGCGATAAATTTCCAAGACGCGCTAAACATGCTAATAAAAGAAGGTACAGCCGACTTCGGGTCACGCATCAAATACACAATCCGTGCATCAGGAAACATCTCCAAAATCGTATGCAGTCGTCCCGTCGTAATGACATTTTTGGACAATAATATCTTTCCTTTTCCCTCAGAATACATAAATCGTTGGAGTGAACTGCGAAAGTATTTCTGAAGTTTTCGGCGCGTTTTTTCTGGCATTTTATCTATGATGGTCAGGTATTCAAACTCCTTCATATACGGACAAATCAGAGACACGGCGACGGTCAAAAAACTAAACAAATACATGGCTTCGTCCTCTTCTTTTTCATTAAAACCCGTCGGATGAATGTCTGCCCATTCTTTAAAAAACCAACCGTCCACCCAATCAAAAAACCGCCGAAAAGGTCGCCCGATACGCCTATCTACCACACCAATAGCTTTGACCATTTTATAAAAAGTCACCGAAGGTATAATGCCGTGATACAGCAATATCGGCGCGTATCGTTCTTCGTCCATACACATCAGGCGGTGCATGAAAGTCGTACCGCTACGCGGATTGCTGATGATAAAAATGGGTTTTTCGATAGTCGTTTTTCGATAAGAAAAAAATAAAATCTCATCCAACAATCTGAATATTAACATGATTACACAGATAAACAATAAAGCAATAATGGCTACTATCGTTATCAATGCTCGCCTCCAGCTGAAATGTCGAATACAATTCAGGTAAATGATTTTGAAAAGTGTCTTAAAGTGAATGTATAATATCGAGGACATATTGTTCTATCTAATTCATTTGCGGAGCAAAATAGTGATTAGTTTCTAACAGATTTTGCTTCGCAAAATTACCTATTGACCAGTCACCAGTCACCAATCACCGCTTTCTCCAAGTTAAGCGCATAGGAATGACGGACTTCGGATATCAGTCAATTACGCAAGCACAAAGAAACGAAAAACATTAAAACACTTGAAACTTTTTTTGCATCATAAGATTATGTCTTTGCTTAATTTAGAACTAAAAATAATGCGAGGTTTGTGTAACTTCATTACCTTTGTATATTTGGAGCGTAAAATTATGTTTAATTATTTACCCAAAATTTTTCCATTAGAATCCTCAAACATGAAGAAAATTAAATATACCTTAAATGTCTGGTTAATAGTCATTTGTTCTGTTTTAACGATACAAGCTCAGACCTTAGTTAGCGGAATCGTCACGGATGCTAATTCAGGCGAATCGCTAATCGGCGCGACCATACTCGTACAAGAAACAGGAAAAGGCATAAGCACCGATTTTGACGGCAGATACGAGTTGTCCTTACAACCCGGCACTTACCAATTTGTATTAAGCTACATCGGCTATGATGATCTATCACTAAAGGTTCTTGTGACGAATACCCCACGTATGACATTCGATATCAAGATGGGCGAAAGTACCTCTATCTTGGATGTAATAACTGTGACGGGTAGTCAGGTGGAGAAAAAATTTACCGAAGAAACGGTTTCTATCGACGTGATTTCACCTGAATTTATTCAAGGTAAAAACAATACCTCACTTTCGGATGCGATACAGCGCGTGCCGGGAGTGGAAGTTATCGACGGTCAACCAAATATCAGAAGTGGTAGTGGCTACGCCTACGGCGCGGGTAGTCGCGTAGTGATACTCGTGGACGACCAACCGATGCTTGCGGCAGACAATAGTGATGTAAAATGGAATTTTATTCCGATAGAAAATGCAGCACAAGTCGAAATCATCAAAGGCTCATCATCTGTCCTCTACGGTTCGGCAGCATTGAATGGCGTGATTAATGTCCGCCTTGCTCGTGCTACCGAAACACCTTATACCTATTTGTCGATGTACTCCGGGCTTTATGACAATTTTAGAGATACTTCTCAAATTTGGTGGGGGTCTGCTATTGAGCGTCCGTATCAGACGGGCGTGTATATGGCGCATCGCCAAAAGCTCAATAAAAATCTCGGCTTGGTACTTGGTGGCAACATTCATTTCCTGAAAGGCTACCTCAAAGATGCAGACGAAGAACGCGCCCGATTCAATTTTAATTTGCGTTACAATCCGCCCAAAAACGATCGCCTTTCTTATGGTATAGCGGGCAATATCATGTATCACAAAATCGGAAATTTCTTCCTTTGGGGCAGTGATTCTACGCAACATTATGTTCATATCGACGACCCCATCAGTGGTGATGCTTACAGTACGTCGTCGCTTGACCCGTGGTTGACTTATTTTGACAAATTTTCTAATAAACACACCTTCAAAACGCGCTATTTTGATGTCACCAAATTGAGAGGTGGCAACAATGCACTCGCCAAAATATTTAGTCTGGAATACCGCTATCAGCGAGAATTTGCTAAAAAACTCAACCTCACAGCAGGCGGGCAAGCGCAGTATTTTTATGCCAAAAGTGTTTTATTTGGCAAAGATAGTCTTGGCAATTTTCCGAGCGAAAACGGTTATACTTATGCCGCTTACGCGCAATTGGACAAAAAGCTTTTTGACAAACTCAATACGACATTGGGAATGCGTTGGGAGGCATTTCATGTAAGTGGAGAATCTATTGCCGCATTGCCTGTTTTTCGTCTCGGTTTGAATTATCCGATTAATCGTACCAATTTTCTCAGAGCTTCATTCGGGCAGGGCTATCGTGTTCCGAGCCTTGCCGAGCGATTTATTGACGATGATATTACCGACGGTGTTTTTATCTTCCCGAATCCCGAACTCAAACCCGAAAGTGGTTGGAGTACCGAATTGGGTTACAAAAAAGTCATTGACAAAGGCAAAAAATGGAATGGTTACATTGATGTAGCAGCTTTCTTGATGGAATATCGCGATATGACCGAATTCTTGTTTGACCTCTATGTCCCCGCCGGTGTAGAGGTAGATCCACTGACTGCATTGCAAACTTATCTCGGTTTCAAAGCTGTCAATATCAGTCGTGCGCGTATCGCCGGAATGGAATTTACTGTATTTGGAGAAGGTCACATTAAAAATATACCGACCCGTTTATGGGCGGGTTATACCTATAGCTTTCCGGGCGATCTGGGGCAGGATACTACCCTCGTTGGTCTTGGGAATTTTATGAATCGAGCCGTTAAAAATTTCATGCAAATTGATTCGGCAGAATCCGGTGGAATTCTCAAATATCGCAGCCTACATACCACAAGATTGGATTGGGAAATAGACCCGCATAAAAACCTGACTATAGGAATTGCTGCTAATTATAAAAGTTTTGTTTATAACATAGATGATGTACTTGAAGGTGGAGGAAAGTACGGTTCTTTGGTGAGTGCGCTTGTGCCTGCCTTGAAAAGGGTTAGAGAATTTCGTGAAGCCAGAGAGGGTAAAGGCGATTGGCTCGTTGATTTCCGGTTAGCATATCGCTTTGATGATAATCATCAACTTACTTTCTCTGTCAACAATGCCCTCAATCGCGAATACACTTTGCGTGCTGCCAAGCCCGGTCCGCCACGTTTGTACAATGTAAAATATCAAATGATGTTTTAATAGTCGATAGTCGGTAGTCCGTAGAAAAAGTGAAATCACAATTGCCTACGGACTATCGACTATCGACTACCGACCATTGACTATCGACTACCGACTTAATAAAACCACTTCTCTCATTTCATTGTTCTATTAATATGGAACACCACAAGCATCCAACGTCAAAAACATTCCGCTCCGGCTATCGTATTCGCAAAGCCTATTGGACGACATTTGTCGTAATGATGAGCTATATTTGGTTCTTTTTTAAAGCCAAAATATTCGGCAAACACTACGCAGAGAAACGCATTTTTGCCTTGCATCTACGCAATGCCGAGCGCATCAAAAAGACGATACTTCATTTGCAAGGTCTGTTTATCAAAGTCGGTCAATTACTCTCTATCCTCACCAATTTTTTGCCCAAAGCCTTCCACGAACCTCTCGAAGCTCTCCAAGACCAAATTCCCGCACGTCCTTTTTCCGAAATCGAGCAACAAATAAAGACAGAATTGGGCGATATTCCGAAAAATGTATTTGCACATTTTAATGAAATACCGCTTGCCTCTGCCTCTATCGGACAAGTCCACCGCGCCACGCTCAAAACAGGAGAAGAAGTTGCCGTAAAAGTACAGCATTTCAATATCGAAAGCATTGCAGAAGTTGATTTGCGTGTCATGGAACGCATCGTAGGATGGACTGCGTATTTTTTTAATATCAAAGGCATCGAACACGCCTATACGCAAGTGAGAAAGATGATTGAGGAGGAGTTGGACTTTGAGCAAGAAGCAGAGTCGATGCAGCTCATTGCCACCAATTTAAAAGACGAACCTGCTGTGCGTATTCCGCAATTATTTTCGGAATATTCTACACACAAAATACTCGTCAGTGAATATTGTGAAGGCGTAAAAATCAGCAATACCGAACAACTCAAAGCATGGAATATCGACCAAACCGACCTTGGGAATCGTTTGGTACATGCTTATTGTAAAATGGTTTTTGAAGACGGTTTTTATCATGCCGACCCACATCCGGGCAATATTATGGTGCAAGCCGACGGAACGATTATTTTCTTAGATTTTGGCGCAGTGGCGCACCTTCAACCTGCTATGCGGACGGGTTTTTTATCGCTTATTGATGGCGCAGTGAAAAATGATGATGAAAAAATAATCGCAGCACTTAGCACGATGGGTTTTATTTCCGGCAGTAAAGATTCCGGTGAAATCGCTGAAAAAATTATTGATGCCTTACGTCAATTCATTCAAAATGAAGTGCAAATCGAGGGCTTGAATTTCAAAGACATCAAAGTGAATCCATTTGAGACGAGCCTCTTTAATCTTGTTCGCGAATTGGGCATCAGAGGCATCACTAATACGGTGCAAGTTCCCAAAGAATTTGTCTTACTCAATCGCATGGTCACGCTTCTGCTCGGTATATGCAACACATTAGATTCTAATATGAATCCTATCTCAGTCGTTCAACCCTATCTGCAAAAATATATACTCGGTGAAGAAGGTAATTTTGTCAAATTCATCACCGACCTCCTCAAAGGCAACCTCACAAGTGCCATCGCTCTACCTTCTGAATTGCAAAAAACAATTAAAAAAGTACAAAAAGGAGAATTGGAAATTAAAGTTTCCGGCATCGCCGAGCGCAATCGTATGATGTACATTTTGGGACAGCAGTTTTTATATACCATATTGTTAATTGCTTCGCTGGTTTTTGCCCATACTTTTTATCAAAATGACATTGTACCATTCAAATCTTATACTACAACAGCGAGTATTTTGTTTCTATTTTTATTGTTGAGGTCGATGTGGAAGAATCGGAAATTGGGTGGGTAGGTTTGAAGGCGAGTTTGCAAAAGTTACCAAATATTGGTATTTTTGTAAAAATGATTTAATTATGGCAAAAAATACATCAATATCGCTCGGTACTTATTTTGAAAATTTCATTAATGAAATTATCGCAGAAGGTAAGTATAATAATGTGAGTGAAGTGGTGCGGGCGGGCTTGCGTTTGTTGGAGAATGAAGAGAAGAAGCATCAGGCAATTATCCAAGCAATCATAGAAGGAGAAGAAAGTGGGGTAGTGGAAAATTTTGACAGAGAGACTCATTTGAAACATTTATATGAAAAATATCTGGATGAAAATGGCAATTTAAAAAAACAAAAAAAGGATAAATTTTGGTCTGCCGTAAAACCAATAAGACAATCAGTGACGATAGAAGAATTGATTAAAGAACAAAATTATAAACCAATTAAAGCCGAAGAATTTTACAAAGAAGTCGCGGAGTTGAATATTGAAGAACCTTTAGATGAACTTCTTGCCATGCTCACACCACGAACTACCTTTTAGATACCAATATCGTCCTCACCTATCTGCGCGATAACGAACAAGCCAAAAAACTTGAACAGGATTTACGCTTACTTTCAGGCGAACATAATCTCATCATTTCAGTGGTTACAATCGGAGAAATCAAGTCTATTGCAGAACAAACTCACTGGGGAGAAAGAAGATTGGAACGTATGCAGCGTATGTTGTCTCGTTTTCTTGTGATAGATTTGAACAATGCCGAATTACTCGAAAGATACACCACGATTGATGCCTTCAGTCAAGGAAAATTATGCGATAAACCAGTCAATTTTTCAGCGCGAAATATGGGTAGAAATGACCTTTGGATTGCAGCAACAGCTTCCGCCATGAAACTTCGATTACTGACTGCCGATAAAGATTTTGGTCATTTAAATGAGGTGTTTTTAGACTTGCAATCTATTAATTTACAGAAATATAGATAAAAAATAAAAGAAGATACATTCACACCAGAACAACATGAGTTCATCATCAAAGCACAAGGGTTTTCTCATAAAAAATTAACTAACTGATAATCAATCAAATAGTAATCGGTGAAATTTATCCTTTCTTAAAATCTTAAAAAAATATATTTTTATAAATGAATGAAAAATCCGAGAATAAAACGTTTTTTGTTGAAATCAAACAAGGCAATATTCATTTACTGGAGAAATTCCTTGCACAAGCAGGAACTTCTTTAAATAGCTTCCGTTATTTTGATAAACGTCCTTTGGCTATTATTCAAAATCACATCTGCACTTACCTCTATTTGAATGAAGACCAACAACCTCTGTGTTATGGTCATCTCGACAAAGAGGACAGCATAGTATGGCTCGGCATTGCGGTAGTGGAAGGGCAAACCGGACAAGGACTTGGCAAAAAAATGATGCATTATCTTGTAGATAAAGCGCAAGATTTACAATTACCCTTTATTCAACTTGCTGTCGATACAGACAATATTTCCGCGCAGCGATTGTACGAAAAATTTGGTTTTACCAGTATAAAAAAAACAGACAAATATAATTTGATGAAGAAAGTGTTGGAAGCACCTTCTCGTTGAGAAAAAACCTGACGGTCACTGTCAATCACACAGATGGCGTGAAGGATTCTTTTGAATTTCACTTTTTTAAATATTAAAATGCCGAACATTGTTAAAGTGTCGGGCATTTTTTTGTTAAATTTGTACATAATTCAAACAGCGATGCACCAAAACCACTTGCGAAACCCATGAATAAGGATTATATTGTACTGTATTCTACGAACACAAAGTTGGCTCATTTCATAAATGAAAAATATTATGAAGGCAAGCATTTTGTGTGGTGTGGTCCTGCATTTGACCCAACTAAACAGGCAAGTACAGATATAAAAAGCCATGCACCTCCAAGTTCGTCGCCTTATGAAATTTATCAGGATTTTAAAAAAGATATTGAGCGCAATGATAAGCATAGTGCTAAGATAGAAAGTGCAAAAGCAGGATTGAAGAAAGGTGCAAACATAATGTATGTAAAAGAAGATATTGATGCTAAAACAAAAGCAACTATAGAAGAAATAGTAGAAAATGCGACTCCTAAAGAATTTGAGCCAATGCTTTACGTTATTCCCATAACGGAATCAATAAAGAAACGTATAATTTCAGTACCGATTGGAGACAAAGCAAATCCACTGAGTGAAGAATATCAAATCGTGGATTTAACAAAAAAAGAATTTGACATCATTCAATTTTAACCGAAATGAATCAGGTAAACATAGATTTAAACATAAGAGCTTTCAGTAAATTGTATCAGTATTGTGCCGATAGAAGGTATCATTTGGTCAATAAAACTGAACGTGGTATTGGCGATGTGTGGGAACGTGCAGAGGTTATTAATCAAAATATAAAAAAACAATATGACATTGATGCTTTTAATATTGAGGATGAATCGCAATACCTTAATTATGAGATAGCATTGGGTAAATATATATTGAACTTTAATCATAAATATATTTTAAAAGGTAGAAATATTGGTGATGAAATTTCTTTGATGTTAGGAGCAAGAGATTATCCTGTTGAAAAATTTAAGAATAAAAATTTAGATGATATTGAAGATTTCGCCTTTTCTGATGATTTAAAATTAACATCTAATAAGATTCAAAAAATAATTCAAAATACAATTAAAGTAAAAGTTTATCAAGAAAAAAATAGTGATATAGAAAATTACTTCGTTATCTCAAAAATGAATTATAAAAATTTAGATAGAATTTTTATAATTCATGCTAAAGGTGCGGAGCGATTTGGTTCTTTTACAATGCTAGAAAAATTTTCTTCTTCATTAGGAACAGTTACAGGTGTTGTTAAAAAACATGATTCTAAAATTGCCATTGCTTCTATAATGATAGTAAAAGAAAATTCTGTGTATAGTAATGTAACTAACCCTATAAGATTATTTGTAGAGTTAATAGATAGATATGGAATTGATGTTAAAACGGAAGGTAAGAAAAGACGATTTCACAAAAATCTTCCTATCAATATTAAACCACTTTTTGAGAAAAAATATTATGTCAATACTTTGTTTGAGTCCTATTATCACGGGCGAGATTTCAAACAATTTTATGCACAACCTTTCAAAAACTTCTACGCACTTGACCTAAAAAGACACGCTAACGATATATTGAAGGGGAGGATATGATACATTTTTAATCAAAAAATATTAGAATCCTCTACCACTTGGTGGAGAATTTTCTCTATTGTAGAACGTGCTTCCAGCCACTCGAATCTACCTCCTCTTCCAATACATATCAACATAATGAACTTCTACATCAGCACAATGGCATTTCGTGGCAAGTCAATTGAGACTGCCATTCAGACTTGTACGGCAAATGACTGGGCATTAGAATTTAGCTCCGGGATGCCTCATCGTGCGGATATGGTGGCAGTCTATGAAGCCTGTGATTTGGAGCGGATGCCACACAATTATTTTCCTGCCCCGGCAGTGCCTTTTGTTCTTAATTTGGCAAGTAAAAATCCTGATATACACCGTACTTCTATCGAACATTGTCGCTTGGGTTTGCGGCTTTCTGCACAAGCCAACGCGCTTTTTTATGCAGCACATGCGGGCTTTTGTATCGACCCAAATCCTGACGAACTCGGCAAGCAACTTCCCGTAAACGTGCCTTACCAACGCGAGGAACATTGGCAATTATTTTTACAATCTATCAAAGAAATATTAAAAACGGCAGACGAATTACAGACCGATTTTTTGATTGAAAATAATGTCGTAGCTGCCATGAATATACATGAAAATAAAAATCCACTTTTTTGCGGTGATGCACTTGAAATGGCGCGTTTGATGACCGATATTCAACATCCAAGATTAGGCATTTTGCTGGATACGGCTCATCTAAAAGTCTCCTCCAATACGCTCGATTTTAATTTAAATAAAGCCATGCAAACCCTTCGCCCGCACATCAAAGGCATTCATCATAGCGATAATGACGGCTTACTAGATACTAACGAAAAAATCACTTCCGACTATTGGTTTTTTGACTATCTCAACAATTATCGTGAACTTGTACACGTATTAGAAGTAAAAGATTTAAATGCTGATGAGATTCGGCAACAGTTGAGTTTATTTAGTGATTAGTTTATGGAGTTTTTAAACTTTAAAAACTCAAACAAAAAATATTGGAAATACGAAATATGCTTATCCCTAATTCGGGAAATATACGCGATGCGCTTGCCATCATTGATGCCAATGCACAAGGCACGGGTTTCGTCATTAATGACGATCAAAAACTCGTTGGTGTAGTCACCGATGGCGATATTCGACGCGCCTTTATCAATCAAGGAAAAACGCTTGAAACACCTGTCGTTGAGGTCATGCAAACCCAATTTACGAGCTACCCTGTTACGACTTCACCCGACGAGATTAATGCTTCATTGTCTGACAGAATCCGCCACATTCCCTTGTTAGATGAATCGGGTAAAGTCGTCGATTATGCTTCACGGACTCGTCTGCATCGCATCCCGATTATGGAGCCGCTACTCGGTGGCAACGAACTCGCCTACGTGAGCGAGTGTGTCCGCACCAATTGGATCTCATCGCAAGGGCGTTTTGTACGTGATTTTGAACGTATGATGGGTGAATTTCATGGAATGCCTTACGCACTTGCAGTGAGTAATGGTACGGTAGCTTTGCACCTTGCACTTGACGCACTCGGTGTAGGCGAAGGCGATGAAGTCATTGTTCCGAATCTGACTTTTGCAGCTTCGATTAATTCGATTATTTATGCCGGAGCCACGCCTGTCATTGTGGACGTGGATGATACTTGGTCGATTTCGACAGAGGCGATACGGGCAGCGATCACGCCACATACTAAGGCGATTATGCCAGTACATTTGTACGGCTATCCTTGCGATATGCACCGCATTGAGGCGATAGCGCGAGAGCATAATTTGTTGGTGATTGAGGACAACGCAGAAGGGCTTGGAACGACATTAAACGGACAACTGACCGCGACATTCGGTGATGCCGCCACCTTCAGTTTTTTTGGTAATAAAACGGTGACGACGGGCGAGGGCGGAATGATATTTTTTAAAAATAAAAAACATTACGAACACGCTGCCGTACTACGCGATCACGGCATGTCAAAAACGAAAAAGTATTGGCACAATTACGTTGGTTACAATTATCGAATGACCAACCTACAAGCTGCCATAGGCGTAGCTCAAATGGAGCGCATTGACGATATTTTAAATAAAAAATGTACAGTAGGAAAGGTATATAATGAATTGTTGGCTGATGTGAATGAGTTGATTTTGCCACCACATTCGAGTGAGGTACGGAACACCTATTGGCTTTATACTTTGTTGGTCAATGATAAAAAAACAAACCTAAGTCGTGATGAAATTATTAAAAAGTTATTGCAAAATGGGATAGAAGCGCGACCTGTTTTTTTTCCTTTGCACGTCATGCCACCTTATGTCAATTTCGCCAAAGGTGAATACCCAAATACAGATTACATCTCGCGTCAGGGATTGAGTTTGCCCTCGTCGGTTGGCTTGACGGAAGAGCAACAAGGCGATGTATGCCGAGCCTTGAAAGGCGTATTTAAAGTCAGAGAATTATTGAAAGGTTAATTGTGAAATTGAGTGATTGTATGATTGAAAAATTGTAATAATATTTTTTTGGCTTCGCCAAATACAATCACACAATTCTATCATTTCTCAATCACACCATTTTACAATTCTACAAATTCACAATCATGCACAATACACTTTTTTTGATTCCGGCGCGTGGTGGCTCAAAGGGTATTCCGGGTAAAAATATCAAGCCTTTGAATGGAAAACCTTTGATACATTATGCAATTGAGGCAGCGAGAGAATTGGTGTCGGATGAGCATATATGCGTCAGTTCGGATGATGATAGAATCATTGAAGTGGCGAGACAAGCGGGTTTGGAAGTACCTTTTGTGCGACCGGATAATCTATCGAATGACCACGCAGGTATGCAAGGTGTGATGATTCATGCTTTGGAATATTACGCGAAGCAAGGTGTGGAATATGATAAAATAATATTATTGCAACCGACTTCGCCCTTTCGTACTGCACAACATATAGGCGAAGCATTTAATCTGTATGATGATTCATTGGACATGGTCGTATCGGTCAAAGAAGCTGAATCGAATCCGTATTATGTGCATTTTACAGAGAATGAAGCGGGGCATCTGGAGAAATTATTGGACGGGCATTTTTCGACTCGACAATCTGTGCCGACAGTGTATGAATATAATGGTGCAGTGTATGTCATCAATGCCACATCTATCCGAAAGGAGTCGCGTTCTCATTTTACGAAAGTAAAAAAATACGTCATGGATGGCTTACATTCTATCGACCTTGATACGCCTTTGGATTGGGCGTATTGTGAGTTTTTGTTGCAAAATAATTGGATAGAAAAATGAACCGAACGACACAAATTGCAAAACAGTTCCGAGAAGTTTATCTGGACGGTGATTGGGTAGCAACGACCAATCTAAAAGCCCAACTTTCAGATATAACTTGGGAACAAGCCACCACAAAAATCGGCACGTTGAATACCATAGCTGCCCTCGCCTTTCATATCAATTATTATGTAGTCGGCGTAGCCAATGTCTTAGAAGGTGAACCGCTCACCATCAGAGATAAATACAGTTTCGACTTTCCCTCCATCAAGTCTCAAAAAGATTGGGAAAATTTGCTTGACAAGATGTGGAGCGATGCGGAAAATTTTTCAGCACTGGTAGAAGACATGTCTGACGAAAAGTTAAGTGAAGTTTTTGTTGATGAAAAATACGGTGATTACGAAAGAAATCTCCACGTCATTATTGAACATACTTATTATCATTTTGGACAAATTGTTTTGATTAAAAAACTGCTTTTGAGTGAAGCGTGAAAATACCTATCCAAAATGACATATACTTCCTACTGCTTAGTATCCAACAAAAATAAAAAATCATTATTTTTATTTGGATTTAATCCAAATAGGGCATACATTTGTCATAGAAAAACTATTTACATTAAATCTAAATAAAAATAGTGATGAAAATTAGTAGATTTGCATTCTTGATTTTGGCAATTTGCGGATGTACGCATGCAATGGCTCAAACCAATCCAAACCAAGGCAATACCCTCAGAGGATGGTCAACAACAAGTGGTGGCAAGACAATGATTGGTGGTTATGCAGGCATTCATTACAACCAGCCTTTGAGCAGTACTACACGCGAAAACGGTAAATTGGATGTACATCGTATGGTCATGCTTTTTGGTTATAAATTCGATAAAAAAGTCGCTTTTTATACCGAAATCGAATACGAACACGTCAGCGAAGTTTTCATCGAACAAGCATTTTTTGATTATAAAATCAATAATTACGTCACACTCAAAGGTGGTTTGCTGCTCGTGCCGATGGGCATTATCAACGAATATCACGAACCAACGACCTTCTACGGCGTAGAGCGTCCGATACTTGATAAAGTCATCGTACCAACGACTTGGCGCGAAATTGGTTTAGGGATTTCGGGCAATATTCAGGAGGTCTCCCTGCGGTATCAAGCCTATCTGATGAACGGCTTTTTGGGCTACGACGGAGAAGCGAAATTGCGCGGTTCGGACGGCTTCAGAAAGGGCAGACAAAAAGGAGCAGAATCGGTGATCTCGTCGCCCAACCTTGCGACCAAAATCAATTATTATGGTCTGCGCGGTTTGAATCTCGGCGCATCGCTTTATACCGGAAAAACACAATCGACCTTATACAATGGCTTAGATAAATCGGATGATTTTGCAAAAGCGCAAGCTGACAGTTCGGCAGTCAACCTGACAATGATTGGCTTAGATGCCCGCTACGATTTGAAAGCATTTCACATTCGCGGACAAGTTAATTTTGCGAACATCGGCAATACCGAAGCCTATAATAATTTTACAGGCGCAGATCTTGGAAGTCAACTTTTTGGCTACTATATCGAAACAGGCTACAACGTATTTAGTCATACCCAAAATCAAACAAAACTTATCCCTTTTATTCGCTTTGAAAAAATGGATACACACGCCAAAGTAGCAGGCGACCTACCACGAAATGAAGTATATAATCGAATGGTCGTAACAACAGGTATAGATTGGAAATTGAATGACGGTGTAGCACTAAAAGCTGATTATCAGTTCCTTAACAATGCAGGTAGCGATGATTGGGATAATATTTTAAATCTCGGTGTCGGCATTTGGTTTAGATAAATTCAGTGATTGTTGATTAGTGACCCGTTTACAGATATACGAGTCACCAATCACCAGTCACCAATCATTATAAAAAATGAAAAATCTTATTGTTTTAGTTTTGTTGGTTTCAAGTTTTGGGTTTTTGAGTTTTACACAATACGGTGACTTCTTTTTTCCATCGTATTTACAAAAGAAAATCAAGAAACAGGTTAGCAAAACATTTGACCTTGACGAGTTTGAGATGATGTCGGTCGTAGCGGATTCCAACTCCTATGCTTATGATTTTTTTGAAATAAAAAACCCTGAAAATGAAATGATTGGCTATGGAATCGTCACCCTTACGAATGGTTGTAAAATCGGTGGTTGCGATGCTATTCAACATTCTGATAATGCCGAATACGAACAGTTTTACTTTTCTACTTTGTACCACGCCACCGGAGAAATTGCCAATGTAAAAGTCCTCGAATACAATTCTGAACGTGGTTATGAAATAACAGCAAAAAACTGGCTCAAACAATTTATTGGCAAACGTGGCGGCAACCTGAAAGTGAATCAAGAGATTGACGCGATTTCAGGAGCGACAGTTTCTGTCAATTCAATTGTCAATGAAATCAATACACAACAGCAGTATTTGAATGGTGATGAAACGTTGAGTAGCAAGTAACTCAACTGAGCAAATTCCAAATCTCAAGCAACAAATTCCAACGAAATATCAGTTGTAATTTCTCAAAGAATCAGGCTAACTTCCTTTTTGATTGCCAGCAAGGCTTTATCTAATCCCGTCCCGCCTTTTTCGTTCAAAAATTTGAATAATTCACGACTATAATCTAAGCCGGAGGCATTGTCGGGCATCTGTTGGGCAACGTGATTGAGGGTATTGACTGCATCGTTTTTTGCCAGAGAAATAATTTGCCACAATTCGGGAGACACATACGTTTGCTGAGATACATTGTGGTCAAGTTCTTGTTGGATAGCTACTTGTAGAGCAATTTGCAAATCGGAAGCTGTCATGCTGTTGGTGCGAATACGCAAAATGAGATTGGGCAAAGAAATCCGCTCGCACAGCACCGTTAATCGTTCATAAGCTTGCAAGCGCAAGGGAAGCGTGATATTGCGATGTCCGGCTTTGAAGTCAAGTTCTTTTGCTCTCGCTTCAAAATTAAAATATTGACGCAACATAACATATACTGTCAGAAAAACTACGAGCGCGGGTATTGTATATTTGAGTAATTCGAGAAGTATCGACATGATTTATTTTTTTAAAACAAAAAAACAACAACAAATTCCAAACTCCAAATCCCAAAAAACAAATTTCAATTCAGTTTCTAATTTTTGTTGGAATTTGGTATTTGTATCTTGTTTTTTGAAATTTATTCACTTGGCGGTTTATCCGCAAATTGAGAAATATAAGAACAAAATTACCTGAAAAATTGTCAGTATAGGCATCAATGGTTTAAAATTTGTATTTTTGTATTCAAATTTCTATTTATGAAAGACACATTAACAACTCCGGTGAGTTTAACAGATGGCGCAATCAAGCAATTGGAGCGTATCAGAACAGAGAAAAATCTACCTGCTGATCACGGGCTTCGTGTAGGCGTGAAAGGTGGCGGTTGTTCGGGTTTTACCTATATACTCGGCTTTGATGAGAAGGATGAAAAAGACGACGTATTTGAGATCAGTGGCATGAAGGTTTTTATGAATAAAGCCCATGCCATTTATTTGCTCGGTATGGAAATCGACTTTCTCGACGGCTTGAATAATCGCGGTTTTACGTTCACCAATCCGAACGCTACGGATACTTGCGGGTGCGGAACTTCTTTTTCCGCATAAAATAAAAGGCAATTCACAACAATAAATTCGCCTTTTATGCTGCCCTTTTTCCCTCTAAGAAACCTTCAAAAAGCCTTATATAGCTCGGCTATTCGCGGTTTTTAAAAATTTCTTACAAGAAAAAATGACTACCCTAAAATGACGAATTTATTATTACGAATTGCCTAAACCCGATATCAACACAAATGGACTTAAAAGCACAAATTGATCTGTTAAAACTTCCCAGACATGTCGCTGTTATCATGGATGGCAACGGACGGTGGGCAAAGCAGCACGGAAAGATGAGAATTTTTGGGCATAAAAACGGTGTAAAAGCCGTTCGTGAAACCACCGAAGCTGCTGCCGAGTTGGGCGTAGAGTATTTGACTTTATATGCTTTTTCGACCGAAAACTGGGGGCGACCCGCCAGCGAAGTCAATGCTTTGATGACCTTGCTTGTCACCACCATTCGAAGGGAACTCAAAACGCTGACCGACAATAATATTCGCCTACAAGCTATCGGTGACATCAAAAACCTACCGGAAAAATGCTACAAAGAATTGTTGGAAGCGATTGATTATACCAAAAATAATACGCGGATGACGCTCGTATTAGCACTCAATTATAGTGCACGTTGGGAAATCATGAAAGCCGTAAATAGTATAGCAAAGGATGTACAAAACGGCATATTAGCACCAAACGAAATACAAGAGGCTCATTTTGAACAATACCTCAATACAACAGGAATTCCTGACCCGGAACTCCTCATTCGCACAAGTGGAGAAACCCGAATCAGCAACTTTCTGCTCTGGCAAATCGCTTACTCCGAATTGTATTTTACACCGCTCTTTTGGCCCGAATTTCGTAAAGAACATCTCTACGAAGCCATTTTAAATTTTCAAAATAGGGAGCGTAGATTTGGAAAAATCAGCGAGCAAGTGACTGAATAATTTACGTATTAAACTGCGGACAATATCTTATTATCCATTCAATTGCTCTTTAGAAAAATCGACATTCAACCAACCACCTTCTACTCTTGCTTCATATTTTTTGTAAAAATTAATTGCGGGTTCATTCCAATCCAAAACCTGCCATTTCATACGATTGGCTTTACGTTTTTTGGCTTCTTCTATCACTGCTTCAAAGATTAATTTACCGACTCCCTTGCGACGATAACGTTCTGTCACCACAAAATCTTCCAAAAATAACATCCGTCCTTTCCAAGTGGAATACGCCATATAATACAATGCCATTCCGACGATACCCTCTTCATTTTCAGCAACAAGTGCATCATAAATACTGGCTTCAAAGTCGTTTTCGTAATCCTTTAAAGTCGCTGTGACCGCATTAGGTTCTTTTTCATAGACCGCCAATTCAGTCACGAGAGCATGAATGGCGGCGAGATCATTTTTTTTCGCTTTTCTTACTATTATCATAATTACAATTTTCTTTTCTATATTTACGACTTGGTATGAGGTATTGAGTATTCGGTATCAAGTAGGGGAGACAACGTGTAAAGTAGTAAATATTAATTTCATCCTACTATCTAATACTACTGGACTTTGGACAAAAGTATCAAGTATCAGGACTTAAAATTATAACTATTTGATTATCAGGAACTTGAATCAAAAAATATATTTTTAAATAAGTTTTAATTTAAATATATTTATGATTAAAAATCAGACAATTAAATTTCATCTCGTCCTGATACTTGATACCTAATACATTTCGTCCAAAGTTTAAGATACTAAGTACCTGATAAAATTGTTCAAATAAATTCATAGAAATTCAAACAAAAGAGAAATGCCGAAAATACAAATGGTGGATTTGCGAGGGCAGTATAAAAAAATACAGTCCGAAGTAAATAGTTCTATTAAAGCCTGTTTAAAATCCGCTACATTTATTAACGGTCCGAAAGTTCAGGAATTTCAGGCAAATCTTGAAAAATATCTCGGAGTCAAACACGTCATCCCTTGCGGTAATGGTACGGACGCGCTTCAAGTGGCGATGATGGCTATGGGCTTAAAACCCGGTGATGAAGTCATCGTACCTGCGTTTACGTATGTGGCTACGGTGGAAGTCGCAGTACTGCTCGGCTTGAATCCTGTCTTGGTCGATGTCGATAAAGACACCTTTAATATTACTGCCGAAATCATTGAGCAAGCCATCAATGTACGTACACGCGCTATTGTGCCTGTTCATCTTTTCGGGCAAAGTACAGACATGGAACCACTCCTCAAAATCACTTCAAAATACAACATTCAAATCATAGAAGATAATGCCCAATCTATCGGCGCAGAATATACTTTTGCCGATGGCACAAAAGCCAAAACGGGAACGATAGGCGATGTCGGTTGTACATCATTTTACCCGTCCAAAAACCTCGGTGCTTATGGCGACGGAGGCGCAATGTGTACGAATAACGATGAGCTTGCCGACAAACTCCGTCGCATAGCCAATCACGGACAATCCGAAAAATATATGCACAAATACATCGGTGTCAATTCGCGTTTGGATGCCATTCAAGCCGCTGTGTTGGATGTCAAATTAAAACATTTGGACGAGTATAATGTCGCTCGACAAGCCGTTGCAGATTATTATGACAAAGCATTTGAAGATGTCGAACACTTACAAATTCCTGTGCGAATTCGACAATCAACACATGTTTTTCATCAATATACACTCATTGTAAAAGACGGACATCGCGATGCACTCAAAACTTTTTTATACGAACACGGTATTCCTTCAATGATATATTATCCACTTACGGTCAGCGACCAAGAGGCTTTTCGCGGACGCGGACGCATCGTCGGTGATTTGCCGACTTCAAAGCTGCTTTGCGAATCGGTACTTTCTCTACCCATTCACACAGAAATGAATAATGACCAATTGGAATATATCGTCGAAACCGTCTTAGCTTATTTTAAACAAAATGAATGAATTTTGAATAAATAACTGATGTTACGCAGTAACATGTCCGCAGTTTGTCTGTCGGCAGTCCGCAGTTGGACGCGCGTGTTTCACGTATGACGGCGGTCTGCGGACTGATAGGCTGCGGACTATTTTAGTAAAAAATTTATTCACTCATTCAAAATTCATTCATTCACTCATTATACATGTTTTACCATCACGAAACGGCTGTTATTGACGAAGGTTGTCAGATAGGAAAAGGAACAAAAATCTGGCATTTTAGTCATCTGATGCCGGGCTGTGTGCTTGGTGAAGGTTGTAATATCGGACAAAATGTATTTATCGCCTCCGGCGTAACATTGGGTAATAATGTCAAAGTCCAAAATAACGTCTCCATTTATACGGGAGTCACTTGCGAGGATGATGTATTCCTTGGACCTTCGATGGTTTTTACGAATGTCATCAACCCACGCAGTGCTGTGAATCGAAAATCAGAATATCTAAGTACGCATGTTGGGAAAGGTGCGACGATAGGTGCTAATGCGACCATTGTTTGTGGACATGACATCGGGGAGTATGCCTTCATTGGGGCAGGGGCGGTCGTGACTCATGATGTTCCTGCTTTTGCCTTGTTGGTCGGCAATCCGGCTCGTCAGATTGGTTGGATGAGCGCGCAAGGTTGTCGATTACATTTTGATGAAAATAATGAAGCGACTTGTGAAGAAAGCGGTCAAAAATACATCCTTGAATCTTCGAACGATAAGCAAAAAGTAAAAAGGTTGATATGAATGATTAATTCATATCAACTCTTTTTATATTGTTAATTTAGTTACTCAAATTTGAGGGAATGGTGATTGGTGATTAGTTCCTAATAGATTTTGCTTCGCAAAATCCTACATTGGCCAATCACCAGTCACTAATCACTATTTACCTCACAACTTAATCAAGGAGTTACAGGCTTCAATTTGGTTTTTTTCCATTAGAATTTCGAGACCTTCGACCTAATATCGAACCTCTTACAGTTGGTGTGTTGTCACCTCCATCGGCTTTACCACCACCATCGTTCTCATCATCATTGTCGTTATCGTCACCCGTTCCGTCAGAATAGGTATCACCAAATTGACCGGAAGAACTGCCTCTTTTTTTGTACGTGATGGTAATGTCATCGCTGGCTTTTTTCTTGCCATTGCGTCCTGTAATTTTAATTTTATTCTCACCTTCATTCAAAACAATATCTGCCGTAAAACGCTTGTGCCTTGACATGTATTTAAAATTCGTTTTCACCTTGCCATCTATCGTGAAAGTAATATCCTCTTTGCTTTTTACATTCGTAATCGTCGCAATGACCGTTACTTTCTCATCCGAAGATTTGTGAAATGAACTCGTGGTCGGCTTAGTGATTTTTACTGTTGGTTTGGGCGCGAAAATCTCTGTAACAATATTATCACCTGTCACAACTCCTCTGCCCTTTTTATACTCAATCACAGTATCATCACTATCACTTCCTGCGCTATTTACTGCTTTGATTACAACGGTATTATTGCCGCTTTGAAGGTCGATATCAGCCGTCAATTTACCTTTATAGGTGTTATAATCAAAAGGTCTTTTCTTACCGTTTACCTTGAATGTGATATTACTTTTGCTGTCAATATTCCTGATGGTAGCTATAATATTTGCTGTATTACTTTTCGTAGAATAAGGGTCTGATTTCGGCGTAGTAATCGTCACTCTTGGCTTTTCAACCGCATTATAATTAATGACCGTATCGTCACTGTCTCTACCTGCGCTATTGCTCGCTTCAATGATGACCGTGTTTTTTCCGGCATCCAAATTTGCTGTAAAAGACACCTCGTCTTTTGAATCAATAAATGAGAAATTATAAATACGTTTATTATTGACTTTTACATGAATACTCTCCTTTTCCGTCACATTTTTAATGGTAGCGACTACACGTTGGCTACTTCTGTCAGTATTGTACGGGTTACTCATCGGCTTATTAATCTGCACCGTCGGACGTGATACATACTCCGGTTCGCAAGAGGCAGAAGTACGTATTGTCGTATTGTCAGAATCTTTACCGTAGTGATTTTCTGCGGTAATCTTGACTTCGACGCGCTCAGTATTTAAAGGTACGGTTGACGTAAATTTGTCTGAGTAAGAATCGTATTCAAAATTACTTGAACGCTCGCCATTCAAGGTGTAAGTGATGTCTCTTTTGCTATCTACGTTTTTAATGGTCGCTCTCAGTGAAACCGAATTTTCTGAAGTCGTATAAGGGTCAGCCGAAGGGCGGGTGATGCGGACGCTTGGTTCATTGTTTCTATCATCATTTCCAGTATAATGACAAAGCGCGTTGTTAATAAGTTTGCGGGTATCCGTATCACTTCCGTGTTGATTTCTAACTTCGATGGAAACAATTGTATTTTCGGTATCCAAAGGAATATCGGCAGTTATTTTATCATCAAAATAACCAAAGTTAAAATTATCCGTCGTTCTCCTATTAATTTTAAATATAATATCATCTCTGCCTGATACATGTTCAATTTCTGCGGTCAATCTAACCACCGATTCATCGCTTCTGTAAGGATCAGCCGAAGGACGAGTGATGCGAACTGTGGGATAATTCTTCTGTGGGCGTGGTTCTGGCGTAGGACCTACATCAATTCCTCTAACAACATCTTCCTCCAAAGTAATCACCCGACTAATAAAGTCTGTTTTTCCACAGTCATTGGTCACAGTAATCGTAATTTCATTGTCACCTTCATGCAAATTGAGTAACGCAGAAAGCCTATCTCTTTTCTCTGAATAGCTGAATTTATTATACGCTTTACCATTGAGTGTCATCTCAATATTATTACGACTTTCGATATTTTCAACAGTTGCTGAAATATTATAATTTCTTGTTTTCGTAGTGGAGACCGCTTTTTTTGGTGTAGAAAACGAAATAATCGGCATCGGACACTCGGGCGTTCTGGGCGTTTCAGGCTCTTCACCAATTGCATCATAATTTCTTTTTCCTAATCTAAAACGCAAGTACAATGAGGTGTAATTATAGCGGTCTTTATCTTCCGAAAGGTTGTCATTCTCGACGTTAAAGCGTTGACCGTCAAGGTTATCGTGCATCGCCCAAGTCGTTTTATGTTCTACACCTGCGGAGAGCCACGGGGTCAATTGATAGCCCACACCCAAGCCCAAAGACGGCATAGCCGAAACACGAATCGTATTTTCGTAATCCTCCGCTAAGGTCTCATAATCGCCATAAGTTCCGATTTGACTCAATACATCGAGTCTTCTGCGGTCGATGTCTATGGAGCTTACATCGTGTAGCTCATTATTGTAACTCAGTTGGTCGGTGCGTACTTCGTAGCCATTCAGACCGATACCACCGAAACCTTGAAGAATGATACCCGTATTTTCGCGCAAGCGATTGGCAGTCAAAACACCTTCAAGAGAGAGTTCACCGATTTCGGTACGGTGATTCATAAAGGTAAAACCCGGGCCTTCGGGGGCAGTATAGTCGGCATTGCCGTTGGTTCCGTTGACTGCCGGATTGTTGTTGATACCGTAAGTGCGAAAGTGGTCTGCTCCATAACTTTGGGTGTAAAGCGCACGTCCACGCAGATCAAAATCCAGTAGTCCATAAGGACGATGGTAAACGTTTTTCGCCAAGTCCACGCCGACTCCCCAGCCGGGAATCGCACAGACATCGCTGCCTTGCCAAGAAGCACCTCCGGTGATACCGAAAGTCCACCAGCCGGGACTGTAATAATCGAATGTACTGTTGCTGCTGCGCTGTGCGAAGCTGCTGACGCTCCACAAAAGGGAGCAAAGTGTAGCGAGTAAAATTACATGCTTGTTCATAGTTATATAAAGTTTTGTGGTGAGGGATTTAGAAAATAATAACCTACACATCTGACTTGTTCTTTTTCCTTTTAGCTGCGTTATTCGTCAGTCAAAGTATTAACAATTATCTTTTCTCACGCCTTACTAAAAGAAAAAATAACTGCGTCATTTTGCATAGTTTATTATTTTCTAAATCCCTAATTATTCCGGTCAATGACAAATGGTCGGGGAGACAATTTGGTACAACCAAAATAATTTTTTGTAATGAAATTTTTAGGGAACAAACTTGGGAATTGTGTCGCCCTAAAGTTTTAATCGAATGTCTCCAATAAATCACTTATCGTGCCAACTGATTTTTTTGCCTTGCTAAATGAAGGTCAAATATGTTTTAAAAATACTTTCTAACCAACTTAAAATCAATAACTTACAAAGGTGTAATATTTTTTCAAAAAAAATTGTACCTGTATGCTACTTTTCGCGTCATTCATTCTTATAGAAATGTTAAGGCAGGTTATTTTTTGGATGTTAAGGTGTTTTTGGGAATGTCAAAATATATAGGATTCGATTATTTAAAATGGTTATTTGACAATTTTTATCCTCGTCATTCGTAGGGAAAAGGCATGCCTTGTTCCTACGAATGACGAGGATATTTTCTAATTTTCCAGTTAAAGATGCTTTAGCTGTCAAGTGCGTTTTTATTTTAATTTTTAACTAAAAAAAATAGAATTCACTTGACGACTAAACAGGCTGACCGCAAACTCTATACTGACGACTTTAGCCGTCAAGTGAATCTTATTTTAATTTATAAATATAATTTTACGCTCTGCGACGGCTAAAGTCGTCGGTACGGTATTCGCGGTCAGCCTGTAAAGTCGTCGGTACGTTATGCAATTTTAAAAATCGCATAACGTACTTGGTCACGACAAGATTTAAAAACATTAAAATAAAAAATAATGTAACAATGTATTAATTATTAATAAACAGGTATTTATATTGAAATTAATATTTTAAAATATTAATTCATTCATACAAAAGACAATATCATCGTCACAATTTGAAATAAAACGAACAAGCGTAGCCTACGTTCATGCGATACATTTGAATCTGAAATCCAGACAACCGATAAGTTGACCGTATTACAAGCACGAGTCAAGATACAGATTCAAAAAACTACTATAAAGTCATGAAGTCAACACTTACTGGGATACTGCTATTTGCTATGATGTTTGCGACAACATCTTATGCACAAATCAACAAAGAGGCTTACGAAATACAAGTCAAATCAGGGACTTTTACACCAAAAGAAGCGGTACTTGATTTGGCACAACAGCCTGAAAAACTAAGCGATGTATTGTTCCAAGACAACTACCATGTAGTTGTTCAATTCAAAACTATACCTAACAATACCAAACGTCAAGAACTTGCCAATTCGGGCATACAACTACTTGCCTATCTTGGCGCAAACGCTTATCAAGCCACCATTTCAAAAGATATACATACAAATGCACTGACAAAGTCAGACATTCGGGCATGGAGCAAAATGCCCATACAAAATAAAATAGCCCCTGTTCTCCAAAAAGAGGATTTACCAAACTGGGCGGTTTCTTCATCCAATACAATAGAACTGACGCTTATTCTCCCCAAAAACACTCCTGAGATTCTTCAACATCTACAAAATGCCGATTGCGAAATACTCGGCAATGCACTCGGCAATCCGCGCCATGTAGAAGTCCGCACGAATGTGGACAATATCAATACATTGGCGGCATTGCCTTTTGTAGATTATGTAGAACCGATTAGAGAACCCGATGCCAAACTGATGCACTATTCTACGCCTTCGATGCGAGTTGGTCCCTTGACTGCTGATTTTCTCGGCGACCAACAATGCACGGGCGAAGGTGTTACGATTGGCATCGGCGACGGTGGGCTAATCGTAGATCATGTTGATTTTGAAAATAGGGTCAATAATAAAACAGTACTTGACCTTTGGGGCGCGCACAGCTATCATGTAGCTGGCATCGCTGCGGGTACGGGCAATATCAACCCCTGGCACAAAGGCATCGCCTATCGATCGAATCTCATCATGGATATTACTAGCAATATTATCCAAAATGCACCTAACCTTCACGCACAAGGGATGTCTGTCACCAATAACTCTTACGGACCTTCCAACTTTAGTTGTACAGAAGCAGGTAGGTATAATTCGACGAGTCAAAACATTGATATTCAGATGCTTGACATGCCAGAATTGATGCACGTCATTGCTGCCGGAAATAGTGGATATGTGACTTGCTCACCGTATCCTGACGGATTTGGTACTGTTTTAAAAAGCTATTCGAGCAATAAAAATGCACTCGTAGTCTCATCGACTTCGCATAGAGGAAATGGGACGACATTTAGTAGTAGAGGACCCGTGGCTGACGGTCGATTAAAGCCCGACATCGCCGCTCCGGGAGCTAATATTCTTTCTACCGGAAACGATTTTAATTATGTCATGATTAGTGGTAGTAGCATGGCTGCTCCTGCGGTGGCAGGCGTATGGTCATTGCTCGTAGAATCTTACCGCAAAACATTTAATAGCGAACCAAAATCGGCATTATTAAAAGCTTATTTGCTCAATACCACCAACGACATTGGCAATCCCGGACCGGATTATACTTTCGGATATGGTATGCCCAATGTGGCACGGGCAGACAAAGCATTGCGCGAGGAGCGTTATTTTAATAAAACAATTGGCAACGGTCAATCTTTTCAACATACGATACAAGTTCCCAACGATGCTGCCGAAGTCCGCGTGATGCTCTACTGGCATGACAAAGAAGGCGTGGTCGGAAATACAAAAGCGCTCGTCAATAATCTTCAACTCACTGTACAAGCCCCAAATAATGCGATATACGACCCATGGATACTTGACCACGCTCCCGCAAATGTTGAGAATAATGCCACTCGCGGTATCGACAATCTCAACAATGTCGAACAAGTGACTTTAAGTACGGATACACCCGGCGAACTCGTCCCCGGCACTTACGTCATCAATGTGATTGGCACGCAAATACCGCAAGGTCCGCAAGAATATTTCCTCGTCTATGAGGTTATTAAAAAAGGAGTAGAACTGGTTTATCCCGTAGGTGGAGAAACTTTTATGCCGGGCGCAAGAGAATTTTTTAGATGGGATGCCGCCGGACCGGGCAAAAATAATGTCAGCGTACAATACTCTGTAAATGATGGCATTACGTGGGAAAAAATTGCTACTGACCCCGCTCATGTAAAAGCTGGATATGTAGATTTTACCTTTCCGGCAGATATAGAACACACCGATAAAGGACGTGTAAAAATTACGATAAATAATGCCGCAGATTCAGATATTAATGAATATCCTTTTGTCATTATGCAACAACCCACCCTCGAAACGCCAGAGTCTTGTGGTGGCAAGATATATTTAAATTGGGATGATATAAAAGGCGCGACTTCTTATGAAATTATGCGTCTTGATACATTTATGAAACCGCTTGCGGTGACAAATGCAACAAGTTATATTATCAATAATCTTCCTGCCGGAAGTGAAGAATGGTACAGCGTAAGACCTGTCAACACTTACGGGCAGCGTGGCTATCGCGCTATCGCTCAAAAGGGAGTAGTCAGCACAGCAGGTTGTTCTCTCGTTAGTGATGTACGGGTAAAACGCATCATTACGCCTCTTACTTCTACCGGACGCGAGTTTGCGAATAGTTCACATTCTCCGAACCAAACCATTACGGTAGAAATTGAAAATAAAGGAAATACACCTGCCGGTAATTTTGATGTATCATTCGCATTGAATGGCAATACACTCGTGACCGACAGATTTTCGGCAACGATACAGCCCGGCGAAGTTGCTCCGTTTACCTTTGGTTTCGGTAAGGACTTTTCAATGCCCGGTGTACATGAGTTGACTGCCAAAACACAACTTTCCGGCGATACTAATCCGGCAAATGACCAAGTCTCCGAACCAACTATTCTGACGCAACTCGCCAATCCGCCCGTAGCTGCCCCGATTGATATTGTAGAAAGTTTTGATGACCTCACGACGAGTATCGTACAAAGCAATCAAAAAGGTGTTGGTGGTGAAGCTTCTTTCGATTTTCAAAGCAGCAATCCGAATGGAGAATTGATTATCGGAACGGAATTTTCGGAAGCAGGCGCGTCCGTCACACTCAATAATGTAGCAGACGGCATAGCTGCCGTCAATGAATTGATTATCACAAAAAATTTATCGAATTATACCGTATTAAATGATAATGGAAAAATTCCGATGGAGACGCTTTTTCTTAGTTTTCAATACAGAAATCATCAGCAAGAAGCAAATCTCAGTAATCGCGTATTCGTAAGGGGTAGTGAAAATGATAATTGGTTGCAAGTCTATAATCTTGACAATCATCAAGCCTTGAGTGCGGGTGTATTTTCGCAAACTAATTCACTTAACGTCGTTGCTACCTTACGAAATAAGGGTCAAGATTTTTCGACTACTTTTCAAATTAAATTTAGTCAATCCGGCAAGTCGAGTGCTGACGATCCGTTCAATAGTGATGGACTCACTTTTGACAATCTCGAACTCAAAGAAGGCATCGAACTGCCCGTAGAATTGGCTTCATTTGAAGTCAATAAAACATCGGACGAGCGCGATGCGCTCGTATCATGGCGTACTTTTTCGGAGACGAATAATGCCTTTTTTATAGTAGAAGTTGCCACAGAAAATAGTGATGGGCAAATGACGGATTTTAAAGAAATACATCGCGTTGCGGGAGCAGGTACGACCGTCGAAGTACAGCATTACGAGTATATTGATACGGAAGCTAACAAAAATACGACACGTTATTATCGCCTCAAACAGGTTGATTTTAGTGCAGCTTTTGCTTATTCAGCAATAAAAACGCTTGACTTTAGTGATGAAGAACGCGATGTAATCAGTGTGTATCCCGTTCCATTCAAAGAGGATGTTCACGTCACCGTAAAAAGTAAGCCCGGCGCATCATTGAAAATTCGTGTGTCCGATATGTCAGGACGATTGATACAGGAGCAATACACAGAATTACAAACCGAAGGCACACACAAAGCAACCGTCAATATGAATTCAACTATCCCATCTGGCATGTATCTCTTGCAGGTGGATATGGACGAATATTTTCACAGCAAAAAAATTATAAAACAGGAATGATCGATGTATCAGGTAGTCGGTATCAAGTATCAGGACGGGACATCCTACTACCTGATACTTGATACCTAATACTTACTACCTCGTACCTAATACCAACGTAGAATATCGGTCAGGCAAGTGCAAAATTTTTTAGAAATAAGGAACAAAGAGTATTGCACAGTAATTGTTTTTCCGTATTCTTATGTGCAGCGTCTTGAGCTTCGGTTTAAGACGCTTTTTTTATTGGCAAATTTTTTGTTGAAGAAAATCGTAATACAACAAACTTTCGGAGTGGAGAGTTATTAATATAAAATATCAAAAACTCTTTACTTTCACTAACAAAAAGAATTCACATGACACAAATTTCAAAATGGTTGAGCCTTTGCCTTATTGCAATGTTGGCTTTTACCGTCAGCTCCTTTGCACAAGAAGACAGAACAGATGATGAACCCGTAGTCGTATATGATCCAGATGATGTAGATGGCGTGAGAGGATTTAGCAAGAGTAAACTCGTACTTGGAGTGAATGGTTCATTTCCTACATGGAATCAGGATGTATTTTTTACTGAATTTTTGCCATTCGCAGGTTATCGAATTACTGATAAGTGGATTGCAGGAATGGGGATTAATATCAAACCATTATATGTAAACTATCGTTATGCTAATGGAGTAGATCGCCTTAGAGCCAATTTTCTGGGAGGACGTATTATGACACGTTACCTTATGTTTCATATAAGTGATCCCGCAGGTATTTATGCACAAGCCGAATTTCAAAGAAATAGAGTAAAAACTAAGATAAATGGTGAAGTTAGTGAAGATTACAAGGTAGATCCTCAATCTTCTGCTTTATTAGGGCTTGGTTATACGAGTAATTATTACAGTGGTTTTGGTTATACGGCGGAAGTTTTTTATGATCTTCTCCACGAACCTAATCTCATTCCAGAGCCAGTGGGGGAGTTATTCAGTCCTTGGCCCTTTTCGTTTCGATTAGGTTTTACCTACGGTTTTTAAAGTACAAATTCACTTCTCCATCACGCCGATTCCAAACAAAGCAAAATCATATTTCACAGGGTCTTCAGGGTCAAATTCCCGAAGACCCTGTGTCAGTTCTAAGACCGTTTTCCAATCGCGTTGTTTGCGATTAATCAAGCCGAGACTACGCCCGACACGCTCTACATGTACATCCAATGGCATCAGCAATTGAGCGGGTTTGATGCCTTTCCACAAACCCAAATCCACGCCTTTATCGTCATCGCGCACCATCCATCTGAGAAACATATTCAAGCGTTTGCAACTTGATTTTCGTACAGGCGTAGCAATGTGCTTACGAGTGCGCGTAGGCGCAACATCCAATGAAAAAAACAAATCGTGAAAGCCCGTCAAAGCCCGTTCGACCGTTTCATCATTGTCATCAAAAAACTGCGTAAACGCAGTTTCCAGCGAATTATTTTTTTTATAAAAATATTGTAAAAATTCAAGAAAATAAAGCGTGTCCGTCACCTGAAAAGTACGATGTTTGAAATCAAGAAATCGCTTACGGTCACTTTCTGAATGATTGACCATAAAATCGTGTGGTGCGCCATCCATCAATTCGACCAGTTCATTGGCTTTATTAATAATGGTCTTGCGTTGTCCCCATGCCAATATCGCCGTCCAAAAACCCATAATCTCCACATCCTGCAACTTCGTAAACCGATGCGGAATCTGTATCGGGTCATCCGCTATGAATTGCGGACGATTGTACAATTCTACCTTCTCATCCAAAAATGCTTTTAAATCTCTCATCGTGTTGATGTGTTGAAGTATTGACGTGTTGGAGTTTGTTGTTTGTGTAAATAATTTTATTTTTGCAAAAGTACAAAATATAAAACACGTCAACACGTCAACACGTCAACACGTCAACACGTCAACACGTCAACACGTCAACACGTCAACACGTCAACACTTAAATCACATGCGAACAGTCATACAAAGGGTCAGCGAAGCCTCTGTCACAGTAGAAGGTGAAGTCATTGGTCAGATAGGCTGGGGTTTATTGATTTTATTGGGCATAGAACCGGAGGATGGGCAAGAGGATATTGATTGGTTGTGTCGAAAAATCGTCAATATGCGTATTTTTGATGATGAAAACGGTGTGATGAATCGCTCCGCAATAGATGCAAATGGCGGGTATTTGGTGATTAGTCAATTTACGCTACATGCAAGTACCAAGAAAGGCAATCGCCCTTCGTACATCCGCGCTGCAAAACCCGATATTGCGATTCCCTTGTACGAAGAGTTTGTCAAATGCCTCGCCGAACATGCCGGAAAAACCGTTGAAACCGGTAAATTTGGCGCAGATATGAAAGTCCGTCTGCTCAATGACGGACCAGTGACTATATTATTAGATACGAAAAGTAAGGAGTAGCGAGTGACGAGTAGCGAGTAGCGAGTTTAGAGCGAGGAAAAAAATTAAATCTTCTCTATATTTAAAATTTTACTACTATGAAAGTCAAACGGTTTGAAGATATTATTGCGTGGCAAAAGGCACAGAACTTAGCTGTTGAGATTTATCAACAATTTTCTACGCTGAAAGATTAGCTTATTGTGAAGAAAATAAAGCCACAGAAATGAGAAGCCAATGCGAAGAAATTTCAAAAATCATCAGAGGTCTCATTAAATCATTGTCCAATTAATTCATATTACACTCGACACTCGATACTCGCAACTCGCAACTCGTAACTCAATAATTCTATGAAATTAAATCTCGATATTATCAGTGCCAGCAAGCCCGAATGGATACAGGCGGTCATGGCGGATTTTGATAGTTTTTTGCAAGACCACGCCGATTGTGAACGCAAAGCTTCTTCGATGGCGATGAGTTTTGTGGCAAAATACCCGGATCGGACGGAAATCATACCTGAATTGATAGATACGGCGGTGGAAGAATTGCAGCATTTCCAACAGGTGTATGCGCTGATGGAATCGCGCGGTATTCGCCTCGAACATTCTATCGGAAAAGATATGTACGTGGCAGACCTCATGGGCTTGTGCCGACATGGACGCGACGACCGTTTTATGGATAGATTGCTGATGGCTTCGGTAGTTGAGACTCGTGGCGCAGAGCGTTTTAAGCTCGTAGCTGAGGCGCAGACCGACCCCGAATATATGCGTTTTTATAAAATGCTGTGGGTCTCAGAAGCCAAACATGGGCATGTTTTTGTCAAAATGGCATTGAATTATTTTGATGAAAAAAGTGTGTATGACCGATTGGCTTTTTTCGTAGAAAGTGAAGCAAAAATATTAGCGGGGCTGGAAATTCGAGCGGCTTTGCATTGATGTGTTATACAAATTTTTGAACCACGAAGGACACAAAATACACGAAGGTCGAATTAACGCAGAGGTCACTAAATAGTTTCCTAATATGTTGATTATAAGGCTTTTGTGTTCTTTTTTAGCCTGCCCCGTTGAAGAACGGGGTCAGTTCAATTTAGTGTATTTTGTGTCCTTCGTGGTTCAAAAATTCATTATTTCGATAAAATCACAAATTCAACTCTTCGATTTTTTTCTCTACCCGCCTCTGTTGAATTGTCAAATATTGGACTGCTTTCTCCGAAGCCTTTGTAGATCATTCTTTCTTTTTCGATACTATTTTCCAATAAATAATGGTAAATGGTGGCTGCTCTATCGTTTGATAATTTCAAATTCGCTTCTTCACTCCCTACATTATCCGTATGCCCGTAAATTCCGATTTTAATATTTTCCGACTCCAACATCAAAGCAACCAATGCCCCTAATTCAGTGTACGAACGCTGTCGTAAAGTAGAACTATTTGTATCAAATTCTACATTTTCTAATGCGATGGTCGCACCTACTTTTATCTCTTCATTCTTAAATACTGTTACTTCTTTTATACCCCCTTTTTGCCAAACGTTGATGTCATCTATGATATAGTAAGCATTTGGTGTTTCATGCGGATATTTTACATTACGTATTTTTACAATTTCTGTTTTCTCATTTGGATAGAAATTGCCTATGGTCAAAAATTGATAGGGTTCAGTCGGCATAAATTCTCCTTCAATTTTTATCCAATCTTCTCCCTTTCTTTCAATCAAAGCATCGTGATTGACTTGCGGTTTGATTTTAATTGGCTCTAATATATCTGCAAATATTTTTTTCTTTGAAAAATAAAAACCAATATTATTGGATGCTATTTCTGATTTTTTTCCATGCTTTATCCACAATTCAACATAAGTTTTCACACCTACTTTCAGGCTCTTCTTTAATTTGACTTGTATATACTCTCGGTAGCTGTCTGTCTCCTCGTTTTGCATATAAGTGATTATCCCAATTACGTTTTCTCCTGTCCTTGCCAAATCACAGTTATCATACTTTTTTAGACAATTATTATAATAATCGTCTGTCAAAATCCTCAAATCGGGAGTGGTACTATTCGCTGAAAACCAATAATTTAGATGGTTTTTAAATGCTTTGTTGCTGCTCTTTCGCTCAAATTCAAAATTATTAAATGGTGGTGGCTTGATTGGTAATCCTCTTAATTCTTCAAAAGATGAATTGGGTACCAGATTCTGAGCATTTGAAATAGTAATTAAACTGACGGAAAGCAAAATAATTAAGCATGTTCTTGGCATTAGTAAATTGTTTTATTTTATAAAAAAATTGAATTATACATAATTCAAAGCAATTTGAATTACGCACATCATAACGAAATATTTGCCAATTAAAGTGTCTGTTTAATGTCAACTTTCATTCATGTATAAAATATAGGATGAAATTTTAAAGACAAAAGTAGCACAGACTCCCAGTCTGAACTTTCGCTAAATTTTATCAAACATTTATCACAATAAACGCGGTTCAGGCTGAAAGCCTGTGTTACGGAGAATGAGCAATATTTGAGTAATTAGAGTAAAATAGATGAAGTTATCCACATAGTTTTCCACAGGTGTTTATATCTCTTTTCTACTCAATTGATACGTTACATAAAGTGCCGCTCCGAGTAGCAATAATGCACCCGCTTGGTGTAATACGCCCAGTATTACGGGTATGCTGCCTTTACAGTAAATCACCGTAAAAACACCCAACAAAAATTGAATTATTAACATTCCAAGTAACATACCAATACTGCGTTTCAAGCGACTCGTTAATGTATATCTATGAGAAACAATTACAAAATATAAAACAATGATAGTCAATAGGTAAGCAGTGGTTCGGTGTATAAACTGTATCAGTGCTGGTGCGAAACTGTTTTTGTTATATTCAATGATGTTTTTGGTCGTCCATTGTGTACCGTCGAGTAGGACGGGTGCAATCGCTTTCCCATTCATATCGGGAAAGCTCGGGTATGCCAAACCCGCCTTCATGCCCGACATCCAACCACCAAATATAATTTGCACTGCCAAGACGGCAATAATTGCAGTTATCCACCTTTTTAACACCCGATTGTGGAAAACTTCGACAGAAGGAAGCCACTCATGGAAAAACGTCCACAACAAGTAGCCAAACAAGGCAAAGCCAATGCTTAGATGAATCGACAGTTTGTAAGCATTGACCCAAGCATAGTCGGGTGTATTGAGACCACTCTTGACCATTATCCAACCAAATACTGCTGCCAGCATCGCTATCGCTATCACGATACCAAGTCGTTTGATGAGCTTCGTAGTAAGTTGCCTGCGCGCCACAAAATAGATAAACGGAATCAAAAACACAAAGCCCATCGTCCGCGCCCACAGCCGATGAAACCACTCCCAGAAATAAATGACCTTAAACTCTCGCAGCGTCATATCCGCGTGTATAGACTCGTATTGTGTGCGTGCATGCGTTTTGTATTTTTCAAAGTTCTCTATCCATGCTGCCTCATTAAGCGGCGGCAGCGTGCCTTTAATGACTTCCCATTCGGTAATCGACAAACCGGAATCTGTCAAGCGCGTAATACCGCCTATGACGACTTGCATTAAAACCATAAAAACACCAATCGCCAACCAGATGACAACGGCACGAGATGAATTTTTCATTGTTTATAGTATTGGAGTGTTGACGTGTTGACGTGTTGATGTATTATAGCTATTATTTTTGTTCGCAAAAATGATTTCACGATATTCATAACTTTAACACGTCAATACTTCAACACGTCAACACTTGTTCTTCCTGCAAAAATAAATTGTTTTGTTCATTAATGTTATTCACTTCTCTACATGGTTATTATTTATTATTAATTTAAATTTTAAAAAAAAGCTATCATCATCAGTAGTGTTAGTTTGTAGAGAAAATAAGGCGTGAAAATTTGGTCAATTCATTATTAAGAAATGAGGAAATGACTTAACAAGTAATTCACATTGCCGAGTATATACTTATTTAGGATAAGAATCGAACATTTTGACAGTGGCTTTTGCACTTATTTTTCACTTTGAAAACAGTCATTTATCTTGATAAACTCTCGCTTTCAAAGTAAAAACTAAGCACAAAATCCATCACGCCAAAAAGTCCAATTCTCACCCTAAATAAGTATAGTAAATACAACAGTCAGCAGATTTATTCACATTGCTGTGGAGAAGTATTAACGGAATAAAAAGAACTTGTGGACAAAATAATAAACCCAAATCGGATGTCAATAAGTAGTCCAACAACCAACAAAAAATGAAATATATATAGTGACTTTAAATGTGTTAAATTTAAATTCTTAATGAGTGTTGAAAAGTTACATACTTATCCACTTATTTTTTCACAAGTTATCCACATAATTTGAAGTAGCTTCTTACTGATTATCAATTGTTTATAAAGCATTAATTCATAAATGTGAAAAAGTGAGAGAAACAAAATGTGTTTTGATGGAAATTTTTTTGTGTTGATAATGACTTCTTATGACATTTATTTTACGATTTTTGATTTTTTAATTCAGATAAATTTCAGTTGTTTCTATTTTATAAATATGAAAAATTATTAAATAAAAAGGAAGGGCAAAATAAATGATTTTGTTCATAGCGTAAAGTTATTTTTTATCTTTTAAAAGATAATATATTCGTCTTTTTTGTTGCTCTTTCTTAAAAAAAAATTATCCTATGTGAAAGAAATTAAATAAGATGTCCCATAATACGAAGTATTTTTTTCGTCTAAGGATTTTTTGAAAACCGCACATAGCCTTAGCTACGTAAGGATTTCAAAGGATTCTTAGATGGGAAAAAGACGAGTATAATGGCACATGTTATTTATTTTCTTTCACTATATTAGGGAATCAAACATATTCTAAAACAAAAAATGACTGTTACGCATACCTTCGAATACGAATCCATCAAAGGTTGTAAATTTGGGTACAGCCCTTTTGGAAAACCTAAAATGTTTGTTCATGTATATTATATCGACGGCTTGTTGATTGATACGGGGCATAGCAAAGTATCGAAGGAAGTGCTGTGGCAAATAGGTGAATTGGATGTGCGTCAAATATTTATTACACATCATCATGAAGACCACACCGGAAACCTGAATCACCTGCAACAACATTTCGACTGCCCAGCTTACGCTTCCGAAATCTGTTGTGAATCGATGAAAAAGCCGCCTCGTATTAGTTTTGCTCAACACCTATTTTGGGGCAATCGCCCACCGGATGACCAACTTGTTCCACACAACACATCCATTAGTACCGATAAATATACGTTCCAAATCATTCCGATTCCCGGACATGCCTCCGATATGGTCGCACTCTACGAACCCAAGAAAAAATGGTTGTTTTCTGCTGACCTATATGTACATCACTATATCAACTATTTTTTGAAAAATGAAAGTGTCGCACAACAAATTCATTCTATCAAAAAAGTACTCGAATTGGATTTTGATGTATTGCTATGCTCACACAATCCACAACTTGTTGGTGGAAAAGAATTGTTAGAAAGGAAGCTCCTTTTCTTTGAAAATTTCTACGCGCAGGTGTCCGAATTGTATGAAAAAAACTACACTGCCACGCAAATTTTCAAGCAACTCAATTTCAAAGAAAACCGATATATACAATTTATTTCACACGGGCATCTTTCCAAAATGAATATGGTGAAATCGGTAATTCGGGATGTAGAAAATGAAAGGAATAATATGTAGTGAAGGTCAATCTTCCAAAATCTCCACAACACGTCCGACTTCACCTGTTGTCAACATGACCTTGATGCCGTGCGGATGTTGGGATGATTTGGTCAAAATTCGTCTGACTTGCCCTTCGGTAGTCTCGCCGTTTCGTTGGTTTTGCTTTTCAACAATTTCTACATATTGACCGATTTTAATATCCTTTTTCTTTCTGCCGTCTAAATTATTATTATCCATGTTCTATTTTATTTTGCTACTCGATCTTATCCTAAAATAGGGTTTTAAGGTGAAAAATTGTATTTTTTGTTCAAATTTTAAATCTAAATTAAAACTTGAATTAAAACACGCTAACTTATTGATATAATAGGTTTTAGTTCGGTAAAACTAAAGTGTAAAGCGGTTGAGAATCGCGTATATTTCTTAAAGCTGTATGTGGGGCAGGCTGTTTAACTGTATGAGGTTTCACGAAAGGGTGTTTAAATATATTTTAATTTTAAAAATAAGATAAAATAATTATTTTTATTCTAATGTTTTTATTTCTCTTATCAATTTAATAATATCCGTCAAATGTGTCCAAATCACAATCGGAACTACCGTAGCGGGCAAAAGTACAAAGGGAAAATAAGCCAAGGCTCTATTGGGTTGTTCAAATCCAAATTGTTGAAAGGGCAGTTCCGCAGAAAGAAGACCATTCAACAAAATAAACAATATCAAACACAAACCAATAATATTCCATACCAACAATCCTTTTTTACGAAGCCATTTTTTCAAATATAAAAAACCAATAATAGGTGCGGTGATGCCCATGATAATATCAAAGTTGCGCCCTTCAAAGGTCATCAACTCGGGAATCATTTTGTGAATAAATAATTGTAACAAGACGATTTCCATCGGTAAGTAAAAACGATTTATTTAATTTCTTTCACTTATTTGTTTGCGCTTATCAGAATCCTTGCTATTTCTTTAGGTTTATGTCTTCCGGCTTTCAGCATTACATTTACAGGACTACCTTCAAGTTAACATTTCAAATATACACATAAAATCCTAATTCATTTTCAAGCAAAACATATTTTAAATTTCAAGTAAAAAATAATACGCCCCTTGGATTAGAATGTGGAATTTGTGATTTAGAGTTGTTCAAAAACAGTATATTTGCATTTGGTTTTTTATAATAAAAATAATTTAAATTCATATAAAAAAGTTGATTGTTTTGATTCATTTCCCGTACCGACGACTTTAGCCGTCGCGGGTAGGGCTACTTGACGGCTAAAGTCGTCGGTACAGATGCCACCATGAACTATCAACTATGAACTCAAACACATGGCAGGAGTTAAAGTATTTGCACCCGCGACGGTTTCTAATGTTTGTTGCGGATTTGATATACTCGGTTACGCGATACACGGACCGGGCGATGAGGTCGTTGCTACATTGACTGATGAGCCGGGTATCCACATCACCAAAATCACAGGCGACAAGGGCAAGCTCCCACGCAAGACGATGAAAAATACCGCAGGAGTTGCAGCAATGGCATTGCTGAAACATTTGGGCAAAACCGATGTTGGTATCAACATGGAAATCCGTAAAAAGATGCCTTTCGGGAGTGGCATGGGGTCGAGTGCGGCGAGTGCAGTCGCGGGTGTAGTAGCCGTCAATCACTTGCTCGGCAATCCGCTGACCAAATGGGACCTCCTCCCCTTCGCGTCAGCCGGAGAACAGATTGCAAGTGGCGGTTGCATTCACT
>Ga0209187_1000796_pt1 | contig 46329 bp, 21 predicted proteins | sample BantaG_FD_187430 | JGI IMG/M metagenome (GOLD analysis project Ga0209187, IMG submission 187430) | Marine algal microbial communities from Bantry Bay, Ireland - BantryBay_4 metaG (SPAdes) (version 2) | ecosystem: Host-associated > Algae > Red algae > Unclassified | place: Bantry Bay, Ireland...
ATGAGTTGAGGATATATAACCGAGCCTTGAATGAGTCAGAAATAAGCGAGCTGGCCCATCCTATAGATGAGATCTTGACGCAGGACACACTCATATTTTTGGGAGGAAGTATAGATATTCTTAGCTCTCCAAGCTGTAACAATAGCTTTTCATGGTTTCCGACACAGGGAGTCGACATGGTAGCTGATCCGAATACCACTATCACACCTGATCAGACAACGGTCTACACCCTTTCTAACGCACAAGAAAACTGTATCTCGACAGATAGTATTCGAATATCTGTGATAGATCCATCTGTTTTGGATTGTACAGAGCTATTCATGGCCAATGGCTTCACGCCCAACGGCGACGGAAACAATGATACCTATGGCATCAGTAATCCGTTCGCTTTAGAAGAATTTGTTTCTATTGAGATCATTGACAAATGGGGTAACCGTGTATATTATTCCGCTGACAAATTTGCCAAGTGGGACGGAACTTTTCAGGGAAGTAGTTTGAATCCAGGTGTTTTTCTATATCGTATTTTATATAGATGTAATGGAGAAGACCAGTACCGAAGTGGGAGTGTAACATTGCTAAAATAATAGCAAAACTTTCTGCTTAAGTATTCATTCCGAATTTTATCACATATACATAAGGGTACCTCTATTAACCTCTGAATTGAGATAAAATCAAATTTAATATTGATAGACAAGGCTAGACTGAGGGAATTTAGCCTTTGCTAAATGACTGAAGAATAACGAAGTATATCAGTATTAGATTTGAAGAAATTCTGTAAGAATTTTGCTTTTATCCAATGAACGGGGTTGATAGAGGTGCCCATAAGGTCTAATTTGATTTGATGGGATTCATATCTCGGATATCATATGTAATTACCCAGAATCTAATTAGACATCTTCAAATGTAAATGGTATGAGTTCATTATATTTGTTGTAGTATTGTTAACTATATGCAAATGCAAGACTTTTTAGAATAACGAACGTCTTAATAGCATTAACAATAAAAAGAAATGATCAGATACCAATTCATACTAGTTGTATTCATTTTAATCATCATCTCTGCATGTGAGGGTGATAAGCCAATGGATAGTGCCAATCAAGCAGTTAATGAAGCTACTGAGGTAACCAAAAAGGCCGTTAATGATATAAAACCTGAGGTAAAAGCAGTCGCTGAGGCAGTCCAAGACGGACCAGAAAGTCCTAAACTAAGAGAATTTTACGTAGAAGAAGATACCTCAAAGGATGAGCCCAATACATCTAACTCCAAACCAAGTAGCCAAAATAAGGTAGAGAGTGCTAAAGATAATCCAACTGCTAAAATGGAGACTAAACCGAAACCTAAACCTAAAAAATCGCCGAAATTATCTTTCACTAACAATACACATGTATTTGGTATTATTAAGCCAGGTGCAGTAATAGAGCATAAGTTTGAATTTACGAATACGGGTAGTGCAGACTTAGTCATCACAGATGCAAAAGCTACTTGTGGTTGTACGCAGCCAAGTTTTCCTTTTGTACCGATACCTCCTGGAGAAAAGGGATTTATCGGAGTAAAGTATGATAGCACGGGTAAGCTAGGTACTCAAAAACCAACGGTGACGCTTACGACTAACGCTTATCCAAAAACACAAAAAGTATATTTAGAAGGTATGGTAATAAGTGAATTGGCCAAGAAACAATAAGCCATACGCTTGGCCAAAGTAGCCATGCAGGAAGATACCCGATAGGATAAATCGATTACAAACAATATCACATAGAAAAACGTGACACCTTGATTTACCAAGTTTATCCTACAGCAGACCAAAGTTATGACTTGAGCGCACTGAAACAGGCTGAAAGCCTATTCAGAATACGTAAGCTCGATGAAGCTATCAACCTACTAAAAAATACCATTCCTAAGTATGCGGAACAAACTGACATAGAACCTGTCACAAAAGCCTATCTCCTACTTTCAGGAATTTTGGTGAAAAAATTTCAATATTTCGCGGACAAGGAATGTCTTCCACTAGCTAACAAGTATATAAGAACAGTGATAGATTTATGCAAGTCAAAAGGTGAATCTGCGCTTCTAGCTGAGGCATATTTGATCCAAAGCAAGATCAGACAGCACACTAAGAAAGACGAGAGAGAATCACTCCGAAAAGCTAAAAAGATTATCGATCAGCTTGGCAGTGAATATCTCAAGGTAAAGTGGATGTCCTTTTCGGTAGAGTGCGATATCAAAGACAACGACTTTAAGGGAGCGCTACAAGTTGCGCAAGAGGCCATTGGTCAAATAGATAAACTTTCTGATGAATTAAGAGCTGACCTAGAAGCTAATCTCTATGCATCACTGGTTACTATCTATATCAAGCAGCAGGACTATATCAAATCCATCGAGTACACTCAGCTGGTTATGCAATACGCTAATGCATTTGGGGATGTGGAAAAAGAGCTCATGGCACTCAATAATATGGCCATCATACATGGACTGAAAGGGGAATATGGTGAAGCGATGGAATACCTTTTCGAAGCACTAGATAAAAGTAAAGAGATCAACTTTAGAGGGCAAGTAGCAAAAAGTTTAATCAATCTCGGCAGTATCTACGCGCAACTGTTCAATTCGCCAGAAGCAATACAAAAATACAATACCGTATTGGCGGAATACCAAGATGTGTTGGAACTCAGCACGACGGTGATCTTATATAATAACTTAGGCAATATTCATTTTGAGTCTAACGATTTGAGTCTGGCGAAGTCATACTATCAGCAAGGACTAGATTATGCGGAGCAAAGTAACTATACAGAGATGCTCGGCCATCTCAATGCTCAACTGGCTAAGTGTGCGATCAAACTAGAGCGCCTCACTGAAGCACAGACCCTATGTAAAATAGCTTCTACTTATTTTAATGAAAATCCAAATCTCAGTGGGTATCAAATTCATTTGATAAATCTAGGTCAGATAGATTTCAAAGAAGAAAAGATTGATTCTGCCAAATGGTTCTTGAGTAAAGGCCTAGAGCTTGCCAAGCAACGCGAAGATCGAAATATGCAAATCGTTTGTTTCGCAGCCTTATCTAATGTTTATAAAAAAGAAGGCAACTTCAGAAAGGCGGTTGCATTTCAAGATCAATATCTCGATCATAGTCGTGAGCTCCAGCTCAAAAAACAAAATCTGCAGTTCTTAGATTTAGAGATCAGCCAAGTCATCAAAGACAAGCAAAGGCGGATAGAGCAACTCATCAAGGATAATGAATACAAAGCACTTCTGCTCAAGCAAAGTGAGCGGATAGCTGAGCAAAATCAAGCATTGAAAGAAGCTAATGAAGAGCTCAGGCAATATGCTTATGTCACTTCACATGACTTGAAGGAACCACTAAGGATGATCAGTAACTTCTCTAAGCTATTAGAGAAAAAGTATAAATCTGAATTAGGTGAAGATTCCGAAGAATACTTTCATTATATTGATGAAGGTGTATATCGAATCAATACCCTACTTGATGACCTGCTCAAGTATACCACTATAGGAAACGCCAATGTAGAACTAGGTCAGGTGCACTTGAAAGACGTCATAGACATCACCTTGATGCACCTAAAAGTGAAGATAGATGAAAGCAATACCAATTTTCAGATCGGGAATATGCCAATAGTCTATAGCAATCAATCCTTGTTGATCCAGCTCATTCAGAATATCATCAGCAATGCGATAAAGTTTAGAAAGTCTGATGTCGCACCTAAGATTAAAATCTCTAGTGAAGAGAATGAAATTTCATACATCCTTACCATAACCGACAATGGAATCGGTATTCCTGAAGATCAACTCAAAAGGATTTTCATTATCTTCCAGAGATTGCATCCAAGAGGCACTTATGAAGGTACTGGAATCGGTCTTGCGATCTGCAAGAAGATAATCAAAAAACTGGGGGGACAGATTTGGGTGAAATCTACGGTTGATGTGGGTACTTCTTTCACCTTTACGATTCCTAAGGTTACTATGGAGTTTTAAGATTTAGGTTTAAGGCGGGGTAATTTTTGTATTTAATTTATCCCGATTTTTAAAAAATCTTCGCGCCAAATTGAGCCTTGGTTTACTACTTTCCGTAGGTTGTCGCCCACGGCTTTAAACATGCCATCAATCTGTAGTTGTCTTCTCTTAACTTATGAATATCCTATACTTTAGACTTTTAAAGCTAGAGGTACCTGTCTTAGATAATAGTCACATCACCACGATAGGTCAATATCACTCCATCTATAAACTGAACTCTAATGATATAGAGGTATACTCCTTTATGGGCTAGCTTACCTCTAAAGGTACCATCCCATCCCTGAGCTTCTGATCTACCAGGTAGGAAAGGCTCTTTAGCGTAAACTTGCTCTCCCCAGCGGTCATAGATTTCAAAGCTTATTACTTGCTCAACTCCAATACCTGTAAATGGTGAAAAGAAGTCATTGAAACCATCTACTTTATAAGGGGAAAAGACATTGGGTATGTATACGTTTCGATCACTGTCTACATTGATGAAAACTTCATCAGATGACCTACATCCATTTAGATCCACAGCAAACAACTCATAGAATGAATCTTCTAACGGATTCGCCTCTGGTGTAAGACAATCATAGCATGAAAGTGAACTATCTCTTGGGCTTTCTATCCAAAATATACTATCAATACCTACGGATGAGTTTGCACTACCAAAGATAAGTGCAGTACCACCCAAGTTAATTTCTTGATCCGCACCTGCATTCACTTGTACTGGTGGCGGTTCTGTAACAGTTATCTCTATAGCTTGTCTACAACCTAGTCCATCAAATACAGTAACCGTATACTCACCTGCAAAAACAGGTATTGGACTATTGATTGGTACGGCAGGTCCAGCATTGACGGTGTACGTATAGGGTGCCCCATTTCCACCAGTGGCTTGCGCTACATTAATTACAGACTGATCATTGAAGCACAATGCCTCAGCGACAGGTGGCACAATAGCAACAATTGGATCTGGCTCAATGATCGCTGCCATCGCTGTATCTATACATCCCTGCTCGTCTGTAACCGTCACAATATAGTCTCCAGCCAATAAGCCAGTATTGGTACTGAATATATCTTGGCTACCTGTACTCCATTCATACGTAGCATTACCAGTCCCTCCAGTAAATCCCACTTCTAAAAATCCATCTGCCTCTCCGTTACAGGTAATATTTTGAAAAGCAGAAATAAACGCATCCAAGGAATCTGGCTGAGAAATCTCCAGGCTGAATGCTATTTCACAGTTGTTAGCATCGCTAACTACTATAGTATATAAATCTGCGGGTAAGTTTTCTAAAGTGGTGCCATTTACTGGCACACTTGAGCTCGCCGAAATCATGCCAGTACCGCCCGATGGATTAATATCGATCTGTCCATTACTTCCACCGAAACAAGAAACTTGCATGATATCAGGGTTTACCGTAAGCTCATTTGGTTGAGGAATAATTACAAAGGTGTCTAAATTGCAGCTTCCTGAAATTATGTTTACAAAGTTTGTATCTCCAAAAAGGCTTGAGGCCGTTGCAGAATTCTCTGAATTATCCCAAATAAAATTATAGGTTCCTATACCACCCATAGGCACAGCTGTTGCCGATCCTCCTGGCCCTTCAAAACATTCTACGCCTTGGATATCAATAAAATCAGCAGTTACATCAGGTACTCTGTCTACAGTAAAAACTTCAACCGCTGTCGCACATCCGTTAGCATCTTGCACAAAAATATCATAATCCCGTGGTGACAAACCTGGTATATTGGTAGCACCAACCGCTTGAGCCACATTATCAATAAAGACGGTATAAGGTGAGACACCTCCATTTACAGCTACAGAAATTGACCCATTATTAAATAATGGACAATCTGCTAGACTTGTCGAAGAGTTCACCACATCTATCATCACCCCTTCTGGTGCGCCTAGAGTTACAGGTATACTAGCTGCACAATTGTCCAGTCCGATAACTGTGGCGAGATATTCTCCAGGACCCAAATTAGTTATACGGGCACCTAATTGTATAGGTCCGCCACCAGGCACTGTCCACTCTACACGATCAACCATCGCTGAACCATCCATAAACAGTACTTCAAGTTCACCGTCCATCGACCCAGGGCAAGAAATGCTGATCGAATCTACACCTAATATTTGCGGATCCTGAGGTGCACTTACATTATCTGTATCTGTTCCAGGACAACCATTTGCATCACGCACTACTACCGTATAAGTTCCAACATCAAGACCAGTCGCTATACTATCCATAGTGGAATTATCATCATCATACATAAACGTATACCCACCTATACCACCAGTGGTCACAGCAGCAAGACTCCCATCCATCCCCATAGTGGTCATACAAGTCACATCGGTAACGGCTAAGTCAACTATTACTGGAGCAGCCTCCGTTAAGATAGTTGACAAAGTAATCGAACATCCTGAAGCTACTTCAGTGATTTGTACATTATAAATACCCGATCCAATATTATCTAGGACGGGGCCTACTACGTTACCTTGTCCCCCTGTTTGTGTCCACACAATATTAAAATCCGAATTTGGGTTAGGCTGAAGGACAGCATTGCGTATCGCAGTAGCCTCTAAAGAACCATTTGATTCACCATTACAGTTTGGTTCGATACCCGTAAAATCAGCTCCTAGACTAGGACCATTATTAATTATTTCTGCCATAGTAGTAAACACCATAGAAGGAACATTACTATCCGTAATCTCAATACAATAGTTAGCTGGATTGAGGTTATTGATCACTACAGTGGCTCCTACATCTTCAGGCCCTCTAATGATATCTCCTGTATTACAGTCCGTCACTAGCAAACTATATGGCTGAATACCACCTACGATATCTACTTCTAAAACGCCATCTTCAGAACTTTGGCACGTAGAACCTTGCTCCATAGTCATCACATCCAGTGCTACAGGTTGACTACCGATGGTGATATCTGTACCTATCACACATAGATCAGGAGCCTGAAATGATCCATTGGTAGCAAATATTTGAGAAGGATTACCATTGGGCAAATTCGCAGAAAATGCCAACTGTGAAGTATCCCCATCATTACCTAGCGCCTCAAAACAAATCGTAAAACCTATTGAGCCATCTGGGATATTGATCAAGTCAAATAATGAAAAAGCTATAATCGTAACTACATCAGGTGCCATTGGAGATACGGATGCGTCAATCTGACTAGGATCTATAAAAGTGGAACTAATCGATGAATATGCAAACAAAGTCTCATCGAAGGTCATCGCTATCTCGAAAGAGTTTACATCCTCAATACCCTCTACTATCACATCTATACAGCCTACCTGTCCCTCTGGGATGAAGACTGGGCTAAAGGTAAACTTAAAAGGAGGCCCAACTATTTCAGATTTTGCGAGGATGTTATTTAAGGGCATCAATAGCATTACACTACATACAAACAAAACAATACGTCTACAACTATCTATCATAAATAAGTGAATGTCTAGATCTTTGATCAGGTTTGAAAATGAATAAAGCTATTAACTTTGGTGATTAGCATTAAAAACGAGCATAAAAGGCTTGATATTGCCATAAATTGGTGCTTATCTAGCATTTCACTGCTTAAACTCACGATCAAATTTAGTGATTATATCGCAAAATTAATACGTATTAGACCTACATTCATGTAGCTCATTTAGCGTAAGGGTAACTCTTAGTAGTATTTTAAGCGTTTCTCTAGAATTTCGGAGTAAGAATATTAGCAAATTTTGCTAAAAAACTGATTGTTTTTATGCTTCGATTGATCTTTTTCTCCACTTTAGGTACTAAGCGAATAAGGTCCTTCGAATACGATTTCGTCGCTAAGTTGGCAATCATCATCAATTGCCCTACCTCACCCATATCGGATTGCCACTCTTCCACATTGGCCATGATCGCATTGATCTCCTTTTCATTTTGCTTAGCAAACTGGTCAAAGTGTTTTACCGTATTTTTCGGATTCACATAGGTTAAGGATTCGTTGATGACTTCCACAAAGGTACCGCCCAGCACATCTAGTTTATCCTCTGGGCTCATCGTCTTGCTATTTGCCGCTTCGTTGAGTGCATTATGATGTATTTTCATCAGCCTATTGATCTTCATAGACCCACAGGAGGACATACTAAGTATCGCACCAATAAACAAGAGTATAGTTATATGTTTCATGATAATTCGTTTTTCCAAAATTAGTGAAAAAAGTGATTAGTTTTCTTAGTTAGTTTCTTAGTTGGTTGTTTCTTCGATGGATTAGTTAGTTGTTTGCAGATAGGCATTACAATCCAAAAGAAGGTTTATACAAATAGTAGGCAAATATTATTTTGGCTGTGCCTCCGACGAAAAAGTCGGAGTCGGGCTCTCCATCAGTCCGCGTTCGCTCCCGTCCCTCCAAAAAAAAGTCGGGACTGCTCTTCTATCGTCGAGCATGATTCCTATCCCTCACAGAAGATAATTGTCAATGTGCCATGTGCAATTATCCTACTGATTGATGCGTATCCATTTCGATACAAACGTAATTAAATTGATAGAAAAATTGTATATTCCATTTATAGGTAGTTCCACATATCTTATGAATTTGGAGTATATGTGGAATAGGTGCAGATATGCGTTATTCGTAAATTGATCATTGTACATTACATATTAAAAATTGACTTTCTTGCGATAGAGATATGGAGGGGACGACTGAAAGGAGTCGTGCTGATACGAGGAACGAAATATCAGTACCGAGCGGATAGCGAGCCCGGAGAAGCTCGGCCCTTTAGGGATCGCCCAAAATATAATTATGAAATATGAGTTATGGATTATGAATTGGAAAAAGCAAGCAGCTAAATGCTAATAGCTAACAGCCTCCTAACAAATAATCACGTTCGTATTACTGATAAAAACGGTAGCCTAAATAGAATTCATATCCAAGACCTAGACTGGATCCTAAGACGCCGACATTGTAGGTAGCCATGCCTCCGATACGAAGTTGCCCATCTTCAAAAATACTATTGGTGAGGATGACACCGCCTTGGACTGAAAAATTTTGAGACACATTAAAATTAGCACCTGCCCAGAAAGTATCTTCCTGCTCTATACGAACTCCCAAATTCACTTCGAAAATATTTTGGCTTGCATAATTTACCCAAGCGGATGGTTCTATATAAGTATAGTTGTTGATCAAGATCGAAGCACCAAGCATAGCATTGGCGTGAGGAGTTTGCATGAAATTGATATCCTGATCTGTGCCGTCAAATTTAAGGGCAGAATTAAATAATTGCTGCACACCCATCCCTAGATAAAAAGTATTGGTATCATATTTATCCTTGTTGGTCGTGTAGAAAAAACCTGCACCCGCATTAGGAATAATTTTGCTAGTGCCATCTATGGGCATAAGTGGATCGCGACTAGTAGAGGTAATGATATTATTGACATCCAATCTATACTCCCCATATGTACCCAGCAAACCAATAGAAAAATAATCGTCACGAGTGATATTGAGCTTGAAGTGATAGTTGTACGTAAAGCCGATAGAGTTGAACAATAGTGGATGCGTTTTGTCATGCATCACGTATAAACCTAGGCCCATATTTTTTTCCGCAAATGGATACTGAAAAGATGCCATAATCGTACGTGGCGCATCATCAAATCCAACCCACTGTTGCTTATAGGTTGCACCTAACTCCCAGTAATCATAAATACCTGTCATGGCTGGATTCCAAATGAAGGAATTAGCATCGTAGGTGCTGCGTTCAGACAATTGCTGTGCATGAACTTGGCTACACGCAAAGATCAAAAAAATTGCTACTCTGAACATCTTGTATCTCATCATGATTTTATTTTCTTGATTCTACTAAAACCAGTTCGCATGAATGCGAACTGGCTTCTTAGTAAACATAAACACATAGTCATCAGAAATGACTAAAATTTAAAACTGTATCTATATTGAGCGCGTCCCACAAATTATGGATCAAGCTCTTAATTAAATTTCCATTGCTTAAAGCAATCTTACTTGCTCTTAATAGTGAGCAAGAATTCCTTCTATCTTTTGATCCTGTAAGATCAAAAGAGGAGTGCGAGGATCAGTCTTCTCTCGCGATCGTTAAGGTCTGTTTGATCCGCTTATTATCTCTAAAGCTCAACACATAGTAATAGTTACCAGCTGGCAATGGTTTCCCATTGTATATACCAGAAAATCTTTCCTCATCATTCTGATAGTTTAGTTTTTCATAAACAATTTTTCCCCAGCGATTAAATACTCTGATATTATTGGATCCAAACTTTTCTATACTACCAAAATCCAAGACGTCATTTTGACCATCACCATTAGGGGTAATCATATTGATATGCGGAATGAATGCAGCTGGATCATCGGCGATAAAAACGGTTACCGTATCAAAGGTCCGACAAGAATTTTTATCTACGATCATCACAAAATATTGAGTGCTATCTTCGGGAACCGCAGTCGGACTCGCGATATCGTAAGCATTGAGTGGATACTCAAAACCAGACCAGTAGTAGAAGTCGCCACCACTTGCGTTGAGTGTGACAGGTTCGCCTGCTGGCACACACATATCTTCTCCAGCCGTTGCTGTGATACGATATAGTGCTACAGGAATTTCTAATTCGTCAGCTCCACATTCACTTTCTGAAATAACAGTATATATTGTATTTTCATTTGGCTGCACCATAATCGTGCTACCTTGGGTATCAGTCAATTCATTGGTAGGATCTATCCATTCATAATTCACTCCACCTGACACGGTTAATACTATAGAGTCTCCTGGACAAACCGTAATATCTGTTTGCGCAATCTGCAACTGAACTTCATCTATATAATTGATTCTAATGGTATCTACCGCAAGACAACCCACGGCATTGGTCACCGTAACCGTGTAATCGCCTGCTTGAGATATATCAACATTTTGAGAAGTCTCACCAGTAGACCAAGTATATTGCTCATATTCTCCTGCACTCAGGGTAATGAGTTGACCATCACAGGCCTCAATATCATTACCCAAACTAAACGAAAAGGAATCATCTTGTTCTATTTGGAATGTAGCGTTTATAGTGCAATCGTTGGCATCTGTAATCGTGACTTGATAGGTACCTGCAACTAGGTTTATAATTTCCCCATTGTCAAATTGCTGTGCATTTGCTAAATCAAATTCGTACGGGGCTGTACCCCCTTCAACTATGATTTCCGCACTTCCTGAAGCTTGTGAGCAATCAGAAGGTGAGGTTAAAATTTCTGTAACCATCATTTCCTCAGTAGGGCCAGTAATAGTATAGGTATTAGAAAAAATTAGGTCTCCATCGCTTGAAAAAACATTCAGGGTGTATTCCCCCGCTACTACATTCTCAAGACTAAGTGTATTAGTAGAAAAATTTTTAGGTCCTGTCCAAGTATAGCTTACATCGTCTTGATTGGCCGTCAGCATTATTGATCCACTAGATTCTCCAAAGCAAGAAACATCAATAATGACGGTTTCAGTGATAGTGAATGTACTTTGCGGATCCTCCTCTTCTATGATTTCAACAGATCCGTTTTCAGCGACAAGTGCAATCTCTTCAAACTGACCTGGAACTGGAGTAGCTTTAACAACTTGTATATCGAGGGAGTCATCATTAATCTTCAGAGGTGATAGATCGCCAATCTCTCCTACTGTAGTAAAGTGCAATCTTAAAAATACTTCACCATCCAATACATCTTTTCCTACTCCGTCAATATCAAACCAACTAATATTAATATTACCTTGATCCGAATCCAAACTGCCGACAGCAACAAAATCTAAATCTACAGTCTCCGAATCATCATATTTAATAATACTGGGATCCCAAGAGATTGAGAATTGAGTACTAGCGATACTGTCAAAATCTAGTGTGAGAATGTCGACGGCTACTATTTCTTCTGGATAAGCTTGCTTATGCGGAATACTAAGTGTAAGGTCTTGGCTATATGACAAAGTCATATAAATAAAGAAGCCGCAAACGGTCAAAAGAATGGCCTTCATTATGTTGTGTTTGTATAAACTTAGCCATGATATACAATTCTCAATAATATTGCATCAGGCAAAAGTTTACTGTTTAATGTTTACTATTCTGGTTTTATATAAAAGATGACCAGAGCGCAGGAAAAACCATAAAATCTACGCTCTGGTACAATCCTTTTACTTTAAGGATATCATACTCTTTGTAATCGATTTGCCCTTGGCAGTAATTGTATATTGGAACACACCTGAGCCCAATTCTATTTGACGTAAAGTCACTACGTTCAACCCTTGATTGAAATCTTTTTGGATTGTCTTTACTGTTTCGCCAAGTGTATTAGTTATCGATAGCACTGCATTCATACTCTGAGGTAATGTAAAGGCGATATCAGTCGTCTCATAAAACGGGTTAGGAGTATTCTGGCTGAGACTAAACTGACTAAGCAATTCGTTCTCAGTAGAAGTCAGTGCTTCCTGTTCAACATCTAGTGTTACATCAAGTTTTTGAAGATTGACATTATGTGCCTCCGTAAGGATTGGCTTATTCTCAAAATTGATATAGTCTAAGATATTATCCATATCTGTCAATGCTGTGAAGCGCAGTGTAAATAACTCTGTATCACTATCCACTGAAAGACCTTCTCCATCCAGACTAAACCAACTGGCTCTAAGCATCCCTTCTTCAGCGTCATTTTCCCCAATAGCAGTACCCGCTAATACTTCATGACTGGATTTGATGTGATTCTCAAACGCTAATTTGCCTTGATCAAATCCAATACCCAATTGGTAACTTACGATATCTTCAAAATTGGCTCCTGTAAATGAAAGATCAAATGATTCACCAGCAACGACGTCCACTTTATTGACGAATAAGTCAAGCTTACCAAATGATTTAGTCAAGTCGTCGTCATTTTCAGTAAGGTTGTTAGGATTCGCATGGCCTAAGATATCCCCTACTTTCACACCTACAAAGTTAGATACCTCATCACTCATGACCATGATCTGATCGTCGTTGTTGTAAGGAAATACATTGTATGCATCAAAGTCAGTTGGCATTTGATCATTCTCCTTGACAAAAGTCCAAGATGGGCAGAAGTCTAGACCATCGCTAGTGCCTATAATCAATTGTTGAAGGATAAATAAATCAATTGTTGTAAATGAATTACTACAGTTAGCATCACCTGCTATCACTTGATAAGGAGACACAAACTCTATCGGATCCATTCCTAAAATAAATCTCTGACCTACAAATAATGCGTAGGATGATAATCCATTTTGATCATTGAAATCTCTCTCTGGTATCACATCATACATTTCGCCCATAGGTAGATCTGGCTCCATGTAGTAGCCATCATCGTCTGTCGTTTGAATATTTTGCATATTCGCACTTTGTACAGTGATTTGAGTATTCTTTATTCCCTCACCCCAGTAAGTCTTCACTTGACCTGAAATACGTGCAGAAGAAGAAATCGAAACTGTACCTTTCAACTCTATGGAAGGTAAGACGGTAGCCAGATTATTGACTATAGAACCAACCTCCACTAAAAGTGGATTATCTGTAATGTATAGTGTTGTTGCTTCATTAGCGTTTCCAGTAAGTTGAACATCGATGTAGAATAAGATATCATTGTCCGATGTAATCACCCCACTGCCATTATTATTGATATAGCTGAAGCTTGAATTCGCACTGAAATAATTAGGACTGATAATACCCGGACTAATTCCTGTGATCGTACAAACTGAATTGTCTTGTACAGCTAAGGAGCCTGCAAGTGAAACTATAGTTTCGCAGTTGGTAATTGTAACTGGTACACTGACAGTACTACCAAGACCTCCACTTCCATTTTGAATATCTAAAACTACTATATCTGTAGGTATACTGACCGTCACATCACTGCAGACCATATTAGATCCACAAGTATTGATCACTGTCAAACATACTGTATACGTTCCTTGATCACAGAATTCGTGCATCGGATTGGTTTCATTACTAGTGTTACCATCTCCAAAATCCCAAGTATATAGACCTGCTGAAGCATTATTTGTAAAACTTGAAGTAAGCGCATTATTCACACTTGAAAAGTTCGCTACTGGCTCACCAGAGGTATTGTTAATTTCCGTGCTTAAGATTTGAGCACAATCATTAGCATCCGAAACAGTAATGTCATAAAGTCCACTAGGAAGGTCATTTATTGTAATAGCTTGGTTAGTGAATACGGCATTGTTAGATACTGGTCCAGACCAAAATATAGTATAGTTAGGTGTCCCACTATTGACTACAATACTAACGGAACCGTCGTCATTCCCACAAGATCCATTATTTGTCGAAGTGGTAATATCAAAAGCATCAGATCCTCCAATACTAACATTAGCAGTAGATGTGTTTCCATCGGCATCGGTAACGACAACGGTGTAGTTACCCATTCCAAGATTTGCAATACTGTAGATACTATTGGACGTATTATCTGTACCGCTTGCAGCACCAGACCAAGTAATTGAATAAGGAGCTGTACCATTGTTAAACGCAATGAACAAGTTGCCAAATTCTCCACAAGTCATATCTGTTGGATTAACATTGGCAGAGAATTCGTTTCCACCCGATCCAGTTCCTGTTCCTGTACCCGTCCCAGAATTTGTTAATATAAAGTTTTGAGTTGAAGTACATCCGTCTTTATCTTCTACAGTCACTCCATAGTTTCCTTCCGGAAGAGAAGTAATGTTGAAGAATTGTCCTCCCACCGTTACTGTACCACTAACTGGGCCATTCCAAGTAATTGTGTGAAATGGATTGCTGGTCGTAACTTCTACTAAGATCGCACCATCATTAGTGTTTGTAGGATTTGACACTGTACCATTGAATGCAGTCGGGACTCCATTATCATTTATAGTCACAGTAGCAGACTTAGAACATCCATTTGCATCTGTAATAGATGCTGTATATGTTCCAGCAGGCAAGTTAGATATGTCATTGACAACGTTGCTAGAAGAATATGTTCCAGATTGTACACCTGTCCAAGTGACCAAATATGGAGGTATTCCAGAGTTTACCGTAATCCATATAGAACCAAGTACGCCACAATAAGCATCCGTAACAGCAATAATAGCATCAAAATTACCTGCACTATTCGAAATAGTAACTGAGGTGGTTTGACTACAGCCATTGGAATCTACAACACTAATGCTGTAGGTTCCAGGTGTTAGGTCATTTACATTTACCATTGTATTGTTAGTAGTGGTCGTACCATTCTCGGGGCCATTCCAGCTTATTGTATATGCTGGTGTTCCCCCTAATATATTCATGGAAAATCCTGGTGTTTGTCCACAACTACCATTAACGGCTGTAGCAACTATTGATATATTATTATTTACATTATTGATAATAAAACTGGAGCTTGAAGTACACCCGTTAACATCTGAAACACTTGCCGTGTAACTACCTGAGCTGAGTCCATCAAGACTCAATGATGTACCAGTAATGGTCTGAGAAGAACTTGTTGGGCCGGATATAACAATAGTGTAATCCGCAGTACCTCCCATAAGCGTTAAAGCAACCATACCATTGCTTCCACATACATCACTTGTTGCATTGGCAGAGATCAATAGATTACTACTCGTTTCACCAATAGTCACATCAATTGATTGTGCACAACTATTCGCATCATTCACAAGGAAGGTATAAGACCCTACTGCAAGATCAGCTATCGTCAACGAATTATTATTGCTGGAATAAGAGTTACTAGTAGTACCAGATTGTGCGATACTATATGGAGCTGTACCATTTACAAAACTCAAATTAACAGATCCGAATTTATTACATTCGACATCTGTATGAGATTCTGTCAAACTGAAATCGCACCCACCATCGAAAACTATAATGACCGTATCCGAACAACAAGTTGCAGTATCGATAATAATCAACTCTTGTACCGGCTTGATGTTTTCTACCTCTACAGTAAATCCTGCAGCCAAGCTGGTGAAATTAATATTCATTTCAGATTGAACTCCTGAGCTGATATGTGTCGCCTTGATACTCCCGTAAGCACCTGCCGAGTCTCCACCCACAATACTAAATTGTGCAGGTTGATGTACCCAATTTCCTGTTGGATCCCAGACATTTAAGGAGTCGGTCAAATCATCCATGTTTTGAACCAAGCCTGAGAAAGTTTGACCATTTGCTTGCCATTCATTTATTTGATAAGGTCCGTCTTGACCTAATCCAAATAGGACTACATAAGAGTATTGAATTAATGTATCCAAATCACATGCCTTCAGAGGAAGGACATAGTCCAAATCATTAAGAATAATATCATATAAATTTCTATCTAAAAAAGGAATTGGTACACAAAGCTCAACAGAAGGAGCTCCTGCAAAAAATAAGGTATCAGCTTCTACTAAATCTGGACATGCACAATTATTTTGTACAACAAAACTTGTATTTGCTGAACATCCATTTTCGTCTGTAACCGTCACCGTATACATGCCTGCGTCCAAGTCATTTGCTGTACCACTATTAGATACATTAGGCATCCAGATATACGTTAATGCTCCTGTAGACCCTGATACACTTAAGTTCACACTTCCCGATTCACAGCAATCTGCATTAGTAATATTTGGTGAAATACCAATTGAAGAAGCAGTATTGGAAATAGTGAAAGTGGTCGTCTCTTTACATCCATTGATATCTGTAATGGTAATGCTGTAGTTACCAGATACTAGATTTTGGATTTCTAATGCGCCATTTGATGACATACTGGAGCCATTGATCGGACCTGTCCAAGCAACTGTTATATCGCCTGAAACAAATGTGAGCTTCACACTTCCATTTTGATTACAAAGACCATCCGCTGGATCTGCAACCAGATTGAGTGTAGTAGTTGTTGAATTTACGTCTGCCGTTTGGACAGTAGTACATCCATTCATATTTGTAGCAGTTATAGAATAAGTACCAGCTGGTGCATTAGAGATATTAACAGTTCCATTAGAAGGAGAACTTGTACCAGAAATAGGTCCTGTATAATAAATTGATGTAATGTCTGATCCAGTACTAATTGATATTGAGCCATTAGAATTACAAATAGCATCCGTCTGAGTAATTGTAAATGGGACATCTTCATTCGCATTTATTATTTCAGTCGTGGTACTCCCTGTACAACCATTAGTTGCTTCTACTGTGATAGTATATGTACCTGACTCTAAATTAAGAATATTGAATCCACCTGTAGAAGATGTACTCGAACCAGAGGATGGTCCAGACCAAGAAACTGTTCCTGAACCACCACTAAACACTACTTCAATAGATCCTTTCGTATTACAAACACCATTTGTCGGAGTAGCTGTAACATTTACTACAGTTTGATTCAAATCAATAGTAAACGTTTTAGTTTTCTTACAGCCATCACTATCAATTAAAGAAACAGTATAATCGCCGGCTGGTAAATTCTGGATAGTATACACACCTGAGTTGTCAACGACATTTCCACTTGATGGACCTGACCAAACTATGTCATAAGATCCACTTCCGAAGCTAATGCTTGCTGATCCCTTTGATTGGCATTCTGCATCAGTTGCACTTATGTTGAAATCAAAATCATTTACTATCTCAATGATCTCTGCACCTACTTGGACATCACATCCATTCCCAGCAGAAACTACAATATCATACCATCCTTCTGGTGCATTATCAATAACAAAAACACCGTTTGTACTGGTCATAGTTCCAGATATAGGACCTGTATATGTTATGGTCACTTGAGGTGCATCGTAGATAATATTGATCGCTCCACCACTACCACATACGCTTGCTGCAGAAGACACTGTGACCACTGGCGGAGTGCCTTCGTTGACAATTTCAATCTGGGTAGATTTGATACAACCATCAGCACTTTCTACCGTGATGGTATAATGTCCTGCCGTTAAATTGTTAATTCCAAAATCAGAACTGGTAGTTCCTGATCCATTTTGCTCTCCAGTCCAAGAAACTTGATAGGGCGCACTCGCTCCAGAAATCATAATATTCACACCTCCAGAATTGCCACATTGTCCATTGGTGATATCAAGCACGATGGCTAGATTATTAGAGTTATTATCAATCACTTGATTAGAGGTATCTGTGCAACCTTGACTATCAGTCACCGTCACGCCATAGGTTCCAGATAAGGCATTATTAATTGTGTATGAGCTACTGCTTGAAGTAGCAGCTCCAGAAGTAGGACCATCCCATGAGATATCATAATCTGGTGTACCTCCATCGATATCTATTGTTATTTCTCCAGGAGTACCACATGTACCATTCCAAGGTGCAGTCGTAATAACCATACCAGAGCCCGAATTATTTAAATAAGCAGTTGTCCAATCCATACAACCATTTTCATCGGTTACCTCAATGTCATACGTACCTGAAATTAAATCATCTATAATGAAAATTGGACTGGTAGAGCTCACAGTATTGGTTGCTGGTCCACCATAAGAAATAGTGTACGGTGCTGTACCATTTGTAACTGTAACTTCTATATTTCCTAAGTCTCCACATATCCCATCATTAGGCCATGCCGCTACATTAATATTAGTATCATCCGAACCAACTTCCACCACTTCGGTGTAAGTACAATTATTAGTATCGACTACTGTGATAGTATATGTTCCTGCTGTAAGATTCGAAACGTCAAATCCATTGGTTGTAGTGGTACCACTACCGCTATCAGGACCAGAATAAGTAACCGTGTATGGTCCTGTACCATTGTTGATGTCAAGCCAAATAGATCCAACTCCACAAACACCATCAGTAGTCGTTACACTTACATCAAGATTAGCAATCGTATTATCTATAGTCACTACTTGGTAATCTTGACACCAGTTAGCATCCATTACCGTCACTGAGTAAGTCCCACTAGGAAGTCCAGGTATAGTAAAAGATGGTGCCGCTGAAATGACATTACCACTACTTGGTCCAGACCAAGTAATACTATAATTTGGCGTTCCACTAGAAATATTTATGGTGAGTGATCCATTGTCTCCACAAATTCCGTTGGACGGAGTAAGACTGATATCAATATCTTTATCTTCGATCACGAAGATCATCTCATCCGAACACCAGTTACCATCTTCGATCAAAACTGTATAAGTCCCGCCTGGAAGATTCGGAATATTAAAGCTTGAACTTGTAGTTGTCGCTGAACCAGATACTGGTCCTGACACATGAATTGTATAGGTTGGCTTACCATTAGCAAGTGAAATATGAATTTTACCTAAAGACTCACATTGTGATGCTGTAGTATATCCGCTAATTGTAAAATTGTTATTGTCTTGAAGTATAGTGAATGTTTTAGAAATTGTACATCCGTGCTTATCAGTAATATAGATTGTGTACACTCCAGCTGGCAATTGATTAATATTAAAACTGCTAGACACTGAAATAGCTGTGCCACTTGTAGGTCCCGAAATATTGATATGATATGGTGCAGTCCCATTTGACAAACTTACGTGTACAGAGCCTTTGGTATTGCAAACTGCATTCGTTACATTATATGAAGCTGTTAGCTGAGAGCCAAAATCATTAATTACCAAAGTGACATGATCACTGCAGCCGTTGGCGTCCGTTTTAGTCACATGGTATGTTCCAGCTGGCAAATTGTATATAGTACAGGTATTAGCATAGGTTGAAAAACTACCCGATATAGGGCCAGTCCAAGCCACGATAAAGCCAGGAGTACCACCAGTTGAATTAACTGTGAAACTGCCATTGTTTTGACCACAATTTGTACCTGTAGTTGTTCCCGTGACATCCAAGTCACAAGTGGAAGGACAGTCGACTAACAACTGATAATTACTGGCCGCTCCATTATATCCATCGACAACCACATAATATACACCAGCCTGTAAGTAAGTACTGATATGCTCATCCGAATTTCCAGGATGAGAGGAAAATTCCGCACAATCTCCTCTATCACATTCAGACAATAGAAATAGTTCGAGGTTAGCATTTAGATTGGTTAAATATATGTCTACTTGTCCAGCCTCCGTTAAAGCGAATGTATGGACAACTTCATTTCCATTATTTTCAACATTCAATGTAGAACCGCAACCATAGGCAGATACATTATCATCACCATGTGAGTTGTTAAAGCTAAATGGCAAACCACACTGCAAGGCCTGCGCATTACTACAATCCAAATCTCCACAACTTACTTCCAATTTAAAGTCTCCTTGAAAGCTTGGTATTAATCCATCAACAACTATATAGTAAGTTCCAATTGGAGCATTTTCAAACACGATACCCTCATTATTAGTACCTGCATTGGAATTTTGACTTGCAGCTATGCACGTTAGATTGTCGCAATCTCCTGAAAGCAAGAATAAATCTAAATTAATTCCAGGTGTAATAATTTCTAAGCCTATTTGTAAATCTCCAGCTTGATCTTTGTTGATGACATATACTTTGTCAGCTCCTGTGTATGTCACATTGGTATTCCAATAATAAGTCTCTATATCATTGCCTGCACCTACAGTGGTTTCGCTTGCTAAATAATCTCCACACTGTATAGCCTGCGCACCTGTACACCAAGTATTTTGATTAGGACTACTACCACAGGTACCTGAATAATAATCAACTACACCAGCTGCTTCTGCAAAACAAGCATTGGTATAAGTTACATCATTACAACCACATACTGGTTCGTATAGATTCACACAATTCGGATATGGATTCATTGCATTAGGATCCACACAAATACTATTACAAGGTCCTTGCGTATAAAAAGCAATACCACTTGCTTCAGCTAAGCAACTATTTTGATAGGTAAATCCATCACAACCACAAACTGGGCTATAAGTGTCATCACAATCCTCTTCAATAACACCTGTATCACTATCAATAGTAGCACCCGCACTAGAGCTAAGAATCGAAGGATCAAAACATGAAACGGTTTGAGCGCAAGCTCCAATGGTAAATTCTGTAATTCCTGAATTTTCAGCCACGCAAGAGTTTAAGTAAGTGACATCATTACAGCCGCATACTGGAATGTAGCTATTGCTGCAATCTGCTAATCCATTTATGTCGATATCATTAGGGTCAACGCACTCACTGTAGCAGATTCCACTAGTAAATTCAGTAACACCTGCAGCTTTAGCAAAGCAACTGTTCATGTAAGTTACACCATTAACCCCACATACTGGATCCAGTACATTAGGACAATTTGTAGAGCTGCCTGATCTTGCACTTTGCAAAATTTCTACTTTAAAAGAAGCAGACTCAAAATTAACTGGGATACTATTAAGATCTTTATCGATCAATCTTACACTATCTACCTTGATCGTAACCGTATCAATTATTAAAGGAGCAATAACATCATCGTCTATAATAAAAGAAAAGGTTCCGAGTGTACCGTGTCCACTGGCCGCATTTTGTCTCGTAGTTCTGACAAAAGCAAAATCAAATTGACGGTTAAGTGTATCAGTAAATACTGTATTTATTGCATCAGAATTCAATGGGTCTGCAAAGGAATTCAATTCGCGTACAAACTGAACTGGAGCAGACATATCTATATATGGTCTATCATATGAGACTACCATTGCTACTCCATAAAAATCATCTATCGGTAGATTTGCATCACCCAAATTCAATTCTATCTTAACTTCGTCTCCTTCACTTACTGTAGTAACATCAGGATTGATCTCTAAAATAGGACTTGTTGCACTACTTGGTTCAAAACCATCCGCATCCACTATAATATTATTCGATGTATGTTGTAGATAATAGTTAGCCTTGATAGCCATGTTGACGTCATTATCATTAATGACACCATCACCATTACAATCACCATATGCATAATTGGTAGTGTTATCTAGATAATATTCAGGCCAAAGCGTATTTATATCTTGCTCTTGCCATAGGGTGGTTGCATTTGGTCTTGAAGGGCCATTTTCATTGTACCCAACTCCTATGTATAATAAATCAACACAGTTAGTGACACCACTATTATTGGCGTCCCCTGGCCACAGCTTATCTTGGGCTGAAATAAATCCAAATGAAAGAAGAAAGAAAAATAAAAAGACGGTTAATTTTGCGTAAAAATTTTGCATCGTTTATAGGATTTTGTTTTAGGACTATAACTTTGAATCAAAAGTAACCGATAGGATGGCGTTTGGCAATTACAATAATTTTCGTTTTCCGAAGATTTTTATATTATCTTTAGTGATATATAATAAGTCTTATAACAGCTAAACACCTGAAAATCAATGGATTAAAAATAACATATTATATTTATTTATATATGTAACCGTGTATTTCCCGATCTTGAATTTTCTTTACCCCAAAAACCATCGTGGTTTTAAGAAAATATTATGATTAACTCTAAACTGATTCGACTACTCAAAGCACTCAATGCTACAGAACTCCATAGGCTTCAGGACTTTGTAAGCTCTCCCTATTTCAATAAAAAGAAGAATATCAGTGAATTTGTAGGTCTTTTGATCAATTACTACCCTGCCTTTGATAAAGCCTTAATAAATAAGGAATCTATATTCAAAGTCCTATTTGAAGGAGAACCATATGATAAAAAGAGAATAGGATACCTACAAAGCGATCTTTTTAAGCTCACCCTCCAGTTTCTCAAAATTGAAAAGGGCATGACGGAGAATAATTTGGCCTTAGCTTACGTACTAGCAGAAAAAAAACTTGACAAGCTCTATGCTCAAGAAATCAGAACTTTAAATAAAGAGTATGGCGTATCTATTGCAAAAGGAGCCAAGCATTATAAGTCAAAATTTGAAATACACGATCTAGAAGATCAGTACTTCATAAGCAATGACCAGAGAAAAGATGATGAGAATGCATATTTGGCTAACAAGAACTTAGATTTATTCTATGTCTGCAGAAAGCTTCAATACTTTCTGGTATTATTAAATCGTAAGCAAATTTTGGGAAAAGCAACCGAAATGCCCCAAAGGCAATTTATCTTAAAGTATACGGAAAAGAACTTTTTAGATAATCCTATTGTGAAGGCCTACTATGAAGCGATTTTAATGCAAACGAAAGAAAAGCCTCTTCCTCACTTTTTTAATTTGAAAAATACGATACTAAAACACTATAAATCTTTCTCTACTAAAGAGATTGCAGAACTTTATGAAGAAGCCATCAATTTTTGTATTCAACGTATCTCCTTTGATCAAGCATTTTATATTGGAGAGGCCCTACAGTTATACATGGAATTTTTAGACTCTGGACATATGTATCGAAACGATGGGTTTTTATCTCATTGGAAATTTAAAAATATTATCAAGCTAGGTTTACTGTTAGAGCGCTTTGAATACGTAGAACAATTTATCCTAAAGTACATTGAAAAAATTTCACCAAGTAATAAAACTAAAGCGCTTCATTATAATTTGGCCGAACTCCATTTTGCTAAGCATGATTTTGAAAACGCACAAGAGCACTTGAGTATCCTCTTTCAAGAAGACCTCGAACTAGCTTACATTCTTGGGAGTAGGATGATGCTTATCAAAATATTCTATCAAAATAAAGAAGATGAAGCACTCCTTTCACAAATAGCAGCCTTCACTATATTCTTAAAAAGATCAAAAATCGTATCAAATACCAAGAAAAAGATATACCTTAATTTTTGCAATATCTTAAACAAAATTTTAAGACAAAATCCCAAGCATTATCATAAGATCAAATTAGAAATCGAACAAACTAAACCGCTGACAGATACCAATTGGCTGCTGAAGGTTTATGAAGAACTTATGCCCAATTCAATAAGGCAAGATAAAAATTTAAAAATCAATGAAATTATTTGAAAATCAGCAAATTGAAATCAGCACGCTTCCTCGTGTGAGTTACATTGATTTTCAAAAACCACAGAAGTCTTACCTCGGATTAACAATGATCAAAAGCATTATTTTCTGGTTATTTATGTTTGGTATTTTCTCTTTATGTATTTCTTTAGCTAGAGAAGAATATTATCAGTTTATAATCTATGCCCGGATAGTATTCTATCCACTGGCTATCTTTTCTATCTTGATGACTTTGATTAGCTATTATAAGCGAGGACATGCCCTTCGAGAACATGATATTGTTTATAAGGAAGGTGTGCTCTACCAGGATACTACAAGCATCTCATTCAACAGAATTCAACATTGTGAAGTATCACAAGGTCCTTTCGAGCAACTTTTTGATCTTTCGACAATCAAAGTATTTACCGCAGGAGGTCAAAGTAGTGACCTAGAGATTCCTGGACTAAACGATCAAGAAGCCAGAAAAACAAAAGAATTCATTATTAATAAAATATCCTCAATACAACAGTGTCATGGAGAGGAGGAATGATGAGCTACTTATACCACAACTGCAGTCACCTGTTGCTATAATACTTATCCTATACAAGTTCTTCTTACTTGTACTTAGAAATGCGTTACCTATTATTATTCTACTGGTATTCAACAAAGGGCAACAAAGAGATAATTTTGAAATCCTGATTATCATCGCCATCAGTCTAATTAGTACTGTGCTATCCATTGCTGCTTACTACAAATTTCGATACCACATCAAAGATGATGAGATAGTCATCAATAAGGGTATCATAAAAAAAGTAAATTTAAATGTTCCTTTTGATCGTATCCAAGCTATCAATACCAATCAAAATCTAATCCACCGCATCTTCAATGTAGCCAGTATTGAAATAGATACCGCAGGTTCTAAGAATAGCGAAATTAAAATAGATGCCATCAGTATAGATAAAGCTAAAAGACTTAAAGAATATATCTTGAGTCAAAAAGCATTAACTGCTGCTGTATCTAATAAAGAGACTAAAGAACTGGGCTCCCTTGAACTAATAACGGAGGAAAAAGAAATGTTACATTTAGATATACCTGCCTTATTGAAAGTAGGTATTGGACAAAATCACTTTCGTTCCTTTACCATTATTGGCTTATTTATTCTAGGATTGACTCAATACGCGGATATGATATTTAGCGAAAAAGAGTATGCCAGTTTTTCTGATCAGGTAGAAACAACAGCGATGAGTTTCATCCTTATAATCACCCTTCTTATTATAATCGCAACATTTGTTTTTACATTATTTAGAACCGTCTTAAAGTATTATAACCTTCGATTTAAAGAAACAAATCTAGGATATAGATTGGTGAGTGGACTATTTACCAGAAATGAAAAACAAGCTAACTTCAATAAAATTCAGTTAGTTGGATGGCATACAAACCCCATAAAAAAACTGTTTGGAATGTTTGAACTTAATCTGTCACAAGCTTTTAGCTCTACAATGGTAAAAGGTCAAACGCTGCAGATACCTGGCATGTATGCAGATCAGTTAGAAGGAGTCTGTGATAGTTACTTCCCTTTTCAGAAAAGGAAAGACTACCTTTTACACCCAATTAGTCCACGTCTAATGATTAGAACATTTGCTAAGATAAGTGCGCTAGTTTTCGCTTTAGGGCTTGCTAATTATTTGAATTCGCATATTGAAATGCATTGGACGCTGTTAGTAATGGTTCTAGTTTTCTCTATCCTCTACACTTATGTCACTTGGAAAAAGTGGCAAATAAAAATAAGCAGTAACGGAATCCTAATTCGAAACGGATTTATACGCACTTCATATATCTTATTGCGATGGGAAAAAATACAAGGCTTGAGAAGTCGACAAAGTATATTTCAAAAAAGGCATGCCCTAACAGACTTGCACATTTTTACAGCGGCAGGAACTCTCAAAGTACCATACATGAATGAGCATACTGTAGAAGAACTACAAGACTATCTGCTCTACTTCGTAGAGACCAACCATAAACCTTGGATGTGATATAAAATTACACGATCGAATTATCGTATGCGATTTTGATCAAACCAGCAATATTGCTTACGTTGAGTTTTCGCATGATATTTTTTCTGTGTACACTTACCGTCTGGTCGCTAATGAAAAGTTCTTGAGCGATTTCTTTATTACTAAATGCTTGTGAGATCAACTTCAATATTTCAATCTCGCGCTTAGTAAGATTATATTTTTGAATGAATTTATCTTCGAATTTACTCCGCTCCTTGTCAGCCATATACGTAGTGCCATTGGCTCTAGCGCCTACAAGCTGTACTCCAACACCGATATAGGTTTTACCTTTAAGTACTTCCTCGATAGCATTGAGCAATTCGTAAGGATCAGAATTTTTAAGAATATAACCATCCACCCCTGCTTTAAATGCAGACTTCACCAACTTAGCTTCATCGTACATAGTAAGTGCTAATATTTTCATATCGGTATAATTCTCACGAATGGAATCTAGTACATCTAAACCATCTGCCTCGGGCATATTTAAGTCGAGTAATAATAGATCAGGATATGTCCTTTTCAGAATAGGAAGTAAATCTCTTCCATTTTCGGCTTCGCCGATAATTTGAAATTCAAATTTATCAGTTCTTCTTAGAATGTTCTTTAGACCTTCAGTAAAAAGTTGGTGGTCGTCGGCAATTACGGTTCTTATCACGTGTGTGGAGTTTATGGTTAATATTTATTTATGTAGATATACTACTATTGCTTAATGCAAAGTAAGTGCCATAGAAAACGTGTCGCGACTGTATAATAGTCACAAGAATTCTAGTGCATCTAAATGCATTATTAAAACAACCATGAAACTAGGATTTGGGAATAAGGGTACAAAATTTTACCCTATGCAGAGAGGGAAATCTCTGATGGTAATCGGTTCGATATGTTCATGGTTCAATTCGACTACGCTAGCGTAATCTTCACCAAATTAGAATTAATAAATCAAACATGAAAGAATCTTACCATGCTATTTATACCATGAATAGTGTAGAAAAAAGCTTACACATAAGATTAAATCTACATGTGTTATTTTTTGAGCGGTAAGTTGTTTTAAATCAATGAGATTTAAATTATAATAAATCAACAGGTGTTATTTCTCTTTAACATAAAAAGCGAAATTTTTTTTTCCACATTTCTTTAAAAATTCTCTATCTCATTAAAAATGAGCGAATTCTGAAAATATTAATAATATTCTAGGTCAAACCAAAATATACCCACTTATAGGTACAAGCTAATTTTTAAAGTCGAAAAGAAAATTAAAGGTCATTGTTAGAAAAATGATAATGAAATTATCGTCAACTATTATAATTTTAATGCAAGCTTCATTCCTTGCTCTATAGCATACTTGGCGTCTAACTCTTTTGCTTCAAAAGCGCCACCGATCAAGTGGGCTGTATGTCCTTTGGCTTGCAAAGCTTTGTGGAGAGCGTTAACCGAAACCTGGCCAGCACAGATGACTACATTATCTACCTCCAAGATTTGTTCCACACCATCTCTAGATATATGCAGCCCTTGATCATCTATTTTTATGTATTCTACTTTATTGATAAGATTCACTTTTTTCTTTTTCATGCTCAGTCTATGAATCCAGCCTGTCGTTTTCCCGAGTCCACCCCCCATTTTACCTTTTGACCTTTGGAGCATATAGATTTTCCGTTTAGGTATTTCATCTTGTTCGGGCAGCAATCCACCCTTAGTACTTATACTTTTATCGATCCCCCATTCCTTAGTGAAGTGCTCTATCGTAGGGAGAGTATCTGTAGTTAAGTACTCTGCCACATCAAAGCCGATACCACCAGCGCCTATTAGTGCCACCGAGTTACCCACTTCTTTTTTATCTTTCAATACTTCCACATAGCTTAATACCATAGGGTGATCGATACCCTTCATTTTGATCTTCCTTGGCGTCACTCCAGTTGCGACCACAATCTCATCATATCCTTTACTTTCAAAATATTCCGCATCTACTGGGTGACTCAATTTGAGATCTACCTTATTTTCTTTGAGCTGATAATTGAAGTAACGGATCGTCTCATGAAACTCCTCCTTCCCAGGTATCTCTTTTGCCATATTGAACTGCCCACCTATCTCTGCATTCGCTTCATAGAGCGTCACCTGATGTCCTTTTTGTGCGGTATAGATAGCACAGGCTATACCCGCAGGCCCTGCACCAACTACTGCAATTTTCTTTTTATTAGTCGCCGGAGTGAGTTCATATTCTGTCTCATGGCAAGCCATAGGATTCACTAGACAGCTAGCCACCTTATTATTGAAAGCATGATCCAGACAAGCCTGATTACATGCGATACAAGTATTGATCGCCATCGACTTCCCTGCCATAGCCTTGCTTACAAATTCTGGGTCTGCCAAGAATGGTCTCGCCATAGATACCATATTAGCGTGGCCGTCAGACAATATTTTTTCTGCTATCTCAGGTGTATTGATTCTATTCGTTGTGATTAGTGGGATATCTACTTCTCCCATCAGCCGCTTCGTCACCCAGCTAAATCCACCACGAGGCACCATAGTTGCGATCGTCGGTATACGCGCCTCATGCCAGCCAATACCAGTATTAATAATAGTCGCACCAGCCGCTTCGATTTTTTTTGCCAACTGGACTACCTCTTCCCAAGTACTTCCGTCATCTACCAAGTCCAACATGGACAAGCGATATATAATTATAAAATCCTTTCCGACAGCCTCGCGCACTGCTTTCACTATTTCGAGCGGAAACCGAATTCTATTTTCGTAGCTACCGCCCCACTCATCATCACGCTTATTCGTTCTGTTGACAATAAACTGATTGATCAAGTATCCCTCCGATCCCATAATCTCCACACCGTCATACCCAGCCTCTTTACTCAAGGCCGCACAATTCGCAAAATCCTTGATCGTATTTCGAATTCCACGCTGCGTCAATTTCCACGGCTTAAATGGATTGATCGCAGACTTCACTGCCGAAGGCGCGACTGTGAATGGATGATAACCATAACGCCCACTGTGCAATATCTGCATACAAATCTTCCCCCCCTCTGCATGCACAGCATCTGTGATAATCTTATGTTTTTTAGCCCCACTCTTTGAGGATAGTTTCGCGGCAAATGGACCGACCCATCCAGCACGATTTGGCGCAATACCACCAGTCACTATCAGACCTACATTTCCCTTCGCTCTCATCGCAAAGTATTTAGCCAGTCGTTCAAAACCATTTTTCTCTTCTTCCAGACCCGTATGCATAGAACCCATAAGGACTCGATTTTTGAGTGTAGTAAACCCTAGATCTAAGGGTTTTAAAAGATGTGGAAAGTGTTCTGACATGGTATAAATTTTATGGACTTAAAGCTACTAATTTTTTGGGGATATGCCGAACCCTATCGGGTCGGCACCGAGTCATACGCTGTACTGCGTGCCGCTGCTACCTCTTATCTCTACGCGCTCCGCTTGTCGAGCTTTGGCACCTTCGGCACGTCGCGAAACAAGACTGACTGATGCAAAGCAAAATACATCCAGTGGATGCATTTAAGAAAAGACCCGGGGCTCCCGCTGAGGCATAAATAAACTCTATCGTGATCCCGACTAATCGGTGGTCGCGAAATGCATGATAATAAGTTTCGTGATTCCGACTACTTGACAGTTAAGAACTAGGTTGACCAATAAACTAAAAAGTACTAATCCAAACATTTGAATAGTATTACCATATTGTTAATTACGAATAATTCGAGCAAATTTTGTGAAAGATTATTTAACTTAGTTGATATCAAAACTTAACCAAAATGAAAAGACTAGCAATTACCACCTTCATCTGCATGATATTTCTATCAGCTGCAGTAGGGCAAGCACAAGAAATACAAGTACCAAAATTTATCTTAGGAGGTGCATTTTCTATAAGTAATAGAATTAACTCAGTGGAATCAATCCCAAGTGACCCAAACGCTACATTTAGTAATGTATATGAGTATGAATCCTCAAGTTTCAATCTTAATCCATATATCGCTAAAAAAATTAATAGTAGAAGCATGATGGGTCTGGCGTTAGTATATACTCGCAGTATCAGTACAACAGATAGGGAGTTCAACTTTTATAAAAATAGTAGTAATGGATTCGGTATTGGTCTTTTTTATCGGCAGTATATTTATGAGCTGCAATCTTTTAGTTTCTTCGTACAACCCTCAGCAAATTTTTCCCACAGCATTGGTAAGACAGAAAGAGACGCCCCTGCAGTCGTAGACTTCAAGTCAAATAACTATTCCGCTGGACTAAGTCTCAACGTATCCTATTCTATAGACAAATGGAATTTGTTCGCCAACTTAATCGGAGCAAATTACTCTCACAATAAACAACGTAGTGCGAGCCAAGAAAGAGCCACCACTAACACTAACTTATCGTTGAGTACTGCTCTTAGTAATTTTAGATTTGGGATAGAAAAGAGATTTTAATACGAAAAACTAGGTTCAAAATGCGAATAAATAACACCATCTTTCTAGTACTATTTTTAGCTAGTTCACTTTTTTGTCAAGAGCGAAAGAAAAATTTTATCATCGGGGGAAGTTTTAATATTAATCACTCCAAATATGACAATCCAAATGGGTACGAGCTCTCTAGGTCGTCTATAGATGTTGCTTTTGTGGAATCTGAAAGATTTTCTTATTACCTTCTTCTAAACATAGGTAGAATAATAGATAATAAATCTATAGCTGGAGTCTTTGGTTCGTATAGTAACCTCCACGGGAAATACTATTCAGAATTAGAAAATGCTGAAGTATATTCAAATATGACAACTCGTGATAATAATTATAATATCGGTTTTTTTTATCGTAGAAATGTATTCGCTATAGCTAAAGCAAAATTCTTTATACAACCTATGTTGTCCTATATCAATGGAACCGAGAAAAATGAATCACGAACCGAATTTTATTCTTCTACATTAATTTCAAATCATGGACTTGATTTCAGTGTCGACTCTGGCGTATCTTTCTCACTAGCAAATAAGTGGAATCTCTTGATCAAACTTCCATTTTTAAATTATACATCGACAATTGAAACTAGGGAGAGAGAAATCGATTCATTTAGTTATGATAAAATTCAAGACAAAGGTACAGATTTGACTCTTGAATTAAATCTTAGATATATCCAGATTGGCGTAGAGCGAATATTCTGAGATAACCATTATATTTTATAAAATAAACTACAGTAGAGAATTTTGTGTGAAGGATAGTAAGGATGGTGTGATCGGGTGGCAAGGTAGCCCAGCTCACACCAGTCACTGAGTGGAGGTACGGAACTCAGAGACCAAAGCGGACGCGGAGTCCTGCATAGCCTGACCTCCATGATACAGATGTGCTGAGCCTCGTGAATTGGCTATGTATCATAGAGGGCACACCCAAAAAAAAGAAGTCGTAACCCAAAATAAATTCGAGCTACGACCTATAAATAAAATATGTTTATCTCTAAATAAACCTTATTGAATCATGATCAACTTACCTTGCTTTGTACCAAAGTCTGTGTCGATCAAGTAAAAATAGGTGCCTGGTATCCCAAGCACGTTTTGTGAAAGTTTCACTTGATTGATGCCCTCTGTCAAGTCTAAGCTTTGCTGATAGACTTGCTGTCCAAATGCATTGCTAACATACATCGTTGCGTTGCTAGAAGAAGGTATTTTTATATCAATAATCGTTTCATCACTAAATGGATTTGGGCTTGCAGCAGAAACTTCAAGGGATGTAGTGGCGATTTGCTGACCCGAAATATGGAAAGATAATGAGGTAACATCTAAGTCAGGCGTGTAGGCCTCTGCACTTAAAATATTGGAGCTCATACTTAATTGATCTTTCAACTGTCCGTCTCTATTCGCTGTAAAATGTAGATAGAAAACAGGCTCTTTCGTTGCCTCTACAGATCCCGTCCAACTCGTAATTATTGTGCCTAGATTTTGGTCTACTGTAAAATTGTTTGAGCCAAATGATTGAATTGCTCCAGTTGAGATATGATCAAAGTCGAGCAGATCGGTACTGTAGTCTAGTGTAAATTGAAAACCAGCTAAGTCCATTTGATCATCCATAAATATAGGTACTTCAATGGACTCTCCCCTCTTGATCGACTGATCTGAAGTCTGGAATGCGATCTGCTTATTGCCTCTCTCATCTAGAGGAGATTGGAGGTTGACAGTCGCATTACCACTAACATCTCCTGCCTTCAATCCTATAAAATCTATATCTTGATCTGCATTGAGCAACTCGATAAAAACCTCCGAATCGATAGTCGTCGAAAACGGATCGGTTGGATCAATAAAGTTAATAGCACTAGGATAAAACCGCCAAGGCTCCACCGCAGGAAAATCATCAATGAAGCCTAAGAGTAGCTGCCTCAGGATCAACATATCATTGATATCAAGATCGCCACTGTTATCAACGTCGCCCGCCAATTGGTTAAATGGTGACATTGCGTACCCGTTGAGCTGAAGTAAATGACTTTGGATCAAGATGATATCATAAGTAGAGATACCATTTCTATAATCACCCTGCTTTGACAAAGCAAGATTGTAGTCATAGCAAGTAGGCAGATCACTTAATGAAAGCTCACCGTTAGCCATGATGTCATATTCAATATTGTTTTGGCTAGCTCCATCAGTGAAGGTTAAATCTACATTTTGAATCCTTACACCTCTGGTGTTAACTACCTCAAGATTTAGATCTGCACTAGCAGTAGTGGCACTACAGTTCAACACATCATCATGTGGAAGCGACTTGAATACATTACCCTGCATAATAGTTATATCCGTGTTACGTCTGACTACATCTGCCAATTTTGTATTCGCTATTTCATTTCGTTCTTGAGTAGTAAGACCTGGGTCAATTTGGAAATAAAATCTATCTCCATCTCTCAGTCTTTGAAATTGATCTCTCATCAACTCGATCACTGTAGGCCCAAAAAGAGCATTTGGCATTTTCTCTTCACCAAGAAATCCCACCCATGGATCTATCTCATTAATATCACCATACACATCTTCCATCAAACCTGAGAACGCAGGGTCACTGTTAATATCACTCCAATCTGTCGCAGCACCTATGCCCACAAATTGTCTCACAGAATTGTAATCTGGTAATCCTCTTTCTCGCCCTCTATTGATATTAATCGCAGCGAGATCCAAACCACCTGCACCTGGAGGGCCAAATAAAAAGTTTCGTACATCGTCTATTACCTTGCAATCAAAATCTTGCTGAATTTGCTGTGCCATACCTTTGAATAAAGGATCTATGCCCCCCTCGTTAACTAACTTGTATGGTTGAAAAAATGCATCTTTTAATGTCAAGTTACCTTCTGGAATGACTTGACCATTATCATCAAGCCTAATGATATCACTAGTCAATAAAGTATGCCCTAACCTAAATGCTGCACCTGAAAATAAATTGGTTACTCCAGGATTGACCGTTGATCGGTAACCTGCATAAGGATCCAAATCTACACCCATAGTAGGTAACCACTCATTGAAAGTAATATTTTGAATAAGACCGCTAACTATTTTTCTAGCTTTTTGGTAAAGTTGCTCATCTGTGAATGAGGGATTAGCTATCAGAAGTTCGTCACAAAGTCTATTGTGTTCTCTGACAAAGAGGGTGTGAAATGATGCTAACAAAACATTTTCGTTGGCGCGAGCATCACCAGCAACTAAGAGTGTTGGAGAAATACCAACCTCATCATCCATATGGGGAGCACTGGTATCTACAGTCCCATTGATTTCGCTATTCAAGGTATTAAATGGTAAATTATTACCTGAGGATACTTTGAGTTTTCCATCTTGAAATGTCCTTAACCAATCAGCAGACTGCTGATCTGATCCATAGACGCCAGATCCATCTACAAAGGCAGTTATATTATTTGGATGTTCACGAGATGTCGTGACACCAGTATTTGTATCAAATAAGTTTCTACTCATTGGTATGATGACCGACCCTGTATTAAATGGGTCAAAATGAATATCTCCAGCGGGAACTTGGATCATAGCTAATTCGCTAGGATGATTGGGAGTGAGAGAAATATCATGATCAATGAACTGACCGTAGACCCATATAAAATTACTTAATTCCAATGGATCGTTGAGTAAATTAGATTGGGCAAATAGCTCATTAGAAATAGTTCTTGGATTTGGTCTGTTTTGACCAGTAGGGCTAGAAATACCGTCAGCATAGGCTGAGGGAATCATTCGGAGCAAATTGGTAGTTGCACTACCCCAATCAGGATTGGAAAGATTATTACCATTACCGTCAATAGACCTCACATTCTGGGCAAACATTGATGTACACCAGACAGACAGGCATACAACTACTAAATAGAAGTTACGCATAGTTGAATAGTTCATGGACTGCGAAAAGAAGTGAGTAATCAGTTCTTTTTCAATCGATTATCAAGAAAACTACGGTATCTGGGAAGATTATTGGGTGGTATTGTTGTATATTAATGTAAAAGTACAAAAATTGTTTGAAAGATGACAGTAAAAGAGCATTACTGCGAAATGAAAGGTAAAAATAAATTATCCTTTGATCTGAGGTAAGTCCTACAAGATCAAAGGATAGCGGTATATAAAAATGAAATTAACTGAATACTAGCTTCCGAACTTCTTAAGCTTGTATTTAGCTTTTAGAACCTCGAATCTTCTTTCTACAGATGCTTTGGTAAACTGCTTACGAGAACGCAATTGTTTATTAATACCAATGTTTTGGTGCTTTCTCTTGTACCTTTTAAGTGCTCTGTCGATTGATTCGCCTTCCTTTACTTCAATTATAATCATAAATAATTTATTTAATATTTTTAAGCTACAGCTTTAGTTGGAGCTGTAGATTCATCCCATTTTTTGCCATTCCAGCAACCTAACCAGGTTACGTCTTTGCCATTTTGTTTATATCCAGAATAAGCCATCACAGCTTCATTCTTTTTCACTCTTTTTATTGTTATATTTTGCTGTCCATTCCTAACGTTAAAGTAATATACTCCTTTCGCGTATTTGAAATTCTTATTGCGGCTCATTATCCTTGTCAATTTTAATTAATAAATATACAATACACCATTATATAGGTGACACTTCGATTATTCAACGAGATATCTAGGCATATTATTTTGCAACTCTACTGGTATTCAGTTAATTATAAACAAAAGCGGTGCAAAATTTGTTCAAAAATTTGGACAAAACTTTCCTTCATACATCCTACAAGTGCTCGTTAGCATAACCTATATTCAATGGATTTTATGATTTGGAGTGCAAATATACGATATTTTTGAGTAAAAAAGCCAACTTTTTGCATTATCAATGGGCATTATCTGCAAAATATCAATCAGACTAAAAGCATTATTCTTTACGCTTTTTATAGTATTTCGAGAAGGATTACCGTTAAATAAGGATGCCTATAGTCTAGTTGACCAATCAATTTACTTAACATCACAAAAAATAATCACCAGTTGAACCCAAGCTCTACCCTATTTTTCCTTAAATGTAGTTGGATAGTTGCTATTACTTTTATGAGTTTCTCTGCCTTAGGTCAGGAGAATTCTGGGACAGTTGACACTACAATTTCTTGTCAAGACCATTTTATTCCTTTAGTATCTAAATTTGTCATTCCAGAGTCTATAGAGATTAGACTTGGGAAAAATAAAAAACTAGAATCGAAATATTTTCGCATAGATCAAGATACTTTGAGGATCTCGATAGAAGAGTTAGCTAATTGTGATACTATTCGCCTATTTTATCGATACCTCAACGCGCCTTTCTTTGAAGAAACAAAATTGCTAGACTCTACGGTAATCGCTAAAAAACCAACAGCCTATTATGATTTAAGCGCGGATGAACAAGGCTACACTAATAATCAAAATGATAGTCGGGAAATAAACTACTCTGGTAGTTTTGCAAGGGGTTTTAGTATTGGAAATCGGCAAGACTTGGTACTGAGTTCAGACCTGGATTTGCAATTGAGTGGAAAGATTGGTGGTGAGATTGATATACTTGCCGCTATTTCAGATCAAAATATTCCTTTAGAACCAGAAGGGAACACTCAAAACTTAAGAGAATTTGATAAGGTGTTCATTCAACTCAGTAAGGATAAGCATAGGTTGCTAATCGGAGATTACGAAGTACAATCTGACAGTAGTCATTTTTTAAATTTCTTCAAGAAATGGCAAGGCTTAAAATATGATGATGCATTTTCTTTTGATAGGGGTGGTACATTGACCACTTCTGCAGCTACAGCTATTTCTAGAGGTAAGTATAATCGTAATATTGTCATGATCCAAGAAGGCAATCAAGGTCCCTATCGCTTAAATGGTGCTGATGGGGAGAACTTTATTATAGTAATAGCTGCGACCGAAAGAGTGTATTTAGATGGTGTACTACTGACTAGAGGCATAGAAAAAGATTATATCATAGATTACAATACCGCTGAACTCACATTCACTCCAAATCTGCTAATCACAAAAGATGTAAGAATCACAGTTGATTTTGAATACAATGACCAGAGTTATTTACGAACTGGCACCTTACTTAAAGGAGATTACACAAAAAATAAAACAAGAATATACGGGTCATACTACTTGGAACAAGATAGTCGAAACACAGGAACTAGTAGCGGCATAGATGCTCAGCAAAAACAGCAACTTGCATTACTGGGAGATAATATCGATGGTGCGTTTGGTTCCTCCATTCAACAAGTAAATGAAGAGGACTTAAACCCAATCACGTATCGATTAACTGACAGCTTGGTCAATCAAATTGATTATGATAGTGTCTTAGTTTTCTCTACGTCTGAGGAGTTAGACCTCTTTACAGCTCGTTTCTCTTTTGTCGGAGATAACAACGGAGATTATATCTTAATTCCTGGTTCGAGTAATGGTAGCATTTATCAATGGGTAGCTCCTCTGGACGGTGTTCCACAGGGAAGTTATGCTCCTTTCATACAATTAAGTGCCCCAGAGAAAACGGCGATGTTGAGTGTCGGCGTATCGCATCAGATCAATAAAAACTGGATTTTATCATCGGAGTTAGCTACCAGCAACCAAGATCTTAACCGATTTTCCAATGTAAACAATAAGGACAACAGAGGTTACTCGATGCTATACGATTTACGGTTTAAGCCACTAGTGGATAGCTTGAAGTACAATATGGAAGCTGGCTTTTCTTATGAATTTGTAGATGAAAATTTTGCAACCATTAATCCATTCAGAAATGCTGAATTTAATCGAGACTGGAATCTGGGTCTTGGAGCTCAAGATGCACGACAACATCTGGCAAACGGCTACTTTCGAATCTCAAAACAGAGGAATTTCAGTTTAGAGTTACAGAGTGAATTTCTAGATAATGCAACTGGAGTAAGGGGTTTTAAACAATCTGCAGATTTATTATTTAAGCACAGAGGATTTAATGCTATATTTACACCTTCTTTCTTAAAATCTAGTACTACGGATGAGAGTGGTACCTTTTTACGACCAAATTTCGACATTTACCAAACACTGGGGACTACTGGATTTAAAATTGGTGTTGTTTCTTTGATAGAGCAAAATGTAAGACGAACAAATACGGATTCATTATCCAATTTAAGCTTTTCTTTTTCTAGGTACGAAGCTTATTTAGAAAATAGTTCAAGCAAAAAACTGCATACCAGAATTGCAGCCGCTAGACGTGTAGATAAGCTTCCAAATGGCGATGAATTGGATCTTGCAACTACTGCTCAAGAATTGAATATTAAGGGTCATTGGAATGCTACATCTTCGCAGCAATTGAACTGGAATTTCATCGCAAGGAACCTAAGGGTAAATAATTCTGACTTAATAGATGAAGTTGATTTTCAAACCTATTTAGGGAAATTATCCTACAGTTTTCAATTGCTTAAAGGTGTAATAAGATCAACTACGGCCTATGAGTTAGGTAGTGGTCAAGAGAATCGAATCTCATTCATTTATCTTGAGGTAGAGCCTGGAAAAGGAATTTTTCAATGGGTAGATTACAATAGTGATGGTATTCAGCAATTGGAAGAATTTGAAGTGGCTGTAAATATAGACCAAGCATCTTTTGTGAGAATAGAACGTCCAACGAATGAGTTCATAAAAACACAGAATGTTCTTTTCAATGAAAATCTACAATTGGGCCTTAAACCAATGTGGTTTAATGAGAAGGGAATTAAAAAATTTGTGAGCAGATTTTCTACTAGTACAAATATTCAAATCAATAGAAAAAATAATGGCGATGCTGACTTTAAATTTTGGAATCCGATTGATCTTTCATTTGATAGTAATGCCATTGTTACAGCACAATCTTTAGTGAGAAATAATCTATACTATGATCGAGGTAGCTCTAAATTTGCAGCATACGTAGGAAGATCCAATGTCTTCTCCGCTCAGGTACTAGATGTTGGAAGTATAAGGAACAGGCAAATCGATAATTATTTAAATTATCAAGTAAAAATAACAGAGTCCATCAATCATACCTTCGACTATATAAAGGGAACAAGTATGAACGATGCCAGCTTATTTCAAAATAGGAACTTCAACTTAGAGAAAACAAGGATAAATCCAGCAATACATTTTTTATTTAATAAAATACTGAATGCGACCCTTCAGTATGGTTATGAGACCCAAACCAATCTAATTGGTGAAGAAGAAGAATTGACAAAAAATGATTTCAACTTTAGCCTTGGCTATCAAAACAAAACGTCTCGTTCAATTGACTTGAGTTTCACCTACTCAGATGTCGATTTTAGAGGGTTACAGAATACACCAGTTGCTTTTACTATACTAGATGGACTTCAAAATGGTAGAAATTATGAATGGCAGTTAAGTATGAATCAACAATTAGCAAAAAATTTGCAGCTATTAGTTAATTATAATGGGCGCAAAATTGGTAATTTAGATGTGGTTCACTTTGGAAATATCCAAGTAAAAGCAACATTTTGACGGCTATTGCTAAGTAACAAACTTATTAGTCTGCAATTAGATAAACCGAAACCTTCATAATGATTATATTTGTTGTACTTAAAAAACAATTCTATGAAAATAAATGTATTGATTCTAGCTATTATAATGAGCTCTTTTGGCGCAGCTATCGGGCAAAATGGTAATTTTTGGACTGAGACAAGTGAAAGTTCAATCCCTTCCAAAAAAAGCCCTAAAGATCTTCAACAGCCTTTAGAGCCGAGATTCTTTAAACTTGATTTTAAAGATTTAAAGCGTGCATTAAAAGATGCTCCAATGGAATATACCAACTATTCCAAAGAACTAATCATAAGTTTTCCAATAGACGATGGTACAATAGAAAGATTTGAAGTAGTCGAAGCCCCAGTAATGGCTCCCGGATTAGCTGCTAAATATCCAAATATCAAATCGTATCGTGGAATGGGTTTAGACAATCCGCTAAATAGTATTCATTTTAATTATTCATTGAATGAATTCTATGGTTCAATCCATACCTCGGATGGAATGATCTATATAGACCCCTACACAGAAGGAAAAGGAGAATTTAGCATGGTATATAACATCAGCAAAATGACTGAAATAGATGAGTCGATGATCTCTACATTAAGTTGTGGTGTAACATCAGATATGGTAGAAGAAATGGGTTCACCAAAGGAGTCAACCGCTTTGACAAGGTCTATTAAAATACCAGCCTTACTTAAAGTATATCGATTTGCCTTAGGTTGCACAGGGGAATATGCATCCTTAAAAGGAGGTACACTTGAAGCTGTAAATGCAGCCTTTGTTACTGCAATGAGTAGAGTCAATCAAATTTTTCAATTAGAAGTAGGTGTTAAGCTTGAATTAATTGAAGATAATGACAGACTAATAAACTTAGATGGTGCTACCGATCCTTACGAAAACCCTACGATTGGAGCCGGTTTGCTTGGCCAGACTTTTTCTGCTTTTACTGCTGCTGGTGTATTTCAAAACACATATGATCTTGGTCAGGTATTTACTGTTAGATGTACTGATGGCATCGCAGGAGTAGTTTCTGGGAGAGCATGTGTTGAGGATACAAAAATGAGAGGAGTTACTTGTGACGGCAATGCAATAATATCTAATGGTACAGTAAGTACAATGGCACATGAGGTTGCGCACCAATTTTCATGCGCTCACAGTTGGGATAATTGTCCTAATAGCGCTCCGCAAAGAGCACCTCAGGCTGCATTTGAACCCGGCTCTGGAACGACAATAATGTCTTACCAAGGAGCTTGTGGAGATCAAAATCTTTCAGGTGGTGGCAATAATGAATATTATAATATAGGATCATTACAATCATTTATTAGTTACACTAGAACCACATTTCCAAACTGCGGTGAGGAAGTTTCCGTTGGTAATAATTACCCTACAGTAGAAGTACCATATGAAGATGGGTTTTATATTCCAGCAAGAACACCATTTGAACTAACAGCTATAGCTAGTGATGAAGATGGTGATGCTCTTACCTATTGTTGGGAACAAAGAGATAATGAGATCACAGCTTCAACATTAGGTGAACCTATGGGAAATGCTCCTATTATGAGGTCTCGCCCTCCAACAACAGATCCAACTAGGTTATTTCCGAATAGGACTTTCATCTTGGCGAATATCTCAAGTTCGTCGGAAACCTTACCGACTTATGATAGAGATATGACATTTTTTTGCACAGTTAGAGATAATGCTCCTGAAGGCGGAGGGACGGTCTGGGATGGTCTAAGTTTTAAAGTAGATGGTGAGTCAGGACCATTTCGTTTATCATTCCCTTCAAATACAAATGATGAGCTGACGGCTGGTGAGAACGTTGAATTTAGATGGGATCCTGCAAATAGTCAAAATGCCCCTGTCAACTGTAAGGCAGTAGATTTTTTAATTTCATATGATAATGGTGGTACTTTTATTGATACACTTGCAAGAGATATAGTGAATGATGGCAGTTATTTTGTAACCATTCCTGAAAGAGCTTCAAGCTCTGCAAGAATTAAAATTGCGGCGGCAGAGAATATCTTTTTTGATTATTCTAATAGTCAATTTTCTATTTTGGAGGCGAATGCACCAACTTATACCATCAGTATTCCAGAATATCGACAAGTATGCGCTCCTGAGAAAATTTCTTTTGACATTTTCACTAGTAGTGTTTTAGATTTTGATAACCCTGTAGAACTTAGTTTAATAGGAGACATACCATCTGTCATAAGTAATGTTAACTTTGTTAACAACGGTATCATACCCGGTGAGCAATCGCGCTTAGAATTAACTATTGACCAGCCTGTAACCGATATGACTATTGATCTTTTGGTACAAGCCATTTCTCAGGATGCCGATACTACAATTAGAGCGATTCAACTTGATTTATTGACTACTGATTTTTCTTCTTTGACTCTTGATGGTCCACTAGACGGTGTTTCTGGAGTATCATCCACTCCTGATTTCTTTTGGTCTTCTAACATTAATGCTACTTCTTTTAATCTTGAAATAGCTACAAGTCCAGATTTTAATGAAGCTAGCATATTTGAATCTGTTGAAAACTTAGCTGAAACCAGCTATAGCTTAGACAAGCTTCTAGAGGTTACTACGCTTTATTATTGGAGAGTTACTCCGATAAATGGCTGTAGTATTGGCGAACCATCTATACCTTCTGCGTTTCACACAGAATCTTTTGCTTGTCAAGATATTGATGCCCAGGGTTTACCACTGGTTATATCTCAGAGCTTTTCTGGAGATTTAGAATCCTCTATAAACGTTACCCAAAGTGGTAATATACTAGATCTCAATATCACTAATTTGACTGGAAGCCATACCGACTTTTCAGACTTATCTTTTTCCGTACAGTCTCCTTCTGGGACTATAGTAAAACTGGTAAGTAATAAGTGCTTTGCTCAAAGTACTTCCTTTGATCTGTCATTCGATCAAGAATCACCTTTTAGTTTTACCTGCCCTCCAAATAATGTATTTATACCACAGGAGAGTTTAGATGCTTTCATAGGTGAGAATAGTGAAGGAACTTGGAAATTACTCATTAATGATCGTACTGCACAAAATGGGGGTTCAGTAGAGTCGTGGTCACTTGAGTTTTGCTCTCTTATAGAATTGTCTAATCTTTCCCTAACACGTAATAATGGTTTACAAATTTCTGAAAATTATGAGAAAATCATTAACAATAGTCTACTAAGAGTAGAAGACGGTAGCAGCCCAGATTGGGAACTACTTTATACATTAGTTCAAACACCTAAATTTGGTACTCTTCAATTTGATGGAACTGTATTAGCTGTTGGTGACCAATTCACGCAGGATGATGTGAATAAATTCAAACTTTCTTACCTGTCGAATGCAAGTGTAGGAGAAAGTGACAACTTCCTATTTACAGTAGTAAACGCCAATGGAGCCTGGACTGGTACTCATAGTTACGAAATAGAATTTGTAGATCAAAATGTAAGTGCAAATGATCTAAAGACCATCCAGGTTGAAGTTTTCCCCAATCCAACAAAGGATTTACTGTTTGTGAAAACTAGCAATAACTTTTCTTTGGTAGGTAATATGGAAGTATACAATCTACAGGGTCAGTTGATGATACAGAAAGCTATTAGAGGAAACGTTAGAGAAACAATCAACACTGCTCCTTTAGGAAATGGAATTTACTTCTTGAAGATTCAGGATGGTGAGAAATATAGTATTTCGAAGTTTGTAGTGGAAAGATAAATTTCAACTATGATTGTTGAGTCCACTTCGAAAACTCGCAAAACCAAAAATATTTCTTATGGCGATATTTTTCATTTTCTCAATCCACTGATTCCCAGGCACGCCAACGAGTTGTCGCACAGGCACACCAACGAGTTGTCGCACAGGCACGCCAACGAGTTGTCGCACAGGCACTACTGAATGATATTGCACGCTACTGCTAGCTAGTGCATCGGAAGATCATATCCATAATATTCCATTTTATGCAATCCGTCAGTTACCGGAGTGGACTAATAGTTTACCAAAGCCGCTTTATGAAAATGAAGCGGCTTTGTTTTTTCTGCTATACCAAATCAAGATCCAGATTACACCAACTAAGCCCAATAGTCCCAGAATTAAATTAGTGTAGCTGGCACTAACAAAATCAAGGGGCTCAATATTTCCATACTGGATAAAACCTGCCCAATAGTAAGGATGTTTTTTGCTAGGTGGCACTGAGGCAAGATAGAAAAGCTTTGCCTCCCGTAGTGCCTCATCTTTAGTTTTTCCCGATTTTAGACCTTGATAAAAGGAGGTCATTATCTCCAAAGAAGATGCATCATTTACATTCCACAAGCTAGCTACAATGCTTTGAGTGGCAGTCGAGGCAAATGCAGAAGTTATACCTAGAATTCCTTGGCTCTTTACAAGTTCTCCATCACCTGTTTCACATCCACTCAATACGACTAGATTAGCATGAATAGGCAGGCCATATATTTCTCTAGAATACAAAAGGTCGTTGGTATTATTACCGAATGCTAGATAAGATTGATATCCCCTGTCTTGATTGGCAGCAGCATGAGTAGCGAGGTGAATTATATTAATTGTATGATTAGACACCTCTTCTTGAAACTGGTTTTTAGTTTTCACTTCCAAGTCCCTACTAGGTTTTAAAATTGATTTTACAGATTCCATTTCTTTTTTACTATTGGGTAAGGGTCGAAAATCTAGGTCAGAGGGATTTTGAAAATCTGGCGCACTCAATAATACATCTACATTATAGGCTGAACTATGACCTTCCAATAAAGTCTGCAGAGCATAAGTGTAGGAGATCACTCTATCTTGAACAAGGAAGGTTTCCTTCTCGTCAGCAAAGAGTACTTCAAATGGTATGCTGTAAAGTTCTTTGTGTGCATTAATGATGAGCCCATTATCATTTAACAGTTTTAGAGGTTTAATTAATGCATCATATAATTGCGTAGCTGGTTTTTTGAATGCGGTTAATTTAGTTTCATCATTTGACGCATCTAAATCTAGTCTAAGTGCTTTGTTTAATTTTAACACCAGATTGCTAATATCTTTTGTCATTGTTGAAACTGGACAATACCTTAAACCATTCCCAGATAAAATGAAAACATAATTATCTGGTAGTAGCATATTTTCATTTAAAAAATAGGAGACATAGGTTCGATCAATAGATTGTAACTTAGCCTTAGCTCTTGTGATATCTAGATTTATCTCATTATTTAAAAAATTAGCCAATGCGGGAGATGCATCGGTCAATTTATCCATAGCTCTACTATGTGCGGCTTTTAAACTATCTATTTGGCCTACTAGCATAAGCATTTCCGTAGGCTCAACTTTTTGATCTAGTTTATTTTCATATTGTGAAATGGCTTGGTTAAGCTTCAGTTTTATATTCTTTTCGTTTGTTCTCAAGTCTTCAGGCACTGTAGCTTCCATTATTGGAAGATTTGCTCCTCTTGATTCCTTTAAACTATAGAATTTCGCTTTCTCAGAAAGCGTGAATGCCTTTTCGAGAAAATCAATATCAGAGCTCGATTTATACTTGCTTATTAATAGGTATACCGCTGAAGAAATATTTGAGTATGCATTTTTAAAGAAGTAGAGTCTATTCTCTTTGTCCGAAATATCATTAAGTACATCGTCCTGATAGATTATTACCTTGTTTGCCTTAGCGATAGCATCGTTTAGATCTCTTTTTGCATCAGTACTTTTGAATAGAGCGAGTGCATAACTTAAGTCTATAGTTAATAAACCCATTTTTAAATTTGAAAAGAGCAAGTCATTTGGTAAGGACTCGTTTCTTAATTTGAAACTCTCTTTGTACTTAACTATGATTTTTTCGGCTATAGCTAATTCCTCCATTTTAAGTGAGATATCAACTTGCTGCTCTAATAGGTTGAGGTAGTTTTTATGCGTTTTGCCATATAGTGCAAGCATCTCTTCATTTGCTTGATTAAGGAACTGGATGGCTTTAGGCTTTTTCCCTTTTATAGCAAATATATCTGCCATTTGAGTATGCATAATACCTAATTCTTTTTGGCCAACATCATATTTATAGATCAGCTGCTCCGCCTTTTGGTAGTATGTCATCGCCTTATCATAATTCTCGTTTTTAAAATATGCATCTCCATATAGTTTTTGATGAATTAATTCTCCCAGTTTGTTCATTTTAAATTCAGGAGGTAAAGCTTCAGCTTTGTCTAGCTCTTCAATACCTTCTATAACTTTTTCATTGGCGATATAGAATGTAGCCATGTTGATATAGTAAGGAAATAATGCCTCTACTCGCTTTGGACTTTCTCTCAGATATAACAATCCTGCCATCTGCAAATACTTCTCTGCTTCTCCCATTTGATTGATCTGGCCATAAATTGTCGAGATATTTTCATACGTATTTGCTAATTCTATGGGATTTTCTTGTTCAAATTTTTTCTTTATATCGACCGATCTAAAAAAATAATCTAGACTTTTTTCGAAGTCTCCTAGGTAGAGATAAACCGCAGCTAAATTGTTGGTTGATTTGCCTACTGTCAGATCCTCTGGGCCATAGTTTTGGATAGCGATGTCATATTCCTTCTGAAAATATTTTGCAGTTTCGACCAAATTATCTTGCTGGGCATTACAAATACCAGATTTATTTGCTAATACTATTCTCTGATGGCTAAACTGATTTTCATATTTAGCATATATCTCATCCGCTACTTCATACATCATGAGTGTATTTTTTAGGTCGGACTGTTTGAGATACAAATCTCCTTTCATCTTATATGCCTCAGCGAGAGTGCTGTCTGGAATGGCAGTCTTATTAGCAATTACTCTATTGATTATGGTTTCGCACTTTTCGTAGGCTTTTTCTTTGTAGAGAATTTTTGCTTTGGTTAATGGATTTTGTGTGCTTCCATTATACAGAAATGTAAAGCATAAGCAGGCAACAAGGGCGACTTTTAGTGTACTCATAATTTGTTTAGTTGGTTGTAAAGTAGTTCTGCATTAAAATACGAATAAAAATTTTATTTTTTTGTGTGAGGGATAGTAGAGGTGTTTTTCACCTTTTTTTCGGTGAAAGACAGTCCGTAGTGGAGTGTAACGAAATGAAGGACGGGAGCGACAGCGAACCCTCGAATGAGCCCGACCATGATCAAGTTGCCAAACTGGACCGGCAGACTAGAGCGATAGCGAAGTATGTCAGTCTAGTTTGGCAACTTGATCATGGACACACCCAAATCACCTTTATATCATATCACAGAAATAACAATCACAATTGCCAATATGCGGTGTTTTATTATGGCTACTAGAATCATTTCTTTGGTTTAACTGAAGTAAGTGCTGGTTTACTACAATAATTTAGACTTTTTCTATAATTTCCGTTTCGGTTATATGGTCGACAAATTAAAAGGCATAGCGAAGCAAATTGGGTACTTTCTTACCAGCAAAATATTCTTGATTAATCTCGGAATATTCGTACTGGTGACAATACTCTTATATTTTTTGACCACAGCATGGATGAGTCGATACACAAACCATGGAAGCTATATCCAGGTACCCAAATTCATAGGTATGAATATAGATGAGGCTCAAAAAATCGGTGATAAGAAAAAGCTAAACTTA
>Ga0209187_1000798_pt1 | contig 46271 bp, 31 predicted proteins | sample BantaG_FD_187430 | JGI IMG/M metagenome (GOLD analysis project Ga0209187, IMG submission 187430) | Marine algal microbial communities from Bantry Bay, Ireland - BantryBay_4 metaG (SPAdes) (version 2) | ecosystem: Host-associated > Algae > Red algae > Unclassified | place: Bantry Bay, Ireland...
ACATAGTCTCGAAAAGCGTTTAAAGTGTTAGCGAACGAAGGAGTTTTTTTTATTCATGGTGTTTTATTAGATTAGACTTAAATTATACCATATCGCTGCGCGGTTTTCTGCCGCGCAGCGGCTTCGTCCAACCCAGAGAGAAGACGACTCACCCGACGCATAAATCACTTTCAGATCTACCATTGAGTGGCAAGTAAATCCTGAGGGTTCGCCATTGAATGGCAGAAGCCGGCAACCCGTTGGTTTGATGAAAATAAAGGCATTTGGGCATAAAAAATCCGCAAAGGCGACCAAGCGAACCGGATCACCCTTGCGGGCTTAGGAGGTTTTGTACGTGTAATAGAGTCGTCCAAAACGGAGGAAACACAACCTAGAGAGTTGTAAAAGTTGTGTAAGGTGATGCCGAGGGCAAACCCTGAGTTGGAATCCCGATTAATAGGTGGCGCACGATTAAGTGGTGATGGTTAGTGATCGTGATCGTGGTGATGATGATGATCGTGATCATGCCCGTGGTCATCGAAAGAACTGCCGCCGCCGCCCGCGTCTTTGCTTTTCATATAGCCAAATCCACCAGTGATAATTCGCTTAATCGGTTCACCGGTTTCGGGGTGATGCGTGAGCGCATCTTCGCTCATGCTTTGTTCAATTTCATAGCGTTTGGGCTTGCTGCCCTTTTTCGCAGGAATGGTTTCGTATAGGTAGGTTGTCATGCTGGTATCCTTTAATGGGGGTAACTCACTTCGATGATAGGCACGTAGTTTCAGCAAATCTAAAAACATGTTGAAGGAGGCGCCAGCGACCGCGAGGGTGGAACCGGGCTGGTCCTCCCAAACCGTGGGGCATTCTCGAATCGAGTAGCCACGTTTTTGGGCGCAAATGAGCAAATCGACATCGAAGGCCCAACCCGTGCAGTGAACGTCTTGTATCAGTTGGCGCGCAACTGAATGTCGCATGGCTTTCGCGCCGCATTGGGTATCGCGGAACGGCAAACGGAGGAGAAGACGCACGAGGAGATTGAAGACGCGGGAAATCAATCGGCGGCGCAGGGTTTGCGGGACGACGATGGTCGATTCTGGCAGTCGGCGGCCTGCGATGGCAAGGTCGGTCGACTCGGCACAGGCGAGAGCGAGTTCATGAAACGATTGCGGAGGGGTTGCACCGTCCGCATCGACGAAGCCGACCACGTCGCCAGTGGCCGCCCGAAAGCCTTCGATGATCGCCCCCCCTTTCTCAATGGCTTCGGGTATATCGATGACTCGAAGTTGTGGGTGGCTGGCGATGTAGCTTTCGACAACAGCGACGGTATTGTCGGAGGTGTTGTTTGTGACGACGATGATTTCCGCTTCGGCCTGAAAATGAGCGAGGTAGCGCTCCAACGTTTTTCCGATACGTGCTTCTTCGTTTCGGGCAGGGATGACGATGGAAATCATACGTTTCATTTCATTCGCGGCAGGAAATACGCTTAGACGGCACCGGTGGATTGGACGAGCCGTTTAATTTTCACCGCTTTTTCAAAATGATCTAAGCGATGCTCCATAATCCACCAAGTGGCGGCTTCCATGAGGAGTTCGGGGGTATCATTTCTATTGGCAAAAAAAGCGTAAAAAGAGAGGCCAACTGCATCGCCTTTTGCCGCGATTTTCTGGTCGCAGACAGCAATCATCTTGTCTTTGAGGCATTGCTGCATGATTATTCGGGCGTTTCTTTCGGTGGACTGGCTGCTGCATCATGAAGACGTAGGATCCGAAGCGTTGTATGACCTTGGCCAAAAGAGGTTTTTTCGTGGTCGAGGCGATAGCGTTTTTCGAGCTCGGCTTGGAGGGCTTGCTGGTGTTCGCTTGCGAGTTCTTCGACTTGCGGACAGGCGATGGTGAAGCTGTAACCGCTCAGGGCCGCGATGGGCGCGGTGGTGGTTTGAATCAATTCTTGAAGGCTCGTTTTGTTGTGCAGATGGAGAAGCTCAGCCTGCTCATTCGCCATCTCAGGATAGTAGCTGAAAGGCCCCATTTCGAGTCCCGCAGGAACGGGACGATCGGCCTCGATGGCGAGGTAGGCGTCTTGGGTTAGGAGGAGGTCACCAGGTTCGGATTCGGATTGGATCCAGTCACCGACTTCTTGCAGAGTTTTCAAATCGGATTGCGGCTTCATCTTCCACCAGATGCGGTCGCGGGCTTCGACAAACCAGTCTTGATTGGTTTGCGAAGAGAATGCGGTGGCGGTGGCAAGCGCAAGGAAGAGGAGTTGGATCATTCCAAGGCCAGGCATAAGACGAGGTTTGGGTTTGTTTGCCGTGGAAGCCTGGGGCGTCGGATCTTCGGGGGACGGGACGGCAAGAGCCTGTTCGGCAGATGGATTTATCGTCAGCGCAGACATCAAACTCGACGCGATCAATGCCCCAAGAAGCGGGAAGAGAAAGACTTGGTAGTCGTCGTAAGGGAAGGCAGCCGAAAGGTGCAAGCCGGTGATCGCGGCAAGAATCAACCAAAGTGCAAACGCGAGTCCCTTCGGCGAAGTGGCGGGAAGGGTGCGAGCCGGCTTGGGAAGTTTGAGAAGCAGGAGAATCCCGAGTACGGCGAGCGCGAGCAGGTAGGCTTGCGTTACGCGAGAGATGAAGCCGGCTTTAAGGGTGAGTAGGTTTTCGGCTACACGACCGTGATGGTATTCAATGATCCCGAACTTCATGGCCTCTGGGGCGGCGAGGAACAGGGGCAAAAAGACGAGGGCTAAACCGAGGGCGCCACCGAACCCGAAGAAGAGCCAGGGGCGGTGGCCAGAGCGCTTAAAATTGAACAGGAGAAAGAGGCCGGCAATGGGCATCGCAAGTCCGGCGGAGATACGGGTGCCCGCCGCGAAGGCGAGGCAAAGCCCGGCAAAAAACGGCACGATTCCGGAGGGCAGCCAAGCGGTGGGACGGGTCGTATTCCGACCACTGCAGGCGAGCAGGAAGAGACCCAACATGAAGAAGGCGGAACAGAGCGAGTAAGTTTTTACGATGGTGAAAAAGTAGGATTGGTAGACGTTGATCCCGACTAAAATCAGGCATGTGAGAGCCGCATTTCTTCGTGCGCCCGGTGAAGCGAGGCGAGCCGCCAGAAGAACGGAGAAGAGAATTGCGAGGCCACCGAAGGCTTGGGTGATCAGCCGTCCGCCGAGAACACCATATTCGCGAATCACCCCACTGAGCAAGCTGTAGACATAGGGCAACACGGGGGCTTGAGTGAAGGCAAAATCACGGTACGGCATCTGGCCTTCAGAAACGGAACGCGCCGCGAGGAGGTACCAGCCTTCGTCCTGGTTTAGGTTCCCGTGCAGGGCGTTGGCGAGGTAAAGCACCCCAATAATGCCGAGGGCTAACAGACTGACGAGGCTTTTCATGATTGGAAGTCGGGGTCGCGATAGCGATAGGTTTCGCCATTAAAATTTTTCAGAAGCACATCGTCGCCATCGCGGCCAAGAACGTAGTTGGGGCCGATGGGGATTTTGCCACCGCCGCCTGGTGCGTCGATCATGAAGTAGGGAACGGCGTAGCCGGTGGTGTGACCGTGAAGGCCTGCCAAGATATCGATTCCGGTTTGAATAGGAGTTCGGAAATGCATGCTGCCTTGTACTGGATCGCACTGATGTAAATAATACGGGGTAACTCGGACTCGGAGAAGCCCCGTGTTCAAGGCCTTCATCGTTTCAATCGAGTCGTTTACCCCTTTGAGCAAGACGGTTTGTCCGCCCATCACGACCCCGGCATCGGCCAAGCGATTACAAGCGGCCTGGACTTCCTGGGTTAACTCATCTGGATGGGTGAAGTGGATGCTCATGTAAATGGGCGGGTATTTCCGCAGCACGTCGCAAAGCTCGGGGGTGATGCGCTGAGGCAAGACGGCCGGGGCCTTGGTGCCGAAACGAATAAATTCGACGTGCGGGATGGCGTGAAGTCGTGATAGGAGCCAGTCGAGTCGTGGGTCGGAAAGGATGAGTGGGTCACCGCCCGAGATCAAGACATCTCGGATTGCGGGATGCGCTTCGATGTAGTCGATTCCCGCTTGCCATTTGCTTGGGCCTGATTGGAATTCCCCCGAACCAACCATGCGCGAGCGGGTGCAATAGCGACAGTAGGTTGCGCAGAAATCCGTGACAAGAAAGAGGACTTTGTCTGGGTAGGTGTGAACGATACCGGGGATCGGGCTGTGGTCTTCTTCGCCGAGGGGGTCGGGACGTTCATCCACCGCGATTTCGAACTCTTCTAAGGTGGGAATTTTGGTCCGCCGAAGCCCTTGTTCGGCTTGGGAGCGATCGAGGATCGAGGCGTAGTACGGGGTGATGCCAAGAGGAAGTTCCCCACTTCGTTGAGAGCGGCGGGTAATTGCTTCCCGCTCAGAATCGGTTAATTCGAAAATTCGCTCTGCTTCTTCAAGGGTACGGATTCGGTTCCGCATTTGCCATTTCCAGTCCGCCCATTCAGAGTCTGATGCGTCAGGAAACCATGCTTGATGGAATTGTTGCGCATGCGAGTGCAGCGCCGATGGCGATGGCGTCGACTTACTCGAGTGTGAAGGGGGTTGAGACTGATTCTCTTGTGTAGAAAAATGTGGCATCCTGAGGGCGCGGTGTTACTATGTGAGTCGCCATGAGCAAAGAGGAAAACAAATCTGATATTTTCGCAAAGTCGACTGAGATGGAAGTCGAGGTTGGGGACGGTCCTTTATTTGATTCCGTCCCAGATCAAACGCATCAAATGGCGGATACGACCTTGGTTGAAACGCAGGCAACTCATCCAATTACGCGGTCAGGTGGCGAAGGACGTAACGAGCTCGTACGGATTTTTCAGGAAATTATTCGGCAACAGGCGATTTATTACCCGGTTTGTTACCGCTTTCAGCGGGAATTAGGGCGCGGGCGCCAAGGCGTCGTCACCATGTGTTTGCGTCAAGGTGCACGAGGTTGCTTAACAAAACACGCGATTAAGCTGTTTGACCCAAGCATTTATTCAAGTTCGACCAAATATTGGACGGATATGGGACGGATAGCCTCACAGGTCTCGATCATGCAGACGATGCGAAGCCCAAACCTCATTAGCATGGATACCTACGATGAGGTCAACGGAGTCGGCTATATTCAGATGGAAGTCGTGAACGGAGTCGATCTTCGTTACCTCTTGAACGGCAACCACTTAAAGCTCGCGAAGGCGATTAGCACTGCGGATGAATGGAAAAGCTTCACCCGGACCATTTTCCGAATTAGCGATGATGGCAGTCACATGAGTATTCAACCTGGCATTGCGATCTATATTCTTCGCATGATGCTTCGTGGTTTAGAAATTCTCCATGATGTCGGCTTCGTTCATAGTGATATTAAGCCGTCGAATGTGATGATTAACCGCTTGGGCCACGTGAAATTGATCGATTATGGTCGGGCTGGGAAGCCGAATGAGCCCTTGCGTATTTTGCTGGGCAGTCCGTTATATATGGCTCCAGAAACGCATTTACGCCAACCGACGGTCAATCAGTCGGATTTATACAGTGTAGGGATCGTCGCGTTGGAGCTTTTACGGGGAAAACCCTTGGTTACGGGGAGTAAATTCACTGAAAAAGAGTTATTGGAACTGAAAATGGACCTTCCAAATCAGTTGAATGACCTTTTGCCGCGTCATGTGGTTGAAAATGAGGAATTTGTGCAGGTTTTGCGAAAATTGATCGATCCGGATCCGGCAAAACGCTTCGTTGATGCTCGATCAGCGGAAATGGATGAGGAAGGCTTACGAATCGTTCACAAACAGTTGATGAAAGTCGGGCATGATGCGGACTATTTGCGGGAACTTGCGGCTTATATGGCAAAGGTAACCAAACTGCGTAAATTCTAGGGAAAACCTCGGAAGTTCTAATTGAGTATTTACAATGTGCTTCTTGCCGTCCATAAGATGGACGTTTAATTAGAAGAAGTGATTTAGGAGATCAATAGAACATGAAAATACTGCATGTATGTGCAAATCCAAAGCCGACCGACGAATCGATCTCGAAACAGTTGGCTGCCGCTTTCTTTATGAAGCTCGTTTCACTCAACCCAAATATTGAGATGGACAATGTGGATTTGGACGCTGATCCCCCACCCCGCTACTCATATGAGCAATTTCGTGGCTGCTGGTATCCAACAGAAACCAAAGGCTACATTCCGACTTCGGAAGAAGAGGAAGCATCAAAATATGCCCGTGAAATGGCAGCTCGTTTCAACAATTCTGATGTGCTGGTCTTGACCATGCCCATGTGGAATTACTCCATGCCGGCCGCGATGAAAGGCTGGATTGACCATGTTCTTTCACCAGGGCTCGTGTACGAGAAGCGCACCGATTCGGTTCGTAAACTCCACAACATCAAGCGCTTGATTCTTATTGTCGCTTCTGGAGATGTTTTCAAGGAGGGCGATCCTCGTGATGCCTTAACTCCAGTAGTTGAAAATGCATTCAAAACGGTTGGAATTGAAGACATTAGCTTGGCGTGGGCCGACGGCCAAGACCGGAATCGGTTTACCGATAGCGATCAGCGCAAGGAAATGGCGAAAGAAGCGGTTGAAGAACACGCTGAAGAAGTCGCTGAAACAGAAGGCGCTACAGGTTAAACCCTCCTGAGCAACGATGTTGATCTATCAACTCAAACGCCTGGCTCCAGCCCATCCCTAATTCCGTGCTCGATTTACGTCTAGCACGGATTTTTTATGCCCTGTGAATGCGGCCGAAGTAACCGGCCCAGGATTGAAGGCCAAATCAGGAGGAATAGATGTGCAGAACACTCGGGTTCGTTTGCGCATCAGGTCTCATTAACAACGGACCACGACAAGCTTAGGAGCTTAGGGGACGCAAACACACCTTGGAGGCAAACGCGTCCTTTCTCCCCCGTACGCCGTGCCAGAAGCATTCCCGCCTTGTGTATTAATTGCACGAGCGGTGAGATGGACTAGTCGTACCATGCCCTACCAAGGGCGTGTTCGTGCCATCGCCTTCCTAGGCGATGTCGAGCGCGTTGGCGTATTCTCGTTCCTACTGTCGGCGGTTGGAAACCGCCGCTCCTTGGCCTTCGGCGATTCCACATAGACGCCACGGAATTTAACCAAGTCCTAAGACGGGACGCCGTCGTGGCTTTGTGTCCATCCACGAGCGGTGAGATGGACTAGTCGTACCATGCCCTTTCCAAGGGCGTGTTCGTGCCATCGCCTTCCCAGGCGGTGTCGAGCGCGTAGGCGTATTCCCGTTCCTAATGTCGGCGGTTGGAAACCGCCGCTCCTTGGCCTTCGGCGATTCAATATAGACGCCACAGAATTTAACCAAGTCCTGAGGTGGGACGCCACCGCGGCTTTTTGTCCATTCACGAGCGGTGAAATGAACTATTCGTACCATGCCCTTCCGAGGGCGTGTTCGTGCAATCGCCTTCCCAGGCGGTGTCGAGCGCGTAGGCGTCTTCCCGTTCCCACTGTCGGCGGTTGGAAACCGCCGCTCCTTGGCCTTCGGCGATTCCATTTAGACGCAACGGAATTTAACCAAGTCCTGAGGCGGGACGCCGTCGTGGCTTTGTGTCCATTCACGAGTGGTGAGATGGACTATTCGTACTATGCCCTTCCAAGGGCGTGTTCGTGCCATCGCCTTCCCAGGCGGTGTCGAGCGCGTAGGCGTATTCTCGTTCCTACTGTCGGCGGTTGGAAACCGCCGCTCCTTGGCCTTCGGCGATTCCACATAGACGCCACGGAATTTAACCAAGTCCTGAGGCGGGACGCCGTCGTGGCTTTGTGTCCATCCACGAGCGGTGAGATGGACTAGTCGTACCATGCCCTTTCCAAGGGCGTGTTGGTGCCATCGCCTTCTCGGGCGGTGTCGAGCGCGTAGCCGTATTCCCGTTCCCACTGTCGGCGGTTGGAAACCGCCGCTCCTTGGCCTTCGGCGATTCCAGATAGACGCCACGGAATTAACCGAGTTCTAAGCAATGCCGATGACCTAAGGTCGTCGGTGCAGTCAAAGACTTCTGAAGCTTATGAGCAAGGCTCGAAGTTAAGCCGCAGGAATACAGTGACGTTGTTCACTGGGCATAAAAAAGGCCCGGTACTAACCGGGCCTTTTCAAGAATCCTTTAGGAAGGATTAGTCGACACTGACTTCAACCCCGGCATCGGTGCTGAAGTAGACGCCGTATTTACCGTCGTTCTCGATGACGTTACCTTCAAGCGTACGCATGTTGGTGAGGTCAGTTACAGTTGGGACTGTATCGAACTCGAGTACGAAGTAACTCGCGACACCGGCTTCGGTTGTGAAGTTGGCAGCGTTGTCTTGAGCAACTACGGTAACGGTTGGAGCGCCAGCAGGCTGAGCCGCAATCGACGGAAGGATTGGTCCTTCGGTGTCGGTCGATAGATCATTATCAATGGACTCGAGCACGTACTCGCCACCAATTGAACCCGCGTCTTCAACCGTGTAGAGGCCAGAGCCATTCACGAGAATTAGAGCCGCGTTCACCTGTTCGCCGTCACGGTAGAGGTTGTAACCGAGGGTGTCGGCATCAGATGCACTCTGCCATGTAACACTCACGCCAGCAGGACCAACCGTTGCTTCGAAGGCAAGGAGGTCAATCGCGGTTGTACCCGTGAAGATGTAACCGAAGTTCTGTGCTTGCACCGCTGCGCCACCGACGATGGTTAGAGGGAGGCTGGCCGGAGTGGTCGTGTTCGCTATTGGCGTTGCTGGCAATGTAGCGCCATCAACTTGAATATCGTAGACACCAGGAGCAACCGCAGTGAATGCGTAGAAGCCGTTTGTGTCAGTTATGACGGTATCAACAACTGTACCATTGGTGTTAATGAGAGAGACCGTGACTCCTCCGAGGAGTTGTCCTTGTCCATCATCGACGGTTTGATTGTTGTTCAAGTCAGTCCAAACCGTACCCGTTATGCTGGACTCGAGAGGTTCTCCCCCAGGTCCAACAACTGGTGGCGTACCGTCTTGGGTCCACGTGATGGTGTGGATACACTCAGCAGTCTTACCGCTGTTGTCTGTGACCATGATCACATAGGTTTGCGTGTAGTCGACACCCGAGTTCACAATTGCATTGGTCACATAGGTTACGGAGGCGACACCGCAATCATCCGAAGTAACGACCAAACCAAAGTTTGGGGTTGGGATGAGTGGAGGCCAGTTACCGAGCTCGATATCTGGTGGGCAATCGATGGTAGGAGGTGCGCTGTCGATGGTCCAGGTAAGAACTTGGGTCCGGTCGATGAAGTTACCGCAAGCATCCATTGCACGATAAACACGAGTCGCCTCGAATTGGCATCCATTGTTGCTCTCCTGATCGACCACAAGCGTGATATTCATGAGCTGGCAATCATCGGTAGCCGTAACCAAGGCAACGTCCGCAGCAGGAATGCTAGCTGGGTTAGGGCCGAGATCACCTTCAACGCCAACAGAGGTGATGACTGGTGCTTTGGTGTCTTGGGTCCAAACGAAGGTCTGTGAACCAGTTGCCATGTTACCGCAAGCATCAGCCACGGTGAAGGTTCGAACCATCGTGTAGCTGCAACCGGTGATATTGGTCACACTACTGAGGAACTGTACGTCAGCGATTTGGCAATCATCCGTAGCTGAGACAGTTGATGCGTCTGCTGGTGGAACAGGAGATGGGTTGCATCCAAGATCAACAACCGGAGATGGGTTGATGGTTGGTGCTTCTGAATCCATGGTCCAGGTCAAGACTTGAGCCCGATCGGCAACGTTACCGCATTCATCAATGACGCGGTAGAGGCGGTAGGCCTCGAAGGTACAACCGTTGGTGCTGACAGAATCGATAATCAAGTTGGTCGAACTGATCGTGCAGTTGTCTGTCGCGGATACGAGTGAGACGTCGGCTGCTGGAATTGAATCTGGATTGCAACCGAGGTCACCTTCAGGTCCGACCGATGTGATAACTGGGCCTTCAACATCAACCGTCCAAACGTAGGTTTGGCTTTGAATGTTTGAGTTTCCGCAGGCATCAGCCGCAACGAAGGTACGCACCATGGTGAATTCGCAGTCAACCGAGGTCACGCTATCAGATACGAAGCGCACATCAACCACTTGACAGTCATCCGTGACATCGAACGATGTCGTGTCTGGAGTAGGCACTGGCGTGGGATTGCACCCAAGGTTGATCACCGGCTGAGTGGTGAAGTCAACGAAGACAGGAGGCGTCGTATCCGTAGTCCAAGTCATGGTGTGATCCTGTGAGGTAGCGTTTCCGCAGCCATCCACAGAGGAGTAGGTACGAATCATGGTGGTTACACAACCGTTGGTTAGAACCACAGCCGAGACAGACTCTGTTGTCGCACCGCAAAGATCCGTGGCAACAACACCCGTGAAAGGTGCAGGAGGAGCGCTGGGATTACATCCTAAGTCCATATCTAATGGGAAGGATGAGAATACAGGTGCTCCCGTATCGGCCGTGTAGGTAATGGTTTGGATGAAGACAGTCGTGTTGTCGCATCCATCTGTCCACGTGTAAGTATCTACGATGGTGACGGCGCAGTTGTTGAAGGTCTGCTGACGATCAACCGAACGCGTCATGCTAACACAATCATCGCTAACTGCGAATTGGCTGTAGTCAGGATTCGGAATTACCGTTGGATTGCATCCAAGATCGACCTGAGGCGCAGGTGAGGTTGAGATGGCTGGTGCGGTTACATCTACGGTGTAGCGGAACTGGACGCGATGATCGACGCGGTTACCACAAGAATCGGTGAAACGGTAAATGTACACCACGGTGTTCTCACAGCCATTTACGAAACGTTGATCGGTCATGAGAACCGCAGGGATTGCTCCGTCGCAATTATCCATAGCGAAGACGTTTGCTGTGTCTGGTTCGATGTTAATGCCACGAGCGGTTGGGTTGCAACCGAGGTCGCCGAAGAGTTCAGGACGAACCTGAACGATGCTCGGTGCATCGACGTCAACTTTCCACGTGTAGATCACGAGGCCGGTGCTTACGTTACCGCAGATATCTGAGGCGACGTAGTAGCGACGGTTTGTGCGGAAGCACTCCCCTGCACCATCAACGAATGGTGCGATACCAGTGCCTGGATCGACATCCATGAGCCAGAAGACATTATCAACGCTGCAGTTATCTGTTACGGAGATGGAGCTTACATCTGGAGTTGGAAGTTCAGCTGGGTTGCAACCGAGGTCGATGGTTTGAGGCGTCGCAATTGGGGAATCAACAAACACAGGTGCCTCGGTGTCTTGACCAAGTTCTTGGAGGCGAATGCGACGGCTTGCGCGGACATTGTTTCCGCATTGATCGGTGAACTCATAGAAGTGATCGATAACCGTTTCGCAAGCGGTGCGAACCTGAGTAACAACCGTGATGACAGCATCATCAATGGTAAGGGTGTCACAATTGGTGCTGGCGAAGAAATCAACATCAGCAGGATCAGGAACATCGGACATGTTCGCGCAACCAAGATCAAGTTCAGGGGTGGTGATGTCAATCATACCCGCGCTTAAATCTTGGATTCCAACGAAGACCTGAGTTACCGTGATCGACTCGCAGTCATCCGTGACACTGAAGACACGCTCGATATTAAGGTTGCAGGTACCAAGTACGGTACTGTCACCAATATGAGCCACAACCACGTCACCGCAGGTTTCTTGTCCAGAGACAGTGACGTCAGCAAGGTTCACAGCCGGAACGGTTGGGTTGCAACCTAACATGACGGGGTTGATACCCGCAATTGTAGCACTCAAGGTTTCTGCATTGAGGAGCCAGGAGTAAGTGACCTCAAGATCAGTGAAGTTATTGCAGGCATCCGACACGCGGTACGTCCGGATCATGGTGGTCTGACACTCATTGCTTGCGGTCGCTACTTCAACGAAGGAGACGGTTGGCGAGCTGCAGGTATCTGTCGCACCGGCCGTAATGGCCGCGATTTCAGTCGTGGTGCTTGGCAAGGAGCCAGGAACGGTTGTTGTCTGAAGATCCACGGTGAAGTTCTGACCTGGGCCGATGTTCAGGCCTGGTCCGATTTCGATGAGGAAGGAATCTGATCCAGTAACCGTGACGTTCGGTACGAGGGATGAACCAGCAGCGACAGTAGCGCCGATTAGGTTCACACCTGGTCCAAAGTTCAGGCCGGTGACATAGTAACGGTCAAAGGTACCAGCAGGTTGTGGAGAGATGAGTATGGCAGGTACAACGGTGAAGTTTTGATTAAACACGAACTCCACGCTCGTCGCTTCAACATCGATATCATAACGACCAGCGAACTGAGCTTCGTCAGGTCCGCCTACCGCAGGAGTGAAGGTCGACGAAGCGCCTGGGGTTTCAATACCACCATTACCGGGAGCGACGAGTTCATCTGACTGATAGGTTTGGTCAATCGTGACCGAAGAATCAATCAACGATGGTGTCAGCGCTTGAAGGTCAAGGCAGCCAAGGTTCCCCGTGTAGTTGTAGCTTACAAATGGGGTACTGAGGTCCACTGACCATGAGTAAGACACGGTGCCGGTTTCGCTGTTTCCGCATCCATCAATCGCTACGTAAGAACGGACCATGGTATAGGTGCAACCATTTAGGGTCGGTAGCGGATCTGGCATCGCAGAAACACTTGCAACCGTGCAGTTGTCCGTGACTTCGAAACGGGTATCGTCAGATACTGGAACGCCACCACTTGGGTTGCAACCGAGATCAATGACTTGAGGCAAGTCCGTGAAAACTGGTTTCACAGGATCATCGGTGTAAGTCCATACGATTTCTTTTTCACGAGCGTTACCACATTCATCCATCGCGCGGTAGAGGCGCGTAACCTGCCAGAGGCATCCGCCAGGCATGGCGTTGGTGACGTCACTGACGATCTGAGTGGAGAAAATTTGCACAAAGTCGGTCGCGATTACATCGGTAACATCTGCAACTGGAACATTCTCTTTCCCACATCCAACGTAGCCGCCAGAAGGGAATGCGGTGAAGACAGGTGGCTCGTAGTCATCAACCCATGTGATAAACTGAGAGCCCGTTGTGCTATTACCGCAAGCATCTGTGGCGACGTACATACGGATCAACAGTTTGTGGCCGTTGGTTGTGTTCGCACCAGAAACTGGTGGCGGTGGTGGTGGTGGAATCAAACTTACTTCCGCACAGTCAAGCCACCAGCCAGATCCGCCGAGCGGAATAGCTGAGGAACCACAGTTGCAAAAGTTCGTAATGTCGTTTCCGCCTGTGAAGCCGTCCCAAGATACGAGAAGCGGAGGTCCGCCTGCAGTTGGTCCATCTAAAGGATCGATTGAATCACCGCAGATCACGGTTCCTTCGGTACCGGCAAGAAGACCAGGGGCACCGTCAGGATTATCTACCAAGAGCGTGACGCGATCGCCAACCGCAAGAGTGACAGCGCAAGGAAGACAATCCAAAGGATCGCCATTACCTTGAGACACTACAGATGCATCGATTCCAGTGACGGTGAGGAATCCACAAGACTCTTGGACTTGGATGCCTTCGAGCTCATTTGGTGTAAAGATGTACTGCGGGTTGCAACCCAAGTCGAGGTCATCGATCAAAAGAACAGGTGCATTGCCATCAACCGTGAAGGACAAGGTTTGTTCGCCATCGACAGCCATGCCACATCCATCAAGGACGCGGAAGAAACGAGTAATGGTCATGCCGCAATCGACTACCGCAGAGGTGTGCGACCCAAGGAAGTTTGTAGATGCGATCGAGCAGTCATCAACCGCTGTCATTTGTGCTATTGCGTTACTTACGCTCCACATATCGCTATTTGCGATTTCAGTCGCTTCAACCAAGTTACTGACACAGAAGACACCGTCTGCAGGCCAAACCACTTCAGGTGGAAGGTTGTCGATGGAGTAGGTCACCGTTTGGTTGACCGGCAAGGTGGAGAAATGTCCGCACTGGTCTTCTGCCCAATAACGACGAACCAAAGTGATGGTGCAATCATTTGTTACCGCAGTTGATGTGAACGGGTCGTAGATAATGCGACGCAACGTGCAATCGTCCGTGGCGGTGATCCCTTCGAACTCAAGTGGAGTTGGCACGTAGTTTGGATTGCATCCGAGATTCAAGTCGTCGGCAAAGATGAGTGGGTTCTCGTTGTCAACAATGTAGATGTACTCGTGAGTGCACTCAAGGAAGTTTCCGCATTCGTCGTAAATCCGGAAAGTACGTCCGATGTACTGCTCACAATCTTCGTTCACAGCTGAGAAGGTTTCTTTGACAAATTCAATGCTCGCGAGTGCGCAATCATCGGTTGCACCAGCGAAGACAGCGGCTTGGTCTATTTCGACGGAAGGAATTAGGTCGAAGCGACACCCTACGTTAACCGGGGTGATTGGATCCACCATAGTGGGAGGATTAATATCGTTGCCCGTCCAGGTGAATTTCTGAGTAACCGTAGTGGTGTTACCGCATGCATCAGACACGTCATAAAGACGCTCGAGCGTGGTACGACATCCATCAACCACAGTCTGTTCGAATGGTACTGCAGGACTGACGGTTACACCATTGTCGCAGTCGTCCGTTACGGAGGTAAAGATACCCGCAAGACCGGTGTTGGCCGCGCAACTTGTGACGTAGGCGAGATCATCAATATTGAAATCTGAGTCAGGATTCTCATCGGGATCATTCTCAGGATCATTATCACGTGCTCCTCGAATAATAACACGGACAATTGAACGTCCTGCAGGCGCTTTGTAACCGAACCACGCATCTTCATCATCACCGTCATCAGTGTATGTGGAATGCTGAAGGGTTCCGGCTGTCCCATCATCTAACTGAAATTCTGCAAAATAGTTATCCACCGCATTAAAGGGAGCATCGGGCTCAAGCAGAGCGAAACCAAACTGAGTCACTCCGATTGGACCATTGGGTCCAGTCGCCGCAAGGTCGATGACGAGTTCCCCGTCATAAGCTCCAGTGTTATCTACAGCGATGGAGTTTGGACCCGTCGAACGTTCGGTTTCGCGAATCTGGAAGTCCAAGCCACGCCCTTCGGTCAACGTCAAGGTGGTACAGCCGTTGATCAATTCAATAGAAGAAACTTCATCGCCATTTACCGGTGACCCAGGGTTATACCCTATGGCTGGGGTGAAGTTCTGTACCCCGCCATTGCCAGCCGCGTGAGCAGCCACGATATCGGATCGGAACGGCACAAGAGGAACAGAAGTTCCTGTACCACCAATCAGCACCGCATCTTGGTCTAAGAGCTCTGTTCCTGTAAAAATAACCACAACATCAATTTCATCACTAACATTCGTCACCGAGTCAGATCCAGTCGGGCATTCGCAAGTCTCAGGGATAACTGGGGGCTCGGTCAAGCAACCGAAGTCGGTTACTGGAGTAGCGAGAACCGCAACTGGCGCATTAGTGTCGATTTGAGTGATGACCTGAACCGCACTGGTGCAGTTACCACAGGAATCACAGGCTGTGACCAGGTTTCTGTAGATACGGGTGCATGGATCGCTGGTTGCACTTCCAATGAAGCTGGTGGTAACGCTAACCGCAGAACAGTTGTCGCTTACAACAACAGATGGTGCTGGATCGACCGTGGCCACGCACACCATTGGTTCAAATGGGGCCGCTACCAATGACCCTTGGATATTCGCAATCGTACCAGCTCCAGGGGTGAAGGCACTAAAGACCATGTGAACCGTATGAATGGTTGACCCATCCGAGCAGTCCTGCGTGACATTCAGGATATTGGTCGCAACAAATGGCGAGGCACCTGGGGCGGAAATACTTCCAATGCCAGGGCCAATGCCACCGATAGACACCGGGGTGTAAGCCGCAGGAGGAAACATATTATAATTGGGCATATTGAAATTCATATCGAAGTTCGGATCGATGTAATGATAGCAGGCAAATGGGACATCCGAGGTCCACGCGATTTCATATACCCCACATGGGATTTTCAACTCAACGATGGTGAGCGGATTGTCCATTCCTGGAACAGCCATGAACGACTGCCAGGTTGGGCTAACCGGAAGGACGCCAAAGTGATTCGTGATATTAGCCTGATTACCACCCGGCCATCCAGCCAAAGTATTCGGATTGCCGGTATTTGGATCGGTGGTGATGATCACTTTTCCACCCGGGAATGCGGGAACGTTAGATGTGCTGACCATGGTGGTGCAATCAACCGCGACCGGGGAAACGGTCAAAGTCGGTGCTGTCGTATCAACGACGCTGATGACTTGAGTGCAGACATTTGAATTTCCACAAGCATCGGTGATGGCGAAGACGCGGAGGATTTCACCTGCGGAACCAGCAGCGATGCAATCACCATCATTTGTAAAGATTCCAACCATGGAGATGACTGGAGCTGGGTCACAGTTGTCGACCGGGCTGGTTGGCTCACCAAGGATTGTAAAGTCAATTGGCTCGGTACAATTAAACATCACAGCTTGCGGGCAATCGAAGGTTGGGGCGGTCGTGTCAGAAACTGTAACTACTTGTTCACACACACCGGTGTTTCCGCAGAAGTCCAAGATCGTGTACGTGTTGGTGACGAAAATCGGGCAGGTTCCACCAGAGGTTTGCACGGCCATGAAGCTCTTTTGATCAATCCCACAGTTATCGTTTGTTGTTCCACCGTCGGCAAGGAAATCTGCAAGGGTTTGATAAAGCGGTACGTCGGCAGCGACGCAGGCTTCGATGTTACCATTTGCCGGGCAACCAATCATGGGAGGCATGGTGTCGGCAAAGGAGAAAATTTGCGTACAAGATATTTCATTGCCGCAGATATCAGATACCCAATAGACAACATTTGAGTCCGCGCGCCCATTGCAGGAAATCATTCCCACATCAACCCGTGAAGAAATGCTGAGATCTCCACCGCAGTTATCCATGGCTGATACGAGTAATTCCTGAAATGTATTCGTTGGCAAGAGACCAACAAAGTCGCATTCAAGCGTCTGGTTGGCTGGGCAAGCAAAATCAGGAGCCGTGAGATCGATGACCACATGTTCGACCAAGCAGGTGGATACATTCATGCAATCGTCTTCAAAGACGAAGCATTGAACAATCGTTGTATCGCAGGCGTTGTTTAAAGGATTGGCCCCATTTGGAACGTTCGCTTCAGACCATTTGGTCAGAGTCACAGTTGAACAAAGATCCGTCACCGCGCCACCAATTTCAAAGAAGTAGTCAAGAGCGCCAGCTTGGTCCAGGTCATTCAAGAAGGTAACATCGTTGGTACATTCAACTGCAGGTTGTATAGGGCAAGCTGTGATTGTTGGTGGAGTCGTATCAACATAGAAAACGGTGCTTGTGTAATCTGCGGTGTTTCCGCAGTCGTCCGTCGCGGTCCAAACAAATTCGAAAGAACGGCGAAGAGGACAAACACCCGTTAGTGTTTCGTTGGTGACCAAGGTAACCACGACCGGCGCCAAGCAATTATCCATCGCAACGACATCGGATATAGCTGCAGTTGGATCAGCTTCTTCGCAGGACATTGTGTCGATCGCATCCGGCACAAGGGTAAACATTGGTGCGTTTGTGTCACTGATGGTAATCACGATGTTGGACGTTGTAGCATTACCGCAACCATCCATCGCCATGATGTCCACCGAGAGAAGCTGGTCGTTAAGGCAGTTGCTGGAAACCACAGTAACCGTGGTCATGAAACTAAAAGAGCTACAATCATCAGCGATTCCATTGGTGATACTATTGAGGGCTCCTTCAACGGCTGCAATACAATCAAACGCTATTGTAGTAGGGGCAGGAATGGCAGGAGCCGTAGTATCGGCAAAAGTAAGAAGCTGCGTACAGGTTGACGAGTTGAGGCTACAATCCGTAGCGGTGAAAACACGCTCAACTGTGAAATTAGCTGGGCAAGTTCCAACGACAGGTGTGCCGTCCACGTATGTAATCACTGGGGCTACATCGCAGACATCCGATGCAGTGGCAAGATCACCGTATACCGTTGCCGCGTCGTATGGGGTCGCACAATCAATCACCTCATCTGCAGGACAAGTGATGACTGGAGCAGTGATATCTTGAACCGTTATGGTCTGAACTGCGTTGCTTGATAAACCAGCACAGTCCGTGACCATCCAATCGCGAGTAATCACCATGACACCTGAGCAATTGCCGGGCGTCATGACCTCTGTGAATGAGATAACCGGAGCCGCATCGCATGTATCCGCAGCATCGGTCACAAAACCGGTCGCATTGGTGGAGGTGTCCAAACCGATCTCACAATCGAGTGTAACATCAGCAGGGACAGTAAAGGTGGGAGGTGTGCTATCAACCACAGTGATAGCTTGGGTGCAAATGGGCCCCGAGTCAAAGGTGAGGGCTGCACAGGGCGCGCCATAGGTGAAGCTGACGACATTGGTGATGGTTCCCAAGCCGCAACCGTCTAACAAGCCGGTCTCCATGGTCGTATCAACCACGGTATAAGTCGTTGGAAGCGTGGGCATAGATATCCCATTAAGCGTACAGGTTAATTCGGTCACCGAAGGAGTCGCATCCGTACTCGCTGGGCACTCAAGCGTCAAATTAGCAGGACACCCTGCAGCAATTGAGACTTCGCAGACGGGAATGGAATAAATCGCACCTTGATCGGTTTCATTCACCGCTCCAACAGGTTGATTGGCAGCGTTAACCACCGTACCGGTTAGGGTTGCGATGTTTTGGTTATTTCCTGGTTGAAGATTCAAGATACTGCCTATCGGAACCGTAACAATGGCAGTTTCACTGCCACCAGCTGGAATGAGGGAGTATGTTGCCACGATACCTCCGGCAAGGAATGGGTCCAATTGCGGATCGCTAATTTCGACATTTGCTAAATCATTGTCTCCAGCAGTTACGAAAAAACAATAGGTGACCGTATCCGCACAAGAAGGATTTGCGTTCTCAGCAAACATACGAATTGTCGTTGTGGCGTCTGGACGCGTGTTGTCACAGGTTCCATCTCCGATATCGATCCGCTTTTGAAAGGTCGAGATTCCGGGATTTTGCGCCATGCTTTCCATGGTGAGTCCGCCGAACATGATCAGCAGCATTAAACCTAGCCAATAATTGGTTATTTTCTTCATATTGGTTATTTTCTTCATAATAGTATCCATCTAAAAATTCTTTGGAACAGGTGGCCATGTAACAAGATGAGAGCTTTTGAGCAGAAGGAGTAACCGTCCACCTCGATTAAAACCGAGTTTTCGGATCCACAGACCCAGCAACCATTTACTTCCAATCTACCTATTCTATACTTCTTCACTCAACGACACAGGCCCTCGCCAATGAAGTTTCGATTCCTTCAGAGTCGCGTTCACCGATCCCACACCATTTCAGCGTTGACCAACAACCAGCTACTCTTGCCGCTTTCTCCTTTGCGGCGGTTCATACATTCTGTGGCACATGCCACTTAAATTCATTAAATATCCTCAAACTAGTCACAGAGCAGTGCTACATCCGAATGGACATAGAGCTACCAAGTTATAGAGCGCTGAACAGATAGCTATTCCAGCCACGTTTGTAAATAACTTTTAAGCGTTTAATCGCTCAAAATACCTACGCAAATGAATAAAAGTGTCCCCAAATTTTTAATCAGCGGTTATTCAAAGGCCACACTCGCATCCGATTCGAAGGACACACGCATCCAATTAAAAGTCGAGGCTGCAAGAGAGCATCCCTCTGTAGGAATCACGGTCGAGCCAGCACGAAAAAACGGCAAAGCTCAACGCATGGCCTGCTCAAAGACCTGATACGCCTTCACTTTATCTCTGTAAATCGCTGCATGCTCATGTTTTGGCAAAATTTCAGAGCCTGCCACGGGATCAGTAAAACCATGGATCAGATCGCTCCACTCCCCCGCCCCAGCTGCGTGCGCCGCACGCAAAGCCGCTCCTAGGGCTGCCGAATTTGTGCTCTCGAATCGATGCACTGGACAATCAAACACATCCGCCATGACCTGCAAAATCTGTTCATTGGCAGACGCGCCCCCCGTGACAAATATCTTTGTCGGGGCCTCGCCCATCCACTCGCTATGCAATTTCATCGACATCATCTGCGCTTCGACCACAGCCCGACAATTCGCGGCTGCATCTGATTCGTCCAGGTTTTGACGATGTACCCCAGGGGTTAGCACGTGCGGAACAATTTCGGGCTCAAACCAAGGAAGCATCAGCGCACCATGATTTCCCGCCGGGGTTTCATCCAAGGATTTTGAGAACCCTTCCCAACCCAAGCCATATTGATTCAAAATTGCTTCGCGAGCCAAGGACCCGTTTTTAAAACAGATCAAGGTCATGTAATCCCCAGCCGGTGAACCAAAGACATGCCCTTCCCCATTCGGATCGGTCGCACATTTCCCCATACTGCCAAATAAAGTGTCGCTTGTACCCAGGCTAATCGCCGTCATTCCTGGCGCGACCAATCCCAGACCAATCACCGAGCTCGGGTTATCCCCAGTCCATACGATGCTTTTGCAGCCCGGATCAAACCCATACTTTTCTACAAAATAAGAAGCGATGTTTCCCGCCACAGTATGCGATGGAGAAAGTGGAGGTAATTTGGAGCCTAAATCTTCAGCCGTCGCCTCAAGCGCTGAGGCATGCCACTGCTTTGCCTGAATGTCCATTAAGTTCATTCCCGCCCCATCACCGGGATCAATCCCGACCGGCTTCCCAGTCAACAGCGAAGCCATAAAGGAACTCACCAACGCGATGTGCTTGGTTTCGGCGTAGGCTTCTGGCTCTTCCTGATAGAACTTTCGAATCTGCGGGCCGGTAAAACGTTCGAAGGTATTTGACCCCGTTGCCTCAGTCGTAGCCTGCATACCTCCCAGCGCCTCTCGAATCTCTTCGCACTGCTTCGAAGTAGAGGAATCCATCCAAATTGGGCTTGTTTCACGGGAAAAACAGCCTGCAAGCTGAGATTTCAGCGACTGCGATGCATCCAATTCAGGGAAGGATTTGAGGTACACCGAGCCATGCTGCTGCCCTGATCCGGACACCGCCTTGATCTGCGAAACATCCACTCCATCCTTCACCTGAAGCAGCACCGCCTCCAATGCCTCAACCCACATTAACGGAGGTGCATGCACAACCGCCGGATCATCCGAACGAAGCGTACCACTCTGGGTACCGTATTCAGGAAAGGCTTCGGAAAAATTCACCGATGCTTCAAAAACAATCGCACGAGTTGCGGTATCGATCACCATCGCAGATAAACTTTGTGTACTAGAATCAAGGCCGAGATAAAGGGACATAGGGTTAAACTCCTGCTAATTATAAAATAGTCTAGCTGCTTTCATTTTAAGACCCCAAGCGAAAACAGCACGCTAGGAAGAATATATAACTGCGCTAATGATTACCGTTACGAAAAAAGCGGCTCAGTGACCATGGCCAATGAACCGCTCTTTCTGAGGCTACTTAAGCACAACTAAGTCAGACTCTAGTCGATCTTGTTGCTGAAGAGATACTCATTCAACACGTTTTCGAACAACTCAACTTGGCCACTACGCTTTTCTGGCTCGCCATTTTTCTGAGCGATGGCCTCGAGCTTGCTCAAGGTCATTTTACCCGAAAGAATCTGCTTTCCAATACCACGGTTCCAGTCGGAGTAACGCGACTTGAGCATTTTATCCATCACACCATCTTTGCGAATCTTGTCTGCAATGATCAGGCCTTTCGCGAAGGCATCCATGCCACCAATGTGCCCGTAGAACAAATCAAGCGCATCAAAAGATCCACGGCGTACTTTAGCGTCAAAGTTCAATCCACCATGCTTCAAGCCACGTTGATTCATGATGATTAGCATCGCTAGGGTGCATTCCCGTAAATCCATGGCAAATTGATCCGTATCCCAACCCACCGTCGCATCGCCACGATTGATGTCTACAGACCCAAGCATGCCCGCATCGCTGGCAACCTGAAGTTCGTGATCAAAGGTATGCGTCGCGAGCGTCGCGTGATTCGCTTCCACATTGATCGCGAAATGCTCGGTCAGCCCAAATTCACGCAAAAAGCCAATGACGGTAGCCGAATCGAAATCATATTGATGCGTAGAAGGCTCTTTCGGTTTTGGCTCGATAAAGTAAGTTCCTTTGAAGCCAGCCCGTTTTCCGTGCGCAACCGCCATATGGAACATCGCCGCAAGCTGCTCTCGCTCTTGCTGCATCTTGGTATTGATCAAGGCAGGGTAGCCCTCGCGACCACCCCAAAAGACGTAACCCGTGCCGCCAAGGTAAACCGTTGAGTCTAGCGCACGACGAATTTGCGCGGCGGCTTGAGCAAATACCTGTGGATCGGGATTGGTAGCGGCTCCATGAGAGTAGCGCGCGTGCGAGAAACAATTCGCGGTTCCCCAAAGGAGTTTAATCCCAGAGTCTTTCTGCTTTTGCTTGGCGCGCTTCACGATCTCATCGAGATTTTTTGCGCTTTCTTTCACCGAAGCACCTTCGGGTGCGATATCACGATCATGCCAGCACCAGTAAGGTGCCCCAAGCTTCGTCATAAACTCAAAGGCCGCATCGAGCGTATCGTGCGCAATCGCCATAGGCGAGCTTCCTTGATCCCACGGGCGGTCATACACTCCGCCGCCAAAAGGATCGGCCCCGGTGCCTTTAAAGGTATGCCAGTAAGCCACAGCAAACTTTAGATGCTGCTCCATTGTCTTACCAGCGATTTTACGCTTTGGATTGTAGTACTTGAATGCGAGCGGGTTTTTAGAATCCGGCCCTTCAAATTTGATCTTCCGTTTAACTTCAGGAAAGTAAGTAGTCTTTTTAGCCATGTAATCGTCCTAGGTTTCCATTCTAGGTGTAAAAAAACTGAAACCTTGACAAGATAAATTCTTCATTCTGCCGAATTTGACAAAGAGGGCTTGTCTAGAGTCTGTCGGGCTTAGGCTTTCGAGCGAGGGTTTCTCAGTTTGAGACCAGACGGTTTGGACGATTCGAGAGAATAGTTGAGGCTATTTGATCGATTCGTACGGATCGTATGGGCCAAAGTGAGGAATTCGCAGCCGAATCTGCTAAGTCCGACAGGCTCCTAGCAGACGGTTGAAAAATTGCTTCGGCTTTCATCGATCTAAGTTTTTTACCCGCCTGCTACTCGTGATCCTGCCAGGTAAGCGTTTCAGCCCTGCACTACAAACCAACTGGTAAATTGTAATCCGCTTTCACCCGCAACATGAGGCAAACTATGAGCAACCCAGCTCAATAATTCTTGAAGCATCAAGCCGAGCTACATAGGATCGCCGAAATAGGATCACCGAAACATAACGGAGGACATTATATCCATGACAGAAGAAACCAACCCGCAGGTCACCGACCGCTCCCCGCATAGCAAAAAATTTCTCATGCCCGCCTTTGCCGTCGGGGCTCTATTCTTAATTATCAGCCTCGTCATTGCCGTTATTCCTTTCGGCGAAAGTAAATCCCGGTTTATTCCCTGGAGCCTGCTTTCAGTCGGCCTCGTCCTCCTCGGGGTAACCTTCTATCGCTATGTTCGACGGAAAGACTCCCGGGACGGCATTGTCTTCTACAGCCACAGCCAATACCTGTACTTCTGGCCGGTTTGGCTGGTCAACTTTCTCTTCGCCGATCTGACGATCCTCTTCCCCGAAAGAGTGAGCGTCGCCTTCCGAGGTGAAACCGTAGAAACCTTGTTCTGCACCATCCCACACGTCGGCATGATTTACGTCGCAATCCTTTGCACCGTTATCATCTTTACCTCCGTTAATATCCGAGGGGTATGGGCGCTGCTCTTAGTCGCCCTCATCGTCCTCACCGCTCTGGCCGGCGTGCTGCTAGGTTTCTGGAGCCCAATCCTGGAAAAACTTGGAAACCTCGAGCTCATCATGAACCGCGACTTCTACGTCTCAGCAGGTGTCCTCTTGTTCATCCCTTGGTTCCTCGTTGTCTTCTTCTTCGATATGCGCCGCTACATCCAATACATGCCCACGCAGATCAAAATGATCCACGAAATTGGCGAAGGTGAAATCGCGTTCGACACCATGGGAATCACCATGGAGAAAAAGCGCGACAACTTCTTCCAACACTTCCTGCTCGGACTCGGATCCGGTGACCTCGAAGTCAACACCACCGGCGCTACCCGCGAAGTCATTCGCATTCCAAACGTGCTTCGCGTCGATCACGTTCTCGACCGCGTCCACGAAATTCGCGAACGTCGCGGCCGCGCAGGCATGTAGAGCCAAGCTGATTGGGATCGGAGAAACCTGACCCCTACATAAAAGGCCCGCAGCACGCGGGCCTTTTTACTTCACCACCTTCACCTGCAACTCACCACCCTTCACCCGCAACTCACCACCCTTCACCCGCAACTCACCGCCCTTCACCCGCAACTCACCACCCTTCACCCACGCTTTATCCGCCTTCACCACGCTTTATTCGCCTTGACCCACAACTCCCTCCAACCCACTCAATAACCATCGCTTCAAAAAAATGAAAAAGGCGATTCGATCCGCAGGAAAATCCGCCCGTAAAGTAGGCGCACGCATGTCAGGCAAAGTCACCGACAATCCGCTCGGAACCGCCGTATCCGACATTCGCCGGCTCACCTACACCCGCGACTACATCCAAAAACTCGGATCGATCCTTACCCAAAAACGTGTACTGCTACGGGTGGGTATCCTCAGCACCTTCCTCATCACCGGCCTCAACCAATTGTTCAAAAACATTGGTATGGTTGACCTCACCACCAAGCAGGTTCTCTACATCACCGGTGCGGCCACCTTCCTCACCTTCATCATCGGCAAGGCCTGCCAAATCCTCCCCGGCGTTGTGAACCGTCGAGGCCTCTACGCGGCCGAAGGAAACCTCCTCGCCTCGATGAACATCTACCGGCAATCCCAAGCCGAAAAGCACCTCACCCACCTGTACCGTCGGGTCTATCAATTCGAAGCCGACAACCATTACAAGGCCGCCGAGCAACTGCAAAGCGAAGAAGACATCCGCTTCAATCGCGACATCCTCAAGCGCCACCTCACTACCCTTCGCAACCGCCCCCAAGGACAGGATGTCCTGCACGCCATTGGGGCCGACAGCGACGAGGAAATCGACCACCTCGTTTCCTGGGTCGACTACGCAAACCCCCACAGCGACCAGATGGAAAGGTGCGAGCAAAGCTTCCTCATCTCCTCGATGTACGCCATCCTGCAACGCGTCCCACAAACGGTTCAACTCGAAGAAATCGGCTTTGAACTCGCCTTCTACCAGCACTTCCTCTCCGGCGGCCCTTTGCATGAAAGCGACAACGCGCTAAGCGAGATCCAAATGTACAACGCCCTCTTCCAAGAGATGCGCCGCGACCTTGGGCACCGCTCCGGCAGCTGGAGCAAACAAATAAAAAAAGCGCTGGCCGACATCCGACTCAAATCCTCCGACGGCTCACGCTTTTTTGTGCAAAAGCAATGGCACGCCTACACCCTCGGCAAGCTCGGCGTGGAAGCCGGAATTCGACTCAACCGGCTCAACAACATGTTTCAGGAATACAGTTTCAACGCCCAAGACCTGCTTTGGCCCGGCTCGGAAAACGCGCGCTACTTCCGAGAAAACCCAGGGGCAGAAATGGCGCTCATCGAAGAGCGCCGAGGTCTGATTCAAATGATTTTCGGCCGTGAATGGGACCACGCGCTCCGCATGATCAACTACCTCTGCAAAAACGATTTCCTCATCCTCACCCGCCTGCGCGCGAGCTACGATCCGCATTACGGCCTCGCCGCCAAACGCCTCCCCTGGGACGCACTGGGTGATGCCCGAGACGAAGGTTGCAGCCCGCGCTTCATCCGATCCATCGAAGCCATCTTGGTAAAAAACCGGCAGGCCCTAGAAGTGTTCGAACGGGAACTCGAACCCACCCAACCCAAACTCTGGACCGAAGCCAACTCAGAGGAGCTACGTGCGCTTCGAACCGGATTCCAAATCGACTGGAACGGAATGCGGTCACACTATCGGCGCCACGGATTAGACGAGGACATGCAGGCATACATCGAAGCCTGCGTGAGCGAAAAACGACGCTTCACGGAAAAGCTAATCGCGCTGCGCGTGGTGCACGAACTCTCCCGCGTTCGCCTAAACGAGTACCGCTTGTTAGTAGCTAAACTCATGGGGCACGAGCTGGAACCTCTGGACGATTTCGCTGAAACCGAAACCAGATGAAGGGAGCTGAAAAAGTGGCTGAGACCTTGTTTCGAATATCCGAATAAGATGCTGAAAGCATCGAACTTAAAAGCCCCAGGCTTCAGCCTGGGGTTTGGAATATGCAATCCGTTGCGTGCTGAAAGCACGCCAGAAAGTTGAGCTACCGATCTACGTTAGCCCCAAGGCCGTATAAAAGTGATTCGCCGAAAGCCAAAGAGCGGCGGTTTCCAACCGCCGAACAAGAGCGGGCTCCTCCATCACGAAATACATTCCGCAGACGGCAGTCGCTAATCGGTAATCGGTAGTCGATTTCGATCTGCCCTATAAAAGTGATTCGCCGAAGGCCAAGGAGCGGCGGTTTCCAACCGCCGAACAAGAGCGGGCGCCTCCATCACGAAATACATTTCGCAGACGGCAGTCGGCAGTCGGTTTCGCTCGGCCCTATAAAAGTGATTCGCCGAAGGCCAAGGAGCGGCGGTTTCCAACCGCCGAACAAGAGCGGGCGCCTCCATCACGAAATATATTCCGCAGACGGCAGACGGCAGTCGATAGTCGGTAGTCGGTTTCGCTTGGCCCTATAAAAGTGATTCGCCGAAGGCCAAGGAGCGGCGGTTTCCAACCGCCGAACAAAAGCGGGTCGCCTATGCCACTTCAAATTCTAAAGGTCGGATTTGCTACGTTTGCCATTGAGTGGCAGGGCTTCAAAAAAATCTGCCATTGAGTGGCAAATCACGAATGCTACAAACGCAATCAAAGCATGCGAACATCCGTCACTCTTCTCGGCCTCCTTCTTCTCACATTAATCTGATGTCTGGCCCTCCCCGCCCCGCGACCAAACATCGTCATCATCCTTGCCGACGACATGGGCTTCTCCGACATCGGCTGCTACGGGAGTATGATCATATCAACGGGCGCTGTTGTCCAACCCGAGCCAGCCTAATGACCGGGTTCTATTCACCTGACTGGTATTGCACCGACGTAGGCCAAGCGCTGTGATGTGGGCTTGATTGCGAAGCCGCAGCGTAAACAGAAGAAGTGATCGGGTTAGACGCGTCCTTGGAAGGCCGTGGTACCGTAATTGGCTCGCGACTGAAGTGTGAGCCTGCTGAAAGGCGGGGCTTGCCCCCGAGCGCGTTCACAGGTAGGGCATGGAGCTAACCCCTCACTAGCCCCATGACAACTGACTCAGATTCCCAAACTCAAACCGTAACCATTGTCGATCTTGCCGACAAAGGAAAGCGCCTCGGCCGCCTTCCAAACGGGATGGCTGTCTTTGTCGAAGGCGATAGTGTTCCCGGCGATACGGTCGAAATCCGCATTCACAAGTCGAAGAAAAACTTTGCCGAAGCAACCTGTTTACGGGTGATCGAGCCCTCTCCCGATCGGGTTGCCCCCCCCTGCCCTTACTTCAAGGCTTGCGGCGGATGTTCGAACCAAAATTTATCGTACGCAGCCCAACTCAAGCTAAAACAAAAGCGGGTGGAAGATGCCTTTGTTCGCCTTGCAGGAATCGCCGATCCTCCGATTTCCGAGATCATTGGGTCCTCGAAAGAGCTTGGCTACCGCAACCGCATTACCTTCAAGCTTGGCTATGACAAAGAGGGCCAACGCGTGGCGGCAATGCACCGGGTTGGTAGCCGCGAATTGGTCATCATTGAAGCCTGCATGCTTGGCAGCGAAGCCCTCAATAAAGCGATGAAGGTGGTGTTACGAAACATCAACGAGAACCAAATTCTCCGCAGTCGTGCGACATCGATTCAGCTCCGTGAATCTTCTAGTGGCCGCTTCGCAGCACAAATCATCGTGCAAGAAGCGCTACCGGATGGCTCCCATTTTCCACAGAGTTGGCCGGCTCAATTTGAGGCAGTTAGCCTCGCGCAAGAGCGCGCCCCCCACCGAGTCCACTTGGTTGGCAATGGGGTAATCGATGAAGAAATTGTTGGCTATCGTTTTCAACTTCCCCTCGATGGATTTTTCCAAGTCAACACCGAGCAATGCGGCAACATGATCCAGTGGATGGAGAAAAAAATCGGTACGAGCGCAGAAGATGCGCGTAGTCTCGACCTTTTTTGTGGTTGCGCCACCTTCAGTCTCCCACTGGCGAAAGCGGGCTACCGTGTGATGGCGCTTGAAGGCAATAAGGCTGCGGTCAAATCGGCCAGCGTAAACGCCAAACTTAACAAGCTCAAAGTCAATGCGCACATGCAGGATCTGCGCAAAGGATTCTACTACCAAGGAGGAGCGCCGGAATGGGTGGTGGTCGATCCGCCGCGCAATGGGGTGCACGAACCCTGCATGGAATCCCTGATCAAAACCGCGGCAAAAAATATTTTATACATCAGCTGCGACCCGGCGACCCTTGCGCGCGATTCGAAATTGCTCGCCGAGGCAGGCTGGAAGTTGATCGAGGTGCAACCGATGGATCTCTTTCCGCAAACCGACCATGTCGAAGTGCTCACGCACTGGTCACGTGGGTAGAAAGCAACGTCTGTCATTAGAGCTAATGCCGTCGCGTTGCGACTCTGTTATTAAGCTGGCGTAACCCCGGACTTGAGTCCGGGGCTATCAAATGCCGTCGCGTTGCGACTCGGAATCGGTCGGTTATCGTATAAGCATCGCTTCTTTCGAAAAGGTGCTAGCAAACCTGAAATCAGGGGCGACGCAACACAGTCAAGGCACCACTGTGTACTAAATAGCCGGAATGACGGACGCTCGTCGGGAACCGACGGTTTAAATATAGGCGGGGGTTTCAACCCCCGTAATAGTGGCAGCGAAATCCACGTCGGGAACCGACGGTTTATCATGAAAGGGCTTTAGCCCGCCTCACGGATTCGAGGCCCGTTTTTTATAGATTATTTCTATGACGCACATCTACTGCGCCCCTTTTGGGCGCTTCCAACTGCAATGCGAATTCCGGGCTAAAGCCCTCTTTTGCTAAACCGTCAGTTCCTGACGACGGATGGCGCGTACTTCTAAACGGGGGTTGAAACCCCCGCCTATGATAAGCCGTCGGTTCCCGACGAAACGTCTGCTTCAACATGCTTTTTTGTTACACTGTCTTTCACATCCAGAGATCTAATACGGCGAAACACAGCCCGCTTCGGCCCAGGCGTGCATGAAGTCAATCAGCTGCGCTTCGGATGCAGACTCGCCATTGCGGACATAAAAGCCAGAGGCGCCTACCCCACAAGCTAGTGCCTGAAACGGGCTTAAGCCTTCGATCAAGCCGTGGCAGAAGCCGGAATTAAACACGTCCCCTGCCCCGGTGGTCAGCACCGGATGTTCGGAAAAGGGTCCGGGAATGGTCCAGGCTCCGTTGGCGGAGGCCGCGCTTGCGGAGCGCGTCGGATGAATACAGGTAATCGAAATATCGAGACTGGCACGAATTTCTGCGGCCCGCGCTTCATTACTTTCGAGCTGGATGCCAAGTACGTCTGCGACCTGAATTGACTCGCTTTCGTTCATGCCAAAAATCACCTCGGCCTGCGACTGAAGCTTGGAAAGCATAGCTAAGCCTACACGCAAATCTTCGCGGGTTCGCTTGGCTGGATCGGCGAGATCGATAAAAACGTACGGGCGCGCCTCGAGCTCGGCAAAGCAATCGGCAAACCCTTCGAACAGACTGTTCATGTATGGCAGCATGGTCCAGTTCACGAAGCCAACCAAGCCGGTCTCCTTTAGCATGGCTACCAGCTCTTCGCGCGGGAGTCGCTTCAACAAGCTATCAAAGCTGACGTCATTGAGTGGACTCATCTTGCCCAACATGACTTTTCCATCGTTGAACTCTAGCGCATCTGTCGCGGCAGGAGGCGCGAGAGGCACCACCCGATGACAGCGGGAAGCAAAGTCCTGAAACACGGGGTGTACTGATCCTTCGGCGGTTTCTGCAGCGCCGCCAATCGCGCCGATATAACTCAACTGATGACCGAACTGCGACAGCGCATTGGCAAAAATGGGGCCGTTGCCGCCGAGCTTTACATGGTCGACGACCAGCTCGATGTTGGTACTTTTGCCTGCCGCATCGCTGATGCGTTTGCCGAGGTCCGCCATACGATCGATGCGGGTAAACTCGGTGGCGGACTGCCGTTCATCCACCACGTGAATGATCGAGTCCAAGAAACCATCGAAGCCAACTAAGACCGCTTCGCGGTTGTCTTTTGCCGCCAAATGCTCCGCGGCGGAACGGACCCAATCCGGAAACCCGCTCACGAACTTTGACCGGGCGAAAGGAAGGGGCGGAAGTAGCTCCAGTGCGCGCCGATCAGGTAAAGCATCAAGGCGCACATGACGCCGGCCATGATCATGCCCGAAGGTTCTTTATCGAGGAAGACATGAAACAAGGTGATATTGACCAAGATCGGGGTGAGAATCAAAATCCCAAGCGGGACAAAAATTCCGATGATCAGCAAGGCGCCGCCGAAAATCTCAAGCCCTTTAATCACGGCTCCGTAATGGCTTTTGCCGAATAAAATTTCGAGGAACTGATGCGCTACCCCTGATTTTTCGGGGATAGGGATAAAGCCAAAAAAGCCGTTAAGCCCAAAGACAACAAAGGCGACCCCGAGCAAAACCCGAGCCGCTAAAAGCAAATAATTCATGATGAAATCCTTTCTTGAAAAGCCACGCTGACAATCTAGGTTGTCCACACGACGAAGATCAACCCTAGAAGCAAGAGAATCCTATTTGAATCCCACCTCTGCCACATGGCAAACGCGCAAAACTGCGATAAAACAGGCACAAAACCTGACACAACTCCCTGGGGTACCTAAGGGGAAATGGGTGACTTCGTATGGCTGCTAACCTGAAGGTTGCCGTGGTTGGCGCGGGACTGATGGGTCGTTTGGTGGCGCTCCGCCTGGTGCAAAACGGAGCCAAGGTATCGATTTACGATCAAGGGGATCGGCTGGCTCATGACAGTTGTAGCTGGACTGGAGCAGGCATGTTATCGCCTTACTGCGAGCTGGAACATAGCGAATCGCAGATCGCTCAGATCGGCCTGCGCTCAATGGTGCTTTGGCCTGAATTGCTGGCATCGCTTCCTCTTCCGGTGTCGTATTGGCAGGAAGGCACCCTTGCGGTGGCGCACGCCTCGGACCAACCCGAACTCGAACAACTCAAGCAACGGGTCACCCAATTTACGGTGCAAGAAAAGCTGTCGGCCGACGCGGACATCATGCGTCTTGTGGCTCCAGGTGACATCGAACCCGAACTGGAAGACCGTTTTGGCGAAGGGCTATTTTTTCCGAAAGAAGGACATGTAGACAACCGCGAACTCCTTCGAGGCTTAGAAGCGGCGCTGGCCGGTTGCGATTGGCATATGGGAAACAAGGTGACGGAACTGAAGGCGCTTCGTGGCGATCACGATTGGGTTGTTGATTGCCGTGGGCTTGGTGGTGGTGATCCTGAACTACGCGGGGTCCGAGGCGAGTTGATTTACCTGCACGCCCCCGAGGTCAACTTGTCCCGTCCCGTTCGCCTTATGCATCCGCGCTATCCGATTTATATCGCGCCTCGAAACGACTCCGTTTTCGTGGTCGGTGCCACACAAATCGAGAGCTCAGATCGAGGTCCGATCCGAGTGAAGTCGGCCCTGGAGCTTTTATCGGCCGCCTACTCTCTTCACCCAGGCTTCGCGGAAGCAGAATGGATCGAAAGCTCGGTTAACTGTCGCCCAGCCTACCCCGACAACCTCCCGCGGATTTGCATAGACGACAATCAAATCATGCGGATCAACGGCCTGTATCGCCACGGCTTCCTCATGGGACCTGCTCTCGCGGAAGCGGCCTGCGCCCTTTTAAACCGTGAACATCCGCGGCCTGAGCTTGAGCCGATCATTCACATCACCTAAGAACCAAGCCAACTACTCGGTATCAAAGATCATGCACATTCTCGTAAACGGAAAACAGCAGCCCCTAAACTCAGAACATCTGAGTTTGGCGGAGCTTATTCAACGCCTCGGCTTTGCGGAGAAAAAAATCGCGGTGGCGCTGAACCAAGAGTTTGTCCCGAAGAGCGAGCGGGAGAGTATCGTTTTATCCGATGGAGACGATGTCGAAATCGTCGCGCCCATGCAGGGTGGCTGAGCTAAACCGCTGCATGGAGGTAAAAAGGGGCAAAAAGAAATCACCCTTCTGGCAAAAGAATCTTGGTTCCGCTCCGCGAGCAACTAGGAATCACGCATGGCCGACATTGTTCTCACCACCTTAAACGCGCGCTACTACCATTGCGCCGCCAGCCTCTACTTCCTCAAGGCAAACTTGGGCGAACTCGAAGAGCGGGCGGAGATTCGTGAGTTCCACATCAAACAAGATCCGGATTTTATCGCCAGCGAACTGCTCGCGCTCGAACCCCGAATCCTCATGGTGTCGGTCTACATTTGGAACGTGGAAAAGCTCCGCGAGCTCTTGCTCATTCTGCATCAACGCGCTCCCGACGTAGACATTATTTTGGGCGGCCCAGAAGTGAGTTACGCGCCGCAAGACCCGCTCTTGGTCGACCTCGCAGATTACATCGTTTGCGGCGAAGGCGAACATGCGGCCCGCGTCATCGCCGAATCCTTGCTCTCTGGAAAACGCCCACGCGACAAAATGATCGCTGGCAAAGAACTCGCAATCGACGAGATTCAGCTCCCCTACTATCTCTACAGCGACCACGATGTGGAGCACCGAATTTGCTACATCGAGACGTCGCGAGGCTGTCCCTACAAATGCGAGTACTGCCTCTCGTCCCTCGACAACAATGTTCGCTTTTACCCGATGGATGAGTTGCTGCGCGAGATGGGCACCTTGATCGACCGAGGGGTGCGCTTATTCAAACTGCTCGACCGCACCTTCAACATGAACATCAAGCGCTCGAACCAGATTCTCGATTTTTTCGAATCACGCTACGAGCCGGGCATGACCCTGCATATGGAATTTATTCCCGACCGCCTTCCCGAATCGCTTAAGGAAAGTATCAAGCGCTTTCCTCAAGGTGCCTTGCAATTTGAGATCGGGGTCCAGTCCTACAACCAGGACGTCCTCGACCGCATCAAGCGCAAGCAAGACGCGGTCGTGGTGCACAAGAACATCGACTGGATGATCAGCGAAACCGGCGCGGAAATTCATGCCGATTTAATTTTCGGGCTACCGGGTGAAACGGAAGAAAGCATTGCCAACGGATTTAACCAGCTGGCCCGGCTGTACCCGCAGCATATTCAGGTCAACCTGCTCAAGCTTCTTAAGGGAACTCCAATTGTCCGTCACACCAAGGAATGGGGCATGGTGTACGACACCACCGCGCCCTTTGAAATTTTGGAAACGAGTACCATCGAATCCGCGCGCATGGACAAGCTCCGGCAGTTCGCTCGCTACTGGACGCTGTTTCACAACCAGGGCCGCTTCCGTCGCAGTCTGCCTTTGATTTGGGAAAACGCAGATCCGTACCCGCGCTTCATGGCACTGAGCACCTACCTGTTCGAGCGCTTTCATCGGCGGCACAACATCGACCTGCTGGACCAAACGCGGGCCTTGTTTGAATTTTTAACCGACGAAATTGGGGTCGCGCCTGATGTCGCGGCTGCACCGATTGCGGAAGATTTTGCCGACGGTGGACGCCGCAAAGTCCCCCTCTTTTTGAAGCATTGTCTAACACCCGATACGCGAGACGAGATCAAGCGAGACATGGTTCGTTAGACGATTTGATCGGGATTATTATTTCCCTTGTTATCGAGAGCGATACCACGCGCTGAATTCAGCAAACGTAATGAGACCGTTGTTATTGCCGTCAACGATTTCGAAACCGAGCTTTCGGATGTCTGGGTCAGCATCAAAACCGAGTGCATCTAAGAGCGCGAGAAATTCTTCGTATTCAAGGCTTCCGTTTTTATCTTTGTCGAAATGCTGGAAGGTTTCGAGGAGCTCGTCGTCATTTTTCTGCGGTATAGAAATGTCTAATTCTAGGGAATTTGTAGGCGATAGGACAGCCCAAATTTCATTTCTTCGAAGTGAAAGCGGCACCTCAGCTTTTCTTGGGAAGAATTCTGATAATTAGGTCGTAGCGCCGATTTCCAAGGCCGTGTTGTCAGCATGACCTTCAAGGCCCTGCGCTTGAGCAGAAGCCAACAACTCACAAGACAGATCACTCGTTTAGGCATGACCGAGGGAAGCCGTGCTTGGCAACACGGCCTACACGGCCGCGCTACAACACAGAGCAATTGAGTTAACATCTACGGGGAAATCGCGTAATAAATTGAAATCTACTCGACGACATGAAAAAACACCGCCTGCCCATTCTATTTTTCAGCATTGCGCTGTGCCTCGCCTTTTTCTGCCTGTCGTTTCGGATGGTGCGAGTGAGCGATGATACGATGGCACCGACCTTCCGTTATGGGCAACGGGTCCTGGTCAAAACCTGGGGCGCACCAAAACGTGGTGATGTCGTTCTCTTTGACACCAAAGGAATTCGGCATCCCCAAATTCCCAATGCGGGAGTCCGCCTGATTTTCATGAAGCGGGTGATTGGCCTCCCCGGCGATCGCGTAATCATCAACAAAGACCAGATCTTGGTAAACGATGAACCAGCGGGGCATCCGAGTTCGAATACAACCGCGACATCCCCAAACAGCCGCGCCATGTATCGCGACATCCAAGACCTTCCGCATCGAGATATCACTGTGCCTGAAGGACAATGTTATGTGGTCGGCGACAACCTTGAAACCAGCCTAGACAGCCGGGTTTTTGGCGTGGTGCCACTGGATAATATTCGGGGCGTGATTCGCTAAGTCGAGAGAGGAAAGGCTACGAAGATCTGTGAAAGTCATACAAAAACCAAGACAGAGAATTCCACTTGTCGCCATGTGGATAAAATCACCATGTGGATAAAAGGGGAAAAGGAGAAAAAGGCAAAGAAATGGAGCCAGCGGAGAGACTCGAACTCCCGACCAGCTGATTACAAATCAGCTGCTCTACCAACTGAGCTACGCTGGCTCGTTCAGTTGCAATGCGCGGTATGAGTAATGCATCCCGCTCGAAAAGCAAGCGAAGTTCGTCTCTTTTTTCAACCTCGTAGACAAAACGTGCAATTTTCAAATTTTTCATTGCAAACTGAAACTTTCAGTATTTATTGAAAGAACTGAAAGAGAGTTTATGCGGAAGGAAAAAACAGAAGCCGAATTAGTTGCCGAAGCCTCGGATGATTTTATTACCCAGTGGGGTGTGATTGGCAATGCGTGGGGAATTAACCGAACCATGGCACAGATCCATGCCCTGCTCATGGTTAGCCCCGAACCTTTGTCTACGGATGACATCATGGAAGAGCTGAAGATCAGTCGCGGTAACGCGCATTCGAATCTTCGTGAACTGGTTTCCTGGGGTGTGATCAAAAGCGTAATCAAAAAGGGCGAACGCAAAGAGTACTTTGAATCGGAAAAAGATGTGTGGCGGATGTTCTGCACCATTACGCGTGAGCGGAAACGTCGGGAAATCGATCCCGCTCTCAGCGTCTTAATGGATTGCGAAGAACGGACCCGCGAGCTCAAGGGCGAAGAGGGACAAAACTTTCATGCGCAGATTAAAGAGCTGAGTGAGTTTGTGCAAATCGCAGCTGGCGCCATGGACAAAATTTCGAATGCGGAATCCAGCCGAGCCCTCGTCTGGGCTATGAAGCATTTGAAATAGACATAACCTAGACCATAGACCATAGACCATAGACCGTAGACCGTAGACCGTTGGGTCCAATGAATCCCTATTATCGCGAGCAGCTGAAAGAACAAATCCAGCGTGATGTTGTGGCCTTGCGTGAAGATGTGGCGAAGCTCGAAGAGAGTGCCAAACCGATTCCGCCAAGCAATGCCTTGGGACGCCTCACCCGTATGGACGGGCTGCTCGACCAAGGCTTAAATGTTGCCGCTCTGGCTCGAAAGCGAGATCGCTTAAAGCTCATGGAGGACGCGATGGAAAACATCGACGATCCATTTTTTGGAACGTGCACGAGTTGCATGAAGGACATTCATATCGACCGGCTGAAGATCATGCCGGAGACACAGTATTGTTCGAACTGCGCGCGCTAGCCTAGGGCAGCAGCGCTCGGGGTCAGCGGAATAAATTCCGCCCCGACATACTCGGAATAAATTCCGAGCTACGGATCTTTACGATTCCATCGGAGAGTACCCTGCTACTCGTGAAATATATCGTGAAATATAGTGGCTGAGGCGTCCCGCCTCAGAGCGGAACGGGACTCCAGAAGTAAAGTGATGTGGCGTGGATTTTAATCCGCGATTGTCGAAACGAGATGTATCCCGTTCAGATCCCTGAAGGGGATCACGCCGCATAGCTCGGGTTTCAACCCCGAGTTTGACCGCGCCTCCCGTACAGCGCCCCGGAGGTGGCGCACGAAAGCATGTGCTCGAATATCGTGGCCTGAAGTATTCGATGATGAACGTCATGTGCGGGGTAACATAGATATGAAGCACAACTTTCTGGCGTACTTTCAGCACGCAACGGATTTCAAATTCCAAACCCCAGGCTGAAGCCTGGGGCTTTTAAGTTTGATGCTTTCAGCATCTTATTCGGATATTACGCCCCTACTGAAAGTAAGCAACTTGAGGATGTAGCACGGCGCGATCCCCCTCAGAGGTGATAAAGACAGGCTGAAAATAAAGCGAGAGCGGATGCGTCGGGCGAGCGCTCTTTTTAAAACTCAAGTTAATTTCAAGCTGTGCTCTTGGTTGCAAAATTTCAGGTCGCTTCCCTTCGAGCACCGCTCCAAGTTTCGGGTGACGCGCTGCGGCCATGGGGAAAAACCGACCGTCATGATCCTCGAGACGCATGCTTTCTACGGTGCGTTGCAAATCAATCTGCATGCCGGCGAGGTTGGTGTTTTGCAGGATCCCCGTGAGTACAATGTATTCGTCATTGAGAAAATCTTGCTCGGAATTCGGAGTAAGGAAGCGATCCTGACGATGAGTGAGCAGGAGATTGGTAGAGGGTTCTACTTGCTGACGCTGGTAGGGCAAAATATTCAAGGTTCGGCTTGAGACGAATCCTTCTGGGGGTGCAACGGTTTTCAGGGAGGGAAGAATCGCGAGTGCGGTCAAAGCGCCGACCGAGAGAACAAACAGAAGCGGGCCCAGCAGGGAGCCGCGTTCACGCTTGGGGTGCAGCACCGCTTCTTGCTTTTCTTCGATGTCGTGCAACTCCCCTTCAAGAAGTTGAACCCCTTCCGAAACATCAGTGGCATGCTGATTGGTGATCAAAGAGAGTTGGCGAAGCTCGTGGAGCTGCTGATGTAAATCCGCCATCGCCATCTGCGCTTCGGAGGAGATACTACGCTCGACCATCTTGCCATCTTTGAGATCCAAGACAGAGAAGCAGGTGTCGCAAGCGGCAAACCCGGATGCGATTTGCTCGGCATTCGGTTCAAATTTTTTGTTGCAGCTCGGACACTTGATCATGGTTTAAATCCATCCTAACTCACGATAGCTCGCAAGGATATCCTCAATTTCTTGTTCCGGATCTTGGGCGGGGACAAAACCGAGTTGGGCATGTGCCTTTGAGCTGTCGAAATGACGATCTTTGGTGAAAAAATCAACGCGGCGGCGAAAGATAGGTGGCTCGATATTAATCGGACGGCAAATCGTTTCGCAGATGGTTCCGAGCCACTGCATCGGCTTGACCGGGAGGTGAAGCTTGGGCGGAGCAATCTCGCATTTGGAGGCGATGATTTCGCACATTTCCTTGAGCGGCATCGCACGCTTGCCGGAGATGATATAGACCTCTCCAGTCCGCTCGTCGTTTTGCATCGCGAGGAAAAAGGCGGTGACCAGATCACGTACATCGATCCAATGCACCAGGGCCTTCCCTTTTCCGACGTAGAAAAATTTTCCTTTCGCGACCATGCCAATGAGCTTCCGAGTGCGGGTGTCGGTCGGCCCGTAAATCATGGCAGGGCGAATCACCGCGCCACGAATTTTACCGGAGCGAAAATATTCAAGCGCGATTTTTTCGCCGTCGAGTTTGGTACGCTGATACATATCACCGGGAGCGTAGGGCGCTTCTTCGTTAGCGGGTGGGTTTTTCACATGACCGTGAACTCCGACGGTGGAACAATGAATCACCCGCTCGACCCCGGCATCAATAGCGGCATCCAAGAGACGGCGAGTGCCCTCTGCGTTGATGTCATGAAACACCTCTTCGCTGAGAGCAGATTGCCGGAAGATACTCGCGATATGATAGACGCCTTTGACCCCATCGACGGCGCGACGCAGGCTTTCGCCATCGGCTAAGTCGGCGAGGACCACCTCGACCCCCTGCTCTTCAAGGGCCGCAACTTGGGATTCGCTCCGCACCATGGCACGAACACGATGCCCCTCGGCCAAGAGGTGCTTCACCATAAAGGAACCGACAAATCCGGCTGCTCCGGTAACGAGGTAAAGCGCGGAGTCCGAAGCGGGACTGGCCGATGGCGTAGCGGGACTGGCAGATGGCGCAGCGGGATTAGCGGGATTGGCGGCATTGGCCGATGGCATAGCGGCAGGAATAGAAGGCGAGCTTGGTGGTTGATTTGAAGGTTGGTTGTTCACGCCTCAGCCATGCAAAGGCCAAGGCGATTTGTCGAGTTTCTTTCCCGTTGGAAGGAGGCTACCTATGCGGTTTATCCGGCATAAACGGGGTCACCGAGAACATCCATGCATGGCTCGACTCCGAGGCCAGGGGCTTAGGAGGCTTTCATGCGACCGTTTTTCCGTTGCGGTGCACCGTCCACGAAATCGACGGAGATATAGCTGGTAAAGTCGGTCGAGGTGAAGAGGAAGCCGGTCGAGGTGAAGATGAAGCCGGTCGGCGTGCTATCAGCAAGATGAGAGATGGCAGCAGTAAAGATGTTCCCCTCCCCAGCTGTCTTCGATGGTCATGGAGATCCCGAGATCAACGCAGAGGTCCCGCGCTTGTCGCGCCTTGGTGAGCCCGCCAAACTTGCTAATTACAGGCTGTCATGCAAGTGGGCCGAGGGAGCGTGCGGCTTATGGAAGCGCTTTGATCATGAGGTCTTTAAAGAAGACGGTGCTCTTCGGGTCATGCCCTTGTATGCCGATAGTGCCCGAGTTGAGGAGGCGGCCTTCCATGTTTTTCGGACGCTCTACATCTTCTGGCTCAGTATAATCCGCGGTTACTTTCCCGTTAATTTTAACCACGATATGTTTTCCATCGACTTTAATAGAGTAGTCATACCACTCGTTGTCACGTGCCGGTGCATCATCAAGTACGTCCGCGACCCCGTAAAGACCGCCCGTTTTCTTCCGGTCTTTATGGGAGATGTTGACCTGAGCCTCATACCCTTTTGAAGGCCAGCCGGTTTCTTGGTATTCGGTATGGAAGTAGAGGCCCGAGTTGGACCCTGGAAGGTTTTTCACCTTGGCCTTGAAAATGAAGTTTGTGAATGACGCTTTGCCGTCAGCGCCCATGTAAAAGAGGTGGGCCCGACCGTCGGAGACTTTCAACTCGCCATCCTCGGTAACGGTGAAGCTACCGGGTTTTTCTTCATTGGACTTCCAGCCATCCAAGTTCTTCCCATTGAACATGGAGATAAATTTCGCATCTTGAGCGTGGCTGGTCGAAAGCGCGCTCAAGAGCACGACTGCGGATAAAAGAAGGGTTTTGAAGTTCATATACAAGGGTACGCAACCAGCCCCCTCTTTTTAACAGCACGGTGGAATTTTTCTACTCGAATTCGCCACCAGGACACACCTGCACTTATCCTTGCACCGATCAAGATGTGGCTCCGTGATGCAGCGCAGAAAGTTAATATAACGACCTGTATTAACGGCAATAAATTGCAACAACCGGTATAGACCAATTGAAAGACAGGTCACGGCACGCTGCCTATAGGAGGCAGGAAATTATGGAATGGTTTAAGCAGTTTAAATCTAAAAAATTAATCGTGCTACACAATCAATATGAACTTTAATTTCTTTGCGAAATCGGCTCCAAATAAAAAGATATTGCATTAAGCACTTTACGCACTTTACGTATTTTTTAGGTATTTAATAACGACAACAAAGGAAGATTTCGTGAATTTAAACATAATCAAAGGCATGACGAGAAGTTCAGCCGTACTCATACTCAGCCTACTTTCGATGCAGGTGACTGCAAAAGAGATCGTTAGATCAGGGGGCAACGCAGTCAAAGGCAGCACTGCGGTGGCAGCATCGACATTCACCGACGCAAAAACGGTGTCGGTCAAGGAAGCGGTTTCGGTCAAGGAAACGGTTTCGGTCAAGGAAACGGCCTCAAGCGTTCGCGGTGAAATCGTTCGGTCTGGCCCTGTCCGAACTGATTTTATTAAGCCAAATGATATCCGCGGCGTGTTTGAACTCAGCGACCAGATTACAGCTGGGAATTTGAGTGATTATTTGACCCAACCGGACGACGATTTCTCCGTTCTTTTCAGTCCAGACATTGCCATTGTGAACCCTAAAAAGCTTTTGATTCCAGATCATCAGTCGGGAGATGGATGCGGAATTATCGCCTATTCCTTCACGGTAAAAAATGTGGGGCCACTTGCGGGCGATTCCAGCCTGACCATCCACTACTCCAATATTGGACCCTACATTTCCGATGACATCAACATGTTCAACTCTGCGGATCTAAGCCCCACTGTAACGGATGATGTAGAGAGTATCCACTTTTACCTGCTAGGGAACCTTTCATCGGGTGAAGAAGTCGACTTCGTTTACCTTTTTCCGGTATGCGACTGCTCCGCCGATGGGTTTTCCTCAACGATTTTACTCGATTCAGAAATTACCGGAACTGAAGTCGATGCAGGAAATAATAGCGTGGTCTTGGGTGACGAAAACTACGTCGGCGTGTGCGGACTATTGTTAGGGCAACCGGATGTCGGCATCATTGATGCGAGCCTAAATACAGAGGTCTACCCTTCGGATGTTGATGGCTGCGGTTTGATTACCTACAGCTGCACCATCGAAAACACTGGCAATGCGCCCGCCCAAGCTAATCTGAATATTAACCACAATCATCCTGAACTCTTTGATTTTGAATATGCGATTTCGAGTGACTGGCTTGGCCTTCTGGTTGACGAATCTGCGGGAATGTACCTTATGCTTGGGATCATTGAACCCGGCGAGCAAATCACGGTCGAGATCTCCGCCACGTTGTGTACATGCAATCAAATGACTGTCGACGCTTTGGCGACGGTAAGCCAGCAGAGTAATGATCTCAATCCCGACAATGACACAGGACTCCTCACAGGTGCGACCACGGCCGATAGCGTCTATCAAGGCGACTGCCCCGCTGATATCGGCATCACGAATCCTGCTTGGGAAATCTCGTACGACGAGAATAGCGAAGATGGATGCGGAGAGATCACGTACAGCTTCAGTGTAGAAAACCTAGGGGCCAGCTTGATGACAGCCAATGTCATGTTCTCCCCTTTTTATGATTATCTTTCGGATTTCGAGATTACCAACGATCAAGATATCCTACCTTTCAGCCAAGAGCTTTCAAATTTCTTCTCTTTTCAGCTTTGGCCTGGACAGAAAGTCGACTTCACAGTGGTGATGGACGTGTGCTCTTGTGTGGACCTTCTCTTTGATGTACCTGTGAACTTGATCGCTGAAGGTGACACCAATTCGGGCAATGACTATGCCCTCATCGGTGCCGATGGAATTAATCTTTTCCAAGGCCAGTGTGGCGCACCTGACTACATCGTGACCGCGTCTGATTTAGACATTGTTTACGACACAACAAATAATGATGGGTGCGGCACCCTAACCTTCACCTACACCATTACAAATCAAGGAGATGGCCCGGGGACAGGAACGGCAAACTTTTACAGCTACGCCTGGCTCACCGACTGGGTATATTCGAACACAGCAGGGCTTGACCCTGTGATCGATGGCGGAAGTAGCCGCTATTACCAGCTAGATTCATTGGATGCAGGGCAATCGATTACCTTTACCGAATCGATCGATTACTGCGACTGCAATGGTGCCTCGATTGACGCCTCGGTAAACATTTCAAATACCGATAGCGACACGAGCAACAACCTCATTTCAATTGGCAGTGGTACCGAAGATGTGTTCCAGCCAGATTGCTTCCAAGTTTTACCTGAACCAAACTTAGCCATTGTTGATGCGGGCTGGACCACTGCTTACGACGCGAACAGTGTCAGCGGCTGCGGAACCGTCACCTACACGTATGCGGTCGAAAACATCGGTCTGGCTTCGGGTTTCAATTATATCACCCTCACGCCATATAACTTCCTCACACTCGTGAGTAGCACCAGTAGTGATGGTCCGCTTGTTCCATATGATAATTTCAGCCTGGTGTATGAAATTGAACTCGATGCCGGTGAGCGCATTGAAATCACCCACGTCTTCGACCTTTGCTCCTGCGAGAACATCGCGATAGACCTGCCCGTCGATCTCCTTCTTGATGATGCGGATTCGAGCAATAATGAGATCCTAATTGGGGGAAATAACCCGCCGGCCATTTTCCTTGGCAATTGCGCTGCAAACTTTGACCTCGAAATTGTCAACTACAGCACGGAAACACTCCCAGCACCAGAACAGGGGGCCCACTGCCGCTACGTCGCCTTTGAATTCGACGTTCATAATCTAAACCAAGATGACTACGCATCAGACATCGTGGTTGAATTTCATGTTCCAAACTTCAACCCAGATTCTTGGACAACTTGGGCACCCAATGGGATTGAGTTCGACTGGAATGCAGCAGGCGACACGGTAACGGTTACAATTCCATTCATTGGGGACGGAGCCTACCGGACGATTAAGATCCAAGGACTTGTCTGCGGATGCGGACAGAGCTTCGACACGACCGCTTCCGTAACTTTTCCGATCAATGGCAACGGAATCTATATTGAAGACGGTGCCGACATCAACTGCGTAGACGGGATCTACTTTGACATCACCTTGACGCCCACCGATGGAGGAACCTCGCTGGTCCCGGGTGAAATGGCTATCGTCAGCCTAGAGATCTATGTGATTGGAAACTATGCCCCCGATTTGACCTTCTTGATGCACCTCCCAAGTTTTATGCCTCCAACTTCAACCGTGCCGTTCGATGATGTCTTGTTGGAATTTATCCCAAATACAAATTCTGACACGTCGCATGATGGCTACGTATTTAACTTCGGCAGTGGCTTTGTAAATTCCAACGGTACAGAGAACATTGGCTTCAGCGTTGAAGTACAAATTGACCCAAGCTATGCTTGCTCAGTTGAAAATCCGCTTTTCGTTCAAGCCATCCATTTCGAGCCAGGTGGGGCAGATAATGACATCGATGAATTCAACATTACTTGTCCATGCATCGGCTGCCCTCCTATTGACAATGCTGAGGATTAAACGACGACTTGAATCCTAGGATTCCTACAACAAAGCCCGCTGATTTGGTCAGCGGGCTTTTTCGTGCCTAAAAAGGATAGACAGAAATATCCGGCTGAAAGGCCTGAATCGCGTACCAAAAACTGAGACCACTTGGAACCGAACGGCCTCCAACATCGGTTACAGCAAAAGACGCGCCCGAACCGATTTTACGTACCTTCAAACCGTTTTCCGCATCAAAGAATTCAGGCGACTCTGGGGAAAGCTTTTCAAGGATCAAACGAACCGGATAGGCCACGAAGCCTTTCGATCCATGCGCCAACAGCATCGACTCTTTGTTATGGTGTTGATCCGACTTCAGCCCTCGATAGAAAGGGAACGGCACCTCATCATGGGTTAAATAATCCTCCATGGTGGGACTTAAATTTTCGCTCGAACCAAGACCCAGCGTGGTCTTCATCACGGTTGTGCTCGGAAGCATCTCACGCCATTCGCTCCAGCGCATCAGACTCGACGGGAGCAAACGCAAGCGACGATGCGGCGCTTCAAGACAGCCCATTCCGACCTGGCTCCAACGAAGCTTTGTCGCATCGGACTGGCGCATCAACAGATTGCCATTCAAGGCAAAACGATCTGGAATAAACAGGACGGGCTTGCCCTGAAGGCGTCGGTCAAACACCATAAACGCTTCCGCATACGTGGCGGTTGATCAACGATGGATGACCACCAAAATTTATTTGGCAGAAGCAAAAAACCGTCCAAAATTGTAACTTAGCCACAATAATAAAACAGGCTAGAGCATTGAACGAGAAAGATGGAAGATGATGAGCACATTCGAGCCTGGTTACGAGACCGCAATCCAGCGAGCTTGACCCTCTTGCTCACGCCATATGAAACAGGCATTTTTTCTTTTATGATGCGGATGCTGAACCACCACCAAGATGCAGAGGATGCGAGCCAAGCGGCCTTTATTGCCGCAGTGACTGCCTTGCCCGCCTACGAAGCAAAGGGACGATTCAAAAGCTGGCTCTATCAAATCGCGGCCAATGAAGCTCGGATGCTTTTAAGGAAACGGACCCGACACGCACATCGTCACAAACCGATCGAAGAATCAGACAATACGCTCGCAAAAGATTTTTCAGGCCACGGAGCAGCGTCCATCCCTACCCCAATGGAAACCCTTCTAGCAGGCGAACGAATTCAAGCCCTGCAAGAGGCCGTACAGCAGCTCCCCGAAGCCGAACGCGAAGTGGTCACCCTGCGACTACAACTCGATTGCACCTACGAAGAAATCGCTGAAATCACAGGGTCACCCCTTGGAACGGTATTAGGTCGCATGCGCAATGCCACCCGCCGGCTACGTCTCGCACTAGAAAAGGAGCATCACTATGATACCGCCTAATCATCACGCAACGAACGATCACGATCCTGATGACGAATTCGCCACAAACGGTCGAGAAATGGAGGCCCTCGAATCGGATCTCGAATCAGATCTCGAATCATTGCATGACGCCTTTCAAGCCACCCCGTTTCAACCATCGGCCCAGCTGGCTCAAACCGCGATCGAACTAGCCATTCGCACAGAGGCGAAGACGGATCCCGTGACCAATCCCCCTCCCCCCTCGGGGACTCAGCCCCAACCCATCCCGACAAAAAATTGGAATGTACCACTGGCAGTCACCTGCTTTTGCAGCCTCGCTTTCATCGTATTCCTAATCATCCCAATGCGATCACAGCCACCCACAAGCCCTTCGCCAAAACCCTCCGGAACAAAGCTCTCGGACAACTCCGAAGCACACTCTGACGAATACTCCAAAGCAGCGACATGGAGCCACCGGCCCATCGCCCCAGAAATCCGTCGCAAAAATTTACAACGGCGCCTGCACGCACAGCGCCTTCGCATCAGCAAACAACCCATCGAAAGACTCTTCTCATGAAAACCCTTGCTCAATTCAGCTTCTTTCAGCTTCTTTTGGCTGCCCTTCTCGCCACCGCTTACTCGGCCTCAACCACGACTCAAATCGCCATCCCGCTTCAGCTCGACAGACTACACGCTGACGATTCCGAATTTCTCGTGGAATACCATGACGAGGAGGAGGAGGAGGAGGAGGAAGATGACGAAGATGACGAAGATGAACACGAGGGAAAGGAAGAACACTGGCCCTCGAACAAGGAAACTTGGAAATTCATCAAGGCGAATTTTCCCGAAGCGGCTGAACGCATCAAGGACGTAAAAGAAGATGACGCTGATAAAGCAGAAGAAATCACCGATCATTTCGCAGAAATCCTCATGGAATTCAAACACCTCAAGCGCCATGAAGAAGACATGGTTAAGCCCTTCATGCACATGCAGAAAATCGAAGTCCATCTCCACCTACTCGAAGAAGATTATCGCGAAAACGATGACGAAAAAGAGCGGGCTGAAATCAAAAAAGAATTCCGCGAAACACTAAGCGACCTCATGGAGGCTCAACTCGAGCTAGAAGCTCAGCATCTGGAACACCTCGAAAAAGAAGTAGAATTCCTCCGCGAGGAAATCGAAGAAATGAAAAGCCATAAAGAAGAGCGTCTGAATGACAAACTCGAAGCATGGCTCGGCGACAGAGAAGAAGAAGAAGAAGAAGAAGAAGAAGGCGACGACGAGGACGACGATGACGACGACGAGTAAGTCGCCACATCAAGCTGCACTCATCGAACGACTACCTACCTACCTACCTACCTACCTACCTAGGGTGAGTGCTTCAACTTGACAGCCGAGTGATTCCGTCAATGCTACGCTATGCCCGAATCGCCCGAAGCCCGACTCCTCCTGCTCCATGCCGGAG
>Ga0209187_1000800_pt1 | contig 46234 bp, 41 predicted proteins | sample BantaG_FD_187430 | JGI IMG/M metagenome (GOLD analysis project Ga0209187, IMG submission 187430) | Marine algal microbial communities from Bantry Bay, Ireland - BantryBay_4 metaG (SPAdes) (version 2) | ecosystem: Host-associated > Algae > Red algae > Unclassified | place: Bantry Bay, Ireland...
TGAATACAGAAAAGCAGTTTGTAAAAAATTTAATGCCTATTAAAAGAAGCCTCCTTTATCAATACAGCTAAACACAAATTTGCCTATTCATTTGAAAATGCATTTTGACTAATTCAGCAAGCCCTAATTATATAAGTACCTGAAGGTAAATCAGATACATCTAATCGGTTATCGATCAATTCCTGTCGTCGGATCACCTTGCCTGTAGAATCATATATTATTACTTCAAGATATTTAGTCACTTCCTTAAAGTGAACGAAACCGGATGTTGGATTAGGAAAAATAGAATGGCTTACCACTTCGGCTTCTTCGATATCACTGCTGATACTGGATATATCATATACACGGACGAGACCATTATTAGTCTCTCCGACTGCACTATAGCCAGAATAACTTATTGCGACAAAATCATTATCTGATATAACTATATCTGATGGGCCAAATGCATCTTCTAAATCAATTGTATAATCTAATTCTAATTGCCAATCTTCATTTCTAAACTGATAGACTCTACAGTAATTATTAAAGATAGCTGGTTGCCCTGTGACCGAGGATTCTTCAGACTCCACCCCAGCCACTGCCACATAACTACCATCAGATGATATGGCAATTTTTTCATTTACAGTGTTACGATCATTAATTTGAATGGAACTTCCTTTTCTTTCCCATTCATTATTCAATTTATAAACAGAAAAGTGATTAGCAGTATCTATTAAACTTGTGTAAACTATATGATTTTGATCATTAGAATACTTTATATTTCTTCCATTATTGACGTTGTTTGTGATAGTTGATAGAACTTCCCATTGTTGACTTAGATTATCGAACTCATAGAACTCTATTAATCCTTCTGTATTAATAAAAGTCAACTGTTGTCCATCACCGGACAGTCCTGCAGACCAAAGTAAATCATCCTTCAGAATATCCCCTCCTATCTGGATCCATCTATCATCGATCAGATCGTATATCTGTACTCTTCCTTGTCGAGTGTTAGATCCTTCCATCTGAGAGTAGACTCTATTACGTACCATTATTCTACTACCATGATTAGTAATTTCTACGGCATAACCATAATCTCCTAGACCATTACCTATCAGAGGTTGGCCGACTTGATTCCAATTATTCCCGTCAAAATCGTATACTTCCACTAGTCCTGTACTTACGTTTGCATCATTGACGTAATATGGAACGCCTCTAACTAATCGGGAACCATCAGCTGATAATCTTACACTACACTCAGAGGATCTGTCTATAAATCTATCTTCGATCGCATCACCTATGATCTGCCACTGTCCATCATCTTGCAATTCATAGACAATTGTTTTCCCTACATTTTCACCACCTACATTACTCCCTATAGATAGTATCTGACCATTTGATGATAGATCAATAGAGAAACCATATAGATCGGATTCGTTACCGATTATATCATCTCCGACTTGGACTTGACTATAAGAGAGAGGAATAAAAAGGATACTGATCAGGAATAGCAATTTTACTTTCTGGTATATATGCATAATACAGGTTTTTCTTTTATCTATAGTAAGATAGAAAAACATAAGTGCAAAAACAAAATGTGAGGTAGGAGCTTCCTACGCCTTCACCGCTTTAGGATCGGTAAATAACACTAATAGATCACTTAACTTACTTCTCAGTTCACTTCGATGTACTATAAAGTCTAAGAATCCATGTTCCATCAGAAACTCGGAACTTTGGAATCCTTCGGGTAGGTCTTGCTTAATCGTTTCCTTAATTACTCTCGGTCCTGCGAATCCTAATAAGGCGCCTGGCTCAGAAAAATTAACATCCCCTAACATGGCAAAAGAAGCCGTGACTCCTCCTGTCGTAGGGTCTGTAAGAAAAGAAAAGTATGGTAGTTGTGCCTTGGCTAATTGTGATAGTTTGGCAGAGGTCTTAGCCATCTGCATCAGGGAGAAAGCAGATTCCATCATCCTTGCACCTCCTGACTTAGAGATAATCATGAATGGCGACCTGTTCTTAATACAGAAGTCTATAGATCGAGCAATCTTCTCACCGACCACAGATCCCATAGATCCTCCTATAAAACTGAAGTCCATTGCTGCAATAACAAGCGGCTTCTTAGCTACTAATCCTGCCGCTACAGTGATGGATTCATTAAGATTAGTTTTCTCTTTTGCCTTGATCAACCGATCTTCATACTTAACTAAATCAGAAAAATCAAGAAAGTCCTCTGATATCAACTCGTCAAACATCACCTCAAATTTCCCATCAAAAATAAGATCGAAATAATCATAAGACCCGATACGGGTATGGTAATCACACTTGGGGCATATATAGAAATTAGAGCGGAGTTCCTTGATCGTAATGGTCTCATTACACTTCTTACACTTATACCATAAGCCATCAGGTGCTTCCTTCTTGTGCTTAGTCGCAGTCTGTATACCTTCCTTGAATCTCTTGAACCAACCCATAGGCCTTAAATTAGTGACATTATTGTGGGGAGAACAATGTTTTTATTGATAGGACGTAATTTGCAAAATGTAAAGTTAGAAGATAAGCTCTATCTCACAAGAAAACCGTGGATTAAAAACTGAAAAACATTGCAGCTTAAGACATAACTTATTGATTATCTTTGTTTTACAGAATTATTTCGACTGACTATATCATATATACTTACCACCCTCTCGCTTAGTCAATCCAGACAATTGATCTCCGTGTATCGCTAAAAATTCTCTTACGAATACCTTATCGGTTCTAGAGTATTGTCTCAGTGCCCAGCCAGAAGCTTTATTGATAAAAAACTCCTTAGAACCTACTGTCTTTAGTATCAATTCAGATAATAGTGAAGCATCAGTTTTGTCTTTATAAAACAATTGAAATATCAGTGCCGTCCTCTGTAACCACATATTGTCCGTATCCATGTAGTCATGTGCAATCTTAGAAGATTTTGCAGGTTGTTGGATAAGTATATGGCCTACTGCATGAGAGGCCAAAAAGTCTACTGTGTCCCACCAAGATTCTTCTACTATAAGGTTCTCTATAAATGGAAGATCATCCAAAACTAATTGCTTTTCTACCTTACGAATTATCTCCATTGCGAAATATTTAGATTCTCGATAAGTATCATTCCACAACAACTGCACTATCCCCTTCCAATCCGCAAGAATCATCCTCTTATACTGTGTCCATAACTCACGAAAAATGACCTTACGTATTGGTGCAGTAATTCCCAAAAACTTATATCTATCTTTCATATATGCTTTCATCTGAGTTGCTCTTTCCGCCTGTCGGGCATCCTCTTGCAACTCTTGTATAAGTGCATATAATTCTTGTGACTTCATATCGATCAATTTGCATAACAAAACTTACTCAATAATTTATAATAAAAATGATACTTTATTAAGAATTGTAATATAAGCAGACAAACATTTAATTTTACAACTTACAATTGCTAAACCTTCATTATTCCATACACTCAACTATGTCCATAACAAATTCTATTAATACAAGTCACAAGATAATATTTGCCTCAGCGATACTTCTAATGCCTATATGTATGATGGCTCATGGAGTATCTGCAAGTGACCAAGCACAGTTATCAGAAGGTGGATTGCTAGCATATATTCTTGTAGGTGCTAAGCATATGGTGACAGGATATGACCATCTGCTTTTCTTAGTAGGCGTAATATTTTTTCTCAGGGATTTTAAGGATGTTGTGAAGTTCGTTTCCGTCTTTACATTGGGTCATAGTATCACTTTGATCTTCGCCACATTGTGGGGTATCAAAGCGGATGAGCACCTTATCGATGCAGTTATAGCATTAAGTGTCTTGTACAAAGGTTTCGAAAACTTAGGTGGTTTCTCCAAAATATTAAAAACAAAGTCTCCTAATTTATTACTGATGGTCTTTATATTTGGATTGATACATGGATTTGGCTTATCTACTCGTTTGCAATCTTTTGACATGGGAGAAGGGAGCATCTTAGCTAAGATAATATGCTTTAATGTAGGTGTAGAATTGGGTCAGATTACTGCATTAATACCGATCATATTTATTATCAACTTTTGGAAGAATAGAAGTGGATATTCTGCATTTTATAAAATTACAAATTGGTTCTTAGTAGCGGCTGGTATTGGCTTATTCATATTCCAGATATATGGATATTTCTCTGCACACTAAGCTACACATCGATTGTCCTAATTTATGAAAACCTAATCTTAATTACATGCAGCCATTAGCAGAAAGAATGAGGCCTCAGACATTAGATGATTACGTCGGTCAGGAACAGTTATTAGGTGAGCAAGGAACACTTCGGAAAGTTATCAATGCGGGTCGAGTGCCATCGCTGATATTATGGGGTCCACCGGGTGTAGGCAAGACAACCTTAGCTCAGATCATAGCACAGAATTCTAAGACCACTTTCTATAAATTAAGTGCCATTAATTCTGGAGTAAAAGATATCAGAGAAGTCATTAGCAAAGCTCAGAATCAGAAGTTTTTTGATGCCGCTTCTCCTATTCTATTTATAGATGAGATACATCGATTCAGTAAGTCACAACAAGATGCATTACTCGGCGCAGTCGAGAAAGGTACGGTTACACTCATAGGGGCCACTACAGAGAATCCATCATTTGAAGTCATCTCTGCATTATTATCCAGATGCCAAGTCTATATCCTCAAGCATCTCAAAAAAGAGAACCTTATAAAGATGGTAGACAAAGCGATAAGCTCTGATAGCTATCTAAAAAAAAAGGATATAACGATTACTGAAAATGAAGCGTTGCTAAAGTTCAGCTCAGGAGATGGTAGACGTCTGTATAATCTATTAGAGCTAATTATCAACAGTTACAATGATGACGAAAAAATCATCATAGACAATGCATCAGTAGAAGAAAGGATACAACAGAATATGGCTCTCTATGATAAGTCTGGAGAGATGCATTACGATATCATATCTGCGTTTATCAAATCCATCAGAGGCAGTGATCCCAATGCTGCAGTGTACTATCTCGCAAGGATGATCGACGGTGGAGAAGAACCACGATTTATCTGTCGGCGGATGATTATACTGGCCTCAGAAGACATCGGATTAGCTAATCCTAATGCTCTCTTGTTAGCTAATAATTGCTTCCAAGCCGTAAATAATATCGGAATGCCAGAAGGTAGAATCATCATGAGTCAGTGTGCTATATACCTCGCTGCATCTCCTAAAAGTAATGCCTCTTATATGGCTATCAATGAGGCTATGGCAACTGTCAAACAAACTGGTAATCTAAGCATCCCACTACATCTAAGAAATGCTCCAACTAAGCTGATGAAAAAATTAGATTATGGGAAGGACTACAAGTATGCACATAATTATGACAACAATTTCGCAGCTGAGGAGTACCTACCTGATGAGATATCTAAATCTGCATTCTACAAACCAGGAAGTAACGCAAGCGAAGAAAAGATGAAGAATCACCTTAATAATCTGTGGGGAGGAAAGTACGGTTACTATTGATCCTTGAAGAAATAGATTTATCTATAGTACTTCTTTACTTCCTAATTAAAATTTACATTTGCAGCATTAATTAACTCATAAAAACTATAAAACAAATGGGCTTATTTTCATTTATCAAAGGAGCAGGTAAGAAATTATTTGGCAAGAAAGAAGAAAAAACTGTCAATGCACCAACGGGAGAAATCAATGCACCAAGTAGAGAGGATCTACTTAAGGCAGAAATATCAAGATTAGGACTTCCTGTACAGAACTTGGGCGTAGAAATATCAGAGATGGTCACGGTTACTGGTCAGACAGAAACCAATGCTGACAGAGAAAAAGTAATATTAGCGCTAGGAATGTAGATTGTATTGGATGTGTGGAAGATGAAATCACAGTCACTAATCCTGAGCCAGAAGCAACTTTCCATGTCGTGCAATCTGGTGATACACTTTCTAAGATTTCTAAAGATGTCTATGGAGATCCTATGAAGTACAATACTATATTCGAAGCTAATAAGCCGATGCTTGAGCATCCTGACAAGATCTATCCAGGTCAGACACTTAGGATTCCTGCGCAATAATAACACAGAAATATAATGTACAGAAAAGACCACTATAAACTATAGCGGTCTTTTTTTATATAAGTCCAGCCTTAAGAAATAATCGTTTGCTATCTTCCTATTATTGTAAATTCACATAAGAATATGTAGTCTACTAAATGACGATCAACAAAGAAATATTCAAAATAGCATTGCCTAATATCATTGCTAATATTTCGATTCCATTGTTAGGAATTGTAGATACAGCACTGATGGGCAGAATGGATGATCCAGCTTTTATAGGAGCTATAGCTTTGGGTGGTATTATCTTTAATATTCTGTATTGGGGACTCGGATTTCTCAGACCTGGAACAACTGGACTCACGGCACAGTCTTACGGTAGAGAAGATATGCAAGAGTGCTATCGCTTACTATTCAGATCTACAATTATAGGATTCACCTTTGGATTATTGATACTCATATTTCATAGGCCGCTTGGTGAATTTTGCTTTTCACTTCTGAGTGGTTCTGACAAGGTAGAATCATTAGCGTATGAATACTTTTCGATCAGAGTATTGGCAGCGCCATTTGTTATTTGTGTATTTGCGTTGCGGGGATGGTTCTTCGGAATGCAAGATGCCATCTCTCCTATGATACTCACAATCAGCTCTAATGTTCTTAATATTATTATCAGCTATTACCTAGTCATGATAAAGGGCATGTCAGTCGCAGGCGTCGCTTATGGAACGTTTGCAGCTCAGACGATTACATTTCTTGTAGCAATTGGTATAATCTTATTTAAGTATCGCAGCAATATCCTTATCTATTTTGATAGAGCTATATTCCAAGCTAAGGAGATGATGAGATTCTTAAGTGTCAATCGAGACATGTTCATCAGAAATATGGGAATGATACTCGTCTTTAGTTATTATACTAACTACTCCTCACAGATGAGTGACGACTATCTAGCGATCAATCAGATGATGCTTCAGCTATTTTACTTTATGGCTTATGCAGTGGATGGATTTGCCTATGCTTCTGAAAGTCTTGTCGGAAAATACTTAGGAGAAAGCAATATTCCAAAAGTCAAGATTGTAATCAAAAAATGTCTGATCTATGGTCTGGCTTTTGGATCATTATTTTCCATCGCTTTTCTAATTTCAGGTTCCAGTATCTTACGAGTGATGACTGATAACGCTTCGCTTATAGCTGACTCTCAACCTTACTTCATCTGGTTAGCATTGGTGTCTATTTCTGGCGCCTTAGCATTTATATGGGACGGCGTGTATAGTGGCGCTACCGCTGCTACAGAACTACGTGATAGTATGATTATATCTACGATTGTATTCTTTGGAGTATTCTATATTATGCGAGCTGCTTATCCGTACACAGCCATATGGGCAGCAATGGTTGGTTTCATGCTATCACGATCTGTATTCCAGATTGTCTTATATAAGATGAGGATTGTCAATAGATGGCAACGAGGTGAAATATGATATACGATCTATTGCTCTTTTATAATCTTGTGTACCGAAAGCTGGTTATGAAGATTACTTATGACATTTACAAAATAAAGACCTGAACCTAAAATACTCAAGTCAATCTCAAAAGGAACAGAACTACCCGAAAAATCTACAACCATCTGACCAGAGCTATCCAATACCTCAATCGTAAAGTCACTAATATCACCATCTAATACGACTCTATCTGTAAATGGATTAGGGAATATTTCTATGCAATCGTCAGACATGACAATATGAGCATCTGTGCTTATATCAAATAGGTGACCATACCTCGGTACAGCTTGTCCAAATTCTAATGCCCCCATATCTGGTAAACCGTCGGTAAGGTATGGCTCATTGATCAGACTAATATTATCTCCATTATCCAATCCAGCCGAATTAAGAATAGGTCTGAAGTCATTCTCCATAGGATCATATTCTATTGTATAAGCGGTAGGTAATGCCACATCAACAAAATCTGAAGGCGTTACAGCTATGGCATTGGATTCTGTAACCCCACTATTATTTAGTACTGGCACATCTGCATATCTAAGATTATCCCACTTAAACCATTCTGTGCCTGAGCCACCAGCTCTGGATGAGTAATAAGCTCCATAATCCCAATTATCATCACTACCAGATACCAACCCAAAAAACTCAAAACAGTATCGGGTAGATAAGATCACATTATTTCTATAGAAAGTATTCTGCCATCCATTCGGAGAACTCATGGCATTACCTTCTGCTACTGCTGTATTGTGGACCACCACCATTCCTGATGGGCCTCTATTCATCTTAAAAGCTGAATTCTCTAAATTGTAAAATATATTTCTGAAGACATATGCAGGACCACCAAATATAGGAGCCAGACTGACTCCAGCTCTTCCATTATAGCAGCGGTTCTCATAGACTCTGCTATTAGAAATCATCCCGTCTACTTCTATCAGGTCATCTACTATATTTTGGATATCATTATTATGTATGTCTAATGAGTATGAAGTTTCATATGGTGGACCATCTGTGGAGATACCATCACCGAAATCTCTAATCGTGTTATAACTGACTACATTATTATTTCCTCTTAGATCGATGCCTCTTTCTCCTGGGATACCACTTCCTGGCCAGACTGTCGTACCTAATATTAGATTATTTGTAATATACTGATCGCTCTCATTCCCGTTAGCTCTTCTATTCAGGTACCCATATTCCACCTCTTGGATAACGTTATTACGAATTGTGACATGTTGTGTATTCTGAGCATCGATACCCCACTTGCCATCTTCTATCACAAATCCATCAATTATGATATGACTTAGAATAGACGAAAATTCCCCTAAGGTAATAACACCTCGATCAGTTGCATCTCCATCTATCACGGCACCATGTTGTACTTCACTGATAAAACTTATAGGATCACCTAGGTTACCGCTTATGAGTATTGTAAATGCATCGTACGTACCAGTAGCTACTATAAAGTGGTCCCCTGGTTGAGCATTATCAGCAGCTGATTGCAATCCTAAGTATGGTGAAGCTTGAGTACCTATACCTCCACCATTTCCTGGAGATACATACTTGACATTAGCGGATGATGGGACTACTGGAATATTTTTAGTAGATAAAGTATGCATGGTAGTCAAGCTTCCTCCATCAGGATCTAAGAGCTCACATTCTATATCATAAGTAATGCCTGGCGCTAAAAACAAAATACTGCCTGCATGAAAGTTCTTGCTGGTTGTATTACCGTCGATGACTAAGCCTGGATATGCTCGCATGGTCATTGCTCCTTGCTCGTAGAGCGTTGTTCCAGATAATCGATATCTTATATTAAGCTCACTATCATTATCTGCATCACCAGTGATCGAGTAGTTGATACTGATGTGATTATAGGTGGCATCTAATCTTACTGTGCCTGGCGTAACTGCCACTTGAGATTGCACATAAGAGGACAATATTAAGAAGAAAGCGATAAGGGATAACTTAGAGATATGTGTCATTATAGATAATTCTATCCAAAACTACTCCAAATAAAAATCAGTAAGCTAATGGTATCCCCTACAAGCCTAATTAAGAATAAGAATGATAGAGACTAATTACTTATCTTCATAATCACCAAAAGTATAATCACTCTTACTCAAGACCATCCCAAATATATTGACATCTTTGGCTTCAGATTTACTGACTTGCTTACCATTTTCTTTTGTTTCTGACTTTAGCATCATCCCTTCTATTTCATTCCACTTGCCTAAGTCTAATGTTGGCGCCATTTCGGAAAACATAGCACTATATGATTCTACCCAACTGATCGGGAAATCTTCTGCCATGTATAGCTTATAAGATTCTTCGGCAATCGTCCCTTTATACTCATATGTTTTATAACCACATATTTTCTTAGTCTTACCTGTTTTCTCATAAGTGAATTTCTCAGCTTCTTCATTGATCTCATGGCTCATCATCGCAGCACCCAGACTCATCATATTAGGTAAAGCCATTGCAGAGTCATCTTTCTTATTATAGGTGACCATGATGTCATTTTTTGTATCCATGACGAGTATGCTTTCGGTTTGTTCTATACCTAAGTAATCACCAGAGTCTGTATAATGGAAGGTGACTTCCGTTTTCTTCTTCTTGTCATCTTCTACCTCAGTTCGTATACTTAGATTAAATACATATTGGTCCGGTACATCGGCATTACGATTCATATCACCTAAGAAGGCAGAGTAGTCTCTATACTTTCGGCTACCACTTAATGAATCTTGCTCATAAGAGTGGCGCAACATAGAATCTAATGCCTTATCTATTGGCTTCATGATAGCATAAGCTATCTCTTCTGCTATCCTATCTGATAATTTGTCAGCCATTTTATCAGCGACTTTATCAGTGGTTTCATCCATTAATTTTTTAAGGAACTGAGCTTGAAGCGAAGAAGTGGATGACAAGATTGCCATCAATGTCACAGTGGTGATTGTTTTCATATTCATATTAAGGGGTTTTAAAGTACGGACAAAGGTAATACCCTATCTATTCTAATGTTATCCCACTTTAGGGTGATTATGAAGCATTCTCTTCTTTTGGTTTCTTTACAAAATGAAATATGATGGCAACTACACAAATAATTATAATTTTCGTCACGTTATTTCTATTAAATTGAAAATTTTCTAAAATAGAATAATCAAAATTTAATAAGGTTACAGCTAACAATAGCGACCAGATAATTAACTTAAAATTTCTCATGTAGATATCTAAATATGTGAATAATTTAAATTCTATTTATTAACTAATTATTTTCAGTACTTACATGCCACTCATTCCTTCTAATGCCAAACTCAATGCTTGAGTTCCTTTTCTTCCATGTCCCTGAGCCATAACAGCTCGATACAACTGATGCACTAATGCGAGACCTGGCAATGAGATATTCATCTCTCGGCAGGCATCTAATGCAATCTCCATATCCTTGACAAAATGCTCTACATAGAACCCTGGATCAAAATTGCGGTCGATAATTCTGGGCGCTAAGTTATCCAATGTCCAGCAAGCAGCTGCTCCCCCTCCGATAGACTGTAAAACTGTCGTTGCATCCAGACCACTCTTATGAGCATATAACAAGCTCTCGCATACGCCTATCATTGTACCTGCAATCGCAATCTGATTGCACATTTTAGTATGCTGACCAGAGCCTGCTACACCTTGATATACGATATTTTTTCCCATGATCGATAGCAGTGGCATAGCATAAGTAATATCATCTTCTAATCCACCCGTCATAATAGATAATCCACCATTGCGAGCGCCGACATCACCACCCGAAACTGGAGCGTCTATACTCGAAGCGTTTTTTCTTACCGCCGCATCATAGATCTTCTTTGCTAGGCTTGGACGTGTCGTCGTCATATCTATCAATAATGTATGATCTTGTATACCTTCGAAAATTCCATCCTTTCCAAAATAAACTGCCTCTACATCCTCAGGATAACCCACTATTGTAAAAAGGATATCTGAATTCTGAGTAACTTCAGATGGAGTACTACACCATCGGCATCCTTTCTCGATCAGTGCTGTGGCTTTAGATTTTGTCCTCGTGTATATAGATACATTCTGATATCCTGCACTGACTATTCTATCACACATAGAGGCACCCATCACTCCAGTTCCGATCCATCCTATTCGAGTAGATTTTGTTATTTCTTTCATGTAAATAAATTTATAATCATCTGAATGCACATAACTTTTACTACATACATATTCTAATTAGCTAACTACATTCTGGGGCTGCCCCCTCAAGAAGTTCTCTACATTGTCTGTCACAATTTCTATGAGCCTTGCTCGACTGGCTTTAGTAGCCCATGCCACGTGAGGTGTAAGAACACAATTTGTGAGTCTAAAAAATGGGTTAGTTGCTGATGGTGGCTCTTGCGATAACACATCTATAGCAGCACCTCGAATTAATTTACGACTTAGTGCATCAGCGAGCTCATCTTCATTTACGAGTTGCCCTCTTCCTGTATTGATAAGAAAAGCTGTACTCTTCATTTTGGAAATGGAATTCTTATTTATAAAATACTTAGTATCTTCTGTTAGTGGTGCATTGAGAGATAGAAAATCACTCTGATCTAATAATTCTTCCTCTGACACAAGTGTCACATAATCAGTCTTATGCTTCTCAGGACTTCTTCTCGTTGCAATGATCTTCATACCAAATGCATGAGCGATCTTAGCGACCGCTTCCCCTATCTGACCGAATCCATAGATCCCAAAAGTCATGTCTTTTAACTCTTGTAATTCATGTAAGGTATAAGATGAGAATTTCGATGATGCCCAATCTCCGTTATGTACGCTATTACTATGTGCAGCAATACCATTTGTCACACTTAGAATCATCGAGAAAATATGCTGAGCGACAGAAGCAGTGCTATAGCCTGCGGCGTTGCATACGACTATGTCATTACTCGCAGCACTAACTATATTGATATTGTTATAACCTGTTGCCAATAGACAGATACACTTTAGCTCTGGCAATGCTTGTATAATCTCTTTGGTAATTTGACATTTATTAGTAATGATAACATTAGCTCCATGAGCTGCTGATATGATATCTTCTTTCTCAGTCCGTGGGTTAATCTGTAACTGACCTAAGCTGCTTAACCTTTGCCATGACAAGTCCCCAGGGTTAGTCGTATGAGCATCCAATATTACAATCTTTATACTCATAACTATAGTTTTAATTCTGCATTTTGGTTCTCGATCAGATCAATATATTTCTCTATTTCAAATGCTGTATCTTGGAAGTTTTCACTTCTTGTTTTAACTTGTTCTTGCCTGCGGATACTTCTTGCATATCGTCTAACTCTTTCCTCTGAGTCCAGTATCAGTCCTGGAACCATGATCCCATTTCCATCTGAGTCACGGGCTACCATTGTGAAGTAAGAAGAATTGCAATGCTTAATCGTACCGGATTGTATATTTTCTGATTCTACTCGCAAGCCTACCACCATGGAAGTCCTTCCAGTATAATTGACTGATGCTTTCAGATTTATTAATTCGCCTACTTCTATAGGGTTAAGAAAGTCTACCTTGTTAACTGACGCTGTCACACAGTACTGACCAGAATGCTTAGAAGCACATGCAAATGCTACCTGATCCATCAAGTTAAGCACATATCCTCCGTGTATCTTACCACTAAAATTAGAATGGGAAGGCAACATCAGTTGTGTCATTGTAATCTGAGAAGCTTCTACCGTTTTATATTTTCCTGAATCCATGAGTTTATTACTTATACGGCTAAGATATAATGCTACAATGGATTACATATAGAAACTTGTAACTTTAATAGGGATACATTACGATCAGTATATGTTGCTATGCATCATAATAAGAGATCTGAACTACTAAATTTCCACGTATAAAAAGTATAAGGTACTTAGATTCAAATAATTGTAACAATGAGAAATATATACTTATTACTTAGCTCGCTCATCATGATGATGTCATGTTCTAAGTCAGAAATGATCCCCCTTAATGGAGAAAGTAACGATATAGACAGCACAATCTTAGTAAATGAAATTCGCTACCTGGCACTTGGCGATTCTTATACAATAGGTCAGGGCGTATCTCAATCAGAAAGTTGGCCATACCAATTACAACAATCGCTAAAAGAGAATGGAGATACAATTAATGAGATTAAGATCATTGCTAAGACTGGCTGGACAACAACTAACTTACTCAACGCAATTGATGAAGAGAGACCTGAAAACTTCAATCTTGTGTCTCTATTAATTGGGGTCAATAATCAATTTCAGGGTCTATCATTTGAGGAATTTCAATCTGAATTTGATTCATTAATACAAACATCTATTAAACTGGCAGGTAATAAAGACAGAGTTTTTGTCGTCTCGATTCCTGACTATGGAGTGACACCTTTCGGATCTTCTAACAGTGCACAGATTGGTCGAGAATTAGATACCTACAATAATTATATGAAATTGCATTCTGAAGCGCTGGACATTCCATTTATAGATATTACTGAGATATCAAGGGATCTGGGAGGGTCCGATGCTGCACTGGCAACTGATCGTTTACACCCGAGCGGAGCTCAATATAGTCTATGGGTCGAAGAGATACTACCTGTTGCTATTGGCCTATTAGAATAGATTCTGCTTAGTAAACATTATTCCTTGTAATTGCAAAGGTCCAATTATTCTATAATAAGCTTTGTTCTTATATATGCATGATGAACTAGGTCATGAGTACTTTGTATACCTTGGACGCCACAGGAATCTTGATCACATTTGCTATTTATTGCTTTACACCATTTACACATAAGAATGTTGCCTTTATTTCGCTAATATTAGCTGATCTCAGTTTTAAATTCACACCGCCAATGTAGTCGTTGTAGGCAGTCAGGCTCGCCATAACTACAGCTGTGAGCCAGCCCAGATGTATATTCATTTTTCATTTTGTTACACTTAGGGATGTTTAGATATTCTATAACTACTATTAATTCGATTACACATAAAAAAATTTATATACTATTCACGATAGTTGACTGAATTTGTCAAATATTGGGGTAATGCATCTACCCAATTTGTCATAATTTTTGGTCAAAAATTTCGCCAAATTGCTTCCCTACTATTTCTTATACCCAGAACTTACGTTCTGGGCTATAAAGGTGTGGCACCTACGGCGCCATTCGCTTACTTTTGAATTACCCCACTTTGAGAACTAATTGCCTAAAGATCATATAGGTACAAAAAAAAGTCCCCAGGAGACGAAACCTGAGGACAAAGAATTGCCTTATTCTTGAGTAGCCCGTACGGGATTTGAACCCGTGCTACCAGGATGAAAACCTGGCGTCCTAACCCCTAGACGAACGGGCCGAAAATACACATGCTTTAGTGCTTTTCTAAAGCGAGTGCAAATATATAAATATTCACTATTCATATCAAAGCAAACTCTATACCTATTTTGTTATTGTCTTAAAACTTTTTGGCTCAGTTGTTTGCCATCTTTGGATTCTGCAATCAATGTGTATAAGCCAGATGGTAGAATTTGATTTATAACTAATTGATTGTTAGATATCTGAGAGTTATAGACCTTTTGACCCATGCTATTATATAGGCTAATCTGAGTATATTCTCCTTCAGTTACATTTATAATTAATTCTTCCGAAAACGGATTCGGGTATACATTAATACCATCGATTTGTTCTAAAGAAGCCACATTTATAGTCATATCATCTATTACCCGGAAGTCATCCAGTCCACCTTCTAATAGGTGTCCACTACCCTCCAGATCTTGTATATATACCGTCATCCTTAGATCGGCATCTGTATCTACAAGTCCTTTGAGAGGAATTTCTATCTGATCAGTCCAGCCATTGGTTGGTGTAGAGTACATCGCTACGGTGATATTATTAGTCTGATCAAAAATATTGACCAACATCGTGTCATTCTGAGGCACATTACCGCCACCTATATAGAACCATGCATTATATTGCAAAATAGGCTCCTCGTATTCAGATACGTTAAATATTGGGCTTATAACTCTGGTAAAGCCATCATCCACATCATCACTAGCTGCATTACCTCCAGCGTTACCAGTTAGATAACATTCTGTACCTATATCTCCTACGATATCTGCATCTACATTGATGGGCTCTCCATTTCTGAAAGTTGGATTAGGGGTTTCTCTTACCCATGTCCCTGTTCTTGCATTACCATTGACTTCCCAGCCCAGATCTAATACAAAATCATCTTGGTATCCTTGATCTAATTCATAGATTTTTTCTACGTTTTCTTCGAATTGTTCGTCATTTCTGACAGCATGTAGATACCCCCAGACGCCAATCACTACATCATAAGGTTCTACAAATAAAGTATTTGAAAATGCACCATTGGCATCAGTAGTTATATCTACAGTTCTTTGGCTATTAGTAAGAGATAGTTTTGCGAAAGGGATAGGATCACCTGTCTCAGAATCTATCACTCTACCTGTTGCGATGACCTCAGGTCTTGCTCCTAATTGTGCATCGAGAATCGTCACCTCACCACTTTCTAATGTAGTAGATAATGTCAGTGGGAAATAGTCTGGATGAGAAAATGTGACATCATATGTTCCTCCATCCGCAATACCTGTTTTGTATTCTCCGAGTGCATTGGTTAATCCTTCATTCATCTGAGGAGCAATTATAGTTACCTCTACCCCATTAATGACCGCTCCATTATCAGCTCTTGTTACAAGTCCCTCAAGGAATCCTGCTCTCACATAATTCACACCGAACACATTAAGCTCTCCTACGCCATTTACGTTACTGATATTACTTGATATTATATTGCCTGAAGGTAACCACGGATAGACACCCCAGCATCCCTCGAAACCATTGCCAGGAATCGGATAAGTATCGAATGCTCCAACCTTAATCATATTATCTGGTCTGGATACATCAGTAATGACCACGCCATCAGTGTACCATGAGGTAATTAGATATCCATCTTTATAATGTGTGTTATGAGGTACTGTTCCTGTATTTACTGTTTCAAGAGGTTGGAACTTATCTAGCCTTATGATATTAGTCGGATCTGATACATCATAAGAGTCTACATATGCATTAGCTCTCTCGTCGGTTGTAAATACAAACTGACCATCAGGAGAAGCCCATGCATTATGTGTAAAGTTCATGGTGGTAGCTGCGTCTCCTAATTCTACTATCTTAGTCTTATCTGTAACATCAAACAGAGTTAGAACACCAGCATTAATCTCAGAACTATACATGATATCATTCTGCACGAATAAGTCATGAGAATATTCTATGTCATTGCCACCATGTATTCCGACAATGGGTGGAAAGTCTTTGTCTTGATTAAGATCAAAAATAATCGCTTTGTTAGCACCAGTAATTCTGCAACCAGATAGATAGCAGAAACCGTTTTCGTCTATGTACAAATTATGACACTGACCTAATACACTTGTATCTTGATCTACAATTATGTCAGGCTTCATATAGTTAAATGTAATAGTCTCAGGCGCCATGCTCATATCTATAGACAACAGTCCATCTAAAGGAGATCCATCATTAGTTACATACAGATGATCTTCCCAACTCTTCATATCTCTCCATGTGGATGCGCCTCCTGGTATTACTATTCTCTCTATTGGATTAGTTGGATCTTCTAAGCTCCATATTCTGGTTGCTGTACGACTACCCATCACGGCGTATTCGATTCCATTTCCATCTACATAACCCCAGATATCATTTCCAGGCTCATCTAAGACCACAGTGGATAATACCTCTAAATTAAAATTGTCCTGACAATAGGCTAATGAACAGAGAGCTAATAATATAGATATGCAAATAACTTTCATATGTTATAAATTAATTTCTACAAAAGTACAATCTTATTAGCTAAGAATGGTGCTGCATAATGTGTTATCGATGACCTATTGCACTATATACTCTCGGGCATATAGTGGTTAAGAGCAACGAAGTGAAAAAAGAGGTTAAATAATAGAGTGAAAGAAAGCAAATATAACCAGCAAGCTGAAGAGGATAAGCATCATAAACAATCACTATATTTTGTGGATACGAAGCTTTCTCTTTTTCAATTTTTGATTATCTAACTTTTTAATGATGGATGAAACCTTAGACTTTGCAACCCCTACGAAGGCACAATCTTGCTTGAGTTCTATCAGGCCTAGTTCACTCTTCTCTAAGCCTCCTTCTTTGATAAAGAAGCCTGCTATATCCCCTTTTGATATCTTATCCTTGCGACCGCCAGATACGAATAGAGTGACCCACTGAGACTTAGGCGGTAATGGTTTATCTTCTAATTCTTCCACCTCTTCTATATCTATGAAGTCTGGTAACTTTTCATTCTTCCAATGCAACACATAAGCAGTGCCCTCTCTGTGCATACGTGCTGTACGTCCATTACGATGAGTAAACTCTTCCGCTCTAAGTGGCAAGTGATAATGGATAATGTAACCGATCTCAGGAACATCTATCCCACGTGCCGCAAGATCAGTAGCCAATAATAGTTTATAAGTGCCGTTTCTGAATTTGATCAATGCTCTTTCTCGATCCCTTTGCTCCATGCCTCCATAGAAGTGACCATGACTGACGCCTTGTTCGTCGAGATAATCACTAACTCTGGAGATGCTATCTTTGAAATTACAAAATACGATTCCTGGTTGATCCCCAAGATGAGCAATAGCTTTAGCTAGTGTCCCAAGCTTATCCTTATCAGGTGATACAATACGCTTTAGACTTAGCTTGTCTAAGCCATCTTTCACAAAATCAATTATCTGTGGTGAATCGAAATCAAGAAAACTTGGTAGCTCCACCCCCTTAGTTGCAGATGTTAGAATAACATTTTTGACCTTAGGGAGATGATCTATTATTTCGGACATCTCATCTTCGAATCCTACTTCCAGTGACTTATCAAACTCGTCTAAGACAATAGTTGTCAAATCATCAATATCAAAGCTTTGTCGTCTCAGGTGATCGGCTATACGACCTGGAGTTCCAATTATTATAGAAGGCGGCTGGACGAGCTCATCCATATCCTTAGTTATACTTCTACCACCGTAGAAAGCGTGTAATTTGTAACCACTACCGAGATTTCTTGCGACTTGCTCTATTTGCAATGCTAGCTCTCGCGATGGAGCGATGATAAGCGCTTGTACATATGCATGATCCGGCTTAAGCTTATCTATTATAGGCAATAAGAAAGCTAAAGTCTTACCAGTACCAGTCGGAGATAAGATCATCACATTAGAATGATTTTGAATGGCCTGAACAGCCTGTGTCTGCATCTCATTGAGTTGTTCGATGCCGAGCTTTGTTAGCATATCAGCTTGTGATCTTTTCTTCATTCTCATATCAGACAAAGATAAGCTAATAAGGCAATGAGCTTATGTATATAAAAGAAAAGCTCCGACGGTATTGTCAGAGCTTTATCTAATGGAAGTATGTACTTATATTTTTATTAGAATAAGTTCTTAGCCTTATTAAGTAAGTCTCCCGCATTCCCTGGTATCAGGTTAGTCAATGCTCCTAAGTCAAATCCTGCATCTGCAGAATCAGAAGATTCAAACTTTTCTTTAAGTCCTGCAATTAGATCAGGTGTTGCGCTTTCTGCTTCCGCAGTTGCTTCTTCTGCGCTCATCCCTTTGCTTTGTAATATCTCTGACATCTTAGACTTTGCTTCTTGGAATATACCGTTAGATTCCATGTTCTCTCCAGAGAATAATGCTTTAACCTCATCTATTTTACCGCCCCCGATTTTGCTTTTTATGGAGTCCATTATAGCTCCTGCACCTTCCGTTGCTGCTTCTGATGTCTCTGAAGACCCTAAGGCATTAGAAGCCATCTTCGTCATTAATTTTTGTATTGCGATGTTCTTTAACTGCTCAAACATTTAATTGTATTTAATTTGTTATTCAATACTATTAGGACGCAGAGTCTGAGTGTTGTCACATATTATAGCCATCTATTATATGACATTAACACTACCCATATGATTAGAATGAGCAATCATTACAGCAATAGGAAGAATAGTGTGATGTGAATACCTACGGGAAAATGATATAAGCTTTATATGCCGAAGTAGACTAAGGATTGCTCAAAGTCGATGATTACTTCACTGATAGGTAACTGACTCAGGCTTAGGATGCCATCTATCTGAGTGTCCATTTCTTTGGAGATGGCATTAAGGTCTGCTTGACCCATTTCTAATTGCTTTATAGACAAATTGGAAATACTGACTTTATCTGCTGACAAAATTCTGGACGAACGCTTTTGATCACTTGTAGATTTTACACTAATACTTTTATTTGAAAAGGAAAATAAATCAGAATTAGCATTGACGACTTTAGCATCAATGAAAGAAGTGGAAGATCCTGTATCTAAAATAAAATTAAATTCCTGATTACTGATTTTAACAGGGACTATTATGAGGTCATCTTGAATTTGAATCTTAGAAACTACATAGTTTTCTTCCTCTATTTTGTCTAAGTATTTCCTTGGATAAATTTCTATAAGATTATTTTCATTATCGATGTGCAATACCTCATTATTGAATAATCCCGATCCGATAATTCCTAAAAGATTAATTTGAGGATTGTTTAGTAATTGACTTAGATCTCTTCCATATGCAGGAAGGTTTTCGAATGTAAAATTACCAACTGTAAGCGAAGTAATATCATAAGCAGACATTGATACTGGCCCATCTATGGTTTCAAAAATTTCCGTCTTATAACTGTTATCTCTATTTAAAACTATAACATCAGCTCCTGTATCAAATATGAGGTGCCCCTGTACCCCATCAATCTGTGCTTCTAATAACATCAGCCCATCAGTCTTAACAAATGGTATCTTATAGCTGGCACCAATACGATTACCCCAGCAATGTAAACTCATTGTAAACAATGCTAATAGAGAAAACGTATATTTTAATTTATAACTCACTGATATTCAGTATACAATTATGCTTTATACTTTAAAAATAGAAAGTAAAGTGCATAAAAGCAAGAATCTGATAACATTCAGTTAACATTTAGTATACCTTGAGCTAACTTATGGTAAATATTTACATAACTTTGATTATTGATTTTTGCTCTTAAGAATGGAAAATAATATCCTCTTAGTATCTAAAATAATGATGTATGGGGGTACAAAAAAATCCTGTCAGCAGACACTGACAGGACAAATTCATTCCGAAGAATGGAAAAATTGCAACTTTATTAACCCTGATATTATGTAAGGGTTAATTTATCTTTTAAAATATATTGTAGCTCAAACTAAATGATACTGACGTATTAGGTGAAAGACGAGAGAATAACTGATCATCCGTTCCAAAAGATTGGAATACCGATTCTCTATCACTTGATAATATGTTATCGATCTTAAATCTCGCTTTGATTCTATCTTCACTACCAAATGTATAACTACCTGATACATTTAAACTATGGAAAGGCTTTGTGAATACATCAGGTCTATCTGCGATACCGACGAACTGTAAAGTCTCACCTTTCACATTATAGAAAGTACCTATCTCGAAGTTATTACTTATAGTCTTATAAGAGAGGCCTGCATTAATAATGTATGGTGCTTGTCCAGCCATATCTCTTGTATTAGATATTTCTTCTCCTTCTCTCGCGTTACTTAGACGAGAATTATATTCCGTCTCACTCATATCGATGGTAGAAGAAGTCACTGTAATATTACCATTGACACCAAAGCCTCCTAACCTAGATTTTAATGCTCCTAAGTACTTGAAGAATTCTAACTCTACACCTACGACCTCTCCGTTCCCTACATTTCTTGGCTGAAAGTTATTAGTAGCCTGGACATACTGAACGATCTCTATCGGATTAATAAATGACTTATAGAATCCACTGATGGATACATTCTGGCCTCTCGAACCATAGTATTCTAATCTTAGGTCATAGTTATATATATCAGTACTTCTAAGATTCCCATCCCATATCTGCTCTCCTGTAGATACATCGATATCAGGAAAGAATCCACCGATAAATGTACGTCCAGATAAAGGATCTATTATAGTAGCAAATGAAGCTTCCTTGAATGACGGTCTTGCGATCGTCTTGGCAAAAGAAGATCTAAGATTCATATTATCATTCAAAGAATAAATCAGGTTAGCTGTAGGAAAGAAATCTAAATCATCTAATACTCTTACGTTGTAGAACGTTTCTCTTGCTTGATTAATTCCAGAATAGTTCTGCTTAAAGTCTTCTACTCTTAACCCAACAACTAACTTAAAATCATCGATCGGTTCGAATTCATTAGAAGCGTATGCACTTATAACTGTAACATCTGACTCGTAAGAATTAGCATTAAAAGGAATAAACTGAGGCTCATAATATAAACCTCCTAAGTTTTCTTCGCTGAAGAAATTATCCTGATTGAATAAAGCATTTACATCTTCTGTTACTTCAGTGCTTCCTGTGAATATTGCAAAGTTTTGGATTTCGTAATCTCTATTTTTGAATGTATATGAACCTCCAACTTTTAACTTAGCCTTATTACCAGCTATCATATAGTTATTACTTAGATCTACTCTACTCGATAGATTTTGCTCTTCTAAGTATCTCCATATTCTTTGTGGGACGCCTGACTCAGTACCTATAGAAAGATCTCCTCCGTCATTTCTTACTCTTGTAAATCTAATGTCAGGATCAGTGATCTGTGAAATTGTAGGTGATACTTTCCAATCAATTGTATACTTACCTTGAGACAATGCATGTGATCCACTAAGCAATGCATTCGTTACTGATCTTTGACTATATTCTAAGTTATGCTGTGTCGCGGTGAAATTAGACCCTTGATCAGATCCTATGTAATCAAATAAACCTGCAGTCGATTGTCCATTCTGGAGTCTCATCAAATTAAATGAAAATCTGTTTGCTTTCTTCTTGTATGAAATACCTGCCATCCCTGCAAGCAATACATTGTTAGTTCCATAATCTCCTATTTGTGATTCTCTTTGATCTAAATCCAATATTTCACTAGTATTTCCTTTTCCGTATCTCTGGAATATAGCACCTTCATAGAAATCAGTAGAATTTTTGTAAGAAACATTGAAAGTATAACCGATTGATCCCTCATCTTTATTTATTTGATCTCCCAATGAAAGACCAAAACTATAATCCATTAAAGAGCTCGATCTGAATGCTCCCAGTTGAGGATTAAAATCACTTAGAATATTCGAAAACTCAGTAGCTTTTTGATCATCTCTTAATACAGCAACTCTATTAGGAATATCTGTTCTTCTATCTGTAGGAAGAGCTCTTGTCCCATCATCAAATCCTAAAAAGTCTGATCCACCACCTTGATAAGTCAGGTAATTATTATTGAAGTGCATAGATGGATTATAACTCATACCTACTGAGATAGAACCATTCTTCTCATCTGGAAAATCCTTCGTATTAATATCAACTATCCCACCTGTAAAATCAGCAGGAAGATCTGCTGTGAATGACTTCAATACGATGATATTATCTATAATACTTGTAGGGAATAAGTCCATCTGAATCGTATTCCTATCAGGATCTAATCCAGGAATATCCATTCCATTAAGAATAGACTTAGTATATCTATCACCTAAACCTCTTACATAGACATATTTGCCACCTTCTACAGACACTCCTGATACTCTTTTTACTGCGGCAGCTGCATCAGAATCACCTATTTTCTTAAAACTTGCAGAAGATATACCATCTAATAAATTAGTAGATTTTCTTCTAATTGTTGCAAGTGCTACCTCAGTGTTACGTGCTTGCTTAGCTGTGATAACGACTTCTTCTATAACTTGAGATTCTTCTGCTATTGTAGCATCCAGAGTCGTTACTTCTCCGTCAGTTACAACAACATCACTGATCGTTTTCGCAGAGTAACCAACAAAGCTAAAAGTAAGCGTGTAAGTACCTGGGGCTACGTCGATAGAATAAGCTCCATCTAAATCAGTTGTTGTTCCAGAACCGTTCTCTATTAAGACGTTACCAAAGAGAACCGGTTCTCCGTTGCCTTCATCATATATGTATCCTCTGATTGTGCCTGTCTGAGCAAAAGCAGAAAATGAAGTCATCATAAGAACAAAAAAAATGCAATTTTTCATATTGTTGTTATTGTCAAAAAAAACTAGTATCGTATAATTAGTTAGTTGTTAAAATCCAGTCAATAATCCTTCCGCATCGGAAAGGGTCCATGAAGTAAATACACTTACATCAGCTCCTACCGTAGGCGCTGTAACAATAGATGCATTTGCTTGCTTAGCACTAAAAGCGTCTAAAGTCCCCTTATCTACAAATATGTCAGTCACTTGTAGATTGCCTTCAGTAAGGTGTGATGTATTAAATTCTAAATCTATGAATACAATTGTACCATTGGTATAATTAGCAGACTCAGGATCACCATCCAGTTCAAAATCTGAATCGTTAGAATAATTAAAGAAATAGCAAGACTCTATATTACATGTTACACCGTCTCTCATATCAGCGTACTCTCCACCTCCGGCACCTGCTTCATTCCATCCTTTAAGGCTACCATTTCTGAAAGTATAGGTTCCAGTCCCTGGACCTTCAGGCCCGTCAAACTCTAATGAGTGATCTGACTGAGAACCTGCAATACCTACAAAATTATCTACTGTACCTGCATAAGCTTGGTCTGCATCAAAAGCATCATCCCCTTGATTGTATACAATAAGGTTAGTACAATTAACAGTACCACCAAAGAATTCTATTCCGTCATCTACATTAGAAGCGACTTCTACATAATCGATGACTGTACCTGTTCCTACGCCTCCTAAAGTCAATCCATTTATTTCATTACCCTCACCAATATCTGTACCGCCATGTCGGATCGAGACATATCTTAATACACCTGAATTGTCAGCTGCATCTGTGCCACCGTAGAGGCCGTTTTGATCAGAAGGTGGTATTCCTTCTATCTGAACTGCAGCAGCATCTGCTGAGATAGGTGCATTACCTAAGATGATAACACCTCCCCAAAGTCCATTTAATGATTTATCCAAGTTTGGGCTTTTGACTTGCCCCGAGACAATCTGATCAGCTACAGATGTAAATATAATTGGTAAATCTCTTGTACCTTCTGCCATTACCTTAGCGCCTCTTGCGATTATTAATGCAGTTGCATTTTCTTCAGCTCCAGCTTCTCCTTTGACTATTGTACCTGGCTGTATGGTTAGTGTCGATCCTGATTCTACTACTATTCTACCCTTAAGTATCCAGCTCTTATCAGATGTCCAGGTTGTGTTAGAAGTAATATTAGATGTTACATTTTCATCTTCACTTTCTATTTCGACTGAAGTACATGTACAATCGATAGTAAGAATCTCACCTGCAGGACATACAATAGAGCAATCATCTCCACAAGAGATAAAGCATGAAACAGAGAGAATAAAAAATGTAAATAGGATAAATGTGTTTTTCATTTTTAGCTTTGATTATTTTTAGAAAAGAAATTCGAGTGCAATTTTTCCCTTCCTTCTTAAATCAATGCAAATGTATTCTTGTACTATCATTACACTATGAAGGCAGTGTTATGTAATTATTAATACAAGTCCCTATTTTGATAACATTGGGTTAATATATCAACTCTATGTTAAATCTAAAAATAAATAATATGTATCTATCTGATAATGAATTATTTACGCAATGAGGCTAAGTGGATAAATAATTGTGGGAGAGAATAGAAAAAAGGAATAACACTCCCTTTTTTCATCTTGAATGCAGAGAAAGATCTATTAAGACACCATAGTCTCTTCTTCTGATTAGTGGAGTATCAATTTATAGATGTCTCCCTTCGCTCGACATGAAAAAGATAGATAGGAATAAAACTCCCCTTTTTCATCTTAAATGCAGAGGGATGTTCAGTAGTATCCTAATCTGGTTAAAATCAGCTTTTTGCAATATTACAAGTTACATCCATCACCCAGTATTTGGTCAAATACAATCAATAATCGTGTAAATGCCTAACAGATTCGTCATGATTTTAGTTCAGCTATCCCACCTCCTAAGGTTTTTGGAGTTCCATCATTACTAAATGACTTTGGTCATTTTGTTGGTTAACACCACCACTCTGTCCTGCCGAATCCCCTCGGACTTTATATCATAATCCCTGCAATTCTTGCAGTGCTAAAATAATGTAATCCCGCTGGGATTATAGCTTCTTACTTCTGAACATCCCTATCGAAATGAAAAAGATAGCATAGCAGACGCCTCAAATTTATACCCAAATTTTTGCTTATAAAAGTGAATAGAAAAGAGGAATAAACTCCTTTTTTCCATCTTGAATGAAGATAAAGGTCTCCTCACGCAATTTAGTCTTTCACTATGAGTAGTAAAGTATCGATTAATATTATGTCTCCCTTCGCTCGATATGAAAAAGAGAAGAAGAAGAAGAAGAAGAAGAAGGATTTCCTTAACAACCTACCAAAGATCCTACACGGAGCTCAAAGTCTTGTTGCACTTTCTTCCCGTTGGCAGTATGGGCTGGCCTCCAGTGAGGCATGGCATTAAGGGCATTTTGTAAGATCGCATCTACTCTCTCATCAGATGAGGATTCATACATTATTATGTGGACGATATGACCATTCTCATTTACAGTAAATCTCACAACGGCGGATTCTACTTCTTTACCGTTTAAGTCACGTATTTTATCGATAGCATTAGACTTAATATACTCTCTTAGACTATCGAATCCTCCGACATATTCTGCTTCTACGTCTGGCGTTACAGTCATCACATAATTCATCGTTCTGATTTCTCGTTCTTTCGTTGCCGCATTCTCTCTGTAATATTGCACAGTGATTTCTACTTCATCTCCTATTCTAGCATTGCCTAAGATCTGTATTTGATGTGCTGACAAGTTTTCATTCTTTCCTTTGGCTATGGATGATTCTCCTTTTCTGATAATTTTCATTTCTGTAGAGATATAATCAGATTCCGATAACCAAGACTTTGGATACCCCGGATTAATATCGCTGAGAGATTTGGCCTGATGTATAGATGCATTAGGTAGAGACTTCTTATACATTCCGCTTACATTGAAATTAAGCACCTGAGCATTCGCAGATATAGATAATAATATAGAGGATATAATGAGAAGTATATTTTTCATGGTCTTTGCATTTATGGCTAGTTCAGATATTAAGGCAAATCACTTTAATATATTACCTAACCGATCACACTAAAGTTACAGAAAATTATGCTTTGCTAATTTTAGATGACGAATTATCCTTCACATATGGCCTTCAGCTTTTCCAGTGCCCGAGGCCACATCTCTCCGAAGTAATCCTCTAACTCTTCGTACACCGCAGTTTCTATCATGACCTCTGTAGCTCTATCCTTAAAAGAGAAAGTGTACTTCTCGTAGAACTCTTCCAACCCTTCCACTTTCTCACCTTCTAAGTATTCTACGCCATCTTCTAATATTCCGATGGGTTGTATATGTATTAGTTCATTAGGGATATTCTCTTCTATGCGACTGATCATGCCATTAAGGGAGCCGTTCTTATCGGGAGAAATGTATGTGATGGTTTTGCCTTTTTCCCAGCTTCCTTTATATGAGAAGTTAGGACTGAATACTGATATCCATTCTATAAATGAGGCTTCATCGATCATAGTCGAATACACCTTTTCGACTGGTGCATTAATATCCATTCTGAATTGTAAGATCTTCATACAAGAGTTTCTAAATCATTTATAAAATAACTCTAAAATGGAATTGCCTTATTATTAGTTGAGAGGATTCTTATTCTTTATCCTTCATCCGTTTTGCGACGATTGAGTTCATCTCGGATTTTGGCTGCTCTTTCGTAGTCTTCGTTTTCGAGTACGTCTTCGAGCATTTGGTTAAGGGCTTTGATAGAATATTGATCGAACGAGTCCGACTTAGGTTCCTCAGATATGATAGACTTGGTACCACCTTTCTCTCCTTCTTCGTTTTCTAATACAACTCCAGCTTGCTCCATTATAAAATCAAAAGTGTACAATGGACTCTTAAATCTGACAGACATAGCTATAGCATCTGATGTCCGAGAATCTATCACGAATTCTTGTCCATCTCTCTCACAGACAAGCTGAGCATAGAATATACCATCGAGAAGATTATTGATCACGACTTCCTTAAGATTCACATCAAAAGTGTCTAAAGTATTCTTAAATAGATCATGCGTTAATGGACGATTAGGTGTCATTCTCTCCATAGCCACAGCGATAGCTTGTGCTTCAAATCCACCAATTACTATAGGCAATCTCCTATTCCCTTCTAATTCACCTAAGACTACAGCGTAGTTATGTGACTGCGTAACACTATGAGATAATGCAACGATCTCCAATCCAATTTTCTTCATCCTTTAAAGATATATATAAGATAAGTATATCAGCATATATTGCTAATAACAAATAGCTATGATGCTTTAAATTTTTTGAGTGATTCTGTGAGCCTTGGCACAACATCAAATAGATCGCCGACGATTCCATAATCTGCTGCCTTAAAGAATGGCGCTTCGGGATCTTTATTAATTACTACAATTGTATCAGATCTATTGACACCAGCTAAGTGCTGTATGGCTCCTGATATTCCTATCGCAATATATAGATTAGGCTGGATCGCAATACCTGTCTGTCCTACGTGCTCGTGATGAGGTCTCCATCCTGTATCAGCTACAGGACGAGAACATGCTGTCGTAGCACCTAATACTTCCGCAAGATCATCTATGATACCCCAGTTCTCTGGGCCTTTCATACCTCTACCTGCAGATACCACGAGTTCTGCTTCTGGCAATGGTACAGTTCCTTCTACTGTATTAACTTCTATGAGAGTTGCATTAGATGCAATACCTGATACATCCATCGTATCAGCCGTAACAGCAGAGCCTTTCTCTTCTACGCCGACAGAGTTTCTACTTATTGTCAATACTTTCTTATCTGAATCGATCGTGTAATGAGCATGTGCTTTACCAGAGAATACTGCTCTCTTAACCACAAAACCATTACTGACATCTGCCATAGCACTTACCGCTGTGACGATACCAGCTTGCAGCTTAGCGGCGATTCTGCCTCCTATTGCCTTGCCAGTAGAGTTATCAGCACAGATGACAACGGTTGCTCCTTCTTGATCACAAGCCTGAGCGATCACCTTAGTTAACCACTGTGTATCATGCATAGCATCAGATGAGAAACTAATCACTTTCTCTGCACCATATTTTCCTAAGTTTCCTGCTACAGCTGCAGAACCATTGGTAACTGCTACACAGGTATCACCCATGGCTTTTGCTAACTTAGAACCATAGTTGACAGCTTCTAAGGCTACTTTTTTATAATCATCTTTTACTGCTTCCGCAAATACTAATATTGCCATTGTGTATAATTCTTTTCTATTTTATAAATAAATTCTAAACTCCGAATGCAAGGACATTACAGAGACAATACAGACTATATAACCTTAGCTTCTTCGTTAAGCAATTTCACTAACTCATCCATATTTTCTGGATCTATCAGTTTCACACCTGACTTAGCATCCGGCAACTCATAAGCCGTAATCTTAGCTTGTACTTTTGCCTCTTGAGGTTCTACTACATTTAATGGTTTTCTCTTGGCCATCATGATGCCTCTCATATTCGGAATACGCTGCTCTGCTAATCCCTTAGAAGCTGTTACTACAACTGGCAACGATGAGGAAACGACCTCTACACCACCTTCTATATCACACTTAGCCGTGATCTTTCCATCCGCCACCTCTATGTGACTGGCAAATGAGCACAACGGCATATCCATCATCTCAGCAAGCATTCCGCCTACCAAGGCACCACTATAATCTATCGTTTCTTTTCCTGTGAATATGATATCGTATGACTTGTCTTTAGCGTAAGCAGATATTTGCTGAGCTACATAAGCTGCTGATAATGGCTCAGCATTGACTCTGACAGCCTCATCGGCACCTATTGCAAGCGCTTTTCTAATAATCACATCATTAGCAGGAGGTCCTACATTGATAACTGTGACAGTGCCGCCTACTTTCTCTTTTAGCTCTAAAGCCCTAACCAAAGCATACCACTCATCATAAGGGTTCATAATATATTGTACACCTTCTGAGTTGAACTTGGTATTATTATCAGTAAAAGAAATCTTGGAAGTTGTTTCAGGGGTTTTACTTACACAAACAAGTAAATTCATTAATTCTTAATTTTGACTGCAAATATAGACTAAAAGATAACAGATATCACATCATTATTGTTTGATATCTTTAGATAATATTCCTAATAGATTCAGTAGATTTTGATCACAACTTATTGATTATTTGCATTTCATCCCGTTTCATAATAAAAGCAAAATAGTGAGCACAGATAGATTAAATCAGTTACTTGACTTATTAGAGAAAGATCCATTGGACTCATTTCTGATTTTCGCCATTGCCAAGGAGTATGAATCTATACCTCAACTAGACAATGCCCTGCAATATTATCTCCAACTCAAAAAAAATGACCCTGATTATATCGGTTTGTATTACCACTTAGGTAAGCTGTATGAAGGCATCGGTCATAATAACTCAGCTATAGAACATTACAAGAAAGGTATAGAGATCGGAAAGCGAATATCAGATTTCCATGCTGTATCTGAGCTGCAATCTGCTTTGATGAATTTGGAGATTACTTTGGGGAATTAGAAGACTTTAGAGGTAAGAGTAATTCAAAACAAACAGATCTTCATCCCAGTTCTTTTACCAAGAATTGACGTTCTTGGCTACAGAGGCGAGTCACATACGTTGTATGACACCCCTTCCTAACTTTTGATATATTCTTTTCAGAGATGTTCATAAATAAATAAACTCAACTGCTAACACTCAGTTTATTACAATATTATATATTAAATCCATTACTCAGTATTTGGATAATTACAGCCAATAAGGGTAACACATGCCAATCAGATTTATCATGATTTTTTTTCAGCTATCCCACCTCCAAAGGTTTTTGGAGTTCCATCATTAGAAAATGACTTTGGTCATTTTGTTGGTTAACACCACCACCCTGTCCTGCCAAATCCCCTCGGACTTTATATCCTAATCTCTGCAATTCTTGCAGGGCTAAACATTATGAAATCCCTTTGGGATTATAACTTCTTATTTCTGCGTATCCCTATTGATTGGTTTGTCTCGTGATACATTGTACTTATACTTATTTATCATCCAGTAAGTAGTCATATTTCTGATTGTTAACCCATGTGCACATCGGGCAGAAGTGTATACACACCCTCAAAAACTCTAACCGCAGGTCCTGTTAACCACACCTGAGTATACTGTCCATACTCATGGGCAAATCTAACCGACAACTCACCACCTAATGTACTGATATCTATAGGCTTATTGTATGATTGTTTAAGCGTAGCATAAGCGATGGAACTTGCCACTACACCTGTACCACAAGAATAAGTTTCGGCTTCGACACCTCGCTCGTATGTACGAACAATGATACCCTCATCAGCTACTTCTACAAAGTTGACATTGATACCCTCAGACTTATAGGTATCTGAATATCTGATCTTATGAGCCTCTTCTACTACATCTAATTCTGATACCTTATCTACGAATCTGACGTAATGCGGAGAACCGGTATCTAAGATATAGTCTGATGCTTCTTGCTTGACTTCAACTACATCTGATAACTGAACAGAAATCGTATCTCCCTGAACCTTAGCATAATGTATCCCATCGACTGCATAGAAGGTGCAATTATCCTGTATGTAAGAAAGGCTATGAGCAAAATGCACTATGCATCGACTTCCATTTCCACACATGGAACTCAATCTACCGTCAGAATTATAGTAGGTCATATAGAAATCTGAGTCAGCACTCTTATCCAAAATAATAAGGCCATCAGCCGCTATGCCATATCGCCGATGACACATCTTGGCTACGATTTCTTGTGTTAGAGCATATTTGATTGCAGGATTTTTGATACCATCGATTAAGATGAAATCATTACCTGTACCATGATATTTTGTAAAAGGAATAAGCATTAATCGATATTCTTAGCGTTATATATCTGACAAACTTAAGTGATAAATCATGGATTATAGCTTAGAAGCATGGAATAATAATCTAAACATTTGATAATCATTTAAGTATATATGATATATTTTAATCAATTAAGCTGAAAAATTACAAATTTGGTAATATCTTTATGACATGACTGGCTCTCTGAAGACATTCGTTATCTCAGCCCTCACTTGTGGCAGCCTCTTGTTAGCTTATCACCTTGCATTCTATAGTCCACAGATTATAGAACTGGAAGATGACTTTGCTAAGCTGGTAGCTCGTACCGATATTAATGGTTACACAGATGACTACGAAAATATGGGATCAGGGACAGCTCCGAGTGATTTTATAATTCCTGCCAGCAAAGCCCGACATGCCGTAGTGGGTGTCCAAGCGATCAAAATAAAAGGGAACAGTTGGAAGACAGAAAAATACTCTAAGACGAATGGCTCTGGCGTCATCCTTTCTTCTAATGGGTATATCGTTACAAATTATCACGTCATCGAAGAAGCAGATAACATAGAAGTTAGATTAGATAATAAGCGAGAATACTCATGTAAAGTTATCGGCTTTGATCGATCTACAGATCTGGCTCTTCTCAAAATCGATGCAGAACAATTACATTATCTGGAACTGAGCAACTCTGATTCTCTTAATGTCGGAGAGTGGGTATTAGCGATAGGTAACCCATTTAAATTGAGTTCTTCTGTCACTGCTGGAATCGTAAGTGCTAAGGGACGTGAGATTAATATATTTGACAATCAAGGCGTGGAATCATTCATACAGACCGATGCTGCTATCAATCCTGGGAATAGTGGTGGAGCCCTTATCAATACTAACGGAAAGCTTGTAGGTATCAATACTGCTATCCTTACATACAATGGAAAATACGAAGGATTCTCATTTGCCATACCGAGTACAATTGTCAAAAAAGTAGTCAATGACCTTCGGGAATATGGTACCGTACAGCGTGCTTGGATGGGATTAGGTATACAAGATATAGACAGTGAGAAATCTCAGAAAATGAAACTGGATTTTGTCTCAGGAGTAGCAGTGGAACTCATAGAAAAAGATGGCGCAGCCAAGGAAGCAGATATCAGAACTGGAGATGTCATCATATCTCTTGGCGGTCGTCCGACTAAATCAAAACCTGATTTCTTAGAAATCATCAGTCAGTATAGTCCCGGCGCAGAAGTAGATGTTATCATCATAAGAAAAGGAAAACGCCTGGTCAAAAATGTAATCCTCAGAAATCAACTCAACACCACCGATCTAATAGGTGTCAGAAAAGATAAGATTCTGACTGACTTAGGATTTGAGTTACGAGATCTGGCCTCTAAAGAAAAGTCCAGACTAAGTACTGAAGGTGTGATGGTTGTCAGTATCATGAAAGACAGCAAAATAGACGGTATCAATATGGATCCTGGATTTATCATCACATCTATCAACGATAAAGGTATTGAATCAGTAACCGAACTGATTTCCGCAATAGAAGCCAAAGATGGTCTGGTAGTCCTTAAGGGTTTCTACGAGAACTTCCCTGGAGAATATCCTTATGAGTTTTATAAGTAGAAAATACTCTTAACTCATAGACACATAACTATCACCCTTAATGATATTTCTGGAGATGACCATTCTGTGTATCTCTGAAGTGCCTTCGTAGATCTGGGTGATCTTTGCATCTCTCATGAGTCTTTCTACGTGATACTCTTTTACATAACCATATCCGCCGTGTACCTGTACGGCTTCGACAGTTGTATGCATAGCTAATTCTGAAGCATATAACTTGGCCATAGCTGCCGCTTGAGCAAATGGTTTGCCGTTATCCTTAAGCCATGCTGCTCTGTATACTAATAACTTGGCCGCTTCTATGCCCATCGCCATATCTGCTAATTTGAATGCTATAGCTTGGTGGTTATTAATCGGCTTGCCGAATGCTTTTCTTTCATGAGAATACTGCAGAGCTAAGTCATAAGCACCACTTGCGATACCTAACGCCTGTGCTGCTATACCTATACGTCCACCATCTAATGTCTGCATCGCATACTTAAATCCAAAACCCTCAGGCCCTAATCTATTAGCTTTAGGAACCTTGACATCTTGGAACATGACAGAGCATGTATCGGAAGATCGGATTCCTAACTTATCTTCTTTAACCCCCGTAGTGATGCCTTCTGATGTGGAATCTACAAGGAAAGCGTTAATACCTTTATGCTTTAGTTCTGGATTAGTTTGTGCTATGACAATATATACGCCTGCCATCTTTCCGTTAGTAATCCAATTCTTTGTTCCATTAAGGATAAAATAATCGCCCTTATCTTCTGCTGTTGTTCTCTGACTGGTCGCATCACTTCCAGCTTCTGGCTCTGATAGACAGAATGCCCCGATCAGCTCACCAGTTGTTAGTTTAGGTAAGTATTTTTGCTTTATTTCTTCTTCTCCATACTTCTCTACCCCCCACAACGCCAGAGAGTTATGAGCAGACATTATAACGGATGTGGAAGCGTCTATCTTAGATAATTCTTCGATGGCAATCGCATAAGAAATTGTATCCATACCCGATCCACCATACTTATCAGATGTCATCAGTCCCATGAAGCCCAGCTCTCCCATCTGCTTTATATATTCTGTGGGGTGCTGCATTTTGATATCTCTTTCTATCACGCCTTCCTTCAATACATTCTGAGCAAAATCTCTTGCTGCACTCTGTATCATTAACTGCTCTTCATTAAGTGTAAATTCCATCTGTATTGTTTAATTAATGTATTGTTCTTAAAAATGATTTACTTCATTTTTGCATTGTCAATCTCGACCATTTCCTTAAATTGTTTCATCCACTTATGTGCTTGTTTCTTAAACATTCCTGGAAATAACTTAGACATCACCTTCATCATCATGGAGTTGATCTCTGTATATTCGATGACTGCATTCCATCTAGTTGTACTTTCCGATAATTCTTGGAATGTATTTTTCATTGTATTACTTCCTTCTTTATAATCGTATCTTCCTGCGTAGAGTTTTGGGTAATCCTTTACTAATACCGTCTCTACCATCACCATGTCTCGCTTTCCTATTTTGTAGACTAACTCAGTTGTAGACCCCAATGCTTTAGGTTCTCCACTTAAGTGCTTATAACTCACAAATCCATCTTGCCATCTGCTTAAATTCTCCATCGAGTCAAAATTCTCTATGACCTGATCTCGAGAAGCGTGTATATCTACATGACAAACAAATTTCACAGTATTGGATTATTTCTAATTTGAGATAAACTGTCTTGTTAATAATATAGATTCCATTTCTTGCTGGATCTTCAGAGCATTCGTTCTTGCCGCTGTCGCAAAATCTTCGCTATCATCTGCGTATATGATAGACCTGGAGGAATTCACAATAAGACCCACCTTATCATTGATACCAAAATCACATACAGCTTGCATATTTCCTCCCTGAGATCCTACGCCAGGTACTAATAGGAAATGTTCTGGAATTATCTTCCTGATATCGGCAAAGTAATCTGCTTGCGTGGCTCCGACGACAAACATTGTGTTGTCAGAATTACCATAGCTGGCTGCCTTACGGATGACTTCTTGGTATAGCGGCTGTGATCCATCTACTGATAGATGCTGGAAGTCTTCACTTCCTTTATTAGAAGTAAGCCCAAGTATAATGACCCATTTATTATCGTATTGTAGAAAAGGCTCTACCGAATCTGATCCCATGTATGGTGCAATAGTTAATGCATCTACATTATAATATTCATAAAAGCTTTTCGCATACATATCAGAAGTATTTCCGATGTCACCTCGCTTAGCATCAGCAATGATTAGAATGTCTTCTGGAATATAATTAACTGTCTTATGGAAACTCTCCATGCCCTGTGGTCCAAGGGCCTCGTAGAAAGCGGTATTAGGCTTGTAGGCAATAACAAGATCCTTAGTCGCATCTATAATTGCTTTGTTAAATTCGAAGATGGGATCTTCCTCAGTTAGCAAGTGCTTAGGAATCTTATTGATATCTGAATCTAAACCGACACAGAAAAAGGATTTTTTTGTAATTATCTGATCAAAAAGAAATGTTCTATCCATATTAATCGATTACACTAAACCATTGATTGCTTCTACAGCTATAATTTCGGGAAATTTTGACTTGATGGTTTGCTCTACTCCCGCTCTCATCGTCATAGCTGACATAGAACAATTTTCACAATTACCTAACCACTTAATCTTTACCGTCAGATCATCCGTGACGTCTACGACTGAGATATTGCCTCCATCCACTGCCAGATGAGGCCTTATCTCATCGAGCACTTCGTTAATCTTAAGGATATAGGAGGTTTTTTCTTCAGATGACATAGCGTAAAGATATTAAAAATATAAGTCAAATAGATATGATTCTAATGGAGCCTAAGTCGTGATACCTACAGTTTGCGTAGGCGGTAGTACCTCATTCCTCACATGGACCTGTTGTACTGTTTTCTTAGCAAGTTCTATGTAGTAATCATGCGCCATATGATCGGTGTCCAGTACTATAGGCTTACCAGCATCTCCTGCTTTTCTGATATCTGTAACTAATGGCAATTGTCCCAAAAGTACAGCATTAGCTTTCTTAGCCAATTGCTTACCACCACCTTCTCCAAATATGGGGTATTTCTTATCAGGAGCATCATCTGGGATAAACCATGACATATTCTCCACCACCCCGAGTATAGGAACTTTTATATTATCTAATCGGAACATATTCATTGCCTTGATCGCATCTGAGACTGCTACTTCTTGCGGCGTAGTTACGAGAATAGCTCCTGTCAGCGGTACTGTCTGGACGAGAGTCAGTTGTATATCGCCTGTCCCAGGAGGAAGATCGATGATAAGATAGTCTAATTCTGGCCAAATGACCTCATTGATAAATTGCTTAATGATGCCTCCTAATCGGGGTCCTCTTAGTACCACGGCTTGTTCTCTCTCTACCACATTACCGATAGACATGGTGGAGATGCCATATTTTTCTATTGGAATAATTCTATGTCTACCATAGAGCTGCTTAATGACAGGCTTCTCCTCTAATATATCTAGCATCGTCGGGATGGAAGGCCCGTATAGGTCTGCATCTATCAGACCCACCTTAGCACCTAATTCCTTAAGTGCTAATGCCAGGTTAGTAGAGACCGTAGATTTTCCGACGCCTCCTTTTCCTGAAGCAACTGCTATAATATTCTTTACTTGGCTGAGGGGTCGCTTGGCTTGCTTAGAATTAGTGAAGTGGATATCTATAACTGCTTCGGGATAAGCATCTGTAATAACTTTATTGATTTCTTCGTGTAATTGGAATTTGGCTACATCTTTTGTGCCTGTGACATCCATAGAAAATGATACGCTTTTGTCTTTTATAACTAAATTCTCTATTAACCTCATAGAGACAATATCATTACCTGAATTGGGATCAGTAATAGTCCGTAGCAAATTGACAATCTGATTGTTATCTATCATTAGATGTATTAACGTTAAGCCTACAATCTAGTTCTAATTAAAATCCGAAGATAAGTCATCGACGACTAAATAAATATGAAATTAGAAACTAAGATATATTACTTTTGTTATGCATTCCCTAAAGTGATATATGAAGGTCTATTATAATCTCGATGAGCTCCCCCATCTAACTAACACTGTCATTACGATAGGGTCCTTCGATGGTGTGCATACAGGCCATCAGAAGATTATCCAGAGACTGACTAATATATCTCAAGAGCATGGAATATCCAATGTTGTGATCACCTTCGACCCACATCCAAGATCTATTGTATACCCTAAGGATAAGAGTCTCAAATTGTTATCCTCACTACAAGAAAAGATAGATTTATTTGAAAATTATGGTATTGATTATCTCGTGATTGTGCCATTTACAATAGAGTTCTCGCAGATTTCAGCGCAGGAGTATATTGAGAAATTTCTGGTAGAAAAATTTCAGCCCCATTACATCGTTATCGGCTATGATCATAGATTCGGTCTTAATCGGACTGGAAATCTGCAATTGCTGGCTAATAATGAAGAGAAGTATGGTTATGAGATCATAGAGATCGACAAGCAAGAGATAGAAAGTATTACAATCAGTTCGACTCAGATACGGGAATCTATACTCGCTGGTGATCTTGCTACAGCTAACAGTTTACTCAATCATCCATTCCAGTTATCAGGCACTGTAATAAAAGGTAGAAAATTAGGAACTGAAATCGGATTTCCTACTGCTAATCTTAAAATAGAACATCCTCAGAAAATCATACCCAAGGACGGCATCTATACCTGTCAGGTTATCGTTAGAGAAAAACGATATAATGGTATGTTATACATTGGTGATATTCCCACCATAGGAACTGACAATCCTAAATCGATAGAAGTAAATATCTTTGATTTTGAAGAAGACATCTATGACGAACGGATAAGTATACATGTATTAGAGTACCTGAGAGGTGATCAAAAATTTAACAGCTTAAATGAGCTGAAAGTCCAATTAGGAAAAGATAGAGACGCTACATTAGCTCTCTTTGGCAAACAAGTGCAACCCGAAAAAGCAAAAACAACTATTGCCATACTTAACTACAATACACAATCCTACTTAGAAAGCTTCCTACCTGGACTAAGTTATTCGAGTCAGCATCATATGGATGTCCTATTAATCGATAATGCGAGTCAGGATGCTTCTGTTTCTTATGTACAAGAATGGTTTCCTGAGGTGAAGGTATTGCAACTGTCGGAGAATTATGGATTTGCAGAAGGATATAACAAAGGTCTATCACGTGTAGAGACAGAATACATAGCATTAGTTAATTCTGATGTAAATGTGACGGAAAATTGGTTGGACCCTTTAGTGGCATATTTGGATAATCATCCTGAAGTCGCTGCTGTCATGCCTAAGATCTTATCATTTAATGATCCTGATTCTTATGAGTACGCTGGTGCTGCAGGAGGTTACATGGATTACTTAGCTTATCCATTTTGTCGAGGTCGGATATTCGATAATGTCGAAAAAGATGAAGGACAATATGATGACACATCTGATATATTCTGGGTGAGTGGTGCCGCTTGTGTTATTAGAAAAGATATATTTTTTGATTTAGGAGGTTTTGATGGAGATTATTTTGCTCACCAAGAAGAGATAGATCTATGTTGGCGGATACACCGATCAGGTTATGACATAAAGGTTGTTCCCCATTCCGTTGTCCATCATGTCGGCGGCGGATCATTAGACTATTCGAGTCCACGTAAGGTATTTCTAAACTTTAGAAATAGTCTATATACAATATTCAAAAATGAGCTGTTCCTCAATTTACTATGGAAACTACCAGTAAGGTATGCATTAGATTTAGTGGCCTCATTTAAGTATTTGATTTCTGGTAATTTTAGATTTAGCTTAGCAGTTATTAAGGCGCAGTTAGCATTCATAGTCAATATTCCTAAGCTAATAACCAAGAGAAAAAAATATAATGAGAAAGTCCAAATAGCTGCAAAGTCTAATGAAGCTAAAAAAGGATATTTATATCAAAAATCTATTGTCTTACAATACTATCTATTTGGGAACAAAAGATTCTCTGATCTATCTTAAAAGATGCGTTAGCCATTAAAATAAATTGAGAGAATGATTCGTCATTCTATTCTTACGGATTCATTATTACACTTACAATTATCTATAGATGAAACAACTAAGATGGACGATACTGCATGAAGATGAGGATGTCATCGCAATCGACAAACCTGCTATGCTTCTAAGTATACCTGATAGATATGATAGTAGCATCGCTAATCTTAAGTCCACATTAGAGTACAAGAGAGGAGAAATATTTGTCTTGCATAGAATGGACAAAGAAACAAGCGGAGTGATACTGTATGCTAAAAATAAGTCATCATATCAGAACCTATCAGATCAGATGGAGTCTGAAAAAGTAGATAAAATATACCAAGCGATTACACATAATACGCCCGCAGAAGAAATCGGGCAAATAGACTTACCGATTGCCGCTTCCAAGAATATTAAAAAAGGAATGACGATCAATCCAGATGGTAAAACGGCTGCCACCAAGTACAGAATCCTGTCCAGATATGATAATTACACACATGTAGAAATCAAACTCATCACTGATAGAATACACCAAATCAGAGTCCATATGAGTGCTATCAGATGCCCGCTGATTTGTGACAAAATATATGGCGATGGAGACTCATTTTTTCTATCTCAGATAAAAAGGAAATATAGAAGAAGTGACAAAGTAGAAAGACCTCTGCTGAGTAGAACCGCATTACATTGCTCGCAGATAACATATACATCTCCTTCCACTGGAGAGACTATGACTATGGAAGCTCCGCTACCGAAAGACATGAAAGCTGTACTACATCAATTAGAAAAGCATAATAGTAGAGGGTAAGACTCTATTCTCCACTGCCAACCTCTCCTACTCTTCCTGACTCATCTTCCAGACCAGCCTTTCTATTTCTGGACTTGACCTTATCGTTACCGAATCTGTATGATACATTGATACCAACTCTTCGACTATCCCAGTAACCCTGACCTTGAGACCTTAATCCTCTGAAGAAAGATTCTCCACTCCAGAATGCTTGGTTAAAAACATCCTGGGCACTGAGTCTTACATTGAGCTTGTCATCAAGGAATTTCTTAGATAATCCAAAGTCCAACGAATAACTACTGTCATACTCAAATACACCTCCCCATATTCCAGGTCCACTATACCAACCTGATATCTCAAAGGTCAGCCCCTTAGGCAGTGTAATAGAATGCTGCTGATAGATGTTATATGAGAACGCCTTAAGGTCTATCACATTACCATCTCCATAATCTGCCTCGTTATGTAGATGAGAGGTTGTAATATTAAAATATGCATTCCAAAAAGATTGTATTTTTATGGGTGCACTTATATTAAAACTTATAACCGTCTGCTGCGCCAGATTATCCCAATGAATAAATGAGGCTCTCAGGTCTCTCGGATCAGCACCGATGAGCCTTGTAATCTGATCTGTTGTCTGACTATATCCTAATTTGAAGTTGTATCGATACTTATGCAAGTATGATATTTTGAGATTATTAACTTTTTCTGGTTGCAAAAATGCATTACCCTTAGAGAAAGAAAGTTCGCTAATCTGGAACTCAAATGGATTCAATACATTGTAATCTGGCCTGTTAATTCTTCTGCCATAATTAATTCCTAATACATCACTCATACTAACCTGGTATGTAAATCCAATCGTCGGGAAAAGATCTGTATAATCTAATTCTACTTTCGGTTCTTGTAACTCTGGACGGAATGCTTGTAGGTCACCAGTTGCATCTGTCGTTTCTATACGCAGACCAGTGGATAGATTCCACTTATCGCTCAGAGATCTTGCATAACTTACATATCCAGCATAGACTTTCTCATCATATAGGAATATGTTACTCAGACGATCATTGAATACTGTATCCTGTATTGGAATATCATAAAACAAAAATGAATTATCCGTTCTTACCTGACTATACTTAGCTCCTGTCCCAAACTTCCCTCCTAACAACTCCATTTCATAATCTAATTTCAATGTATAAATATCTATCTCTACTGGTGTGTCAGTCGCAAAAATATTACGAGTCAATTCTTTGGTCAGATCTGGGCTTAAATAAATATTTGGCTGATTAAAAAAAGCAGTATTTCTGTAGCGACCATAATCTGCATCTATATTGAGAGTCGTTCCATCATTACTATAACTGTAGTTAAGATTATAAGTAGAGTTTATGTTTTTTCCTTCGGAGGTATTATCAGCCACTAATACACTGTCTATACTATTAGGTGCCGACAGAGGAGCTATAGTAGATCTACTCTCAGAGGTGACATTATTACTATTATTTCCTTGATTGACAAGCATACCGATTGTATGATTATCAGATAAGAAATAGTCTATTCCACCACGGATATTATAACCTACTCGTGTCATCAACATATCCGTATTTCTATCTAATAACAGCCTATTCTGCTGATCTAAAAAATCAAACAACTCTAAACGACGTCCATTATTATAAGTGGCATTAGCGAATATATTAACCTTATTCATTCTATAATTCCCAGATGTACTTAGGTTATACCTTCCTCTTTGTCCTTTGCTATAGTCTGCACTGACAGTACCATTGTAGCCGTAGTTTTCATTCTTCTTGAGACGTATATCTATGATACCTGCATTGCCTTCTGCTTCATACTTAGCTCCGGTGTTAGTAATGATCTCCATCCTATCGATCTGATCTGCAGTCAGACTGAGAAGATAATTCTTAAGTTCGTCACCAGACAATGGCAATCGCTTTCCATCGACATACATCAGCACCCCACTCCTACCTAACACGGAGACATTATCATTATTGTCTACCAGAACACCAGGTGCTTTTCTAAGTAAGTCCAGACCATTGCTTCCTACGCTATTGATTGTCCCTTCTACGTTAAAGACTGTCTTATCAGGCTTAACTTCTACCATCGATCTTCTTGCCGTAATCACTGCAGTCTCCAGCTCCACAGAACTGGGCGACATTATGATAGCTCCAAAGTCCTTATTACTTCCATCCAATGTGAATACGCCAGAATTATAATCTTTATAACCTACATAAGAAGCAATAAAGTAATAGGTACCACTATCTACTTTTGCAAATGAGAAATTACCTTCAAAGTCAGAGGTCTCTACCTTTACCATAGTAGAATCAGCAGCAGACATCAGGATAACATTAGAATATACTACCGACTCCTCGTTGTCATCTAATAATATGCCGCTGATATTAGCTGACTGAGCATGCATAAATAAGGGCATGGCTAGTAGGAATAGGGCGTAGAAGTGTTTCATTTAAAAGTTTTTCTAGCAACAAAAGTATCATTTGTAATGAAAGTAAGAATGAATTATTAGAGTAATATCTATTGTTCTTAGATGAAAGTATATGAGACCTAAAAATCATGGTAAATAAAATCTAAATGTCTTACTTATCTAAGTGCACTGACGATACTATAATGTAATAATGCAAACCTGCCAATCACCATTCGCTTAGCATCAAAAATCACTCTATAAGAACTTTCTAAAGATTTTAATTAGGTCTTTTATTCTTGGGTCAGCAGCAACTCTTTCGTTATCTTTAGGTAGATACGGTACATTTTAATATTTTACCATAATATTAGGAACGTTGGTAACTTATACGATTGATATTAAGCCTAATTTTGTATCTAATAAATAGTATCAGAGATGAAAAAATTGTCTTTCATATTTTTATCTATTGTTTTGATTTCTTGTTCGGAAAGAGATATTGAGCGAATAGAGTCAGAGCAATCTGAAGAGTCTGTAATTTCGGAACAGCAAGATATTGTCACAGATGTATATGGAGTGCAATATCCTAGTTTAGATCCATATGTGATATATTGTGGTCCGGGTTGGGGAACAAAGATGTGTCATTTTCTACATAAATATGAAGGGACTATCTGGGCTGATGCAGATAATTATTATAGCGACTTTTCAGATATAAAATTTTCAAACTTTTGGGATCCATATTTTATATCTTTCTTTAGTCTTGATAGTATTGCTTCATATTGCGAAAGTTGGAAATTAGGAGAAACAACTTACAATGGAATAAAATGGAATATAGAAATCAAGAAAGATCAGGAGGATGTTTTTTGGTTAGATTATGAATATTATGGACATAGTGAAAAAATTGAATATACTGTAACTTATAAATATGAAGTAATAGATGGATTACTTCATTTTTCAAGTACTGACGGTCAAAAATTTATTTTCCACCCTTCTGATAAAAATTATTCAGAAAATCTTATTGGCTCAGATGAAATTATCAAATTAGAAGGATGTTTGTTCTATTAATTATGATCACTTTATAAGACACAATGTAAGACTTCGACACTAATTATAGAGAAAGCATCTAAAATTTTATAAATCGTCGTCGATGATAAATATAGAGTAAATACTAATGGTTGAAATTTCTGCTTATTACCGCATACTCACATTGAAAGTGCTAAATCTCAGCTCAGCGACTTCATAACCGATGAACTTTTAAAGTCGATATTGAAAGCCATGTTTTCGTGACTTACAAAGCTATTTGTAACACCTATCTCACAAATTCTTTTACCATATCTTGACTGATTAGTTGACCTTTAAATTTGGAGTTATGGAAGCGTAAGTAACGCTTGAGTGTATGCAGATACTTCTTGCGGGTAGCTACACTGAAGTTTTTCATTATCAAATAGTCACCATAAGATACTATACCATTTACACATTAGAATGTCGCATATATTCTGTTGAAATTAGCTAATCTCAGCGTTAAAAATACCTACCTTCATTAGTAGGCAGGCAGGCTCCCCATTACCTGTGCCGCCCATGGCGGTAGCTAAGGCTATGAGCAACCCACCCACTATTGTGGTTCGCTCAATTCGAGCACTATCATACTCGATTCGTCTGCAACGAAATCTTTCGCTCATGCCTTGATCTTAACAAATTTAATTCAGAATATTTACACGACATTTTAAAATGTAAATGGTATTAATTGATCATTAGTACTCGAATTCATAATACATTGATTTTTAAGTTATCTGATAACTCAAAGATGATGTATGACATCCGTTAGTATAAGAAAAATCTACTAATAATAAGGGATGTTCAGAAGTAAGCAAATGGCGCCGTAGGTGCCACACCTTTATAGCCCAGAACGTAAGTTCTGGGTAAAAAAAATAGTAAGGAGGCAAATTGGCGAAATTTTTGACCAAAAATTATGACAAATTGGGTAGATGCGTTACCCCGTTATATTGCAAATTGAATCAGTTATCGGGTATAGTAAACAATTAATATTAGTATAAGTCATTGAATTATAGGGAGTTATAGTATATTTGTGCATTCCTAATAAGTGAAAAGCTGTGAAGGGTTTGTTCTACGGATCGGCTGTAACCCGTGTAGGCGATAGCCTATGATGTGGTCACAGCTTTTTATAGAGAGGCATGCTCCTTTATTTGATTGCTAATTCTAATTCTTTACCTAATCCTATTTCGATTATTTTTCTTAATGTATTCAGCTCAAGGTCTGATCTATTATTTTCAACGCGTGATATATAATTTCTTGTAGTGCCACATTTTGCTGCTAATTGTTCTTGTGTTAGTCCTGCTTCAATACGTTGACTTTTTATTACTTCTCCTATCTTATACCTTTCATTTCTTTTGACATCTGGTTCACTGTATTGGTATAGTACGATTGGGTCTAACTCAAACGATACATTGAATTCTTTACCAGATTTAAGCTTAACCTTCTTTTTGACAGATTCCCAACAAAGAGTATTGTTATTAATTGAAACAGTTTTGAAGACTTTGCTCTTCATTATTTGTTTACTCGTTTTATCTCTTTCGAAGTTGAGGTTTTTAGATAATTGCACAAAATCTATTATTCTATGTTCGCCATTATTGAAGGCGATGTAAATTTTGAATCCACTTATTTTGTTGATTCTTATAATTCTTGGAGTTGATTTTATTTTTCTCATTAGATTCTTAGTTTAATTCATTCCAAATTTCTTGAAGATCGGCTTTATGTTTCTTAGCCCACTCTAAGACTTTCTTTTGTTTATTTTTTGGTAAATCACCTTCCAATATTTCAAAAGTCTTTATTTCTATAAGTGCATCATATTCAGCAATGATAGCATGAAAATGCGGTGGATTATGGTCGTCAAAATAGAGGATTATCTTAACTCCCTCGATTATATAAAATGTTGGTATAGTACCTAATTAGATACAATATAGATTATTTCTACTTGATATGCTATTTTTAATTTTTGCTTCTCTACAATACAAAGGAATGTATCTGGATTTTTATTACACATACATTTCAGTTGGACCTCTGTATGGGGTAACGCTTTGTTGTTATTTAGACTTTGAGATAAGAATATTCTCTAAGAGAACAGGTTGATTATGTAGCCACATGTAATATCAATGTGACGATTGATTAACGGACAAGTATATATCAGTAACAGCAGTAGGATTAGCTCCGATTTCTTTAGCAATATGCATAGGAGTTCTGTTATAGCGGTGGCTATTATCATATCGTTAGCAGTTCTATATTAGAATTTAATTTTGGAGGAACTATGTATTATAAGGCTCTCTTAAGCAAGTATGAATTCTCTGAAGTATTTGCGTAAGGAGCTGTAATCAAAATTGAAAGACCATGACCTGCCTTGCTTGTGTCTGTATATTACAAACTATCTTGCCGTATCTTGAATGATTAGTTGACCTTTAAATATTTATGGTGTAACGGATTTAGTATATGCTTCGTATCGCTCAAACGAGCTGCAGATTTTAGCGAGCAGTAAATTTTACTAACGACGGGCTTGATGTATATATCGTCTCTCAAGCGGAGCGCTGAGATATGATCATGATCACACCTTGTTGTATAGAGTCTCCTTTCTCAATTTACACTGTCAATTTTAACCAGCTCATCTTTTATTTGATTCATTTCTTCTTCAATATCAAAATCATTTTGAAGACCAAGCCAGAATTTGGCAGATGTATTAAAGAATTTTGAAAATCTAAGCGCTGTATCTGCGGTGATCCTTCTTTTGCCATTTATAATTTGACTAGTTCTATTTTGGGGTATTCCAACTTCTTTTGACAGTCGATATG
>Ga0209187_1000801_pt1 | contig 46203 bp, 29 predicted proteins | sample BantaG_FD_187430 | JGI IMG/M metagenome (GOLD analysis project Ga0209187, IMG submission 187430) | Marine algal microbial communities from Bantry Bay, Ireland - BantryBay_4 metaG (SPAdes) (version 2) | ecosystem: Host-associated > Algae > Red algae > Unclassified | place: Bantry Bay, Ireland...
AAGTAGACCAAGTTTCGTCTGAATGCTCCACCCTTGAAATTCTGCCCAATGCATCATGTTCATACTCACTCCAACGATCTTCAGGACGTTTTACACGAATTATTTTACCAGCTCTGTCACGATCATACTGTCGAACCAATCCGTCAAAACCCTCTTCAAAAACAATGTCTCCTTTTTTATTTCTGCCAAATTTATATACCTCATTGTGCTCATTTCGGATGGCTGTCAATTCTTCCTCTTTGTTGTAGCGAAAGAATATTTTTGTCCCATTTTCCTCTCTCGACTTGATACTTCCCAAAGGCGTATATTCAAAATTAACTGAATGATGATCGTCATTGACATGCAATACCTCATCATAAGCACTGTATTGCAAGTTGACAATATTGCCATCTGGATGATAAATTTTCTTTACCCTTCCCAATTTATCATAAACAAATCTTTGACTTTTTCCATCAGGATTAATTGATTGAATACTCTGTCCCCACGCATCATAAGCCCAAGCAGCAATGCCCTCATTGGGTAAATGCATCTTTAATAAATTGTGATCGTCATCATATTCTAGTTTGCTCTCTTTTCCATTGGCATCTTTGATTACACTCAATAAATTATTTTCGTTGTATTCAAAAATAGTTACCGAGCTGTCAGAGGCAATGGTGCTGGCTAATCTCCCCTGTTTATCATAATTGATTACCGTTTTATTGCCCTCTGGATCGACTCCTATAATTAGGCGATCCTCCTCATCATACATGTTTTTGGTCGAACTGCCATCTGGATATACTGTAGAAGTTAGGCTTCCTCTTTCATCGTAGGTAAATCCTGTGAGGTTGCCTTCTTCGTCTATTATTCGATACAATTCATTGTAGTCTGTGTATTCATAAAAAACAGAATTGCCCAATGGGTCTTTGATTTCCGTACATAGATTTTTTTCATTGAAATAGTAAGTAGAAGTTTCGCCTTTTGAATTAGTGATTAAATTGTAATCATCTTTGTAATCTATCCAACCTTCTAACAAACCTTGATCTCCCCAGGTATGAATACATTTTCCTTCTTCATTAAAATCCCAATAAAAAGACTGTCCATTTCTGTCTGTCTTTTTGTGTATTCGACCTGATGAATATTCTATGAAAGAAGTTTCATTATTTGCATCTGTAATACTAGTCAAATGACCTTCATCATTGTAGCCATAACTTATTAATTCTCGTTCATAACCCTTATGGTAAACTACTATTTTTTCTATCCGCCCATCTTTATTTAAACTACATTTTAACTGACGACCTTCTGCATCTATAATCTCTGTTAAATTACGCTGTCCATTATATTTTAGAACATTGGTAAATCCTACATTGTTGCGAATTTCTGTAACCTTAAAAATCTCTATATTTTCTTCCCAACCTAAAGAAAGGTAGGTATAGGTTAAGCGACTTTGATTGTCAAATAATTCAAAGAGGTGCTCTCCAGTTCTATATAAAGTGATTTTTTCTCTTCTTTCATAATATGATTCCCCAATCTCTAACATTGGTAATGATATACCACGTCCTTCTTGAACCGTTAAACCCAAAATCTTTTCTTCATGATCTATTGCCAATGATAAATCATAGTTGCAATGTACTCCTACACCTAATCTTCCATCAAAAGAATTATTAGAACCATAACTCCGCTCCCAAACAATGGGCAAAGCTCCAGATAAAGCAAAATCTTCAGCCCGATAATCTACCTCACCAGTAATTAAATTAACAGGGTCAAAACCTCTTTTACATAACCAGTCACTGATTGGATTGTCATCACCCAATAATTTTTTCAATTTGCCATTTAGAGCTTGGAAATCAAACGCCTTGCCGAGTTTTTTAAACAGGCAATTAAAGCCGAAACTCATCGCTAAATTTAATAAAAAACCTTTCCAATCTGGTACATAAGGTGGTCCAACCAAAACAGGAGGTCCAGTGGGAGCAGGAATACTATAAGTGGTAGGAGCGAAAAGACACATATACATTGAGGTATCATTGGGCTTACCTGGTCGTCTGGGAGGTCCTAATTGAAAAGCTGCTGGAATCCCTATGTCATTACAGCTCATTACTGCCCAACCTTTAACACTTATCCGACTGCCCTCCATAAAAGCTTTGTCACTTCCAAAAAAGTTTAGGGATTCATGTGCTATCCGAGGGAGGGTAGCTGGACAAAAAGGAGCTGTCAAAATAGGAAAATGATACCAAATAAACATAATGCCCGCAGTATCTGATACTCCTCTTATGGCTTTATTGACATAAACCGTTGCCCCAATGAAGGGAAGATAGTCAAATACATCAAAAACAAATCCAACAAATGGATGAAATGGATTACAGGGTGGCAAATTTGTAAAGTGTAAATCCACTCCTATTAGAAAAGTGCCGTGATTATTCGCTAATAACATTGTTGTTCTTTTTAGGAAGTTACTTTTTGGGGTTCTTGAATAAAATCTGCATTATCAGGAATGTTTCTATCTAAATCTTCTTTCTAGTTTTCTCCAAAAATTGTTTTCATTCTCTGATCTAATTTTCGACACTTTTCTTTATTTTCACTGTTTTCTCCTTCCAGATAATGGCGACCAATAAAAGTGAATTCTGTTACTCCTAAATCTGCATCTGTCATAGATTCACTAAGAAGATAAGCTTTCTCTAAAGCATCAAAATAGATGTCCATAAAACGGTGTCGATGTGAGAAGTAGAGTAAATTTTTATAAGCACTAATAGCTGTTGTCTTTTGATCGTATTCAATGCTTGTTTGTGCCTGCTTATCAAACCATATAAGCGATTCTTTATGCTTTTGATTGATGCTGTAACAAACCCCTTTGTAGGAGTAAAATTGTATAATCATTCCTTTCAAAGAATCATTGTTTTTCAGCCCAGACTTTGCTACTCGAATCCCTTGATCTAACAATTGTTGAACCCTTTCAAAATCGGTGAAATGTAGTAAAAAAGCAGCATAACAAAGGTGGGCAGAGGAAAACAGTATTTTATCTCCTGTTTTTTGAGAGACTTTTAGCAGTTGTTCTCCCAATTTAATAAGTCTTCCCTTATTTTTCTTTTCGACTGCCTTCCCCATTTCAAACATAATGGCACGTTGACTAACTTGTGGGTCGTTAGGATTTCCCTGTGTGACTATCGCCTGTATTGCTCCTTGTATGTCCATATCTCCAGGTTTAACAGTGATGCATTTATCATCCAATTCTTTACAAATAGGGCTTAAAAATTCCTTGTCTAAATGATCATAAACCAACATCTTTACACCATCTGGCAGCCCAAGTTCTATAATATTTTTAATCCAAATGCTGTAAGCTTGGAAGTCAGCAATTTTATCAGGGATAAGAGATAGTGTTATAGGGAAATCTTGATTGCTAACATAGTTTCTAAAACTTTTTAATAAACGCAATAAAAAAAAGTCTCCATTTTCTTCTTTGGTATATTCTGATAACTCCTTTTCAATTTCACTAAAGTCCCAATCCAATGAAGGGTGCTCTTTTTGGCTTTGCTTGAAAGCTAAAACCCATTCCCTAACCAAATTGATGGAATGCTCCTCATAATTTTCAAAATTGGTTAATAGCACTATAAAATAATTGGGTAATTTTCCAAACTGTGAGGACTCAACTTTTAAAAGCCCTGTCACCAAATCCATATCTTGAATATGTACCAGCCACCTTGCCAATTTATAATTAGGATTTTTATTGACTACTCTTATCCATTCTTCTCGTAAACGATCTATTTTAACTGCAATAGGATTGTGCTCGTTTGCCATAGTAATTTCTTAGTTGAGGTTTAGTGCTTTATCACCTTTAATAGTAGTTAAAGGACTTTTAATATCTAATATTTTTCCAGCAGTAAGCTCTGCTGTTGTACTTCCTTTGATAGATATCGCTGGAGCATTTTCGACTATCTGAGTGTCACTATCTACATTGACTCCTTGTGTCCCTTTAGTATTAACTTTCTTCGATGTAGTATTTACCTCATCTGTTCCGCTAATATTAACTTTTTTAGTTGCATTTATATTTATTTCTTTAGAATTAATATCTATTTTTTCAGGTGCTGTAATCGTAATGGTTTTATCTCCATTTAATGTTACTATACTCCCACTCGGATCACTTATAGTAATCATTCCATCTCCTTCATCATCATCAAAAGTAATGGTACTACCCGTACGAGTCGTTATGCTTTTTATTTTATTATTGCCATCTCCTCCAGCTCCCGTCATCCCATTGTAAACACTACCCATTACAAATGGGCGAGAGGGATCTCCATAGCGATAACCCAACATAATTTCATCACCTGGTTCTGGGACAAACATAAATCCTCTATTGGTTCCAACTGCTCCACTCTTTCCAGCATTAGGTGTCATCACCCGAACCCAACTGGTACTCAAACCTTCCGCCTTTTTTTGCCAGTCGGTTTGCACTTGTACTCTGCCTTTGCCTTTTGGGTCCTCATTGGAGATGACGCGTGCTATTTCCGAATAGGCTAAGGGAAGTTTGGCTTCTGGGGTTGGCAGTACTTTTACGCCTGCTGGGATCGCTTTGAATACATTGGTATAATTGCAGTCGGAGGTCGAAACGTGTTTGGTAGAGATAACCAAATAACTTCCATACGGGCGGCTTGGAAATGCGCCGTCTTTTTTGCCTTCAGTTGTCAACTCAATAACGGCACCTGGATAAATGCCTCTTTTTTTGCTGCGACCTTCTACTACTGACAAGTCGGCGGCAGAAGCAGCTTGCATCTTTTTTAAATTTTCGTCCAAGCTGCCTTTATCGGGCATTCTTGGTCCTGTGTGGGAACGACCATTGAAGTTAAATACTTTCTTCGATACATTAAAGGCATGAGCACCCAAATCATCTAGGCCTGATACATTGTCTTGTGTACTGCCGTCCATAAATTCCTCGCGTAAAGAATGATAACTTACTCGGTCGTATTTTACATTTCTTATGTTGATCCCCACTTTTATGCTGTCGGCATCTATCGTTATTTTTCTTTTTCTGGACGGAGCATTCATCCCTCCGTTTAAAGTAGTCTCCCCGCTTTTCTCTACAAGTCCTCGCCTTGCGTTTATACAATATTTCACTCTAAATTTTACAATTGTAACAATCTACAAAGCACACTCATTAATTGTGCGTTTGTGGCTGTGGGCTTTCCATTGCAATCGGGCGTATTTTCGCATATTTAACTGCGTTGTCGGTAAGTTTTCCCTTCGCGCTTCCTTAGCTTCCAATCAGAGAAAATATATAAATGCAACTAAACCAAACTTGGTCCTTCTCCATTAGCTCGACGGATTCGGATGCGTTCTTGCATGGCTTCGTAGGCAGCAAGGCGTTCTTGGTGAAGAGCTAATTTTCTTTTTTCTTCTTCTGTTAATTTAAAAGTTAAGTCTGGAGGAGTATATTTATTTATCGATAATAAAAGTGTTTCTTCTATTTTCAAGCCAACTTTTGTTCCTGGTAAAATATCCTCAACTTGTTCTCCGAAAATGTATTCATTTAATAAGAATGTACCATTTTCGGTTTCAACCATGTAATAAGAACTGTATGGATCAATCCCAAATCCATTTTTGCCATAATTTGTAAAAACTTCTGTAGCCAACCAATCATAGACCTCTTCATCATAGTCATCAATTTGACTATTCATAAAATCAACAAGTATAGCGAAAAATAAATAACTGTCAACAAGGGATAAAAAGGTTGCTTCAATATAACCATCTGGTAAAGATACTCGCTTACCTTCTTCATCCTCCGATAATACAATATCTCCATCAATAATCTCTAATAACACCTCTATTTGCTCTTCTTCTAAATATTCCTCTATTGGTAGTTGTTGACGTTCTCTTGATAACAAAAAGTATTTTTCTTCTTGAAATACCCATTCAAATTTCAACAAACGAGCATAAATAATTTCATTTTTTTCGAGTGTTGTCTGGGCTGATATTAAATTTACATTTGGAAAGTAAAGAACTTTTTCTTCCATATCATTTAAATCATCAATATCTTCTATATTTTTATTCATATATTATATTACTGTAAATACTTGTTGGTCTTTAAAGGTTGGACACGTGTGGGGAAGAGCGTGATGAAATAACAACCAATATTGCAATATTTATTTATTCAGAGTATACCCAAACAATTTCATCATCAGTAAAATCTAGCCCTTTCAAATTATTTTCCTCATATATAGCTATGAATTCTTCTAAAACAAAGACTTCATAAAACAATTCTGGAATTTTAAATATTAAAGCTTCTTTGGGATATTTATTTTTAAAGACATAATCAGAAATACTTATTATTTTACCTGTATGTGGCAAACGCTTAACTTTAGATTCTTCTAAATCTAAAATATCATTTTGAGTATTAATTACTCTTAATAAATAATAAATATTAGCATCATTCAAAAGGGGTAATAACTCAACTTTATCACTCCAAATATTTAAAAATAAATTAGCAGCTTTTTCACTAACTATGATATACTCATCCTCTAAAAGAGCAAAATCAGGAAGCTGACGAACCTCTTTTTCTAATATTCTAATAGGCTCCCAATATTGAATGACTTTTCCTGGTAAGTATAAATATTTATTAGCAAAATCATCTAAATGTTTTTTTTCTTCCTCTATAGGTAAATAAAAAAGACTATAGTCATTCTCATTAGTGATGAACTCATAAACAATCATCTGCCTTGATTATTATCATTTAATAATTTTTGTTCTAATATATCTATTCGAAGTGCATAAATTTCATCGATATAAATCGGTCTTTTATCTAATTCTTCCATCACGATAACATCTTCTGACCATATTGGTGGCATACAAGAAAAAGCTTGATCACCTCTTATTTTTTCCATATCCTTTTCCCAATCCTCCCATCTCAAATCACCGTAAAACTCTTCTAAGTCACCAAATAAACAATATTGGATAAATTGGGTATAAGTTAAATGTAATTGTTCCCACATAATTCGGTCAGGGGCAAGATAATAAATATGCCCTAAGTCAACATCCCATTCACCTCCATTAATAGCAAAAAATCCACCTAATACATCATCAGCAATTAAAATAAAAGGTGCTTCCATAGCATGTGTTTTGAATGTTTTGCCTTTATTCCAAGTACCAATTCCTCGTGGCAATTTTTCAGAATGTCCTGAACCTAATATACGCAACCATCCTTTGTCTATGAGAATACCTCCTGTTTCATAGACAATACTTCCTAATATAGAGTGAATAGTATGTTGAGACATATACAGTTCATTTTTTGCACTCGCCTCATTTTTTGCTAGTACCTCATATTCATTGTCACATTTATCTAGCCATTCTTTAACAATTTCCCATCCAGAATCTTCTATATCAGTCAATTCTTTTATATTTTTCATAAGTTAAACTTATTTTATACTAAGTAAATCTCTCGCCAATTGGACATGTGTTTTCACGTATGATTCTAATTCTTCTTTTGAATAAGGACTCTTTTCATATCCTTTATAGTATAAAACCAAGGCTGACCTAAGCACTTCAATATGTAATTCTAGTTTCACTTTTTTTGAAACAGACTCTTCGATTCCTGAATCATATTTACCTAAACTTCTCTCCAGAACCTCGCCCTTTTTCATATTACTACTGATATGTATCCCCTCCTTTAAGTCTCCAATTAGACTTTGGTTCTTATTTTCCTCCTGATATAATGCCAATACATAAAAAACACGTATTTGTCTATATGCAGATGTTTTAAAAACGTCTTCATCATTAATTGATTTAACAGCATTTCCAATTTCATAAACTTCATCATACCTCTTAAAAAAGAAAAGAAACACTATTAAATTTGCTAAATCCCAAACTGATTTATTTTTATTCAATGAAAATTTATTTGCAACAATTTTCTTCTTTTTTTTAAGAAAATCTATAGCTTCTTTTTCCCAGTTAAATAAAGACAAACTATATAACGTTGGTGTTAACTCTTTTAGATATTTTTTATTTTCTTTTGAACTCATAAGTATCTTTTAGCATTTAGACTGGCAACCTTTACATTTTTTGGGGCTTTTTGAATCTTTCGTTACAATCATTTCATCTGTCCACTCTCCATCTTTAGTACCCGATGGCTTCTTTTTTTTACAGGCTATGGTAACTTTTACCCAATCTCCCTCATCAATAGGTTCCCCAGTAATAGTATTTTTTTTCTTACCTAATTGTGACCCAAAAACTTTACTTCCACTCCCTTTGTTATCGGACTCTTTTATTACTTCAACAGAGGGTATCCAAGAACCAGATTTTTGTTTAAAATTTCTTCCTTCCTTATCAGCCCTTTTTATTCCTTTTTTATAAGCTGCCATATTTGTATAATCAAATACTGCTGGAGGATATTCATCTCTATTCTTTGCAACTGTAGAAGCTGGCAAACTACCTTTATCAATTCCAAATATTTTTTCCCCATAAGTACGAGTAGATTTACCTCTTCGACTATTAATTTTAGATTTAGATCCATCACTCATAGGAAAAGTATCAGGTAATCCCTTTTCCCAAGCATTTTTTATATGTTGAGAGGACTCTGGATACCTATCACAAGGCATTACCAGTATAAAAGGGTTTGCCTTTTTTCCAGTTTCAGCTTTTTTATTTTGAGGCACAATATAAGAATATTAAATTAAATGAATGTTATTTCCCTTTTTTCTGTTTCGTCTTTTTAATGATTATCCTTCCCATCGCCCTACCACACATAAAACAAGAACTTTCTAATAAGGCTGGCTTCCCTTGTATTTTTTGAGTCATATGTGTCTGTAACCAAGGTCCCAAAGGAATAGGTGTACATAACTGAGCTGGAGGAGGCAAAGCCTTATAAGGCTTACAAGTACCAAAAGTTGCTACTGGAAGATAGTTTGCCCCTGGCATAAAATCCATCATTGTTGCAACCTTTTTGCCTTGAACCTTATACTTGGACTGACTTACCACTCTTAAAGAAGCTGATTTATCTCCCATTGTGCATTTCATTTTAGCACCATCTAATACATAATTTTTCCCTGACATACTCTTTTTTTTTAACGAATTTGTACTTTTCCACCTTTTACTGTTGTTTTGGATTTTCCTTCTATATCAATCTTCTTAGATGAAATCTCTGCTTTTTTCTTAGCCTCTACATCAAATTTACCATGACTCTCCATTTCGATTTTTTTCTTTGTAATTAATTTTGCTAAACCACTTGATTTAAAATCCATCGAACTTCCTCCTCCAGCATTAATCCCTACATTTCGCCCTCCTGTCACCATCACTCCAATACCAGCCATTTGCTCTATTCCCATACCTGCTGCTACTGCTATGTTCATTCCTGCGCTTTCATTGATGTTCATTCCTGCCTGAACGTTAATCGTGTCACTAGCAGTTATATTTATCAAAGTAGAATTGATGTCTATTTGATTTGGAGCGGTAATTTCCATTGTCCCATCTCCATTCATCTTCACTATGTTACCGCTTGGTTCGCTGATAACTATACTTCCCGCTCCATTGTCATCATCAAAAGTAATAGTACTACCCGTACGAGTCGTTATGCTTTTTATTTTATTATTGCCATCTCCTCCAGCTCCCGTCATCCCATTGTAAACACTTCCCATTACAAATGGGCGAGAGGGATCTCCATAGCGATAACCCAACATAATTTCATCACCTGGTTCTGGGACAAACATAAATCCTCTATTGGTTCCAACTGCTCCACTCTTTCCAGCATTAGGAGTCATTACCCGAACCCAACTGGTACTCAAACCTTCCGCCTTTTTTTGCCAGTCGGTTTGCACTTGTACTCTGCCTTTGCCTTTTGGGTCCTCATTGGAGATGACGCGTGCTATTTCCGAATAGGCTAAGGGAAGTTTGGCTTCTGGGGTTGGCAGTACTTTTACGCCTGCTGGGATTGCTTTGAAAACGTTGGTATAATTGCAGTCGGCGGAAGAAACATGCTTGGTCGAGATAACCAAATAACTTCCATATGGACGGCTCGGAAATGCTCCGTCTTTTTTGCCTTCAGTTGTCAACTCAATGACGGCACCTGGATAAATGCCTCGTTTTTTGCTGCGTCCTTCTACTACTGACAAGTCGGCGGCAGAAGCGGCTTGCATCTTTTTTAAATTTTCGTCTAAACTGCCTTTATCGGGCATTCTTGGTCCTGTGTGGGAACGGCCATTGAAATTAAATACTTTCTTCGATACGTTAAAGGCATGAGCACCCAAGTCATCTAAGCCTGATACGCTGTCTTGCGTGCTGCCGTCCATAAATTCCTCACGCAGAGAATGATAACTTACTCGGTCGTATTTTACATTTCTTATGTTGATCCCCACTTTTATGCTGTCGGCATCTTTGCCATAAACAACAGGAATCATCGGTGTGCTACCGAGGTCGCCAAATACTAAATTTGTCCCATCATAAAATAATATTTCATTGTAAGTTTTTGCTACTCTTTTTAGAAAGTCAAAATGAGATTCATTGTACTGTGCTAAATACTCTATTGTCTCACTGTATTTAGGCTTATTGATGATCGTTAAATCTGAGGCGGCTTCTCCTAATGTTGAAACCACTTCTTTTAACGTTTTTTTCAACCAAGAAAATTTATGTGGTGCGGTTTCTAGTAAGATCGTTTTTGAATAGCCTGATACGACGATGTCACCAAAATGATTGTGGCTGTGAACCAAGTCTACGGAAGTCACAATTCCTGTAAAATCATACGACTCCATATCTATCACGACCGATTTACCCAACCAGTCCATCGATTTGTCTAATTTATGTGCGCCGAGGTCTTCTACATCGTCGTGTTTGATAACGACACGGAAATAATGGTGATCATTTATTCCTTGCTCCAACACCATTTCTAAATAATTGGTGACTGGTTTTCCAGCTATTGTTATTTTTATTTTAGGTTTAACTGCCATTGTTCTATTGTTTGAATTTAGGTGTTTTCTGTAAATTATATACCACGAAATTAAGGCAATGCACTATATTTTAGACATTGACTTTTCCGTTCCAGTGCAAAGTTTAAGAATGTACCAGTTTATCCTAGTGGGTTTAAGCACTAATTTGTGTTTTGTTGATTACTAAAAAGAAAACGGGACCAAATTGCTTTCTTTTTTTACACGGAATTAGTTGTCAATTAGTTTGATTGCTAGTTAAATCTAAGTGAGCAAATAGCATGCCATTAAAATGAATTTGAATATATTTTAATTGTGACAATATGTAAATTGTTATTTGGATGGAAGGTAATTGAAATGTTAAAATTGAAAAACGATTCTGTAATTTTAATTTTGATGACTTGTGTCAAAATTATTGTTCTGAATAATTGACATACTATAAGTATATGGACTTTGTTTTTGCAATTGAGTAATTTGTGTAACTGCACATAAGTAAATTTGCGATGTTCGATACTAGTCTAAATCAAGTTTTACGAGTAGTTTACTCAACCTTTATTTATAATGTACAATAAAGACTCATTAATTTTCTGTCTTTCTCTGAATTCGTCTGATAATTCGATTAAGCCATTTCTGACTTTCCTCTCCAAGATATTGTATCTTGAGTTTGATAAAACAAGTTCATCATGATTATTGTTTTTATTAAGACTGTAAAAACTTCAAGTCAAACAACAAACATCATAGCATTGAAGCATTAATCAAAAGAATGTTATCCCATTTCGTTTGCAATTCTAAATTAATTACGAATTACGAATTTTTGCACGTAACCACGCTTGAAAATACGACTGCAACCATTCCAGTATCAAAAAACTATGGCAGTAGCAACCATTCTCGCATTCTCGCATTCCAGTATTCTCGCATTAATCAAAAGAATGTTATCCCATTTCGTTTGCAATTCTTATTTTTACAAAATAAAATAGTAACACAATTGGGAAAAGCAAAAAAAAGAGAGATAGCGGAGTATGAGATCGAAAACATTGAAGTCTATGGAACGCGTGTTCACAACCTGAAGAATATAGACGTTACCATTCCACGAAACCAGCTTGTGGTGATTACGGGCGTGAGTGGCAGCGGCAAATCTTCCTTGGCATTTGATACGATCTATGCGGAGGGGCAAAGGAGGTATATGGACAGTTTTTCGGCTTATGCCCGACAGTTTGTGGGTGGTTTTGAGCGTCCTGACGTGGATAAAATTACTGGTTTGAGTCCTGTGATTTCGATTGAACAAAAAACGACCAGCAAAAACCCGAGATCAACGGTTGGAACAGTGACTGAAATTTATGATTTTTACCGTTTGCTTTTTGCCAGAATTGGAGAGGCTTATTCTTTTAATACGGGCAAGAAAATGGTCCAGTTCTCGGAAACGCAAATCAAGGAATATATTTTTGATAATTTTGATGGGAAAAAAATAGCCATTTTAGCACCTGTTGTAAAAGGTAGAAAAGGGCATTATCGAGAATTGTTTGAGCAAATTCTCAAGCAGGGATATTTGAAAGTAAGAGTGGATGGAGAGATTTTGGACGTTGTGCCTAAAATGCAAATTGATCGTTATAAAATTCACGATATTGAAATTGTGGTGGATCGTTTGCGTGTCAAAGATGAAATTCAGGCAAGAATCGGAACTTCGCTTGATTTGGCTCTAAAGGCAGGAGAGGGCTTGGTGATGGTCTTGGATTATGATAGGGATGAAATAAAAACTTTTTCTAAAAATTTGATGGATGCCGAAACGGGTTTATCTTATGATCTGCCTTCACCTAATACTTTTTCGTTTAACTCTCCGTACGGTGCTTGCCCAAATTGCAAAGGTTTGGGAGACGTTCACACGGTGGATTTGGAATTGATGGTTCCAGACAAAGACAAATCTATCAATGAGCAAGGTTTTTTGCCATTGGGAGATGTGAAAGATAGTTACTCTTTTAAAAAATTAGAAGCACTTTCTAAGAAATATAAATTTACATTTGACACGCCCGTCAAAAAAATTCCAAAGAAAGCTTTGAACATGATTCTTTATGGATCGGAAAAACCAGAGGATACGGTTGTGGTAGATTTTGGAACAAAAACATGGTACAATTTAGAATTTGAAGGTTTGGTAAATACGCTTACTCGCTCTTTTCGAGATGCATCTTCGGAAGCGATAAAAAGCTGGGCTGAAAGATTTATGTCGCGAAAAACATGTTCTGTGTGCGAGGGCAAACGATTGAAAAAAGCCTCTCTTCATTTTAAGTTAGATGAAAAAAATATTTCGGACATTGCTATGATGGACATCGGGCAATTGTATGAATGGACAAAAGGCTTGTACAAAAAATTAGATGCTAGACAAAAGAAAATTGCCAAGGAACTTTTAAAAGAAATTGCTACACGATTAAAGTTTTTATTAGATGTTGGTCTAGATTATTTGGCACTTGATCGACCTGCAAAAACACTTTCTGGTGGGGAGTCGCAGCGAATAAGGTTGGCAACTCAAATCGGTTCGCAATTGGTGGGTATTACTTATATTTTGGATGAGCCGAGTATTGGTTTACATCAAAGAGACAACCACCGACTGATAAATTCTCTGCGCGAACTTTGTGATGTGGGGAATACCATTTTGGTCGTTGAACACGATAAAGACATCATGCTCGCTTCCGATTATCTGATTGATATTGGTCCAGGTGCAGGCAAGCAGGGTGGGGAAATAGTTGCGGCAGAAACTCCAAAAAAATTCTTGAAACTCAAATCCCAAACTGCTAAATATTTAAGTGATAAAGAGCAAATAAAAGTGCCGAAAAAGCGAAGAAAAGGCAATGGGAATAAGTTGATACTGAAAGGATGTGAAGGCAATAACTTGAGAAAAATTGATGCAACGTTTCCATTGGGAATGTTTTTGTGTATAACGGGCGTTTCTGGAAGTGGAAAATCTACTTTGGTCAATGAAACTTTGTATCCAATACTAAAACGTCATTTTTCCAAAAAGAAGCATTTAATAACCTATAGAAAATACCCACTGAAATATAAAAGTATAGAGGGTTTAGAGCATTTAGACAAAGTGATTGAGATAGATCAATCTCCAATTGGTAGAACGCCACGTTCCAATCCTGTTACCTACATTGGTGTTTTTACAGAGATAAGAAATTTGTATGCAAAATTGCCTGAATCGCAGATTAGAGGATACAAAGCAGGACGTTTTTCTTTTAATGTAAAAAGTGGTAGATGTGAGACATGTCAGGGTGGGGGAATGCGCCAAATTGAAATGAAATTTTTGCCAGATGTATATGTCGAGTGCGAAGAATGTAGAGGAAGGCGGTACAATAGAGAGACTTTGGAAATTCGCTATAAAGGAAAATCTATCAGCGACGTTTTAAATATGACGGTGGATGAATCTGTTATTTTCTTTGAAGCCTTACCACAAATTTATCGAAAAGTAAAGACGTTGCAAGATGTAGGTTTGGGTTATATCACACTTGGGCAGTCGGCGGTGACCTTGTCGGGTGGGGAAGCGCAAAGAGTAAAACTATCAAGTGAGTTGAGTAAACGAGCGACAGGGAAAACACTGTATATATTGGATGAGCCTACAACAGGTTTGCATTTTTCTGACATACAAATGCTGCTAGGCGTTTTAAATAAATTAGTGGATAAGGGCAATAGCATCATCGTTATTGAACACAATTTAGATGTTGTTAAGGTGGCGGATTACATCATCGACATTGGACCAGAAGGTGGAAATGGTGGTGGTAAAATTTTAGTAGAAGGAACACCAGAAAAAGTGGCAAAATGCAAAGGCAGCCATACAGGGAAGTTTTTGAAGTTGGAGCTGAAGTAGTGTAATTTTATAAAATAAAAAAGAGGCTTGATAATTAATATCAAGCCCCTTTGGTTTATATTTCCTAAAAAATTTAGTTTTTAATAAATCTCTTAGTCGTTGAACCTTCTACTGAATTCATTCTAATAAAATAAGAACCTCTATTTAAGTCCGCAATATTTAACTGCATAGACTCCCAGCTCTTAACTACAAGATTGTTATATTGTTGAACTATTTTTCCATTAATATCATAAACAGCTATTTCGACATCCGTTTCATTATCAAATCCAAATTCAAGGTTGATAAAGCCAGTTGCCAAAGTAGGATAGATAGATAATAAATCACGAGAGATTGAATTTTCTAAATTACTCGTTTTTGCTGCAACACCACCTGACAAGCAGAATGTTTGAGATTCTAAAGCACCAAAGCTACCGCCTCCAGAAACCAAAGGAGATCCATTGGCATCTAAAAGTGTATAATTTCCACATAAACCTGGTGTAACTCCCAAACCAAAACTTGCTACAATTGAACCAGCAATAATTGTTGTACCTGCTGTAATAAATGTACCAGTTGCAGCTGCATTTGCTCTAAATGGACACATTCCATTGTTTAATGCATCACGAAAATTCAAAGTATAACACCCATCTGCTAAACAAGCAATTCCATTCATATCTAATGTTGAATTAGATGGTTGAGAGCCATAAGATCCACCTGATGCTAATACTGCGCCGCTTACGTCTGTCAAATCCCAGCTAGTCTGTGCAGGGAAACCATCAAAGAAAATACTCAAGTCAACACCTGCGCAAGATTGTACACAATCATAAGTTGCTGTTACAGGAAAATCACAGGCAGCTTGAGTTGTACAACCAGAAGTAACAATGCTCACATTATCTACATATATATCTGGCTCATCAGTTCCAGTACCATCCTCTTCGCCAATTATTGTAAAGGTAACATTTCCTGTTGGAGCTCCAGCTGCAATTAAATCAAAAGGCGCAATAGTACCACCAGTTCCGTCAGCGCAAGCCAAACTACCAAGAACAACACCATTTACAGCAATGGATAAAGTTGCACCACCATTTACACAAGACATAGCGTAGTCAAAAACCAACTCTGCAGTACCACAAGTTTCAGGAATGGTAATGTTTTGAGAAATTGATAAAAAAGAAGTTCCACCCCAGCCTCCAAACCAAGCATCAGTAGTTCCATTCAACGCACCATTAGATACACCAATTATTCCAAAAGGACTTGGGTTAGGAGTACCAGCAGGTACTTCCTCTAACTCTGTCCAGCCTGTAGTTCCAGCTTCAAAATCTCCATTGGTAATAAGCTCATCGCTAAGATCAACAGAACAACAATCAGGCGCACCTGCTGTTGGTCCATAAGTAACTGTATAGTTTGCAGTACCACTTCCATTAGCAACAGGGAAGCTAGGATTTGCAGGATCTGGAGTAATGGTTACGCCTGGGCAGTTAATGCTTAATGTTGGTTCATTGCAAGTATTTTCACCAGAGACTGTCACTAAATCAGTAGCAGTAAGTTGTGCTGGATCAGGGTAAACATTCAATGTTAAAGTTCCTGCATTTAAACGCAAAGTATTGTCAGTTGTACAGCCTACATTTAGGTATAACGTTTGTGTTTCTGGCGTGCATCCAGTAGGGTTTATAAGTGTGACGCTGTTTCCAGTAATTGCATTACCACCATTGATAATGTAGTTGTCCGCACTCCATGTGTAGGTTGCAATGGCATCATCATCTAGTGTTACAGCCGTAAAATTTGAAGGCAAGGTATAACTGCCTTTTATAGCACATACATCATCACTTACTGTTAAAGGAGAAATAATTGCAGATGGACAAACAAGATTACAAGCACTCGCACAATTAGCAGCAGCAACTCTAGATCTTATTAAATCACCAGGTTGTTGACCAAAACCTAAATTAAAATCAATACCAACTCCTGGAACTAAATGACAGTAGCTCATAATTGTTCCAGATGCAGGTAATCCAGGATCACAGCCTTCATCATTGCCTGAAGCTGGTCCACAACCATCGATAGCAGTATTATTTCCATTCCAAGCACAAGCGTGTGTGTGTGGTGATCCTAAATTGTGTCCAAGTTCGTGAGTCACAACTTCTACATCCCAAGAATAAGTAGGGACATTATTGTATGATAAAAACACATTACTAACACCAGTGTTAAAAGTATTGTTACATATAACATCTACATAAGCAACACCACCACCACCATTGGTGTGTAGTAAATGCACTAAATTTCCAAATGTTTGACCATATCCCTGATTGGTTAAATCATCAAGTTCAGTTCCAGCATTATAAGGAGAAGGAGTATTCCAAATATTTAAATAGCTTATAGAAACTGCAATGCTTTCATTGGCATATAAAATAGCAACCTGACTAAATAAACCATTTACGTAGTTAGTAATAGTTGCCGTATTACCACTTGCGCTTTGATATAAAGAATAGTCTACCTCTAAATGAATTCCTACACAGCTTACAGCAGCTGATTTATGAGAATTATCATCCACATTTTCTTTGCCTTGATCTACAGGAATTGATGAACAGCTAAAATCAAGTTCATGATTAAAATCGTCGTCTTCAAACAAAACATGATAGGCGCTATCTTTTACTTTTCCAATTGAAAACTGTTGGTTTCCAACACCGATCAAACCAGTAATTTCACCGTCAAAAAAAGAAAGAGATACAAGACTTCCAGGTTCGTTTTTCACGATTCCCCAAAAGTGCGTACCTAAATCTGGATTTAAAGGAGTTTTTGGATCAGTTGCATTCACTATTTTAAAGTCATAAGTAAAAAGGTCTGCTTTGAATAATAGAAGCTCTGTATTTTGTCCTTGAATTGGAACAGATACTCTTATAAATTCAGATTTATTAGTCCGAATTTTCTGATGTATATTTTGATCAATTTTAAATACTTGTTTTTTATTTAATGTGTTTTGGGGAACTTGATTATCAATGGATCCTTCTGATACTTCAACAAGTGGGCTGTAAATATTGGCACTATTAATTTGTGGGTAGTTTTGTTTTACCTTCTCAAATATACCATTTTGCCCATATGAAATTTGAATAAAAAAAAGCATAAGTAAACATAATAAAGCGTTGAGTCTGTATTGTATCATATAAAAGATAGGTTTAAAAGATTCTTGACTAGCTAAATGAAAATAGTCTAGCCTGTCAATCTTAGATTAAAAATATAGTTAAGTAACGAAAAAACAATAACTTCACGATTTAGACGGCTTTTTTCGCCCTCATTTTCCTCTTGAAATCGTTCAAAGTATCAACAATTAATACTCTTTCAAAAGAAAAATGAGAATCAAACTAGCTCGTCTAAATAGCAAACTTATTATTTTATCGTTACTAAGTACACTGTAAATTAAGTAAATGTGCTTTTTGAGCTTTGTATTTTTGAACTATACAAAGAACGCACGGAAACTGATAGCAGGGCTACCAAGTTGAGTACGAGATGCAGTATAGTACAAAAAGACATGTTCAAAAAGTATAGTTATTTATTTTACAGTGTACTAAGTAAAATTTTGTCAAATTGGTATCAACTACCAGCTAAGTGATCGTTTTGCATCATGCAAATGTTAATTATTCTAAGTTTAATATTATGCATGTTAAACTTAATAAATATGTATTAGCGGTAGGTTGAAAAAAGGTGAAGTTGCTATTTTTACATTGTCTAACTATAGACAAATAAATGATTTCCTATGAAATAATTTTTAATGAGTATATTTTATATATTCGTTTCCAATTGGTTATAAAATTGAGAGAAAGCAAATATTTACTCAAATAAAAGAAAATGATTAACTAGATTGCAATAATTAATGTCTCGTGTTTTCTAAATTAGCGACAAATATACATATTTTTTTATATTTTGTATGAAAACATTTGGCTCATAGAGGAATTTAGTGGAAAAGCTTTTAGCTATTGGCTTTTGGCCAATAGCCAACAGCCACCAATAGCCAACAGCCAAAGACCAACAACGTTTCCACTAAATCCTTTCATGAGCCAAACATTTTAATTGTCAATTAGATAACGCAAAAAGTGCAAAAAAAGTTTTGAGAATATTTTACCTGCATCAAGCAAATATAGTATGTGTTTTATTCTTATTAATAATATTTTTCATATGTTTTTCATCTAAAATAGATGAAATGTTTGACTATAAAAATACAAAGAATTATCTTTATTGATAAATGTGATATTTTAAACGACATTATTGATAAAATAGATGAATGTTCAACAGATAGATTACGTAATAGCAGTTAGTAAAACAGGAAGTTTTGGGCTTGCCGCGAAAAAATGCTTTGTTACTCAGTCAACTTTGAGTACGATGGTTGCTCGGTTTGAATCGGAGATTGGAATTACAATTTTTGATAGAAAAACAAAACCAATTACGATCACACGTGAAGGGGAACGCATTATTCATCAACTTAAAGTCATTTCCAAAGAGATTAATAATTTAGGGGAAGTTGCGAAAGAATTGAAAGGCGAAATTAGTGGTGATCTAAAAATAGGAGCAATACCAACAGTTGCCCCTTACTTATTTCCTGTTTTTTTGAATGAATTTATTTCAAAATTCCCTGGCATAAATTTTGAAATAAGTGAAATTACAACCGCAAAAATCATAGAGAGTATTTTATCTAGAGAATTAGATATTGGAATCGTTTCCATTCCATTGAAACATTCAGAATTGGTAGAGCTGCCATTGTACCACGAGCCTTTTTATTTATTTGATAAAGCAAAGACGAACAATAAGATAAAATCAAGTATTTCTAAAATAGATTATTCACGTTTATGGTTATTGCAAGAAGGTCATTGTATGAGAAATCAAGTAGAAAAAATATGCGATTTTTCAAAGCGAAGAGCCATAAGCGGGAACCTGATTTATAAATCTGGTACGATAGATACTTTAATGAAATTTGTAAACAACAATAATGGAGTAACTTTATTACCTCATCTTGTCGCAATAAGTCTATCTAAAGAGGAACAAAGGCATATTAACGGTTTTAAAAGTCCAATACCAGTGAGGTTGATAGGTTTGTTGGTTCACAAACATTTTGTAAAGAAAAATATATTAGAACAATTACAATTAACCATCCAAGAAAAAATAATTCCTTTAATAGGAAAAGGAGACTTTGAACAGAATGTTATTTCGCCTTTGTGATGGGATTGATTTTTTAGGACGGCGAGTATCATCTTCGATTAAGTCGTCTCCCCGCTGTCCGTTGCAATGTATGGAATGAATTGGAACTGGTTTGGGTCGTTGTTGTGGAGACGTTGTATGCAACGTCTCTGCATATTGCTCCGTTGCAAATTATTCCCCAATCATTTGTTCCAATTCATTCCATACATTTCCACTCGCATCGGGCGTATTTTCGCAAATTTAGCTGCTCCGTCGGTATGTTTATCCTCCGCGCGTCCCTTCGCCGTTGTAATACAGAGTAAAGACACACAGGCAATTACGAATTTTAACAAAAGCAAGGACAAAATAAAACCAGCTCTAAATACCTAATTATATCGTAAATGCCTATATTTGTAAATGCAGAAATGCATAGTATTATGTGCCAATAATACAATTTGTAAATAATAAATTATATTCTATACTGTAATACTTAAATTTAGCTCTAGAAGAGCTTGGTTTTTGTATAAAAAACTATGAGTATAGTTGAGATATATATGAAATTTATTTAACAAAAAAAACTAATTATGAAATTTCAACATTTAATTATTGGATTCCTTTTTTTATTTATTGGATTGAATGCATCTGCTCAATTTGGTATGAAAAATAAGAAAAAGTGGGTCGCAAGTCATATTGACAAGCAGGGCGAAAAAGTTGAGGGGTATATATACGTTGCAAAAACAGCAACTATTGGTAGTAAGTCTTATGATGCTCCGTGGAATTTTCAGGGAACGATCAGTTTTATTGAAAAATCCGCATTTGCCAAACTTGAAAAAGTAACTAAAAAGGATTATACAAAGTATGGACCTAAAGATATTGAGGGGTACGAATACGATGGTAAGCAATATGTATCAATGGAATATAAAGGAGCTACAAAAGAAAACCCTATAGGTATTAAAGCCAAAAAGTATTTTTTATTGAAAGAGATTGACGATAAGATGTCATTGTATTATTTTTATGAAAATCCTAAAAGTTCAACTCGCCCAGAAGAAGTAGCTGAACGTGGTGATGATCCAAATTTACTATATCAAATGGGAAAAGATGGCAAGCTTAAACTTTTACCTTTTATTAAAGTCGAAAAGGAATTAGCGGATTGTCCTGAAGTAATTGCCAAGCACAAAAAAGGAGAATACAATCTTATAGGAAATAAAAAAGGAAAGAGTAGCAAGCTTGGAAGAATGATCAATCAAGTTGCCGCATCAGGATCTGTGGGTGTGAAAATTGTTAATGATTATAATTCTTTGTGTAAATAAGAATCAAAGGAAATAGAATTTCACCACGGATTCAAGCAGGTTATTCCATATGAAAAATCTGTGTCAATTTGTGGTGAAATTTTTAACGATCCTTACTCCTTCCAAACCTTCTTATCAACCACAAAATCTTTTCCTTGCAATTGAAGAATGTAAACCCCATTGCTCAGTGCTGATAAATCCATTTGAATAAGTGGACTGTTGTTTTTTGTTTTTTGTTGGAGAAGTAGCTTGCCCTTTACATCAAAAACCTTTATTGTTTCTATTTGTAAATTTTCTTTTGGGTAAATATGAACGATGTCTTTTATTGGATTGGGAAAAATATCAATTTTTTTTTCTTCAATTAGATTTATACCAGAATCAGTGTCTTTGAATTGCATATAAATATTATCCAAAAAGAATTGCTCTTTTCCAGCATTGAAATAAAATTCTATTTTATTGATTTTAGAACTGTCAACTAATTGTCCAACAGTAGGATTGTCAGAAATCCATTTTCCAGATAAATCAAAATCAGTACTATTAAAATTACCATTGCTGTTAACGGGTAGAAGATAATTGGTTTTATTGGTTTGAACGCCAAAAACATCTGTCAAATATACAATTACTTGTGGCTGGTTTCCTGAATTTGCCTTTACATCACAATGTAAAATTGGGTGTTTACTAAAATCGACAGGATTTTTTAATTCTATGCTCATGTGAGGCTTAGAAGAAATGTCATCAATGTCGTAATTAACCTCAAAAACACCGCCTTCCTCAATCATTTCAATAGAATTCCCCCCTGTCGCAAAAGCAGACCAACGGTCTTTGTTTCCGTCCTCAAAATCATCTATGATAAAAGGTTCTCCCACGATGGGCGTTTCTAAAAACTGCACTTCGATTTCTGTAAAATTTTCATCACAACCAATATTGCCAACGATGTTTACACGCACTGTTCCAGGTTGATCATTCCAATTAACGGTAATGCTATTGGTGTTTTCTCCAGAAACAATTTCTACTCCTTCGGGAACAGTCCATTCATAAGTTGAGTTAGGAAATTCATTTACAGAATAGGTTAAGTCTGATTGATTCTGTTCTATAAAACTTTGTCCAGAAATTTCTGGATTTCCACTCAATTCATACACTCGGATATAATCTACCTGCATTTCTACCTCTGTCAAGCTTGGGTCGATGCCATTTTTAATTCCATTTGTTTCATATTGAGGATCACTGCCCCAATTGCCACCCATTGCAATGTTCATTATAAAGAAAAATTCTTGATCAAATGGCCAAGTAGAAGCGTTTTTGTCAGAAGGTGCATAGACGTAATATTGAACATCGTCTATGAAAAATTTTATAAATTCTTCCGTCCAAAGAATGGCATAATTATGAAAAGCTGTTGAATAATCAGGTACCACTTTTTCGCCAGTATTTACTGTTCCGCCATGACTAGAGGGCGTATGCAAAGCACAATGAACAACAGATGGATCTTTTCCAACGTGTTCCATAATGTCAATTTCACCACAATTTGGCCAACCAACTGTTGGGAAGTTTGCTCCTAGCATCCACAAAGCAGGCCAGGTTCCCGAACCTTCAGGAAGTTTGGCTCTAAACTCAATTTTTCCGTACTTGAATGTTTGTTTGTCTATTGATTTTAATCTTGCAGAGGTCCAATTACTGGCTGTCTTTATAGCTCTAATAGTCAGTACATCATTTTCCACGAAAGAATTATTGGTACTGCTGGTATAATTTTGAATTTCATTGTTTCCCCAGCCATTGTTTCCCAAGTCGTAGCCCCAATTTTGTGAACTGGGCGCACCCGAATAATCAAATTCATCTGCCCAAATCAAGTTCAAGCATCCATCTTGCGCGAAGATTAAATTAGAAGATAAAAACAATAAGATGAAGAATATATTTTTCATTTTTTTGATTTATTAGAAAGGAAAACGTCAATCCAGATTTTGCTGTAAATCTGAATTGACGTGTTTTTTAAATTATAATTAAATTTCTATTGTGCAATCAAAGTAAATGACCAATAAGAACCACCTACTTGACCTTCACTAATATCAACTGTTAAAACCATTTTTTCTGTAGTGCCATCATTTACGTAGCTTAAAACCTCGTAAGTTACTGAAGCGTTTTCCGTTGGAGGAGCAGCAGTGTATTCGCCACCATTGTATGCTTTTGGTAGGCCAATAAATGCACCTGTCCCTGTTACAGTAAGGTAAGCTGGTTCACTTCCAGTTGCTTCTGTAAAGCTGAACATATGATTTCCTGAACCCCAATGAGCAGCATCACTTGACAATGCTGATTCAGAGACGCATCCTGCTGGATCAATACCCATATATGGCTCACCAAACACATCTCCTTTGGTATCAAAAAGATAATCACCATCAGAAGTGAATAAGTATTCATCATTAAAAATACAAGGTCTACCCGTTGTTACATCCTCATCAGAAGTTTGGAACCATTCGCCACTGCCTTTAGCTGGACCAACTGCCAAAGCTCCTGCCGCTGGGTTTAATATCCAAACCTTAGAGCCGTCATTTGTCAATGAACTCATATTTAATGTAGCTGAAGAAATAACAATTGTTTGCATAGTTGAATTTACACCATTGTCATTGGTTGCAGTCAAAGTTACTTCAAAAGAACCCTCACCACCGTAAGTATAAACTGGGTTTTCTTCAGCAGAACTTCCACCATCGCCAAAGTTCCAATTGTAAGAATCAGCATTTCCAGAAGTATTGGTAAAAGTAACGGTATTGCCATCAACTTCAAATGTAAAGCCAACAGAAGGCGGTGAGCTAGGCAACTCAGGTTCGTCAGCAGGGTTGTCATAATGCACCAATATAAACTGCCAATATCCACCAGGAATAGCTGTTTCCAAAATCAAAGTATCCACATCGCCATCAGATAAGCCAATTACTTTGTAAGTAACTTCTAGTTGTGGTTGTGTGTATTCCGCGTCAGTTCCAACTTTTGCCAAACCAACATGCGCTCCTAAACCAGATAATTTTAAAGTGCTTTCACCAGAATTAAAAGTATAACTATGTGTTCCTGAAGCCCACGGGCTTAAATCAGATCCATCCGCACCTATTAGAAGGCTACCATCTGTTTCGTCGATGCATTTACCTGAAATATCTTCAGGCCAAGCTGCTTCTTCTGCATAAATCATTCCTTTCGCATCATATTCGTATTTACCATCTTTATAGAAAATGTATTCTTCTTCCATCATACAAGTACGAGTGTCTAAAGGATCATTTAAACCCAAAGCCCACCAAATTTCAGCACGACTAGCAGGTCCAACTTGAATTGGATATTGACCACTATCTACCTGGCGCAATAGCTTCCAAGCTTTTGAGCCATCAGCACCTGTACCAGCTAATTTACTAAGTTCCGCATCGGGATCAGTTACAGAAATGGTTTCATTTGAAGTATTAGTGCCATTTGTACCCATTGCTGTCAATTTCACATCATAATTTCCACCCTCGGCATAGGTATGCGTAGGGCTAGTTTCAGTTGAAGTAGAACCATCTCCAAAATCCCAAGCATAAGAAGTTGCATTTAGGGATTCATTCATAAAAGAAAAAGTAAAGGGATCATTGTCATCCTGATCATATGTAAACCGAGATCTTACTTCGTCCGTCATGTCATCATCGTTGTCGTCTTTGCAAGAGGAGTAAAATCCTACTACAAGCAAAGCAGCGAAGAATAGTAGTATTGAACTAAATTTTTTCATGTTTTATTTAATTTTTTAAATGTTAGTAACCTATATTTTGTGTCAAAACCCCATTGCTTAAATCAATTTGCTGTTGGGGGATTGGCCATAATTCATTTTTTCCTGTTTGAAATCCTAGTGGTCCCAATTTTTCGGCAGCATTTCCCTGTCGCACTAAATCAAAAAATCGAGAACCCTCTAAGCCCAATTCAACACGTCTCTCGTGCCAAATAGCCTCTAATAATTGTTGTCCACCAGCTACCACGTCAGGCAAAATAAAAGGAGATTCCCCTCTTCTTGCTCTAGCTCTTACTTGGTTGACTGCATCCAGTGCAGCACCTTCGTTTCCATTGTGAAATGCGGCTTCTGCGTACATTAATAATAAATCTGAATATCGTATAATTCGATCATTGGATTCCCCATTCATCGAAGGATCACCAGTATTTATCTCTTCGTGTTCACTTCTACTAACGAAAAATTTCTTAGGATAGTAGTCATGATCAAAACCTGTTGCCGATTTTATGAAAACTCCACGATCTCCCATTGTTTCTCCTTCTTGAAAAACAGTGGCTATCAATCTTGGGTCACCTTCCTCAAATTCATCTACAAAATCTTGTGTGGGAATATTAAAACCCCATCCACCAAATTGTCCACGTGGTAATTGGTAGACATTGGCAAGATTGCCTTCATTTGCACCATTAACATCTCCCCAATATCCACCACCCAAAGGCGAACGTTGTATTTCGAAGATAGAACCAGGACCATTTTCACCACTTTTTAGAAAAATATCTGCATAGTTTTCATTCAAAGAATACTGCCCAGAGTTTATGACTTCTGAAGCAGCAGTTTCTGCTTCCATCCATTTTGATTGATACAAATAAGTTTTGGCAAGCAATGCATTTGCGGCTCCTTTTGTAGCACGACCCAAATCGGTTTCGGCAGCATATTCACTTCTAAAAGGCAATACTGCTATCGCCTCTGTTAAATCTGTTTCTATAAAATTCCAAATTTCAGCAGCCGTTGCTCTAGGTTGGTTGTATTCACTAGGGCTTAATATTTTGTCTACCAATGGCACACCACCAAACATCGTTACCAATTCAAAATAATAATAGGCTCTTAGGAATTTCGCTTCTGCTAATATTCTTTGGCGAACGCCTTCATCAATTTTATCTGCTTCAATATTGGGTACATTTTCCAATACCAAATTTGTTCTATAAATACCAACGTACTTTGCCGTCCAAGTTGCATTTAAATGGATGTTGCTTGGCGTTGCTCGCAACTGCGAAATATCTTCCAGTTGGGGTTGATCTGTTACACCAGAACCACCTTTAATGGCATCATCTGAAGCAAAATCTCCATAAAACCAACGGAAGTGATACACAGAAGTTGTGTAATTGTATTGCAAAGGGTCGTAAGCTGCATTTAAAGCATTTATGGCATCTCCTTCATCTTTATAAAAATTACTTTCTAGTTCTCCGATGATGGGAGTTTTGTCTAATTCTTTTTCACAGCTAAAAAGGCTAAGTATCATTAAAATAATAAAACAGATATTTAGACAATGAGATTTTTTGATATTCAAGAAAAAAAACGGAGACCTAGCAGGGCTAAGGTGAGTATTTTTGACCGGTCCGCCGGTGCGGTAGAAGATCGAAAAATATCGCTGTCCAAATAGCGGTTTTGTTTTTTTAATGATACTAGGAGTAGCCAAAATTATCAATGATAATATTACTTTTTTCATTTGATTAAAATTTAAGATTTATGCCGCCTATAAAAATTTTTGCTTGAGGATAAAGGCCTCTATCAATACCATAATCCAAACTGGCAGAAATAGAGTTGTCAAAAGCATCACGCTTTCCAATTTCAGGATCAAGTCCTGTGTATTTTGTTAGTGTTATTAAATTTTGTGCAGAAATGTAAAAACGAATTTTATTTGCCCAAACCTTTTTAGATATTCCCAATGGGATTGTATAACCCAATTGTAAAGTTTTCAATCTGGCAAAAGAACCATCTTCAATGTAGTAATCTGAAAATCTAAAATTGCCATTGAGGTCGCTCAAACTTGCTCTTGGCTCATCATTTGATGGATTGTCTGGTGTCCATCTATCCAGTCTTCTAATTTGTTGATTAGAAATACGTAAATCATGCCTTGTTAGTGCATTTACAATTTCATTTCCATAACCGCCTTGTACAAAAATGCTTAAATCAAAACCTTTGAATTCAAAGTTTCCAGTGAATCCATAGATGAAATCGGGGTGCGGATTTCCGATTTGTGTTTGATCCAAATCTGAAATTCTACCATCTCCATTTAAGTCTTTGAAACGAAAATCTCCAGGAACGGCATTGGGTTGAATTATTTCACCATCACTACTCGTATATTCTCTGACCTCAAATGTATTTTGGAAAATACCATCTGTTTCATAACCATAAAAATAACCCATTGGTTTACCTTCTTCCATTCTGGTAGTATTGCCACCAATTCCCTGATTGAAACCTGATACATAAGGAGTCGCAGCTTTTCCAAGACTCGTAACTTCATTATTAATAAAGGAAATATTTGCACCTATATCGGTTTTTAAAACTCTCCCTGTTCGATAACCTACTGAAAATTCCCAACCTTTATTACTAATGGTTCCAATATTTTGAAAGGGTGGACTAGGATCATTTACTCCTGATCCAGCCGTTGCTAAAATTGCCGCTGGAATCAAAAGGTCGCTGGTGTTTTTAATGAAATAATCCATTGAAAAACTTATTTTATCTTCTAAGAATCCAGCATCAAAACCAAAATCTGTCTGTGTACTTACCTCCCATTTAAGGTCTGCATTTGCAGGAGTAGTCGGTGCTTCTCCTTGCAAAATAACTTGGTCTGTTCCAAATACATAACCCAAATTAGAATTAATAGATGAAATATAACCATAATCACCAAGGCTGGCTTCGTTTCCATTTTGCCCCCAACTTGCTCTTACTTTTAAATAATTTAAAGCAGGAAAAAAGTTGCTAAAATCAACATCTTTATTTGCCAACCAACCAATCGAAGCAGCTGGAAACAATGCAAATTTGTTGGCAGCTCCAAAACGTGAAGAACCATCTCTTCTAAGTGAAGCAGTAACAAAATATTTATCCAACAAGCTATAATTAACTCGTCCAAAGTAAGAGATCAATGTGGAGTTACTTATATCCTCACCAACACCGATGTTGTCTCTATTGTCTTCTGTAACTGTTTGACCAGAAATATATGCATCTTCGGGATCATTACTTGGAAGATCAGCTAATCCTATAATCTTATACTCCCAATTTCTATCTCTATAAGTTCTACCTAACAAAAGTTCAACTTTGCTATTTTCTTTTACATCAAAATTATAAGTCAAAATATTTTCCAACATTAAATTGGTCCATCTTTGATTCTCCTTAGATACAGCATTTTGATCTATACGTTCGTGAACAAATGCTCCTGATGGGTCTAGATTATAAAAAGGTTGGAAACTAAAATTTTCTGCAAAATTTATATCCATAGAACCCATTGTCTTAAAAGTTAAGCCCTTTATAATTTCAAGTTCTACACCCAATGAACCAATGATTCTATTACTAGTCCATTGACTATTGTTCAAAGCAATTCTATTCACTGGATTTTTAATATCACCTGTTACGATTTTTGAAAAATTATAGGAACCATCCTCTTTTTTTACAGAAGTTATAGGATCAATATTCATAGCAAATGCGACAGGCGAGGCAAATTCACTATTTTCAGGTAAGGCATTTCTAGTAAAATGTGTAAAATTTACATTAGACAAAATTCTCAGAGCTTTGTTTACTTGACTAGAACTTTTAAATCGTCCAGTGTATCTTTCAAAAGCAGATTTCTCTCCACCCAAAAGACCTTCTTGTAGAAAATAACTTCCCACAACTCCGTAAGTTGTTTTCTCACTACTTCCTAAAACTGAAAACTGATGGCTTTGAATTGGTGCATCTTGAAAAATTTCATTTTGCCAATTTGTGCCTTCTCCAAGTGTTTCAGGATTTGGAATCTCAAAAGAATTTTCTGGATCTATATCAAACAAAAACTCTCCATATTGTTGTGCATTTAAAACGTCAACAGTTTTCGCTACTTGTTGAACACCATAATATGAGTCAATAGAAACAGAACCTGCTTGACCTACTGTACCTTCTTTGGTGGTAATCAAAACCACTCCATTAGCCCCTGATGTTCCATATATTGCTGCCGAAGCAGCATCTTTCAAAACACTTATGGAGGCAATGTCATTGGGATTTAAAAAGTCGATTCCATCTACCCAAACACCATCTACAATGTACAAAGGATCACTATTGTTGGGCGTACCCACACCACGGATTCTTACTGATAGTGCATTTCCAGGCGAACCCGAACTTTGAGTAATTTGAACACCAGAGGTTCTTCCTTGCAATGCTTGTTCAAGTCTTAGGTTTGCTGACTTACTAATATCATCCGCCAAAACAACAGAAACAGCTCCATTGATTTCACTTCTTTTTTGCGTTCCATAACCGACTACGACTACTTCGTCAAAAGTTTTAACGTCTTCATTTAAATAGACATTTAGTGTGGTATCGTTTTTTACAACAAATTCTTTTGTATTGTATCCAATGTAAGAAAAAGTTATAACAGAATTTTTGTCAACTTCAATAGAGTAGTTTCCATCAATATCTGTAACCGTACCATTGCTTAAGTTACCACTGTTTAAAACATTTACCCCAATTAATGTCTCTTCATTTTGCTGATCGAAAACAGTTCCTTTTACAACGACAGACTGCGCAAAAATTTCAAATGAAATTAACAGAAATAGTATAAGGTAAAAAGTTGAGTTTTTTATGTTCATTATTATTGGCTTGAATGAATTTTTTTGGGAAGTATACAGATACAAATTTGGTTCTTACTATCTTAGAGCAAATCAAAGATTTAAATTTCTAATTTATTTTTAATATACACCAAAGATTGGCAATATTTTGAAGCTATTTTATAATCTCTTAAAGATACCTTTTTTGAAGTAAATAATATAATCAAAACACGACTATTTCTTTTTTGTTCAATTGAATCAACTTTATCTTTTAGAAGTTTCAATAAAAGTTTTTGGTTAACAAATTTATAAAAAATTATACGCAAAAATTGGCTAATTGTTTGTTGAAATTTAATTATAAGTTATTAACTGTTAAATATTTATACTTGTACCTATTTTAAATATAATAAATGATTCAAAATCAGTTTCAAACCCTACAAAATGAAAAAAAAACACCTATTAAACACAAATATTGTAGTAATATTCTTATTATTTTCCTTGAACATAAAAGCGCAATCTAAATCTACTGTAAAAGACGTTACAATAGAACAGAAAATAAACGACCTTTTGAGTAAAATGACCTTGCAAGAAAAGATTGGTCAGATGAATCAATACAATGGAAGTTGGGACATAACTGGTCCTGCACCTGGCGACGAATACAACAAGCCGCGTTACGATCAGTTGAAGTCTGGACAAGTAGGCTCTATGTTAAATGTTATTTCGGTGAAATCTATTAAAGAAGCTCAAAAATTAGCGGTTGAAAATAGTCGCTTAGGGATTCCATTGATTTTTGGACATGATGTAATCCACGGTTATCAAACTATTTTTCCAATTCCTTTGGGCGAAAGTGCCAGTTGGGATCTAAATGCTATTGAAATGGGTGCGAGAGTTGCCGCTGTTGAAGCCGCTGCCGCTGGAATAAACTGGACATTTGCACCGATGGTAGATATTTCTAGAGACCCAAGATGGGGTAGAGGTATGGAAGGTGCTGGCGAAGATCCATACTTTGGTTCGCTAGTTGCTGCCGCAAGAGTAAAAGGATTTCAGGGCGATGATTTAAGTGCGGATAATACGATTGCCGCTTGTGCAAAACATTTTGCTGCTTATGGATTTGCAGAAGGAGGACGTGATTACAATTCTACGGATTTTAGTGAAACTACTTTGCGTAATATTATTCTTCCACCTTTCAAAGCTTGTGTTGATGCTGGTGTTGCAACATTTATGAACGGCTTTAACGATCTTGGTGGAGTTCCAGCAACGGGAAGCAAGCAATTACAAAGAGATATTTTAAAAGGAGAATGGAGTTTTGACGGATTTGTGGTTTCCGATTGGGGATCAATAGGCGAAATGATTCCGCACGGTTTTGCGAAGGATAAAAAGCATGCAGCAGAAATTGCAGTAAATGCAGGTAGTGATATGGATATGGAATCTGTTGCTTATATTGCTCACTTAGAAGAGTTGGTGAAAGAAGGTAAAGTTGAAGAGTCTAAAATAGACGATGCTGTTCGCAGAATTTTGAAAGTAAAATTTGATTTAGGTTTGTTTGATGATCCTTATAAATATTGTAATGATGAAAATGAAAAATCTAAAATTTATACAAAAGAACATTTAGCAATAGCAAGAGACGTAGCTAAGAAATCTATTGTTTTATTGAAAAATGAAAACAATATTTTACCATTAAACAAAAAAGCAAAAAGCATTGGTGTGATCGGTGCTTTGGCAAATGATAAAGATGTGCCTTTAGGTAATTGGCGTTCTCAAGGAAAAGTAAATTCTGCTGTTTCTTTATTAGAAGGAATAAAAAACGCATTGAGTGACGAAGTTAGTGTTGAGTATGCAGAGGGATATAAATTGACAGAAGGAAAGCGAGATTTTTTAAATGAATTGACGATTATAAAAAAAGACGAATCACAATTTGAAGCTGCCATTGCTTTGGCTAAAAAATCAGAAGTTGTGGTTGTAGCATTGGGTGAAGATGCTTATCAATCGGGAGAAGGAAGAAGCCAAGCAAATATAGATTTGGCTGGTTCACAACAAGAATTAATTGAAGCACTTTATGAAGTTAATAAAAACATTGTGGTTGTTTTAATGAATGGTAGACCTTTGGTAATTACTTGGATTGCTGACAATATTCCTGGTATAATTGAAAGCTGGCATTTAGGCTCTGAGGCAGGAAACGCCATTGCCGATGTGCTTTTTGGAGATTACAATCCTTCTGGAAAATTGCCTGTGACTTTTCCTAGAAATGTTGGGCAAATTCCATTGTACTATAATCACAGAAATACGGGTAGACCAGGTCCAGTTGAAATGGTTTTCTGGGCGCATTATACAGATGAAACAAATGATCCATTGTATCCTTTTGGTTTTGGTTTGAGCTATGCTGATTTTGAATATTCTGACATTGTTTTAGCGAAAAATGAAATGTCGATGAACGAAGATTTTTCTGTCTCTATTGAAATAAAAAACAAGGCTAAAGTAACAGGAACAGAAACAGTACAACTTTATATCCAAGACCTTTACGGAAGCATTACTAGACCAGTTAAAGAACTTAAAGAATTTCAACAAGTAGCTATAAATGCTGGTGAAAGTAAAAAAATAACTTTTAAGTTATCGAAAAAGGATTTAGGCTTCTACGGTTTGGATGGAAAATGGGTGGTTGAGCCAGGAGACTTCAAAATTTTCATCGGCGGTAATTCTAGAGATGTTAAAGAAGCTAGTTTTGAGTTGAAATGAATTAATGACTGAATGCTTGAATGCCTGAATGCTTGAATGCATATCTTTGCTCTACGGTGACAGCTAATATGATTTTTTCATCTATTTTGATGTCTACTTTAGTGAATAAGTCCCAGAATTTGACTTACTTAAAAACAGTATTTTTAAAAATATTTAGTTAGAAATAGCAAAATAAGCTCAAAATAGAAGCGAAAAGAATAAATTTGCATCTTGAAACGATATTTTTTACATATAGCTTACAAAGGATACAACTATAGAGGTTGGCAAAGACAAGCCAATACCAAAACTCGGAATACCATTCAGGAGATACTCGAAAACAAATTTAAGCAAGTTTTTGGTTATCCAGTTGTAATTTTCGGTTGTGGTCGAACGGATGCAATGGTCAGTGCCAGTCAGTACGTCCTACACATCAAGCTCAAAGAAGAAATTGATTTTGATTTTATTTTTCGATTAAATAAAGGTTTGCCTCACGACATTGCCATCCTAGATATTGTTTTGATGGACAATCGAGGGCATGCTCGTTTTGATGCTACAAAAAGAACCTACAACTATTTTGCACATTTCCGCAAATCTCCTTTTTTAGAAGATGTTAGCGGTTTTTATTTATTGGAAAATTTAGATTTTAAAAAGATCAAACAAGCAGTTGATCTTTTTACAAAATACGATGATTATTATGCTTTTTGCCGAAGAGCAGATAGTTATAAGCATACTATTTGTGATGTGAGTGTTTCAAATTTATATGTAAATGAATCCCAAACTCGAATGCGTTTTGAAATTTCAGCAAATCGTTTTTTGAGGGGAATGATTCGCATTCTCGCCGCCCAACTCATTGAGGTCGGAATCGGAAAAACATCTGTTGACGAACTAGAATCTTTTCTCATTAATAAGAGAGCTGATCGTGTTTTGGATGCAGCACATCCACAAGGCTTGTACCTTTCTAAAATCGAATATCCGTATATTGATTTTCCAGACAAATCTAATTTTTTGGAGCCATTGTCGAGTGGACTAATAATGCTATAATGCTTCAATGCTTGAATGCCTGAATGCTTCAATACCTGAATGCTCCCATACGACCGTCATTCTCGTGTGTGAGTCCAACAGATTTCTGAAGCGGAACGAAAGAAATATCTGTGGTCTAGTATTTTGGAATCTACCTGATAATGCCACTTTTGCTCTTTCCACCGATCCAGAAACAAATTGGACGTATTTCAAGGTGGTTTTTAATAGAAACAAAATCACCCTCTTAGAATCCACTACTTGATCGTCAACAATCAATGAGTAAGGGATGGTTGAAAAATAAATTACCTATCTTAGCCACATCGGCGGACCGAAAGAGATTTTTTGATACATTTCCGCATCGGCGGACCGATCAAAAAACGTAGACATAGCAGGGATGCGTTGAGGTTTTTTGATCGGTCCGCTGATGCGGAAGTGCATCGGAAAATGTCGAATCAGACTGGCGCACCAGCTTAAATCGGGAAGTTATTCTTTGACCATTTCCTAATTAGTTGTTACTCAATTAGAAAATAATTTAAAAGGAAATCATTCTGAATTACATGTTTTTGGTCAAATTAACTTTTATCGTTTGCGTTATTATTTGGAAACTTCACAGTTTGACAAAGCTTTAGAGATTGCAAAATTATTGGAAAGTCGTTGGCAGGAGTTGAGCGAGCATTCATAAAAACTCAAATTATTAAATCTTTAGAAAGAGACCTTCAAACAATCAAAATAAAGAACCCCAAACTACTTTGCTTAGATGAAATCATTTTATGGTGTCAAAGCAAGTTGCATGGTTTGGAAATGAGAGAATTGTTGATCTAAGCATATTCAAGACTTGCCAAAATATCTTCTTTCTCTAGTTCTGGATGATCTTCCAATATTTCGTTTGTTGTCATTTCAGAAAGCAGCATGTCAAGTATAACCTCAACAGGCCAACGCATTCCACGAATACAAGGTTTGCCATGACATATTTTAGGATTAATAGTAATTCTTTCTGTATATTTCATCGTTATGCTTTTCCCAAATTTACGCCTTTTATTGTAAATATACCAATGAAGTTTTAACACAGTGAAGTGATGACTTACAAGAACCATTCCAGAATTTGCATTCAGTGGTTTTTTAACATAGTGAAGTGATGACTTACAAAAACTATGCCTAAAGCTATTTTTTTTACATTTTTAATACAGTGAAGTGATGACTTCCAAGAACCATGCCTAAAGCTACTTTTCTTACATTTTTACCGTTTTTTAACATCGAGAAGCAATGACTTCCAATAATATTTCACATCTTTGAGCTTATAAAAAATCACATTGCCAAATAGCTATTCATACAATCAGGTTTTTACCAAGACTCACAAATATCCAGACCGTCAAGCAGTTTATGCGGAAGGGCGATATCATATCTATGCGGAATTAAATTTGCATATAAAATATATTTATCAGCAGCTTTGTTTGAATAAAATTGAAGCTAAAAGAATTGCCATTATTTGCAGCAATGATTTTTGGACAGTTGCGACTATTTGCGCCGTTCTTAAATATGGTGCTGCCTATGTTCCCATTTTAAACAACAGTCCGTTGGAGCGAAAAAAGTGGATTATAAACGATGTTCAACCTGGTTTGATTTTGGCGCAATCAACACTGCCTGAATTAGAAAAAATCCCTACTTTAAAAATAGATTTTGACGATGTAATGGTTAATGAAGACTTGGAGTTGATTCCTCAAATTAGTCATTCTGAAGCATTTATATTATATACGTCAGGATCGACAGGAATGCCAAAAGGAGTGCCAGTTCCTAAAGATGGCTTGGATCATTGTTTTGAATGGATGTTTGATTATTTTAATTTTGATGAAAATGATCGTTTTTTACAGCCTTTTCGTTGGACTTTTGACATATCGGTTTTTTCTTTTCTAGTGCCTTTATCCATCGGTGCTTGTTGTTACTTGTTGCCCAAATCTTCTGGAATACAATCTCTCACTATTTTAGATTGTCTTAAAAAGCATGAAATAACGGTGGTATGTCTTGTGCCAAGCGTCATTTCACTAACCCGAAAATATTTACCAGAACTAAAAGTTCCATCACTTCGATACTCGCTTTTTGGTGGCGAGGCACTTTATAATAATTTAGCTCAGTTGTGGAAAAACGCCTTTCCCAATGCCCAGATTGTCAATATGTATGGTCCAAGTGAGACAACTATTTATATGTCTTATTATGAGTGGGATTTTGAAACGTCAAGCAAAGAATCGCTAAACAACATTGTTCCACTTGGCAAAATTCTCCCCAATCACGAATTTATTTTATTAGATATTAATAAAATAATTGAAGAAAAATTGACTACTGGTGAATTGTGTATTAGTGGCATTCAACTTATTGCAAACTATGTAAATAATATACAACAAGAACGGTTTGTAGAACTGTTTTGGAAGGATGAAAAAAGAATATTTTACAAAACAGGTGATCTTGTGCAAATAAATGATAATGGTAATTTATTATTCATTGGTAGAAATGATGAACAGGTACAAATTCAAGGTCATAGAGTTGAGGTGAAAGAAATTGAATTTCATTTAAGCAATATAACGAAGGTTGAAAACGTGATCATTGTAAAAGAGAGAAATGAGGCAGAAAAATATTTAGTTGCTTTTATTAAAAAATGTGATTTGGTAGATAAAGAAATAAAAAATGCGCTGATTAAGCATGTGCCACATTATATGATTCCCCGAAAAATAATATTTATTGATAAATTACCACGCAATTTAAATGGCAAGGTAGATAAAAAAGCTTTGAAACTATTATGAAAGAGCAAATAATACAAAAACTACAAATTATTTTCAGAGAAGTCTTTGATGAACCTGATTTGATAATTGACGAAAATTTAGATGCCAATCAATTGGATATGTGGGATTCTTTGACACATGTAGATATGCTGACGATGGTGGAGGAAGAATTTGAAATAGTAATTCCTTTTGAAAAAGTCATCGAATTTGATACTGCTGGCGATTTAATAAAATACATTATTGAATTAAAAGGAGGAGTCTAAAAAGTGACTCTGGTTTCCATAAAATACCTACTTTTTTTAACAATTATTCTCATTCTTTATCGGCTTGTTTTGCCAAAGATGAGAGTGCCATTGCTAACTTTGGCATCTCTAATTTTTATTGGGTTTTATAACTGGTTTTCATTAATATTTATCTTGGTAATTTGCTGTATTAATTTTTTTCTTGGAAAATATCTTTCAAAAAATAAAAACAAAGTAGTTTTTGTTGCTGGTATTTTACTACACACCTTCTTTTTATTTTTTCTAAAATACTTTCATTTTTCCAAAGGCATTAATTTTGATGCTGCCAACTTTCAAGTTTCCTCCTTTGCGATAGCATTGGGAATTTCTTTTTATACCTTGCAAAACATAGCCTATTTAATTGAGGTTTTTAAAGATAGAATAAAGCCTATAAACAATTTTTTTCAGTTAATTTTATTCAATGCATTTTTTCCAAAGATCATCAGTGGACCTATTGAATCGCCCAATTCATTTTTATCAAAATTAAAAGAACTGCCCAGCCCAAACACCAATGATTTGGCCTACGGAGTACAAAGAATTGCCTTCGGATTTTTCAAAAAGATGGTCATCGCAGATCGTTTAGCACCAATTGTCGCTAGAACATTCGACCTTGAAGTGCCTTTACAGGGTTTCGTTACTTGGACAGGAATTTGCCTATTCACCATCCAATTGTATTTCGATTTTTCAGGCTATATACACATTGCAGTCGGTTCGGCGAGGCTTTTTGGCATTCGTTTATCAGAAAATTTCAACTTCCCACTTCGCGCCAATTCCATTTCCGACTTTTGGCGACGTTGGCACATTACATTAATAGAATGGATTAAACTTTACTTGTATTTCCCTGTCGTTTACAGATTGCGGAAAGTAAAAAAATGGAACATCATTATTGGCTTCGCTTTGGTGTTTTTATTATCAGGTTTATGGCACGGAGTAGGGTTGACCTTTTTTGTTTGGGCAATCTGTCACATTATTTATTTGACGTATGAAATTTTAACCAAAAAAAAGCGCAAAAATTGGTCGAAAAAAATACCACAATACATTTACCAACCAATCAGTATTTTCATTACTTTTAATTTGGTTTGTTTGAGTGAATTGTTTTTCAGAGCCAGTAGCATAAACAATGCCATTAATTTATTAGAAAACACCTTCACAAAGCCGTTTTTTCCACAAAATTGGATAGCAGAATTTTGGGCTTTATTAATTGGCGGAGGAAGTCAAGAAGAGTTGTTTAATATTTATTGTACATTTTTGCTTTTTACCATATTTCTGTTATTTGAAAGAAAGATTTATAAAAATGCTGTTTCAGAGAACATTAATATTTTTATCTGGATTGTGTTATTAATTATTTTCTTTGTTTTTGGTATCTTTGAATCTGGTGCAGAATTTATTTATTTACAATTTTAAAAAGAACTAATTGATCGTTTTCAAAAAAATAGCATTCCTTTTATTATCAGTGTTAGTCATTTTGTTTTTTTTAGATAAAGCATATGTTTTTTTACTTTATCAAAACAAAAACATTAAAAGCTCTTTTATTCTTGACGAAGAAATAAATGCCAAGTTATTAATAGCTGGACCCTGCGAACCTTTTTGGATGATTAACCCTAGCCAATTGGATACCATAACTAATTTAGAATCTTATAATCTCGCACTAAGCCATTCTAATTTTGCTGATAATTTATTGCATTTGCATCTGTATTTAAAAAACAACAAGCCACCTGAATATATTTTATTATACGTTACGCCTGAGTCAATGGATGAGCGTTACAACACCTTTAATACTTATAGATTTGCTCACCTCCTCTCTGATACTTTAGTCAATAAAATAGTAAAAGAATTTGATCCAAATTACCATAAATGGACACATTTTCCTTTTATGTCCTATGGTTATTATAGCAATCTCACAAATTTTAAAGCCATACAAGGATTAAAACATTATTTGACAAATAGAAATTTGCCGAAATACGCAAACGGTTACCAGCCACCAATCGCGCAAGATTGGCATTACCAAATGGAAGACTTTATTGATTTGTACCCCGATCAAGTTAAATTTGAATGGAGCGATAGACGAGAAAAATACCTGAAAAAGTTTATAGAACTGGCGCGAGCGCATAAAATCACTATGTTATTTTACGAATCTCCCGTTTTTGAACCCGCAAAACCTCACCAAGTAAATCGCTACGAAATTTTGGATCGAATTCAAAAGTTGGCAGATCAAAACCAAATTCCATTTCTTCTTTTCGACAATATGGAAATGGCAAAAGACCAAAGTAATTTCTTCTCAACGCTTAATACCACTGTAAAAGGATCAAAAATTTTTACGGATAGTTTGGGAGTGCGTTTAGCTAAGGAGTATTTGTTTGAGTCATATTAATAGACGGTTTCTCATCCAGTCACGAATTACAACACTATTCGACCGCAGAGCGGTCTAAGTATGTTAGTAAAATGTAGACAATTTATTTATTGACCCCAGAGCGGGTCACAGTATGTGGTTTTATAATTGTTTTTTTTTGCCCTGTTTTTATGGTAAAAATGATGAACCTTTGAGCTATCAAGAGAACAGTGCGTTGCACCTTTCGTTTATTGACGATTATTAATATCACGCCCTAACACTATAATTCAACACTTTAAATCTTCATTATAAATAAATATCTTATTTTAAATGATTTTATGTGTTAAAAATGTCATTTTATAAAATATTTAGTGCATATTTGTGTTGAAGAAACAGGAGCATGCAAACACAAAAACGTACCATAGCACACTTTGACCTTGACACTTTTTTTGTGTCCTGCGAGCGGCTCGTTAATTCGGAGCTGAAAAATATTCCACTTTTAATAGGCGGTAAATCGAATCGCGCTGTCGTGGCATCTTGCTCTTATGAGGCGCGAAAATTTGGGGTCCGTTCTGCTATGCCAATGTATTACGCGTTACGGCTCTGTCCGCAAGCAAAGGTCGTGCGGGGAGATATGGAACTTTATTCCAAAAAATCGAAGGAGGTGACAGAGCTTATAAAAGAGGAAGCACCAGTTTTGGAAAAATCCAGCATCGACGAATTTTTTATTGATGCAAGTGGAATGGACCGCTATTATGGTTGCTACAAATGGACCACAGAGTTATCGCATAAAGTGACAAAAGAAACAGGGCTGCCAATTAGCTTTGGATTGTCGGTCAATAAAACGGTTGCAAAAATGGCAACAACGGAGGGAAAACCTGATGGCAAAATGGATATTCCTGCGCCCAAAGTTCGCCCTTTTCTTGATCCATTGAGTGTGGGTAAAATTCCGATGGTGGGCGAAAAAGCATTTAAAACCCTTTCTCGTTTGGGCATTCGCAACATCAAAACATTGGCAGATATGCCGCAAGAAATGCTTGCAAAATTATTGGGAAAAAATGGTATTTCCATTTGGAAAAAAGCCAATGGAATAGACTTTAGTCCAGTTGTTCCACACTCTGAACAAAAGTCTATTTCTACGGAACAAACCTTCCAGCAAGACACCATTGATGTAGATCATTTGAAATCGCTTCTGGTTGGAATGATTGAAAAATTGGCGCACAAACTTAGAATGAAAAACCAGTGTTGCTCAACGATAACAGTCAAAGTTCGCTACTCCAATTTTGATACACATCCTAAGCAACGCAAAATCGCCTACACCAATCTAGATCATATCTTAACAGATCACGCCAAAGACCTTTTCGATAAGGTTTACAACAGACGAATGCTTATCAGATTGATAGGAGTGCGTTTAGGTGGATTAGTAGATGGAGGACACCAAATATCTATGTTTGACGATACCTCTGAAAGGGTTAATTTATACAACGCATTAGACAAAATAAAAAACAAATTCGGTACAAAGGCAATAGGGAATGCTTCAATGTTATAAAAAAATGCTTCAATGCTTTAATGCTACAATGTTATAGAATGCTTTAATGCTACAATGTTATAATGCTACAATAGTACATACATCGAATCATTATCATATTCAAGCATTCAAGCATTCAAGCATTCAAGCATTCAGGCATTCCAACATTGAAGCATTCAAGCATTGTAACATTAAAGCATTATTTTTCATGTATCTAAATTGTCATTCATATTATAGCTTGCGGTATGGAACGCTAAGCCTAAAGGAACTTGTGAAGGAGGCTGTAAAGCACAATGTAAAATCCATCACGCTAACGGACATCAACAACAGTTCGGCTGTGTTTGAATTTGTGAAACTCTGTGAGCAGAATAACATTCATCCAATTGTGGGAATGGAATTTCGCCAACAAGGAGAGTTGCTTTACATTGCCATTGCCAAAAACACCGAAGGCTTTAAAGTCATCAATGATTGGTTGACAGAAAGCAATCTGAACAAAAAGCCCTTGTCCTCCATTGCGCCATCCAATGAAAATGTATTTGTCATTTATACAATGGAAAATGCACCCAATCGACTGAGCGACAACCAATTTATCGGAGTGAAAATTCACGAAGTAAATCAATTGTACAACGGCCCACACAGTAAAAAAATGGATAAACTGGTGATTCTTCATCCAGTAACGGTAACAAATAAAGACACTCATAATTTGCACCGCTTGCTCCGAGCAATTGGGGAAAATAAATTGGTGTCAAAACTAACCGAAAATGATGTTTGTGTCAACAACGAATACATGTTGCCCATTGATGAGTTGTTGAATTATTATGAGAATTATTCATCCATCATAAAAAATACAGAAAAGCTAATAGAATCATGTTCTTTTGACTTTGATTTTGTCTCTTCTAAAAATAAAAAACTTTACACAGGCGATAGATACAGCGACAAACAATTGCTCGAAAGTCTTGCATTAGAAGGCGTGAAAAAACGCTACGGTAAAAATAACAGAGAGGCAGAACAACGGGCGATGAAAGAATTAGAAATCATTGAACGAATGGGATTTTCTGCCTATTTTTTAATCACTTGGGACATTATTCGCTACAGCCAAAGTCGTGGTTTTTATCATGTTGGTCGAGGGAGCGGAGCCAATAGCATTGTGGGTTATGCCTTGGGAATTACCAATGTTTGCCCCATCGAATTGGACTTGTATTTTGAACGTTTTTTGAATCCCAAAAGAACCAGTCCACCCGATTTTGACATTGATTGGAGCTGGCAATTTCGCGATGAAATTTTAGATTATATTTTTAAAAGATTTGAAAGAGGTAAGGTTGCATTTATAGGAACCATTACACATTTCAAACATCGTTCTGTGATGAGAGAATTGGGCAAAACTTTCGGGCTTCCAAAAGAAGAATTGGATGTGCTCGCCCTTCTTCCAAGAGAACAGCATCCCGATAATAAATTTGTGAAAGCCATTCATCGCTACGGTGCAATGATGGCATGTTTTCCAAATAATAGAAGCGTTCACGCCTGTGGAGTGTTAATTTCGGAAAAACCACTTACCTATTATTCTCCATTGGACCTTCCACCCAAAGGCTTTCCAACCGCTCAATTTGATATGTATACAGGTGAGGAGATTGGTTTTGAAAAACTGGATATTTTGGGACAAAGAGGCATTGGACACATAGATGATTGCGTGAAATTGGTCGAAGAAAATCAAGGCAAAAAAGTAGATGTTCACACACGATTGGATAAAATAAAAGCAGACAAAAAAGCAAACAAACTATTACGAGATGGCAAAAGTTTGGGTTGTTTTTATGTAGAAAGTCCTGCAATGCGCGGTTTGTTGACCAAGTTACAATGTGATAATTATTCCTTATTGGTTGCCGCCACCTCAATCATTAGACCAGGGGTGTCAAAATCAGGAATGATGAAAGCCTACATTGACCGCCACAGATCGCCCGACCAATTTGAATATATGCATCCCGTTTTTGAAGAGCATCTAAAAGAAACCTACGGCATTATGGTTTATCAAGAAGACGTGATTAAGATCGCGCATTACTTTGCAAAATTGGACCTTGCCGATGCCGACGTATTGCGCCGTGCAATGAGTGGAAAAACCAGATCAAGCGTAGAATTTGATAAAATCAGCCAAAAATATTTTGACAATTGCAAGCAACTCGGCTACTCCCAAAGCCTAACCTTTGAGGTTTATAGACAAATAGAATCTTTTGCAGGTTATTCCTTTTGTAAAGCACATTCCGCTTCCTATTCTGTCGAAAGCTATCAAAGTTTGTATCTGAAAGCACACTATCCATTTGAGTTTATTACAGCCGTTTTGAATAATTTTGGAGGATTTTACAAAGCAGAAATTTATTTTAATGAAGCAAAAAAACTAGGTGTTCAATTAGAAAATCCCTGCGTGAATAACGGCAATTTTTTAAATACTCTAAAAGACGACAAACTGTATGTAGGACTTACCTACTTACACAATTTAGAAAAAAAAGCTGCCAAATACATCGAAAAAGAAAGAGCAAAACGAGGGCTATTCACTTCCTTGCAAGACTTTGTGCAAAGAATATCCATCTCTTTAGATTCCCTAGAAATTTTAATTTTTATAGGTGCGTTTAGATTTACGGGAAAACGAAAAAACGAACTCGCATTAGAAGCAAGAATGCTAATGAGCCAACCCACTCAAATAACAGTAAGTTTATTCGACGAACCCATCAAACAATTCGAATTGCCAGCACTAGATCGCATCCCAAAAGAAGACGCATTCGACGAAATAGAATCATTGGGATTTTCCGTAAGCTACACCCCATTTGAACTATTACAAACAACTGATTTCGGAACGCTTAAAGCCAAAGATTTTCCAAAATCAGAAGATAAAATTGTTGAAATAATTGCCTATTACGTTTGTCGAAAAGATGTCCGAACTGCAAGAGGTATACTAAATTTCGGTTGCTGGCTAGATGTCGATGGTAATTTATTCGACAGCGTTCATTTCCCTGATAATTTAAGAAAATACCCCATTCAAGGAAAAGGCTGCTACCGCATCAAAGGACGAATTGTTTTAGACTCAGGACACCCAATGTTGGAGGTTCACACAATGGAGAAATTGCCTTATTTAGCAGATCCGAGGTATGCGAATTAGTTTTTGTGACATCATAGTTTTCCCGTAGGTTTGTCCTCCGCGCTTCCCTTGCTATAATAACCATTATCATAGGGATGAAATTGATCAGAGCTTACATCCCACACTACTTTATACTTTTGTGAAAAAAATCATGCATGAAAAAAAATTAAAGGACAATTTGTATTTACAACTCATGAATCAAACCTATTAGATTTAAATATTTTTAGACAGAATGAAATTTGGTTTGTTGAGAAAGATAAAAAGAAAAATTCTTCAAATTTATATTCTTTAAGTGAATTTAAACCTAGGCATGATTTAGATATACGGAAAGGCTATTTAAGAGGGAGATTTGGGGCAATACCGTTTATGGCTGATTTGGAAAATTTAAATTTGTCAGAAAATGGGGTTTAAAAATAGATTCTTCATTCAGCCCTGAAGGGGCGAAAGACCAAAGGGTAGGACGCTAGTCCTATCAAATCCCAAGCGGTGGTTTCATCCAGCCCTAAAGGGGCGAAAGACCAAAGGTTAGGACGTAGTCCTATCTATAATGTGGTTTCATTCAGCCCTGAAGGGGCGAAAGACCAAAGGGTAGGATGCCAGTCCTATCAAATCCCAAGCGGTGGTTTCACCCAGCCCTAAAAAGGGGCGACAGACCAAAGATTAGGACGCTAGTCCTATCTAAACAAAAAAAAGGGCAAGCCATAAAATAGCATTGCCCAACATAGTTTTTTTGTATTATAAATATTGTGGCAGTACCACCCAGCAACATTCTTGCATTCAAGCATTCTCGCATTAAATCAAAGAAAGTCAACCTTACCACTATCTAAATTGTAGTACGCTGGAACAATTTTAACAGAGTTACCCTCTACAGCTTTGCGAATAATATCAGAACGATCAACCAATACCTTAGCAGTAAGTTCCGCATTCTTTTTTACCACATCAGTAATGCTTGCACCATCGTCACTCGCACTGATAGCTGGTGTAATGTGTGTCATTAGACGGTTGATATTTGCTCCATTATCCCCACCTTTGATAGCAGCAGTTACCGCTCCACAACTTTGGTGACCCAATACCACAATCACACTTGAACCGCAATTAGCAACAGCATATTCAATACTTGCGATAGAGGAACTATTCGCTACATTTCCAGCTACACGAATCACAAACAATTCACCCAAACCTGCATCAAATGCCAACTCAGGAACGACTCTACTATCTGCACAGCTCAATACAATCGCATAAGGTTCTTGCCCAGAGGTAAGAGCGGACCTTCTTGCACTGTCTTGTAACTGCCCATCTAATTTGTCTTCTACAAATCTGTTGTTTCCCTCTGTTAATCGACTTAAAATTTCTTCTGTATTCACTTTGTTCAATTTTTAATGTTAGAGAATTTAGGATACAAATTTAATCAAAAAATTACATACTAAAGTTTCACCTATCTAAAAAAATATTTTAAGGGGTATAGTGTGTATTTTCAACTAAGTTGTTCAAAATTTAGATGGATTCTGAGAGTTATTGTTGAACACTTCCTGTGATCTGTATAATTCTTAATAAATAGAAATCTTTACAAGTAGTTTCATGCAAAATTCAGAAGTTACAGCTACGCGGTTTAGTACACGTTTAATAAATAAATAAATAAGTAAGGAAAACTTAGTAATAGGTTGTTCTCACCGTCTTTCATATTAATGACGAAGCTAAAAATAGGAAAGGGACAATTTTAAATAAAAAATTAAAAAAGTTTATTTTGCTTGACTTCCAAGTCTGGATAAGCCTTGTATTGCGCTGTCTTTGGCTCGTTGCCAGAAGCAAATTTTCCCCTGATTCGTGGAACAGTGTAGGCTTCCAGCTCACCAGAAAATGGTTTGATGACCTTTTTAACCTCCTCCATATCAAATTTACTTTCGATGGGTTTGAGCCAGTCCGTTTCATTTTCTTTTGTTAAAATTAAGGGCATTCTAGGCTCTGCTAACTTGGGATTGTTGTGGATGTCTTTTAGTAAATCATTGCCTTTAGTCGTTACAATAGATACAGTTTGCTTTACTTCTCCTGTTTGTTCAGATTCCCAAGTTTCCCATAAGCCAGCCAAAATCATTGGCTCCTCATTTTTCAATTTGATGTGATAGGGATACGTTTTTCCATTGAAATGATGGTGTTCATAAAATCCATCAACCATAACCAAGCAACGGCGGTATTTCGCTGCTGCTTTGAAGGCGTTTTTTTCAAAAATGGTTTCTCCTCTGGCATTCAAGGTCTTTTCTCGTATTGAAAAGGCAAGTTTGAATTCTTTTACCCAAAAAGGAATTAAACCCCATTCAAAAAATTGCATCAAATGAGGATCATCGGCAGTGAATACTGGCAATTCGGGATGAGAAAATCCACTGGCATGGTAAACGGCTTTTCGATCCAAACGCTTTAATTGTTCCTCTAAAGAGCTAATTTCTTCAGGGGATGAACCTCTGCGTCTGGCGTATTCTAGTTTTTTGCGGGTTAAGTATTTTATGTCGTAACACATGGATAATGATTTAATGCTTCAATAAAATGCGAGAATGCAAGAATGCTTGAATGCGAGAATAAAAAATGCTTCAATTTTTTAATGTTAAAATGAAGAATACAAATTTTAAGCAAGATAAGCTTTTTATTAAAATTCTCACATTCTCACATTCTCACATTCTCACATTCTCACATTCTCACATTCTCACATTCTCACATTCTCACATTCTCACATTCTCACATTCTCACATTCTCACATTCTCACATTCTCACATTCTC
>Ga0209187_1000802_pt1 | contig 46112 bp, 25 predicted proteins | sample BantaG_FD_187430 | JGI IMG/M metagenome (GOLD analysis project Ga0209187, IMG submission 187430) | Marine algal microbial communities from Bantry Bay, Ireland - BantryBay_4 metaG (SPAdes) (version 2) | ecosystem: Host-associated > Algae > Red algae > Unclassified | place: Bantry Bay, Ireland...
AGATATTTGCATTTGGTGCGAATCCATCAAATGCCCATGCTGCGCCTGGACTGAATGTTTCGTCTGCATCTGTCCATTCTCCTTCTAGCATATCTATTGGACACAGTGCACTGGCACAGTCGATAACGGGTACCGCTTTGCTTTCTACATTGATTGTGCTCCAACAGCTATTCCCTGTATCTGGGTCTGTTACTGTTACGGTGTATGTTCCTGGATTTGTTATTATACTACTTCCTACGCCTCCTGAAACATTTATTATATAATCATCGTAACATCCATATGCTCCACCTTCTAATAACATATCTGCATTCAACGATAACTCACAATTAAGATCTAGCGATACATTGATATTATCGTTACAAGTCATTACTCCTGTGACCCCATTTGAAAATTCAATCAAATTGATATCAAATACACACTCCGTTGTATTTCCAAATACATCTGTTGCTACGAACGTTTGAGTCGTTGTCCCTTGTGGGAAGTAACTTCCTGACGGTAAACCTCCTGTTTGCTCAATGGATGCTCCTCCTTCTGCGTCCGAAAATAAGACTACTGCAAGGGCTCCAAATCCAATGATATCTATATCTACTGGCTCCAAGCTTACACATGGTACTGGATTGTTTCCTGAGATATATGTGGATCCTGTCTCGCCAGCTGTGTTGTATCCTACTACAAAATTCGTTGTATTATTCGCTTTCAATTCTAGCACATAATTCATCCCTACTGGAATCGTTGCAGCTACGGGTACTGAAAATATTGAATTATTCATTCCCGCTGGCACTGCAAAATCACTTGTACCCATCAATACCATATTCGCATATTCGAACGCAGCACCTGGGCCGATCATATACACGTTTACTGTTATTGTTTCTGTTGCACCCGCATTGAACACCCCAAAATTGACTTGCGTGATGTCTACTGGTACCGGCAGTGTATTTGTGAAGTATCTAAGGTGATTGGATGTATTGTTTTGACAATCCAATGCTGTACTTACCAATGCTTCATTTACCGCCTGGCTCATCTCTGCATCGATCGTTCCACAATTGTCCATGAATGGTACTTCAAAGAATACCACTTCTTCACATTCTCCTCCCTCTAATTGTACATTTATATCACTTGGACAGTCGATTACTGGGCCTTCTACATCATTTACGGTCACTAGGAAACTGCACTCCGCTGTCAAGCCTGCATCGTCTGTGACAACAAATGTATTCATTGTCTCTCCTACTGGATATAAACCTCCGCTCGGAATTCCAGCTGTTTGGGTTACTGTTGGTGTACAGTTATCCTCCGCTTCTATGACGAATGTTACTATCGCTCCACATACGCCTGGATCGTTGTCCATTACGATATCCGCTGGACATACAATAGTCGGTGCTATGGTATCTTGCACTTCTACAGTAAATGAGCACATACTTGTCAAACCACCTTGATCAATGACCGTCAAATTAACTGTATTTATTCCTAAAGGAAAGCTTCTTCCTGTTCCCAAACTATAAGCACCAGGGTCTAAATTAAAAGCCAAGTTTAAAAAATTAATACCGTCCTCATCGAAATATTCTTCTGTTAACGTTACTGGTTCACAATTATCGACTATGGTAAAAATTCCTCCAACTCCTTGAAATAAACAATCTTCGTCAGCAAATTGGACAGATCCCTCGCAATTAATAAGTTGTGGCGCTATATTATCTTCAACGGTTACTGTTGCCATACACATTGCAGTATTGCCACAATCATCTTCTCCAGTTAAAGTAACAACGATATCTCCTATGTCTTCACAAGTAAAATCCATAATGTCTAATGATAAAGCAACAGCACTACCACAATTTGCTGTTGAACCATCGTCTACGTCAGAAGCTACTATTGAAGCCATTCCGTCTGCATCTAGTTCGACAGTAATATCTTGACAAACCATTACTGGCGGAACATCATCAACTATTGTGAATACTTGCTCACACTGAGCCATGTTGCCATCCGAATCTTCTATAGAGTAGGTTCGAGAGACAAATAAAGTATCGTCAGGACATGCAGAATTACCAGGTATTATTGTTAGGGCAGATAATATGGTATCTCCACAGAAACTATTTATTATAAGCAAATCAAAATCTACAGGTGGCAAATCTGCTCTACATGCTAATTGTGTATCTACTACATTAGAGCAGTCTACATCCAAATCACAACCTGACATACCTTGACATGGTACACAAATGGATCCATCACAGTCTAAAACCGTTTGCATATCATTTATCGTATTTGCATCACCATCATCACAGACTTCTATTGTTGTACTACCAGTAGCACAGCTTAGAATACTTGTTGGATTCCCGCATGGTACACATATAGCTCCATCGCAATCTCTTGTTTCAACTGTCTCACCAATAGTACAAGGATTTCCGTCATCACAAGGGGACATAGTGGTATTCTCAGCATTAGGATCTATCTCTACAACATCAATTGTAAAAGTATAATCCAAAGTACCTGAAAATGTACCATCTTCATTGGCATCATCAAAATTATCAAAAACACTCAATACAACACCACCTGAAAATGCTCCAGCCGTTGTAGAGGTTGACCCACTTAAAGAACCAGATATAGGAGTACCATTATCCGCTGAACCAGGCAAACTGGGACCACCTGAAGCTAATATGTTGCCACTAAGATCCTGAATCTCAAACGAAACTTCACTAGTCCATGATACACCATTAAAAGGTGTCGTTGGATCAATATTATAATTTACAGTAAATTCAAATTCCAACTCAGAACAATCTGGAACATTTGGTTCGTCAATTGTGACCGCTAATGTTTGAGTATTTGAACCATTAGTCGCCCCATCATAGACAACCGAAAAGGTTTCACTACCTGTTTCAACAACATCAATTGAAGAAGTCGTTGTGCATGCCATAGGTAAAATACATGGATCTCCAGATAACGGAGTACACTGTGCAAATCCAGCGATCATATAACTAAAATATAAAGCTGAAATAAAAATAGTTTTCAAAAGTAATCTATTCATGTAGGTTGAATTTTATTTTAATTGGATTGTGTTTTGTCTTTATTGATATCTTACTGGCTGGTTATTGCAGTAACATTAGGGTTTAGCTTCTTTAATATATCCATTACTTCTTGATCAGTTAAAAGAGCATCAATCTTTACCTCAACCGTCATATTTTGGTCATCTATTAAAATTTGATTTATACTTGTTCTAGCTTCCCATTTTTGCTTAACTAAAGTTAAATAGTCAGGATTTAGCAAAACCTGATTATCGTAATCTGTCATCATCAGCTTTAAGTGATAAGAAATTGTATTAGAATTGGGTCTGAGCTCTTCTTTATAGATTTTATCATTGTCCATATCCGTTTGCGCATTTAATTGGATAGTCAAGCTAGACAAAAGAAATATTGTAAGAATTGATAGTGCATTTTTCATTCGAATTAGTTTTGGATTTTCATTATAGAAGCTTATTTTAATAATTAGTTTGTGATTTATATTAAACTGTTAAAACCTTTGATAATGCAGGGTTTATATCTAATTTAACTGAAAAAAGTTAAGATTGTAATTTGGATTTGAATGTGACTCAACTCATTAAAATTCACTTGGCAAGAATATTCCTTATTGATATCATATAGTTTCATCTAGTTTAAATGTGACTTCAACCAAAAACTATTCAAGCAATTAAACAATGTCCGCTTAACAACACAAATCTATTAAAATCCCACTAAAAACAACAGTAATTGATTGAATAATAATAAGTTAAGTAAAAATTATTTACATATATGATAAATACATTATTTATAAATCTATCATTTGCATTAACTTAATGATAAATTTTTCATAACGAACTTTTAACATAAAATAAACATCTTGCCATGTTGGGGGCTATAATGAACTATTTATTGCTAGAATAAATAAACTAATTCTTGCAAATTAATCATTTAGAAGAAGATACAAAGAGGTAAAAACCAGCAGCATATACTGGATCTAAGGTGTAAAACAAGGTATTTTTATAGTATATTTAACACACTAGAAAGCACTAAACATTAAGAAGATCTTATTTATATATACTGGTCAATATTATAAGTTTACATATTAGTAAATACATTATATTTAATATTAAACAAATTATCAATAACAGTGTTTTTAACTTGATTTAATAAGCTTATTATAAAAGAATCTGATAAAAAATGAAAACAGCAATCATAACAGGAGGATCAAAAGGCATAGGTTTAGGTATAGCAAATGCTCTATTGGAGCATGGATACAACGTAGTCATTACAAGTAGATCAGAAAAAAAAGCTAAAGAAATAGCTACTTCTCTAGAAGCAAAATATGGGAATAGAATTCATGGTATTGGATGTGACGTAAGAAATTTTAAGAGTCAACTAGATTGCGTAGAAAGCACTATCTTAAAATATGGAGCTGTGGATGTAATGATAGCTAATGCTGGAGTTGGTCATTTCAGTCCTATAGAAGATATGTCACTAGAAAATTGGAATGCAACAATAGATACTAATCTAACAGGTGTATTCCATAGTACGAAGGCATCAATAGAAGCATTGAAAAAATCTCAAGGTTATCTTATTACAATTGCCAGTTTGGCTGGAACTAACTTTTTCCCTAAAGGGTCAGCGTATAATGCAAGTAAATTTGGATTGGTTGGATTTACACAATCTGTGATGTTAGATCTGAGACAATATGGTGTAAAGGTAACGACTATCATGCCTGGCTCTGTGTCTACACATTTCAATGGCAATACACCAGGAAATGAAGATGACTGGAAGATACAACCAGAGGATATTGGTCAAATGGTTGTTGATTTATTAAGCATGAATCCTAGGACGCTTCCAAGCAAGATTGAAGTACGCCCTACTATACCAGGGGGTAAGAAATAATTAATAATAACTATTAAAAAAAATAGGCATCAAAATTCAGTTTGATGCCTATTCTATTTTAAATCTTTAGATGTCTATTTTATAATTTTATATACTTTGTCGCCATTAACTGTTGACAGAGTTAAAAAGTAAATTCCGTTCGGAGTATTTTCACTAAATTTTAAAACAGTTTCTCCAATTTTTTCATTAGAAGTGAATGGAATTATTTCACCATTTAGAGATACTAAATTGATCGATTCTACACCTTCACCATTAATTGTAATTTTATTGGTAAAGACAGTAGGATATACTTCTAATTCAACCATAGAATCCTCATTCTGAAATACTTGAAAATTTCTTTTATCAATAACTGTCCAGTTGATATCTGAAATGCTCGAGTGGTTCTCACTTAAAAAGCTAAGCTCCCCAATAAATTCGCTTTTTATTTCTTTTATGGATCCAATAGGCTTGGTATTTATTGAAACTTTAAATTCATTCTGGTCATAAGTAATGTATTCATTTTCCAAGTTGATTATTTTTGAAATACCGTTGTTTGCAAAACGTTTCCCAGCATCTGGGCAACTTTCTATTAAATCAATATCAACATTCAAGTCCAGAGAAAAGAAACCTGTTTTTAATTTATCATTATTGGTAATTTCAATATTATCATTACTTATTATAAGCGTAAGCTCAATCTTGTCGGTACTAGGAGCGATTTGATTATATTCTGATCCAGTCAGATCTCCTTTTTTAATTGCCCAAAAATTAAAACCATGGTCGTAATCCATAATAGACATATCTGAATTGTATAGCGTATGCTCATCACTTTGTTGTTGCGAAAATGGAATAAACTTCCATACTTCTTCTGTAGATAATTCCAATTCACCAGTCAAGACGTCTTTGAACATTTGCAAATCATCAATATCAAACTGTCCATCTTCATTTAGATCGGCAGCTATTCTTTTATAATAGTCTAGATAATCAATGCCTAACGCTCCATTCAACATCATCTGAAAGTCTAGAATGTCGACGCCTTCCATCGGATTGTCTTCTTTTACAACATTCGCATAATATTCCTCCATCAGACTTTGATCACCAAAAGAAAAATTTCCATCTTCAGCCGTTGTAGATTCTGACACCATTCCATCATCGTCCATTAAGTAAGTTGTAGCATCATTAATAGGAATTCCAGACCTTGTAACTACCCTACCTTGTGGTTCAAACTTACCTGCACATGAGCCGTTGTCTAAAACAAAAAGGAACACTTCACAGAAATCTTGATTACCAGCTTGATCTGTATAATAAATTCTATAAAACTGAAAACCAACTTCCCCACATTCAATTATTCTTTCAGTATCTTCTACATTTTCACTAAAAGATATTTGTAATTCCTCTTGGGAAGAACAATTATCTAGAGCACCATTTTCAAATAATGTTGCTGGCACAACCAAATTCCATCCTTCTTCTCCATTAAGTGTAGCACTTAAGAAGTTTTTACAATATGGAGTTGGTGGTTTATTATCTTTTACCTCAAAATTTGAATTACAAGATCGAACGTTACCACAGCCGTCTGTAACTTTCCAAACCAATTTATGTTTAGAAATACCAACATTATTTGGGAGCGTTATACTTATTTCTTCCCCATTCTGAATCTTATCTATGTTGAATGGTTGTGGCTCATTTGGTCCATAAAATAGGTCCTCTGTTCCATCTGCCCAAAGGTCTACTGACAGTGTCCATTGTACCATTCCTGAAGGGCAATTACCTAGATCATTAGCAACATTCGCCAATGTTATCGTCGCCTCACAATTTTCTACAGCATCAAAGACGATGTCTTCACAGTTTTCAATTTCCGGCGCTTCTTCGTCAATTATCTTAATTATTTGTATTCCAGAATATAATCCAGTTCCAGTATCTCCTTCATATTCGCACCAATTTATCACACTGAAGGTTCTGACTATTTTAAGACATGCACCCGCTTCAAATTCGAATAACTCATCTTCAAATGTAAATCCAATAAGATCACAAGGATGAGAAGACCATGTAGGATTTGTATTTGGTATTTCATCAGCACAATTCAAAACCAGTTCAGTAGGATATTGTATACCAAGTGGTAAAGCATCGTATGTGAGCGTTATTGTCTGTGTACAAAAAGGCTCTCCAGTTGTAAAAGAATTACTATAATCTATATCGATATAAAATCTACGAAACACTTGTCCTTCATTACACGCATTGATTTGTTTATTATCCTCAAACTTAATTTGGGAGGGGTGGTAATTTCCCGAGACTACAGTTGCATTTCCACATTCCTCTATAGTCAAAGATGAAAAACAAGAGGCTATAATATCAGAAGGACAATATATCTGACCTAATGAATTAGTAGATATAATGAAAGTTAAGAAAACCGTATAAATTAGATATTTCATAATTGAGTTTTATAATTCTGCAATAAAGGTAAACATAAAAGCAGCAATTTGAGCGCGTTAGTTGTCCTTAGTTTGTCTCTTGAGCGAAAAAAGTTAATTTTGCCCCATATTCTTTCTCTAAATATGTAATTCACTCATTAACAAACATCAGTAAGTCAGATGAAATTATTTAAACGTTCTATATCTTTAACATTCACATTAATATTCACAGTATTCATAGTAGTATTGGGTTATAGTCAATGTGATCTCTCTGATCTCACTGTTACATCTTCTGATTGTTATGAATCAGATCTTGCAGACATTATTATAGATTTCAATTTTAGTGGCCAAGGCAGTCAAGGTTTTACAGTGTTAGGAAACGGAACTAACTATGGAAACTTTCAATATTCTCTATTGCCTATCACTCTTTCGGGTTTAGCTGCAAACTGTGAAACTGAATATGAATTTATTATTAGAGACATACAAGACCCAACTTGCTCTGTGTTTACAGAGTTTGGAGCAATTTGTTGTGATGATGCATGTCTAATAGAGATAGTAGAAGTCAATACCACAGAGTGTGATGATGATACCTTTTCTATTATAGCTGAAGTTAATTCCAATTCTGTTGGCGTATTAGTAGATGTGATTTTAAATGGAACAGTAGTGTCTCAGATAGAACTTGTTGGTATGGAATTCACACTAGAAGACATAAGTCTCGAAGAAATCGGAATAAATGAAATTTCTATTTGTAAGGTTGACGATCCAGAATGCTGCTCAACTAGGCAGTTTCTCAATCCATGCGAATGTGCTACATCAAATATAACAGCACAAATAATTGATTGTGAAGAATCTGACTCTAGCTATTTTGCCATTATAGATTTTGATTATGTTGCGACTTCTGATAGTTTTCAAATGGGATATTCTGATGGAGGTGACAATAATTTCCTTGGTGTATTTGCGTATAATGATCTGCCAGTTACCGCTGGTCCCATATTTTGGAGTGATAATGAGAGAGAGTTATTGATCGTTGATAAAGATGATTTTTTCTGTTTTAATTCTGCTTTCATGGGTGTCGTAGATGACTGTGACATTAGTTGCCAGATATTTAATGTGTTTGCCGAGGCGTATGAGTGTGAAGATGGTAAATACTTTATTGATTTAGAATTTGATTCGGAGGATATAGAAGGAAGTACTTTTGACGTAATCGTAGATGGGATGAATTATGGATCATATATTTACGGAGAAAACACTTATACTGTCGGTCCAATAAATCAAAATTGTGATGAAGCGCCAGTTCTTATAATACAAGATACTAATCTAGAATCCTGTAAAGACTTTTATAATTTTGATGAGCCAATTTGCTGCGGAATTCCTTGTGAATTTACAAATTTTGAAGCTGAATCCATGTGCACTGCTGCAGGTGAGGCTTTCATCACTTTTGGGTATGAAAATCCAGGTTTAACTGAAGATGACCAACTATTTGTATTATTTGGAACCAATACTTTTGGACCTTATGATAGCAGTGCTGGATTCGGGGAATTTTCATTAATTGCCCCTGCAAATGGCACTTATGAATTGATGATATTTGTAGATGGAAATTCCAATTGTTCTGAGACTACAACTGTCCTTATAGAGTGTGAGGAAGAACCAGAATGTCTAATATCAAATGTATTTGCTGAAGCTCACGAATGCATAGATGGATTTTTTTTAACTAATATTAAATTTGATTATAGTGAAGTTTCTGATAGTTTTGAAATAAGGGGCAATGGTCAATCTTACGGTATATTTAGCTATGGAGAGCCATTCTATACTGTCGGCCCATTAGAAGGAGATTGTGAAATGATCTATGAGTTTGTAATAATAGATCAGGGGAATAATGATTGCAATGATGCCTATGTTTTTGATGAGCCCATATGTTGTTCAATATGTGAATATGGAGAAATGGAAATTGGTCTAATAGATTGTTTTGAAGATGGATATACTATTACTATTGATTTTGAATTTGAAGATAATGGAGATAGCTTTACGCTAGCTTACCTAGGAGACACCTTATCCTTCGATTACGATCAACTTCCTATAGAATTAAATAATCTTCCAATCAATACAGAGATTGAAATAATTGCGACAAGTAAGAGTGACGAAACTTGTATGACTGTAGGAAATTCATTTCTGGAAAATTGTTATGATGCAATAACAGAGAGTGAATTAGACGCTATTTCTATCATGCAAAATGCTGCACATATAGGTATTTCTAATGCTAGTCAATTTGACTTTAATATTATTGTATCGTCTATATCAGGTCAGATCCATAGCAGAGGAATTGCACAGGCCAATTCAGAATACAACATTAATAAGAACCATATGTCAAACGGTGTTTATTTGATCAGTTTTGTAAACAATGGTACAATATTCTCAAAAAAAATAATCATATTAGATGCTGAGAATTAATTCTTATTTACCTAATAATTTTTAAGTCAAAATTTATGAATAACACTTGGAATCAGAATGAGTTTGTAGCATTCGCTCTATTATATGCGGCGCATATTGACATTGATTTTACTGAAGAAGAAAAAGAACAGATAAAATCATTGGTTGATGAAGACACTTATGATGAATTATACAACTTATTTATTGGTATGAGCGATTATAAAGCTTTAGAAACCATTCTTAGTTATAAAGGACTTTATTATCCCACTCAAGATCGAAAGGCAGAATTATTATCTAAAATGAAGCAGCTATTTGAAGCGGATGGAGATTTCTCAATTATGGAAAAAGAGCTTCTTCAATTTTTAGAGAAGTTGATGTAAAAATGCTTACTCGATCTGGCTGGATTTCTGCCTTTTTTATTGCTTTGATCATAATATTAAGTGGACTTGGGGTTTACTTGATTTATCCAATTACATTTCTGATATTCGGAAGCTTGATCTCAAGATTAAACCCTAAGAATTCGGACAACCATGGGCGAAATTCTTTTCAAGTAATTGCAAATGCAGGAGTTGCGGGCATTCTTGCTTTTTTATATTTACTGAGTCCAGATCCAATATTTCCAATTGCGTTAGCGATAAGTTTTAGTGTAGCATTGTCTGACACTTTCAGTAGTGAAATTGGTAAAAGGTATGGTGGAACGCCCTACAACATTTGCAGGTTTTCATCTATGCAAATTGGATTATCTGGCGGTATTTCTATATTAGGAACATTAGGAGGGCTTCTAGGAAGTATACTAATTTCCACGATATTTTTTCTGCATCAATATGATTTTAAAAATGCTATTCTTGTTCTTATTTTTGGCTTTTTAGGAATGTTAATTGATAGCGTTATAGGTTGTTCTCTTCAAGCAAAATATAAGGAAGGAGAGCTAATTCTAGAGACTGGAAATAGAGTCAATTTGATCGGTGGTTTTCACTTCATTAATAATAATGTCACCAATTTTTTAAGCATATTGATTACAGTGGTTATATATTTGGTTGTATGTTTTTAAACTAAGCTCACAAAAATCGCTAACACTCAAACAACCGCTGAACGGTCTAAGGAATAGAATATTCGTGGGTCGTTTGTGAACTCTTAAGGCCAAAATATAATACTAATATCCACTGGCCTTGGGTAATTTGTATACAAATTATCTCTTGTTTAACCAGCTAAGACCAATTATCTTAATTTAAAAGGATATCCGTTAAAAAAAGACAACACTTTATTGGTATATTGAATCAATTAATACAGATGGGCCTACTTCCTTTAGTCTTGTAAATAAAAGAAGAAAATGTCAGACACTCTTTGAGATGTCAGACATGCTGCCCTTATCGCACTAGTGTTACATCTCCTTTATATACAATTGTAACACCATCTACAAACTCAACTTCTGCAAAGAAGACATATACGCCAGGTTCGTTTTCCGTACCGTTTCTAGTACCGTCCCATCCTATGTGCTCTGTATCGTTAGGCATGTAGCTTTCATCGACGTAGATTTTGTTGCCCCATCGATCATAGATCTTTAAATAATTGACCATAACTACCCCATTGCCTGTTACTAACTGAAAATGATCATTTGTATTATTGGAGTTTGGACTGAATATATTTGGTGTGTATACATTTCTTCGAAGATCAACGAGTACTTGGATATCATCGGTAGCTAGACAGCCGTTTTCATCTATGACAGTGATTGTATAAGTTGTTGTTTCATTAGGAGAAAAAGTAACTATCTGGCAATCTGTAGTATTACATTCGATATCAATATCTGGAGACCATACTATTGAATCAATATCTAATTCAGATACTATAAATGCGGAAATAGGGTCAGTTGAAGAACCAAGGTCTATCATAACATCATCGCCCACCTCAACAGTAACTTGAGATGGTTGACCTATAACAATTGTAGTATCAAAAGCACACTCTGCACCTGTACCATCAAATATTTTTATGTCGTATTCTCCAGCAAATAAAGTAAAGCACGAATCTATTGGTAGACTTGGTCCATTCTGAATTTCATATGTATAATTATTGCCAACTCCTCCAAATACAGTATCAATACACATTGTGGTAGTTTCTCCAAAACAATCAGGCTCTAAAGGAGTAGGAATAATTCCAACTATAGGCGGAGCACTTGTTAGTGCATAAGAAATTGAGTCACTGCATCCATTAACATCAGAAACAGTTACTGTATAAAAACCAGAAGACAAATTTCCTGCGATAGCACCATTCGAAACATCTGGAGACCATTCATAAATTAATGTTCCATCATTTCCGCCAAAAGTATTCAACGCAATTACTCCATTAGAACTTGATGAACATGTTATTCCTTGAGTGATTAGCGTATTTATCTCAACCATCAATGGATCAGCTGTCATTAAGTTTATAGTATCGTTGACTATACATCCATTTCCATCTGTAATTTGTAATATATATTCACCTTCCGAAAGATTAGATAAATCTGTTCCAGCTATTCCTTCATTAATCCATAATAAATCATAGTTGGAGTCATTTCCTCCGATAACTACAGCAGAAATACTTCCATCGCTTCCACCATCGCATCCAGGTGGATTTATTATCGAACTTATAGGATCTATCATTATTTCATCTGCATCACCTACTTCGAAAAAGATGGTATCAGATTCGCATGTACCATCAAATGCTAAAACATAGTTTGTTCCTGCACAAAGATCTGTTACAGTAACTGTCCCCAAAGTTGCTGGATAAGGATTATCACTTATAATAAATGTATAATCTCCGGTTTGTGCTGGTCCACCAGATGCTGTAAATGTTGCTCCCGCAGAACATGCTCCAAAACATAAATTTTCTGTAATATTTGAAATTGTAACTGAGATAGAATCTGGAGATGGTAAGATTTCAAATAATTCATCTGATTCGCAACCGTTCATATCTATTATATGCAAATTATACACTCCTACTCCACCCAGTAAAACCGGTCCATTACTTACTATTGCCGTAGAAGGGGGAATATTCCATTCATACATTGCAGGAGCAACTCCTTCTATTAAACCTGTTACAGACAGCATTCCATCATCTGAATTATTACAAGTTGGAGGTGTCATTGTCACGTCTGCAGCTGGAGTTTGACCAGGTGCAAGAATTACCATATCAACACCTGTACATACGCCATCTGTTGCGGTAACATGATATATGCCTCCACTTAGATTATTGATTGTCGGACCATCGCCTAGACTAAGTCCATTATCATCTTCCCAAGAGAAAGTAAATGTACCTGCAGAAGTGACAGATGCTGTTACTGATCCGTCAGCTGAACTTGCACAAGAAACGGCACTAAGCACACCTGCTGAAAGTCCAATAGTTCCACCATCCGCAAATGTCCACATTATTGAATCACGACATCCATTCACATCAGTAACTGTTACTGAATATGGTCCGCCCATCATATTTGTTCTTATTGGTTGATCGAACGAGTCTTCCCATAAAAAACTATAAGGCATAGTACCTCCTATAGCACCTAAAGTAACCATACCTTCACCTCCACCACAACCCGGCCCAGTAGAATCAATCGTCATTTCTAACAATAATGGTTCTGCGATATTAAACATTGTATCTATAAAACAACCATCTGAATTATCAGTTATCGTTGCCATGAAAAGTCCAGGACATAATCCAGATGCTTGAAATGTATTTGCATCATTACTACCCAATACAGAAGCTCCAAATTCATCAGTCACTTGGAAGCTATAGGTCCCAATGGTCCCGGCAGTGATAAAGACAGAACCATCACATTCTCCAAAGCAAGATACATTCATAGAATCAATAGCAAGCGTGGAAAAAGATCCTGCTTCAAGACAATATTCTACGACATCCGATCTACAACCTGAACCATCAGTTGCAAAAGCAGTTCCGCAACCTTCTGGAAGAGTCGATGGTGAAAAAGGTCCTATAACCTCTGTTCCATTTATAAAATAAAAAGGATTAGAACTATCGAGTCTGTAATCATAACCTCCATTGGCATGAGGAACCCCACCCGTTGCTGTAAATGAAACAATCCCATCAGAACTCCCATCACAAGAGGGATCCGAAACAACAACTACATCTAACTTAACTGTATCCGTTTGCAAAGTAAAACTACTTGATGTAGAACATCCGTTTTCATCTGTAATCGTCAATGCATAATTTCCAGTTTCTAGATCTTCAATAATATCATCAACAAAATTTTGATTAGACCATTCATAAGTAAAGGCACCTTCACCACCCACTATATTATCAATAAATACAGACCCGTCGTCATCGTCAAAACAAGTAGGATTTATTCCATCTAATGTCAGGACAAAAGGAAAATCAGTGCTTGCTGAAATTGTGACATTTTCAGTTCTTACCACATTATTTGAATCCGTAATTACCAACTGATATACACCAGGTCCTAGATCACTTACAGTTGCTGTTTCGCAACCTTGTAGACCCATTCCATTTTCATTAACACTATTTGGACCAGTAAGTGTCCACATATATGGTCCATTCCCTCCAGCTGGAGCAAATGTTATAGATCCTGTATTACTTCCATCATCAGAGCTACAATGAGATTCTGAAATAAATAGACCGTCTGGGTCTACAGTTACGCTTCCTGTCACAAGATTAATTTCGGACTCAGGGACAGTAATATCATAACCAGTAAGTGGATCAGTTACAGTAATTTCTATTTCATTTTGGTGTTCTGTTGTTGCTAATATTGATGATTCACATGGTTCCCCAATAATTTCAAAACAGAGGGTATATAAGATTTCGCCATCATTTAACACTACTCCTTCTGGAGGTCCATTTGCCCAAATTATAATAATATATCCATCATCTGCCAGAGAAATATTAAAGTCTCCAGTTGATAATAAATCACCTCCTACTCCACCATTTAAATCTGAATTCGTCAAATCTAAATTAATAAATCGAATAATTGAAGGATTAAACCTTGTTCTCCACCCCATTGAAGAAACATTATTGAAATTTTCAACTTTTAGGTCTACACAAACTATGTCACCCATAGATCCTGAATAATCCTCGAAAACCAACGATAGCTCTTGCGCCAAAAGATTAGCACTTCCTACGAATGTAAATAAAAATATAAATATAGTATTTCTTAAAAACCGCATTAACGAAGTCATTTTGTTATAAGACCTATTGGCTAACTAAAACGTTGCGCCATTATAGATTAAATCATGGTATAAACAGATACACTGTTCTAAATCAGCTGTAAAAATATGATAAAAAATCATAATACAACTAATCTGATCATGTAAATAATATATGAATTTGTCGACTATTGGTATGAACTCATTAGGGAAACGCAAATGTAATGAGACTAATTGGATTTGAGGTAAATTATTTTCAAGTATTATAAAAAATTATAATTTGTTATTTAGGTATCAATAATTTGGTGCATTATAAGATTTCGTATTTTTTTTTCAATATCGCAAAACAGCAATACCTCTTTGTTATCGGCTTTTTGAAGTCAACATTATAAAGCGATTTTGCGAATGAACGATTCTTTGATTTGGCAAATACAAATTTGAAAAAACGAATAATTATCATAAAAAACCGACAATAATAAATGCATATCAGTAACATGGACAAAATTATGGATTTATTCATATTTATTAATAACCTGAGTTCGACTATTCTAACTCATACAAAATATTGGTTTACAAAACCTAATGAATTTCATACATCATTAGTTGTTGACGATTCCACGAAAATCACTTTATCCATCGTTAGATTTCTTGATATAGCTCGCTATATCTTCGTAAATCTGCCTTGACTAAAGCGTTTTCATGAAATTGTATATCGCGATAATAATCGAACTCAGGTTTATAAGAAACCTTGAAAGAATGGCTGTGTTATTCTTCTTATTAAAACTTGTTAATTAGTTCCAAAAAAAATTTATAATTTATGCTTACTTTTGAGCACTATTAGAGAAATTACATTTTTAAGAAACATATAAAATATATACTTCTATGGCATTTGATATAGACATGATAAAGGCGCATTACGAGACTTTAGGAGAAAAACTTGCAGTCGCAAGAGAAGTTCTTGGAAGACCAATGACGCTATCAGAGAAGATTCTTTATTCTCACCTTCACCCAGAATCACCACTTAAGGATTATGCAAGAGGTAAGGATTATGTATTCTATGCTCCGGATAGAGTTGCTATGCAAGATGCCACAGCTCAAATGGCATTGTTACAATTTATGATGGCAGGAAAAGATAAGGTAGCCGTGCCATCGACAGTGCATTGTGATCATTTGATCCAAGCAAAAATAGGTGCAGATGCAGATCTACAGCATGCTATCAACACGAGTAATGAAGTATTTAATTTTTTAGAATCAGTGTCTGACAAATATGGAATCGGTTTCTGGAAGCCCGGTGCAGGTATCATACACCAAGTAGTCTTGGAAAACTATGCATTCCCAGGAGGAATGATGATTGGGACTGATAGTCATACTGTAAATGCAGGTGGTCTTGGAATGGTTGCAATCGGTGTTGGTGGCGCTGATGCAGTAGATGTAATGGCTGGCATGCCATGGGAGCTAAAAAATCCAAAATTAATCGGTGTAAAATTAACAGGTAGGTTATCTGGATGGACGGCACCAAAGGATGTAATATTAAGAGTGGCAGACATCTTAACTGTAAAAGGTGGAACTGGTGCTATCGTAGAATACTTCGGAGACGGAGCCATCAGTCTTAGTTGTACTGGAAAAGGAACGATCTGTAACATGGGTGCTGAAATAGGTGCTACAACATCTACATTTGGGTATGATGACAGCATGGACAGATACTTAAGAGCGACAGATAGAGCAGACATTGCAGATGCAGCAAATGAGGTTGCAAGCTATTTGACAGCTGATCCAGAATGTTATGAAAACCCTGAGAAGTATTTTGATCAAGTAATTGAGATTAATCTTTCAGAATTGACACCTAAAATTAACGGTCCTTTCACACCTGACCTCTCAACGAATGCAGGAAGTGACATGACAAAAAAAGCCACTGAAAATGATTGGCCGCTTGATGTAGAATGGGGATTGATCGGATCATGTACAAATTCATCTTATGAAGATCTATCTAGAGCTGCTTCTATTGCCAAGCAAGCACTAGACAAAGGATTAGTTACTAAAGCTGAATTTGGTATCAACCCAGGATCTGAACAAGTAAGATTTACGACGGAGAGAGATGGTATACTTAAGATTTTCGAAGATTTGAATGCTAAGATATTCACTAATGCGTGTGGACCATGTATAGGTCAATGGGCTAGATACAATGACCCAATGAATGCACCTAAGAACAGTATCATCCACTCGTTTAACAGAAACTTCTCAAAAAGAGCAGATGGAAATCCTAATACGCATGCATTCGTAGCTTCGCCAGAAATAGTTGCAGCTGTAGCAATCGCAGGTAGACTGGATTTCAACCCAATGACTGATACGCTTACAAACGATAAAGGAGAACAAGTGAAATTTGATGAGCCTACTGGACATGAATTACCTCCAAATGGTTTTGATGTAGAAGATAGAGGATACAATGCTCCTGCAGAAGATCCTTCTGGAATAGAAGTAGTTGTCGATCCAACATCAGATAGAATTCAGTTATTGACTCCATTCGAGGCTATCACTAAAAATGATGTGACGGATATGAGAGTATTGATCAAAGTTAAAGGGAAATGTACTACGGATCACATCTCTATGGCTGGACCGTGGTTAAAGTATAGAGGACACTTAGAAAATATCTCTGAGAATTGTTACACTGGGGCGATCAATTTCTTTAATGATAAGGCAAACAGTGTACTTAATTATGTAAACAATGATTATGTAGGTGTTCCGGCTTCAGCAAAGGCTTACCAAGCAAAAGGAATCGGAACTGTCGTTTTTGGAGAAGAAAACTTAGGTGAAGGATCTTCTAGAGAGCATGCAGCTATGGAACCAAGATTCTTAGGTGTACATGCTGTGATCGTGAAGTCATTCGCAAGAATCCACGAAACTAACTTGAAGAAACAAGGAATGCTAGCTTTGACTTTTGTTAATAAAGATGATTATAATCTAGTAAGACAAGATGATCTAGTAACAATTAAAGGATTCGATGAAATGGCTCCAGGAAAACATTTGACTATCAAGTTGGATCACCATGATGGAACTAATGATGAATTCCCAGTAGCACATACGTATAATCAAGCTCAGATTGATTGGGTAAGATTTGGAAGTGCATTGAATAAAATTAGTTTTGAGGCTAACTCATAGTATTCAACATTCGACTGCTAGAAGCTAGACCATTCGATTTTAGACTTATCGAAATCAGACTTTTAGCGTATAAAATTTATGACCGGAGTGATTTTTAATTGCTTCGGTTTTTTTATTCATCTACTAATTTACCATCGATAAATTCATTAATGAGTAAGGAAATTTGGCTTGCTTTGTTTACAATCATAAAGTGGCCACCATTTTGCACCATGTGAGCTTTTCCTATTATTGGAATAAGTCTATCTTTTGATCCATGAATTCGTAAAATATCTTCTACTTCTCCATTATAATCCCAATTCAATATCTTATCCATAGCCCACTTTATAAACTTAGGGTCAGTATCACTTATGATTCTTGATAACAAATCCTTGTCAATTGCACCAAACATATAATACATAATATATTGAGGAGTTTTTATCAATTGATACGGAATCAACTTTATCAAATTTGATAATATAAGTCTCATTGATTGATATGGTAACTCATCACTCTTAGACACCGAAGAAACAAGAATGACAGTTTTAGGATTTACTATTTTACTTAGTTCTATAGCGATGACACCTCCAAAGCTAACTCCAATTAACCCAAACTCTTTGCTCTGGTCTATTTGATTACTCAATCTAATAACGTAGTCTTGTAGAGATTCATTTTTAACGGCTGCAAGCCACTTAATAGAAACAGAAGGAGTGTTTAGAGTTAGTTTTTCAAATACTCTTTCATCTGCGCCTAGTCCACCAATTTTGTATAGGGTCATGATTGGTTCTTTCAAGTTTGACATTTAAATGGTACCAAACCATTGATGAGACAATTTAAATCCAGATGGCAACTACTTGAATAAAAAAGATGCTACTATTGAATTCAATGCACATGCCTATAGGTTATTGTATCTCTAGCTTCAACAAAGAAAGAATCAATTCGAGAATTATTATCATTCGTTTCCTTTATATAGATTTTGTGATACCTATTGCCACTAACACTAAATATTTCGTCAACATCTAATGATGTACCCAGTTTCCATGTAAACGACGCACCGAGTCTAACAAAAGGTATTTCATAGTCAATAGAATCTTTCAATACTACTCTAATCCATGCTTTTGGGTCTCCAACAATAATAGGTGTTTGATGCACATGATTCCTCTTTAGGAATATATTTGCCATGTTATCCATATTGAATCTTACATACCCATCTTTCAATACTTTACCCAAAGCAAAATAAGCAGGTGAATCGTCAAATGTTCGAAACTCAAATTTACCTTCTGAATCAGACCTAATTGTATCTACGAAGTATGAATATCCACTTAAACTTACAGCATTAATATTGATTAGTGCATTTTCTATTGGTTCATTTGTTTCATACTCTATAACATCACCAATGATCTTAGTTCCATTAAACTCTTCTTCAGTATTTGGAAAGCAAGAAACAAAGACAAAAAATAGCCAGAAATAAAAAAATAATAATTTCATGATAGCCTAAATGGTTTCTGTAAAGATACACAAATACAATCGCATCACATTATTAATTGTCAACTTCGTGTAAGGAACAAATTGCACTTTGGTGAAAGGAGCAAACTATAGATCCTCAAAAGAGTTTTCTGCTCGAATCGCCAAATCGCTTGAACCGCATAATCGCTTCTAGTTGTTGACAAATGTTGTAAATCTAGATTTTGTGCAATAGTTTTTACACACGTCAACTTCTAATTGAAAATACAAAACAAACGACAACTTCCTCCTTTTTTATTCTTCACTAAAGAAAATGTAGTATAGCCTTAGAACATCTATTTGATCTCCATCAATTCTAAAATAAGGAGCACAAGATAGGCTCACAAATTCAATTGTGAGCCTATAATATTTTATGTGACCTTATTTTTATTTCTCTACAATTCCACCACTCACTTTCTCTCCGTTTTTATACATATATTCTAAAGTGACATTCCCTTCTTCATCATAATACTTAAATGCTCCATCTTGCTTACCATCTTTGAAATTGATCTCCTGCTGGATTCTCCCATTATTGAAATACTTCTTCGTAGGCCCATCAAATTGTCCATCTTTATAAGATACCTCTTGCATCGGTCTTCCATTCTTATAAGTACCAGATAATCCATGAAGCAAATTGTTCTTATACGAAGTCTTACCTTCTAACATACCACGGCTATTAAACTTTAATTCTTCGCCGTTTTTCATACCGTCTATATAGTTTACTACTGAGCTAATTCTACCATTATCTTCGTATGTCGACCATTGACCACTCTTATTACCATCAATGATATATCCATTTTCGATAACTACGCCGGCACCACTGAATTTCTGAGCCACGGAAGCTTTAGTTCCATCCAAATCACTGACAGTATATCCAGTCAAATCAGCAGATATTGGCTGAGAACTTCCACCACCTCCACAGGCAGTTATAAACATTGCACATATGATAGCCAAAGCAAAACTTAATTGAATTTTCATATTTAATCCTATTTTATATTGTAAATGTTATAGTTTATTCTCTTAATTCTTAGCAAATTTAATATTGTAGACTTTATAATCAAAAATTGTATGATGAAAATGTATTGTTTAGTTTTACAGCTTAATAACTAGCCCAGAGTTTTAATGTAAATCATTGAATCAAAATTACCCCTTTCCGTTACAATAATAATAAATATGACAAATAGAGATATAGCGAGATTTTTCAACAGATTGGCAAAAATCATGGAGTTACATGATGAAAATGTATTTAAGATTCGGTCTTACTCTAATGCTTATCTATCGCTGCGAAAAATAGAACAAGATCTCTCAACAATGCCAGTAGCTGAAATCGCAGCTATCAAAGGAGTAGGAAAAAACATCTCAGACAAAATCCAAGAATTATTACAAACAGGAACTTTAGCAACATATCAAAAGTATGTAGACAAAACTCCAGAAGGAATAATCAAAATGCTCGACATTAAAGGTTTTGGACCGAAGAAGATCAAAGTCGTATGGAAAGAACTAGGAATAGAAAATGTAGGAGAATTGCTATATGCTTGCAATGAAAATAGACTGGTAGAGCTAAAAGGTTTTGGGCTAAAGACGCAAGCAACGTTAAAGAAACAATTAGAATACTTTATCGATAGTCAAGGGAAATATTTATTTGATTACTTAGAACATGAAGCCAATGAACTTGACCAAATAATAAAATCAACTTTTCCCAATCAACAATCAACACTTGCAGGTCAAGCTAAAAGAATGATGCCTGAAGTAACAGGTATAGATATATTATCAACTATAGAAGACTCTGAACTCATAGCAAAAATTGACGGCCTTGGACTAAATGAAGATGAAACAATGCTGCAGTATAAAAGCTATCCTGTATTTCTTCATCATGTTTCCACTGAGGAATTTGGCGCGACAGCTTTCAAAATGAATTCTGGAGAACAGTTTCTAGAGAATGTTGCCGAAGTTCCAAATGGAGCAACCGAGGAGGAAGTATTTGCTAAATTAGGATTGACGTATGTTGTTCCTGAATATAGAGAATCCGCTACGGCGTATGAGCAATCAAAGAATAATCAACTACCTACACTTATTACAGATAAAGATATAAAGGGAGTCGTACATAATCATTCCACGTATAGTGACGGCCTTCATTCGGTCAAAGATATGGCTGATGAATGTATTCGTCTAGGATACGAATATTTTGTAATGTCTGATCATAGTAAAGCTGCATTCTATGCAAATGGCTTATCAGAGGACAGAGTGACGATGCAGATGGCAGAAATCGACAAGCTGAATGAATCATACAAAGATTTCAGAATATTCAAAAGTATCGAATGTGACATCTTAAATGATGGAAGCATGGATTACGGTGATGACTTCATAAAAGAGTTTGAGTTGGTGATAGCTTCTGTACACACCAATCTCAAAATGGACAAAACGAAAGCAAACGCTAGACTCGCAAAAGCAATAGAGAATCCAAATACACATATACTTGGTCACCCAACAGGACGACTGCTTCTTGCAAGAGAAGGCTACCCTATCGATCATGCATTTATTATTGATGCTTGTGCTGCCAATGGAATGATTATCGAACTGAATGCTAATCCATCACGACTGGATTTGGATTGGTCTTGGATACCATATGCACTTGAGAAAGGAGTAAAAATCTCAATCAATCCTGATGCCCATAGTAAAGATCAAATCAGGTATGTTCATGCTGGGGTTTGTGCGGCTAGGAAAGGCGGGCTTACAGCTGATATGTGTTTGAATGCATTGGGGTTAAGTGAGTTTGAAAAATGGGTTAATTCAGTAAGGTAGTTCTACTTATTACTTAATTAGATTTTTGCTATATTTATTTATATTTTATTGATAAAATTTATTAAATGAGACTAATTACATTTATCTTTTTCATCCTTTTTTTCACTACAAAAAGTAAGGCGACAATATATACGTTCCATACTGCTGGAGCATACACAAACCCCAGCAATTGGGATGCCTATCCAGGATCACACCTTTATACTAATGATACAATTTCTATAGAAGCAAACTGTTGGAACATAGATCTTGTCGCAGATAATGGTTATATAGTATTTTCTGAAAATGCAACTGAAATCGGAATAGACTGGCTTACATTATTTAGCAGTGATTGTCAATTACAGTTTTTAAGTAATTATATGAATATTTCCATTTCTGGAGGCATCAATTTTTTCACAAACGGAAATTACAACACTATATTAACTCCTCCATATACATTTATTGAATTAAACAATAATGGTGACGGTATAGAGAGTACCTTCTGTCCTATATGGGAAGAATATGTTAATATTGAATATTATAACAATGGAACTCAGAGCGCTGAATTTCTTAGCTGTATGGATGGCTCATTTTATAATTTTGGTAATATTGAAGTGTCATGGTCATCATTTGATCTAAATTGTGACTTATATTTAGCAAATGGAACAATAACAGGATTTCAACCTTTTGTAATTCCCCCTTTTAACGGAACAATAAATCAAAACTGTTCTAACTGTACAGCTATAATAAACAATATAACATCTCTTTACATAAATAATTATAGTAAGTTCAGTGGTCAAGTCATTCTAAATGGACCTTAGCATTTAACTTATTCGAATTGGTAGACGACTCCGACTTGTCTTCTTATTTCGTCTAATATTGATATAAGGTTTAGGCTATCCTCGTGGGACCATTTTGAGCTTTGTAATTGACCTTTACTTATGCAATTCATGCATTCTATAATTTCATGGGCATAGCCTCTTCCAATTGATGGATGCTTAAAGGTTATATTTTTATCGGCCTTCTTAATTTGATAACTCTGTGCCTCGTGCCATCGACTATCAATAATAAGTTGACCTTCAGTTCCGTATATTTTAGATGTCAATTCACAGTTTGCTTGCAAGCCACTCATAAGCTGAGCAGATCCACCACCATAATCTAAAAGTGCTGTCATTTGTAGATCAACTCCTTGTTTGCTAAGAATTCCTGTAGCAGCAATTGACTGAGGCATACCAAACAGCGTATAACAAAGAAACGCCGGATAGATACCAACGTCTAATATTGATCCTCCAGCTAGATTGGGGTCAAATAGTCGACTAGTTAGGTCTATGTCAGTGTAGAATGAAAAGGTAGAATTTAAATATGTAGGAATTCCTATTGCACCGTCTTTGATTTTGGCAATAACTTCTTCCATAACGGGATTGAACCTCGTCCAGAGTGCTTCCATAAGAAAGACTTTATTCTCTTTAGAGTAATCTATAAGTTGAGAAACTTGATCGAAATTAATTGCCAATGGCTTCTCACAAAGCACATGTTTACCAGCATCCATGCACATTTTAGCATATTGCAAATGAGAATCGTGTGGAGTTGCAATATAAATAATATCAACGTCAGGGTCATTTATCAATTCTTCGTAAGATCCGTATAATTTTGAAGCTCCATATTGCTTTCCAAAACCATTTGCTTTATCTATTGATCTGGATCCAACAGCGTACAATTCACTTCCATCAACTAATAATAAATCACTACAAAAATGATGTGCTATCTTACCTAATCCTAATATACCCCACCTTAGTCCCATAGCTTTATTCTTTATATCCGCAATATTATATTTAAATAATCAAAAAGATTAAATAAAAGTTAGTCAATTTTCTAAACCTAATAATATCAACATCGTTTACTATCTATGAAAGCAGAACGAAACTATCTGATACATCCGTCTTACATTATCATGTTCTTGATATTAGCGGCAGTTTCAGCTTTGTTTCTCGGATTTTCAGCAGCTTATCTTTACAATCGTCTACAATCGAATATACCTCCTATAAAATTGCCCCCATTATTTTATTTCAATACCCTTATATTAATAGGTAGTAGCCTTACCTTAAAATGGGCAAAAATGTCCTATCTGGACGATAATACACGAAACTACAAAATTGCTCTAATAATCACCTTAGCATTGACACTGGCTTTCCTTGGTTCCCAGATAATGGCTTGGTTTCAACTTTACAATAGTGATATTTTTATCAATTATAATAACATGGCATCTTACATGTATTTGATATCTGGCATTCACTTCGCCCATGTTGTAGCTGGCATTCCATTCCTAGTCGTTTTTGTTATTAATGCAGTACGAAAGATGAAGAGTCCGGTGAGTGTATTGATTTATTTTAGTGATCTTGCTAAAAAAAGAAGACTTGATTTATTTAATATTTATTGGCATTATTTGGATGGGTTGTGGATTTATTTGGTTTTGTTTTTTCTTGTAAATTGGTTGGTTGGGTAAATTTTAATATCAATTTATTTCACCTTTTTAAGTTAATAAACCATGATAAAACCGTATTAATTTCTCAGCATTCCTCTCCTCATCAAAATTTTCACTGATGAAAAATCTTGCTGCTTTTCCGACTTTATTCATTCGTTCTGGATTATTCAAAAGCCATTGAATGCATTCTAAAAACTCCTCTGGTGTATCGGCTAACAAAATAGATTCCTTATGCACAGCTTTAATCCCTTCTGCTCCAATAGATGTAGAGATAATAACTTTACCTAATGCCATCCCTTCTAATATCTTCACTCTCATACCACTTCCCGAAAGTAATGGAACAATCATAATTGGATGACTATTAATAAAATCAGTAGCACTGTCTACTTCCCCATGTATCAGTATATTATCATTCGATATATTAAGTATTGACTTAGGTGTGTTTCTTCCTGCGATATGAACATTAAGATCTGGATATAATTGTATTATTGATGGAAATACACTCTTAAGAAACCAGTCTAAACCATCAAGGTTAGGCATCCAATCTAATGAACCAATGAATGAAAGACTTGGTTGATATATATCATTAACCTCTGGTGTATATCGATTGACATCTAACCCAATTGGTGAAGCAACACCTGTTCCTTTATATCCGAGGTTTGTATATTTATCTAGATCCCGTTGAGTCACAGTAACAAGTGCGTCATAATGACCCAACATTTCTAATTCAAATCTTCGAAGTTTGTTTGTAAGATGTCCCAGGTAAATTCTTTTGGGTAGAAAAGAAGTACTCGCAACTACCCTATTCCATATCTCAAATTCTACATTATGTGAGCGCATCACTACTTTAGCGGAACTATGCTCCTTGATCGTTTCAATATAGGAGGCTAGATATAAGGTCTCTAACTGGACAACATCAAATTCTTCAGCTTTCAGTAATTCGATCAATTTCTCATGATACTCTGCAAAGTCAAATCTAGATACGTGATAAGACTCTGAACTAAACAAATTAGAGATTGCTCCAATAGCTGTTACTCGATTATCAAGAAATATGGTGTGAATTGCTTTGTAATGATTGTACGTTTCTGGTAATTGATCTATCTCCACAAAGTGCTTAGAAGTATTCATACTAAGTAGAGTCATTTCACAACCATGCTTAACCAATGACTTACTTAGATTAGTTACAGCGATAGACTCTCCGTCCTTGAGCGGAAATGGAAACTTCTTAGTTAGCTGTAGAATTTTCATCGGACAAAGAAATGAATTATATACTTTGAATTATCTGTACGCGTATTTAATTTGAAATTTGTGATTTTCGCTTTCCAAGAATCCCTATTGTGATTGTTAATAGAATTCCTATGATCATTATGTACAGAGCTACTTGTGAGGTATGTTCAATCTTTGCATCCATAGCAACTGTATCAGCTAATCGCTTTGATAATATCCCGTAAGATGCCCAAGCAATAACACCAGCATAGAAAATATCTTTATGTCGATATAGCATAAGACAGCCCAAAATAACAGCTACAATCAACACAACTACTGCCCATACATCTTCACTTATCCCGAATCCTGACCATCCGTAACTGACTAGCACAGTGGTGAAATTTGCTATAGTTGCTACTGAGATCCAACCCAGATACACACTTATTGGAGTGTATACCAGCCATTTAATACCATATTTACCGAAGTAATTAATATTTAATTTTCGATACATCATTATCAAACTGCCAAGTAAAACAAGCATAATCACAATTGACACAGGCACTAATTCATAATGCCAAGCAACGATCCATGATCCATTTGCTAAACCATTTAAAACAAACCAATTTCCTATTTTTTCAACCTTTGATTTATCATCACTGACTATCCACTGGTAAGCAATAAACCCAACCAATAATAGATAAATCACACTCCAAATGGCAAAAGTAAATCCAGCTGGCACAAAAAGATTCGGATACAAATCAGAAAGTTCACCAGTTGTCTTACCTCCTATTGGTAGTGATACGGCGAGCGTATTCATGACTAACATGAATAAGAGGGCAATTGTATTAAGTAATTTATGATGTGTTGGTTTCATTTCATTTTATGTTTAAATCTAAGGTAGATAAAATACAGTATATCTCAAGAAGATTTTAGCTGATCCTTTTTTAGCATTTTAAGGTAAGTTTTATATTAAACACTAAAAGGCTACACCATGCGGTGCAGCCCTACCAGAATCATTTTAGAAACATTAAGTTCTTCTAGCCTGCAAAGCAGTCTAATTATATATAATCATAGATAATATAAGTACCATAATAGCGAAAGAATGTCTTCCACTTGTATGATACTATTATATATTATCGATATTTATTTTAAACTTATTTTTGTATGTCGTAATTGAAAAATCAATTACTTGATTAACATCATCTTTTTAGTGTTGATGAAATTTCCAGCTTTTAGTGTATAGAATAATACTCCTGAACCAGTGTTTAACGAATTAACATCAATTGTCATCTCATTATAACCTCTGTTAAATTCACTTGTAATATTATATAATTCTTTTCCTGCGATATCAAAGATCGCTAATGTAGCCATTCCTTTTTCTTGAAGATCAAATCCAATCGTAGTCAAACCTTTAAATGGATTCGGAGAATTTTGGTAAAGCATAGTAGATGCATCAGCAAGTTCTGATCTCTTACCTAATTCTAAATCAAGCTCATAAGTATTTAATGACTCATCATAATATTCAGCTTGAATACCTTTAGAGTTCATGTCAATAGCATCGGTGATTTGTCCATCATTAACAGCTGTGAAGTTTAAGCTAAACAATTCGTCATCAGAAGATAAATCGATTGCACTTGTAGCGTTCCATGATATCATTATTGATCCATCCTCTACTTTAACATTGTAGTTATTCATTGCCAATTTTCCATTTGCTATTCCAGTATAGTTTAATACTGACGCATCATATTCCATTGTAAACTGCATACCTATCATAGATCTTACTTCATTGGCATTAATAGCTACAGAAACCTCTGACCCACCATTAAATGACTGATTAGATACAAAGAATGATTTAGATCCAGATCTTGTCTCAGTTACATCTCCACTCTTAAGACCTACTACTGCGTTTCCATTAACATCACCCGTTTTGATTGCTGTAAAATTGATATCATTATTACTAATATACAACTCATCAAATTCAACTCTTTCAGGAAAACCATAAGGGTCTGTAGGATCTTCTATTTCAAATGTAGTTGGTATAAATCTCCATGACGTATTATCATTAAAAGTAGTGTTGATACCTAGGATCACTTTTCTCAATAGTAATAAATCGGCTGAGGTCAAATTATCAGATCCATTTGCATCTGCAGCAATCAACTTATAAGGACTATCAAGCTCTTGTAGACCTAAGATATGTCTTTGCACCATAACTAAATCAAGTGTAGAAACACCATTACTAGCATCATCATTTTTATGCGGTTCAATAGCATATGTACCGTAGTAATTTACATCATCAAATGTATACACACCATCTTCTTGAGTCATGCCCATATTAGCCCCTTGTTCATTAACATCCATAAGTTCAACTTCGATATTAAGTAAACCTTCATTGCTACTATTTACGATATGCCCACTAATTGAAGCCTTTCCTTGATCATCTGTACAAGCATTACTTGATTGAGAATCTTGAAGGATTAAAGTTACACTACAGAATTCAGAGTTTCCACTTGCATCTATTACGTGCATCTCTAGAGGGATTTCTTGTGCAATACCATTGTCAATATCAGCACATGAAAAAGATAGAGCTTGCTGTGTTCCAGCTGCATTGAAAGAGAAAATCAAATCATCATCACTTCCACAAGCAGCTTCACTTTTAAGATTAAAGTCACTTGCCCAAACTTCAGTTGTACCATCTTCACCTAATACCCATACAACTTCTCCAATACATATAGGAGTCGGAGCTTTAGTATCTGTTACTGTTATGATTTTATTACATGTAGTTTCATTATCACATTTATCCATTACAGTGAATACAACTCTATGCGTTCCTGCACTTAATACTCTTGTAATTGTATTTCCTGCACCAGTAAATTCTATAGATCCATTGTTATCAACATCAATTGTATAGCTATATACTAGTTGCGCTGCCGGAGTACAATCATCTGTAGCGGTTACTGTTAATGTTACTTCTTCTTGACAGTCCCCGTTTGTAGATTCAAAACTCTCATCTATACACTCATCAAACACTGGAGCCTCTGTATTATAAAACGCAATCTTTTGAGTATATGCAAAATAAGTAGGATTTTGCGGATCATAATCACACCAATCTATTACTCTCCAATGTCTCAATAATTTTATACAATAATCTTCAGTATTATAAAATAGATCATCATCATAAGATACTGCAATATCTGTACAATCAGTATTTGTTAAGATAGGAAAACTGTTAAGATCTTCTGGAGTTGCGCCACTAGGATCACATCCATCAACTTCTCTATCTGATGGCCAGTTAATATTATTTTCTGAAAATGGATTAGAATCAATCACGTTAATAGTTTGAACACATGTTGCTACTCTTCCTTGAGGATCAGTTGCACTCCATGTTCTGGTAACAGTACCTTTTCCACATCCATCGAGATTAACATTATCCGAGTGTGTTACTACTACACTACAGTTATCAGTACCTACCGCTGTACCTGTAAGAGTTAGATCTTCATAATCTTGTGTACATTGTATTGTTGCCGTTGCTGGACATGTTATCTCTGGATTAATTTTATCCTGAACATTTACATTTACAAAACAGTCATTAAAATTTCCTGACACATCATATACTCTCAAAACAACTTTGATATATCCTGCTCCTACATCTGCACAACAAAAGTTAACTTTCTCTCCAAACACTAAGTCTGAACTAAATCCACAACTAGTAGATTCTCTACGTACTTCGTATCTATCTATTTCACAGTTATCATAACTGCCATCATCTATACTTGTTGCAAAAATATCTGCCCATCCTGCATCTTCTAGTCCTACTACCGTATAGCCTTCACATACTGGTGTTGGTGCTTCTTCGTCCATCACTAACACTTCTGTAAAACACTGAGTACTGTTATCACATGCATCCGTTATAGTATAAACGATCCATGAAGTATCTTGAGGGAGACCTGTAATAGTATACTGATCAGTAGCAGGATTATAAGTAATATTGTCATAAATTGGGTTTTCAAACGGACTTCCGTTTTCATCTCTTAATTTATATCCTACAATATAACTAAAATCACTACATTCGAATTGAACAATAGGCTTAGGCACTGTAAATGTTCCAGTACATAATCCTTCATCTGTTGTAATTTCTGTCATGAAATCTGCTACAGCAGAACACAACGGTGCCTTATCATCTAAGATTTTGATGATTTGGTTATGCGTTATTTCTTCACCAGTACACCAGTCAATTACTACCCATTGTCTTAATACCTTTAGACTAGCTCCACACAAATCGAATATTATATCAGTGTAATACACTTGAATATTTGCGCAGTTAGCACCTGATGGAGAACCTGTTTCCTCTGGTGTAGGAGCTCCATTTTCAAGTGTTTCTAAAAATGTATCACACGAAAACGCTGGCTCATCTAAATCATCAAAGTCTGGTGGAAACATAACATCTGCCAAAGTAGCTTTTTCTACCATTATTAACTGCGTACAAGTATCTGAGTTACCTGAAGCATCTGTAGCTATCCATGTTCTAGTGATAGTTTTCACAAAATCATCAGCACATGCATTCGTTACTTCAGTATCAAAGAACTCGAAATCAATTATGCTACCACATGCATCATTTGCTGTTATGAAAGGTACTGTTGCCGACCCAGGTGTAAGATCATCATCACACGCTACGGTTAATGTTTCACAATTAGATATAACTGGTGGAAGCTTATCTTCTATCGTAATATTACCCCAACAAGATGCAGCACAACCATTCAGTTGTACATTTACTGATAATGTTTGATTAATATAAGTAGCATCTACTTCTGCAGTTGGTAATTCAACTCCATCAGCTGTCATTAAAACAACTGTATAATCAGAGTCCTCAAATTCTGGATCTTCCAACATCATATCTGGTGTAATCTCAATGACACAATTAGCATCAAGTGACACTTGAACACCGTCGTTACAAGCCATTGTTGTATTACAGTCTACTTGTGCAGTTGCCATATTAGCGACCAACAAGCAGGCAATCATTCCTAAAACTCTAGCGGCAGTAGCTATATTTTTGGTGATTAATTGACTATTTAGTATTAATTTCTTCATTTTATAAAGATTTAAAATCTGATTCTTAATGTTTCTATTATTGCCGTTTCTAAAGGCATATTTTCTTATTCTAAAATATCTGTTACTTGACTACTTTATGATTATCATTTTCTTACTCGCGCTGTGCCCGTCAGTATCCAATTGATAATAAAGAACTCCCGTCGCATTGATCTCACTCACATCTAATGTGATTGTATTGAACCCTTTCTGGTAGGTCCCTGTTTTCTGGATAACAGTTTTTCCTGTGATATCAAAAACACTAAGAGATACATCCTGATTAGTTGGAAGTACAAATCCTATCTCGGTAGTCGTAGTAAATGGGTTTGGTACATTCTGTAATAATTCGAATGTATTTGCCTCAATTGATCTGTTTAGAATTTCAAGATTCAATCCAGTACTCTGTACACTAGCATTAGCTTCAGCGTAGATCTCATTTCTTAATCCATTTTCAGTCAAACTGATCATTTCAGATAAATATCCAGCCTTCTTCACATCTATAATCAAAGTCATGATATCATCAATGATTATTTCTGAAGTAGCATTATGAATACTTGCTATCAACTTGTTAGAAACTTTAGTATAATTTGCCTCAGTAACATTCAATACATCTGAACCAAGATTAATATCAGAAACTAAATTCTCATTATAATCAAGACTCATTTGAAGACCGTATACATCCGCTATGTCGCTTAACTCAACTGTAACTGCTTGTCTTCCAATATTTAAGTACTGATCTTCTACTACTAAGCTAGTTACAGTTCTAGTAGAAGCTATTTCAGAACCTTTGAAACCATAGCTTGCAGAATTATTTACATCTCCAATCTTCACAGCAACAAAATCCGCATCCATATAATCTTCAGATACATTTTCCATCGATACTTCACCTTCGAATGGGAATGGATCACTAATATCAGCGAAATCAATAGTTGCATCTACAAATCTCCAACTATCGTTGTTTGGTAATTCCGAGTAGATGCCCAATATGAGTTTTCTAAGCTGAAGTAGATCCGATGCAGTTACACTTTCTGAATTATTAATATCAGCAGCAATTATTTTATATGGATTATCCAATTCTGCTAATCCTAATATATGTCTTTGTATAAGTACTAGATCTAGAGTAGACACTCCTTCATTATAGTTTTCATCCAAAGTTGGCGATAAGTTATAATTTTCGTTTGCAAGTAAGTTATTGAAAGAATACGAACCATCAACATCTGTTGTTGCTAGTTGAGGAAATTCTGGAAGATTAGCTGTAAGGCTTACTTCAATCCCTGTAACACTCTCATTAATATCATTGTAAATTCCACCTCCAAGTGAAACTCTCTCCTCTTCTTCCTCACCACCTCCATTGTTATTATCTGGGCAATTTCCCTGGTTATCTTGTATTACTAATGTAGTAGTACAGAATTCTTGATTCCCAGAAGGATCTGTTACATACATTTCTAATTCGAACTCAGTAGATTCTCCTGTCAAATCATCACATGTATATGTAAGCGAAGTTACAGATGTGTTTGGTGAGAATGAGATTAATAATTCATCCTGATCAGCACAATTATCATAACTACCATTGTCAAAATCATTTGCCCATATACTTACTGACCCAGATGATTCCATAATTACTGTTATTATTTCAGAATGACAATATGGAGTTGGAGCTTTGTCATCCGAAACCTGTAGGATTGCCGCACATGTTTGAATATTTCCACACTCATCTTCTACCTCCCACAGTATCCTATGCGTACCAAATGAAACAACTCTGTTTATAACAGTACCAGTGCCTGTGAAGTCAATACTTCCATCATTACCTTCATCTACTTTATAAGTATAGTCAAGGTCTTCAGCGGGAGTACAATCATCTGAAGCCTCAGCAGTTGCTTGTATCCTTGCAGTACAATTAGATTGTTGTGTAATTGTATAATCAGAAGCTACACATCCAGAACTAAATGTTGGTTTAGTAGTATTTTGTATTTTTATTACTTGTGTATATTCCCAGATACCTGCTGTTCCAAATGGAACATATACACAATCATCTAACACTCTCCATGTTCTCAATACTTTAGAGCAATACTCATCCGTGTATTGAAATACAATATCTGAATAGGTAAAACTTATTTCGCTACACGCTTCATCCAAAATTATAGGACGTTGTTTGCCAATTGGTAAATCATCTGGAAGAATCCCACTATTTGAACATCCATTATTTACTGTGTGATCTCCAGGCCAAATGATATCATCACTAGAATCATTAGAATTATTAGGATTAATAAAGAAAGGATCAAGAGATCTTACAAATATTCTTTGAATACAAGTTTCAAAGAGACCTCCTGCATCTTCGGCTCTGAACGTACGAGTTATAGTACCTACACCGCAAGAATTAATACTTTGAGAAGAAGTTGAGGTAACCGTTACATTACAGTTATCTTCAGCTATAGCTGTTCCGAATTGATCTAAATCTTCATAATCTGAATTACAATCGACTGTTACATCAATTGGACAGAATGTAATTACTGGAGCATGATTATCTTGAACTTCAGCTTCTACTGTACAGATATTACTGTTACCAGCTTCATCTGTAACTCTCAACTCGACAAGTACAATATTACCTACATCTGCACAACAGAATTTCACTTTCTCTCTCCATTGATTTGACTCTCCACACCCAGAAACTACTCTTCTTACTTCTCTTGTAATTTCACCACAATTATCCCATGATCCATCATCAAACGATTCAACCGTAGCATACCCAAATCCATTTTCGTTTAACCCAACAAAGGTATGCAGATCACAAACTGGTATTGGTTGAATATCATCAACAATGGTTACTTCACTAAATCCTTGCGATATATTACCACATACATCTGTTGCTGTAAATACAATCCAGATCATGTCACCAAATATATTATCAAGACCAGAAATCAAGTATGTACCATCGCCTTGTCTAACTACACCTTCAATACTAGGTTGGAAAAATGGATTACCACTCTCATCAGCCGTCTTATAAGAGACTGTATAATCATGTTCTGAACAATCTTGAAGTAAAGTCGGTGCTGGCACCTCAATGATAGAAGAACACGAAGTAAGTGTAGTTCCTATTGTGAAGTCAGCTGGCGCAGTGATGTCTGGTGGCGTATTATCCATTACAGTGATAAATTGTGTATGCTCTCTAGCAGGTAGATTATCACAAAGGTCATTAACCATCCATCTTCTTCTTATTTTATATGCTTCATCTCCACAAATTGGGATCAGAACATCTTCAAAATCTACTTCTACATTAAGACAGAAAGTACCCTCTGGCATTCCAGTAAATGATGGGTCAGGATTACCATTATCTAACCTAGCATAGTTAGAACATGCTTCAATTGTTGGATTAGGTCCAAGTGCATCATCAAAATTACCCGGAAATGTAATATCATCCAAAGAGGCTCTGTTAATAGAAATTGTTTGTGAGCAAGTAGATGTATTACCAGAATCATCTGTTGCTAGCCATGTTCTTGTTATAATAGAACTAAATGGACCTTCACATAAATTAGTAGTTACTGGAACATCTTCAAATTGTAATGTTACATCACTACAAAGATCAAACCCTTCTAATAAGTATTTATCATCACCAAGGTTGGTAATTGTTACTGATGCAGGTACCGGAAAACCAGTGCTTGCAGGATCCATTAAATCATCACAGTCTAATATGATATCATCACCACAATCAAGTTGTGGGATTGATTTATCTTCTAAAAGTAGAAGACCCCAACAGGAGTTACCACTACATTCGTGTATTACTTTTACTTGTAGTGTTTTACCAACATAGTCCATACCTAGAGTTGGTCCGACTACAACTTCTCCTGTTTCAACATCAATAAATTCTAAATCATAAGAATCATTGGTGAACTGCATATCCTCTAAGACCATATCAGCAACAAAATCCAATTCACAGATTCCATTAAGAGATATATTAACTTGATTATTGCAGGCCATACTAAATGCCTCTTCATCCATGACGGCTACTGAGTTAGTCCCAGAAAAATTACATGCATCACTGGTTTGACCATCATATGAAAATGCTGTTCCAGTAAAAGAAACATCATAGTTACCTATTACATCACCCCATTGTACAAATAACGTATTTGTGCCTTGACCTCCTACGATCGTACCACCGCCTGAAACAGACCAAGTGATAGTTTCGATCTGAGAATTAGGAAGATCCACTTCATAGGTTTCTCTGTTATCAATACATGTTCCAAAATCCCCACTGAAATCGTTTTCAGCTTGTTGGCATCTATGTATCGATGCAACAGTTAAACTTGTTGCTCCATTAGAAAAAGTAATACTCCAAACGCTATCATTTAATCTTTTAGCATTAAAGATATACATACCTGGAAGTCCTTCTGAAACTACAGTCCCATCCATAACATCATTAGGTGCTGCAGGAGGATTAGGACTTGAAGATGCAAATAAACCTTCGGAAGAAACAACAGTCCAAGTCTCCCCTGAGGCAGAACTAATTCTAATCGTTTCTCCAAATTGAGTTGCTTCATCAGCCGTCCCATTGTTAAGACATTGGCATTCTATCCTCGCAGCAGTTTGAGAATAAGATAAATTGAAAACCAATACCAAGAATAAAACTGAAAGCAGTCCTTTTCTTGTGGTTTGGAGTCCATTGCATACATTCTGGTAAAAATGTGTTTTTAATGGTTTTTTCATCATTTGTAAGTTTAATTCATTTTTGCTCCATTGATTCCAGATTCTGAGGTTGGGACCAATGAAGCGTTTGTAAAAACAGTTCGCACTGTAGGTTATTAATGTTTCTTTAGAAAATGATCCAGATCACTTACGATCAGATATAACTTTTCCATTACAGCCCTACTAGACCAACTTTTGAACCAAACTCAATATCATATTATGACCATTTTTAATATGAAAACACATTACATTTTTTAGTAATCTATAACTCGTATTTTTTGAATAGATTAGGAAGGAAAATATAAATGAAAGTTTTTTAAAGTTTTTTTGAGAAAAAATAGAGAAAGAGGAAGATTGATGAAAAAATTGAACTAAAAACAGTATTAATTGATGAATATAATAACCATTCTTTTCATTAATAATTGGATTATATCATGTAATTTCTTCTATGTTTCTCATTATAATGCTACGCTATAATTATATTAGTTCGAAACGACTTTGAAGATATTAGATAGACGATTAGGATGACTCTAAGTTGATTATAATGACAATAATAATACTGATAGTCAAGGAGTAAGTACCTCGTGAAAAAATAAAGTGATTACTATACAAGCAGGTAACTATATGAAGAATACAATATTCATAATATCATATAAAGAGAGTGTTATCGATCTCTAAGAATCATAAAGTTTAGTAATCAGGAACTTAGCAGTATTAGTTGCCTTTAGCTTTTGATACTGTAGCTTCTTCGTAAGTTCAATTAGTATTTTGATTGTAAAGAAGATGTTTCCAACTTATTATATTTATGGAGCAAGTATTGGATCGAAATTTAATTGCTCGAAAAAAATTTGATATATTATAAATATAGAAGATTTAATTAAAATGCTAAACATGAGGTGTCAATAAGAATTTCGAATATGAAAACAGGCTGTTGTCCGTTTTCACAACGAGCAAAATATAAAAGCATATCGAATCGTTCCAAATAAAAATCTACTCTCCAAACATCCCTACTAAAAAATCTATCTCACTCTTTGTAATCAATAAACTATAGATAGCCCCTACTTTGGCATATGCAGCATTCAAATATTGATTCTGTACATTCCGATAATCTAGTGAAGTCAATTGTCCAGATTTGAATCGCTCTTCTGTAATCTTTAGATTTTGCTGAGCAATTTGGATTTGACGATCTGTTAATTCTAGTAAATCTACTTGATTGTAATAATTGTCTATCAATATATCAAGTTGATTGTTAAGTTCGGCTTTTGCTTCAAGAATTGTGAGTTGATCTATCTCTTCCTGCATTTTCGCAGACTGTATATTATCATTCCTCACCCCTCCATCGTATACATTCCATGAAAGATTAGCATTTACACCGCCAGTAAGCCTATTACTAAAAAGGAAAGGGAAAGGATCTCCAGTATTAGGGTCATCCGCAAAGAACTTAAATCCGTTTTCTGCAAAACCTACTGAACCAGAAATGCTGATTATTGGTTTCGTTGCAGATTTAGCAATCCCTGTATTTAGCTTATTCAAACTAGCTATCATTTCTAAACTCTTAAGTGTGTAGTTTTCCTCACTCAGGGCTAGCTTTAACTTTTCCTCTTCTATCTCTTCAGGATTAATACTCAAACGGTCACTATAAGTATATGATTCGTAATCACTCAAGTCTAATGTATTATTCAAATTACGTTTTGCAACCTTGACGCGTTGTTCTTGACTTATGATAGCGTTAGTATCTGCCAATACAGACGATTCGAATTGCAATAGATTATAAGCATTAGAAGAACCAAACTCTTTCTTAGTCTTTTCATATGCCAATCGATCTTGAGATAGTACTAAAACTTGATTAAGGACAGCCAACTGCTCTTGTTGAAATACTATTTCGAAATACTGTTGATAGATTGTTCTGAACAGGAAATTAATATCGGACGATTTGCTTAGCTTTTCTTGACTTACCGCTAAATTAAGTTGGTCTTTACTGAGTGCTATCCGCCCTCCGTTGTAGAGTACCCAATTTGCAGTTGCTGTAGCTCCTAAACTTCCATTGTAAAATGTTCCTTGAAGAAAGCTTGCTGGGTTATTGTCAGAGGTAAAATTATTATTGAAAAATCCATTGAGATCTACGGTAGGAGTCTTCCCTGCCCTAGCCCATGTATTGTTGTTCTCTGCAATTTGAATTGCCTTGTCAGCGATTTTGATTCCGAAGTTATTTTCTAAACCTATTGAAAGAGCCTTTTCTAAAGTCATCACTTTCTGTCCAAAAGAAAGATTAGCTATTAGTGCAAAAAGTAATATATATGTATATTTCATAAGTATTCTTGTTAATTGTAGATTTGATCAATCGATAATTATGTTGTCAAAACTTTAATCAATAAGTAAATCAATATGAGCACTGATGCATAAAGCCAGAAATATCCTTTCTTATCTGGATTTGCAGGTTCAACGCTTCTTGGATCTATATTTTCTCCAGTATATAATTTTACCAATCCAACTTTTGATTTATTTGATATTACAAGTAGTGCAGGAATGAGAACAAGTAATATAAATGTACCCACTAATAGACCGTATGCTACAGAGATAGCCATTGGAATCAAGAACTGGGCTTGAAAACTTTTTTCGGCAATCAATGGTGCAAGACCTGCGATCGTTGTGATAGATGTCAAAAGTATTGGTCTAAACCTAGCTTTACCAGTTTCTATCACTGCGGCTCTTACTTCCATGCCGTCTTTTATCCGTTCATTGAATGTTGTGATGAATACCAATGCATCATTCACAAATATTCCTATCAATGCAATCACTCCTAAAATTGAAAATAAACTTATAGGCAATCCGTGCACCCAGTGTCCCAACCCCACCCCAATAAATCCAAATGGAAGTAAACCTAATACTAACATTCCCTGACTTACAGACTTAAATGTAATTACAATCACAAAAAACATCATCATAAATATTAAGGGCATCACAAGTGCCAGAGAGTCCGATGTTTTAGCTTGCTGTCTTGACTGCCCTTCGTATGAAGCTCTTACACTAGGATAATCCTTTAAAGTCTCTGGAATTATTATCGTTTTAATATCTGTTGTAATATCACTTATACTGACTCCATCGCTCGATACGTCCGCTTCGATTCTCACTTCTTTCTCTCCATTAAGGTGATTAATATTGATTACCCCTCTTTCTGTTTTGAAATTTGCTAATTCTGACAATGGAACAGTGCGTCCATCAACAGACCTAATTCGCATGTCAGAAAGATCCGAGATATCGGAACGGTCATCCAGATCATATCTTACCCAGACTCTAACCTCATCCTCTCCTCTTTGTATCCGTTGTGCTTCGGCTCCAAAAAATCCTTGTCGCACCTGTGTTATTATATCCTGCAAGGTAAACCCTAAATTATAAGCTTGTGGAGTCAATTCCAATGAAATCTCCTTTAATCCTTGCTGATTATTGTCAACTATATCTTTGAGATCCTTTATTTTAGACAAATTAGCTTTCACAGCCGCTATTGCTAATTCCAATTGCTCTGAATCTGTTCCCAAAAGCGAAACAGAAACTGGCTTTCCAAACGGAGAACCTGAAGAAAATGTCAATGTTTCCGCTTCTTCGACCGTTCCTAATTTCTCACGAACTTTTGCAATGATTGTCCGTGCAGAAATCTCTCCTCTTGTTTCTCCATCCAAAAGAGAAACGGTAATATCTCCTTGGTATGAAGCTGGCCCAACATTTTTTTGCATTTTAGTCACTGGAAATACACCATCAGAGAAAAACTCTTTTGACAGTTCTTCATTTACCTCATTAGTTACTTCTTCAATTCTATCCAGAATATCTAGTGTAATATCTTCTCTTGTCCCAGCTGGCAATTTAAGATTCACAGTATAGTTATCTCTAGGAATCACTGGAAAAAATGTTCCTTTAATAATACCACCCTTCAATGCCCCGAAGGTAATCATAAGCCCCGCGATACAAATTGCTAATGTAGGATAATTGAACTTTACAGCCCAAGTCAAAACAGGAGTATAAATTGTATCTCTCAAAAATTCCATCATCTTATCCAGTCCTCTCATTAAAGCATTGGGTTTTTCACCTCTTTTAAGAGCCTTAGAGTGAGCAATATGGGCAGGAAGAATTAATGCTCCTTCCACCAATGAAAATACAAGTGAAAATATAACAACAATAGCCATTTCTCTAAAGAAATCGCCTAGTCGACCATCTATAAAGAAAAAAGCTGAGAATGCAATAACAGTAGTGATAATCGCCGAAAAAACTGCAGGTAGAACCTCCATCGTTCCCTCGATTGCAGCATCGAATGGTTCTGCTCCTCTTTCATAGTGCTGGTAGATATTCTCCGCTATCACAATTCCATCATCAACCAGAATACCGATAACTACGATCATACCGAATAGCGAAATTACATTCAACGTAACTCCCAAAATAGACGCCAAAAGAAACATACCGGCAAATGAAATCGGAATAGCTAAAGCTACCCAAAATGCTAATCGATAGTGTAAGAACATTGCCAAAAGCAAAAGAACTATAAAGAATCCAATAATTCCATTATTCGTTAATAGCTCGATTCTTTGTCTTAAAGTGACCGACGAATCTTCTAATATAATGGCTTGTACCTCCTCATTCTCACTATTAAACTTATCGATATAATCCCTTACATTATCAGCGATGGTTATCATATCCTCTTCTAATGTATTTTGGACTTTGACAACTACTCCAGGTTCTCCACTGATATATGTCCTTTGAGGTTTGTCCTCCCATCTGTCTTTCACATCAGCTACTTGATATAACTTCACGACACCTCCATTAGAATTTGTTTTTACGACTACTTCTTGCAGTCCTTTTGCTGTATATTCCTTGTTATTTGCTCTAATAAGAAGTTCTTCTTTTTCCGTTTTTATTGTTCCTCCAGTAAGCTCTATATTCGTTTGTCTAATCTTGAGTGCAGCTTCCTGAAATGTAATATTATACGATCTTAAGTCATTCTCTCTGAATGTAACTTCTATCTCCTCTTCAGGAAATCCAGATAATGTCACTTTTGATAAGTCCTCAATCGCTAATAAATCATCTTCTATTCGACGACTTATCGTTTTTAAAGTTTTTAAAGGTACATCACCATAAATGGCAAAATCAAGTACCCTCCCTAAGTTTTCTCTCTTATATACAGTCACAGGCTCCATAGCCACAGGGAATGAATTAATCCCATCTACAGCATTTTTTATATCCTGTAATATGACATCTGTATCATATCCTTTGAGCACCTCAATCTGGATGCTTCCCACGTTCTCAGAAGATACAGAAGTGACTTGTTCTATCCCAGTCAATCCTTTTAGATTCTCTTCGATTTTAGAAACAATACCTTCTTCAATTTCCTCTGGCGAAGAACCAGGATAAACAGCTTGTATTGTTATATTTCTACTTTCTACTTCAGGAAAAAAAGTAGTTTTCATCTGGGAAAGACCTACCAATCCGACAATGAATAACAAAATCATCAGGATATTACCCGCGATCTCATTGTTTATAAAATATTTTACGATGCTTCTCATTTTCTTTATATTTCTGAATTCATGGATAAAAAAATCCAGTCACCGTATTTAATAATTTACTTTTTGACCTTCGAATAATCCTGCAAGAGAGCTTGATACTACTTTATCATTTTCAGAGATACCTCGCACCATTACATTATCACTTAAGCGCTTTATTGTAGATATTTCTTTCAGTACTAAAGTAGAATCTTCCACTACATAAACTGCATTCGAGCTTACGAAATGATCTTTAGGAATCTTAGTTACATTTTCGAGATTCTGTCCTTTTAATTCCCCCTTTAGATACATACCGTCTTTCAATCCCTTGCCATATACACTTATGTAAATTGGAATATTCTGTGTTGCTGCATCTATTTGTGTGCCTATTCTATTCACTTTGCCTTTCCATGTTTTGGATAGATCAGATGAAACCAACTCTACTGATTGACCAACGGATGCATACTTCAAATCACTTAATGATATCGGAGTTGAGATTTCAAATTGTTCCGTATTGATCATTGAAGCTAAAACTTGACCAGGACTGATCAAAGTCCCAGGATATACATTGATCGCTGTGATCACACCTGAAAACGGTGCATAGATATTATACTCGTTTAATCTTGTTTCTTGACTTTTGATATTGTAATATTGATTATAAATATTCTTACCAGACACATAATATTTTTCTTGATCCGTTTTTGGTGTCGGTAAAGGATTTATCTGCTTATTGACATCGAACTGCTCCAAGTAAGACTTCCATGTGTCAAATGATTGGGCATGATCAAACTTTAAGTCTGGCATCATCTGAGTTATCGCTGTCATCAGAGAGCTTTTTTGAGCCTTCATTGCATAATCTGCTTCTTGATTATCTATAGAAAATAGAAGGTCACCTTTCTTGAAATATTTACCTTCTTTAATAGACCTACCCGTTTCTTGCATTACTCCTTGTACTCTTGCTGTAAGGTTAACCCTTTCGTGAGCTTGAACCCTGCCGTCTACAGCGATACTATTCGCCTGAGTACTTGCCGAAAAATTCGATACTTCTACTTTTCTTCTTTCTTTCTTCACTACTTTATCAGAAACAGTTGACTTCTTCTGCCCTGAAAGTGTATTGAATAAAAATCCCGCCAATCCTAAAATCAATAATGTGATTATGGTTGATACTATATTCTTTCTTGTCCTATTAGTTTTTTCCATCTTAGAGTTGGTCTTCTATTATCTATTAAAGCTCAATAAATTACATTTTTATTGATTATTTACTTCCTTTCGGTTCAAGCTTTATAAATGCTTGATGAAACGTTGTTATTTGTTATAAGAATTGGCAATGGGATTATGGCCATTTACTTTATAATAAAGTTTCTCATACATCTCTGCCATCACTTTCTTCGCTATTATTATATCTTCTTTACTACAATCAGTGAGGAGCATCTCTTCCATCTCACCGCTTTTCCCTTCAATTGTATATTGCATCTCTCTACCCTTTTTAGTCAAGTATATCAACTTTCCTCTTCCATCATCAGGATCATCTTTTTTTACGATCAAACCTTCAGTTTCAAGCGCTAGAAGCATCTTCGTAATACTACTTTTATTCTTGATCAATGCTGTACCTAAGTACTTCTGACTGATTCCATTATTAGCCCACAATTCCGCTAATATTCCTATACAAGAAGCTGGAAAAAAATGTCCATCTTCTTCCATATTGGGTTGCACGGCCTTAACAATAAGTCTAGCTACCCTATTGGTGAGAAATCCGAAATGATTATATGGATTAAATTTTTGCAAATGTATGCGATTTAGTTTACTAAGAAACCAAATAGACAGTTGAAATTAAAAAAGGTTTGATCGTGAGCCAAAATATCTCTATTTATAGTCACAACTGACATAAAATAACCTTATGGTTTACTATATTTACACAGTTAGATAACCCAATATTATTGAACATGATCATATTGAAACGTATTCTTTTATTTGCAACATTAATTGTACCATTGGTAACAAATGGTCAAGAAGTACCTATTACTAATTACTCTATCAATAACAATGGTCAAGTTCAATTAGAAATACCGACATCTAAGGATTATTACTACATATTGAATGTTAAGAACAAACTAGAAGACAATCTTTTTCATGCAACATCATTGACAATTGGAAAATCTGGCAGTACTATAATCATTGAACCCTTAGCTGCACTACCGATAGAACACTATCAAATTAAAGAACACCTCATCGATGATCCAATTGATACTGATGGAGACGGTATCGACGATATAACAGAAAATAATGATCAGCCTACCCAAGGTCCTCTAAATTTTGCACCAGCTATAGAATTTATTGATGGATTAGTTTCTATAAATAGTTTAACTAAGTTTAAAGAGCTTTCGCTTGCCGATACGATTGTTCCGTGGTCTCCATTTTTAAATGATAAGCAGTTTGTAAAATTTGCAATTGTAAATCTTGAAACAGATCATCCAGAAATATATTTTATAAACAGTGAGACGCATTTCCTCCACAAAAAATTTATGGAAGCTGCGGCTCCTCATTGGATAGAAGATCCTAGTCTTATAAAAGGAGAAATAACATACAACCCTACAGTCGTTTCTAACAATGGAACGCTTGGTGATTTTAGTTTTAATTATAGCGTTGGAGCGGGCAGACCATTCAATATTGTCCAGAAATGTCATGAATTGATAGCAGCAAACATGCCATTTTTAAAAAATAATCTTTCCTATTTTGTCCCGGTAGTAAGCCAATCAGAATATGAAGACGATAAAGAATTATTTGATGAATCCCGCGTTCCGATACTTCTTGAAGAGGATGTCTATGCAGATATAGACTATCTAGCCTTAAATATTTCTGAAGGTTTTGGTTTCTTCAGACAAATGTCCTTAGAAGAAACTCCTAATTCGAGAGATGTAGTTTTATACGATGCGGTCCCGAATACACTTCCAAGAGTGGGTGGTATTATGACATCATTTGTTCAAACTCCACTATCTCATGTCAATCTAAGAGCAATTCAAGATAACCTTCCAAATTCATATATAAGAGACCCGCTAGCAATTGATTCTATTGCCAATTTGTTAGATAAGTATATTTACTATAGAGTAGAACAAGATCAGTTCATCATAAGAGAAGCTTCTCTGGAGGAAGTAAATCTTTGGTATGAAGATATCCGTCCCACAGAAGAACAGACTCCGAAACTTAACCTGAGTTATAAGACAATTTTATCTTTAGATGAGATAGGGTTTGATATGGCAGATGGATATGGTGCTAAAACAGCAAATGTAGCTACCATGCGTACCTTTGGGTTTCCAAATCACACCATTCCTGATGGTTATGGTGTGCCCTTCTACTACTATCAAGAATTCATGAAACACAATGGTTTTTTTGAGGATGTAGATAATATGCTCAACGATCCAGATTTTCAGTCTAATTTGAATTATCGAATAGAAGTTCTTGATGATTTCCGAGATGAAATAAAAGATGCAGACATGCCTCAATGGATGCTTGATGAATTAGCAGATATGCAAAACTCATTTCCAGAAGGCACATCTATTCGCTGTAGATCTAGTACTAACAATGAGGATCTTCCGGGATTTAGTGGTGCAGGTCTCTATACTTCTAAAACACAACACCCAGATGAAGGTCATATTTCAAAATCCATAAAACAAGTTTATGCTAGCATGTGGAATTTCAGAGCCTTTGATGAAAGAGATTTCTACAGAGTCAATCAATATGTAGCATCAATGGGTATTCTATGTCATCCCAATTATACTGATGAGAAAGCTAATGGTGTAGGAGTAAGTACTGATCCTATATATCAGACAGAAGATACTTATTATCTAAATACGCAAGTGGGTGAAAATTTAGTAACTAACCCAGACGCGTTTTCTGCACCTGAAGAAATATTGCTGGACAAATACTCAGTGACAGATGATGATTATATAGTGCTTAGATATTCTAGCTTACTAGATGATGAACTCGTAATGGACGAGGAGTATTTGGATCAAATGAGAGATTTCCTAACAGTCATACATGATGAATTTCAAAAGCTTTACAACGCGGAAGAAAGCGAGGATTTCGCCATGGACATAGAGTATAAAATAACAAAAGATGATCAATTGGTTATTAAGCAAGCAAGACCATGGGCTACTTTTTGGTCCAATATTAAATTGTCTGTCCAAAATCCAGAGGTTGATGACCTACAGTTTTATCCAAATCCTGCAGAAGACTATCTTAATATAAATTGTTATTGTGGTGCGACAAGCATTGTTATATTTAACTCAGAAGGAATACCAATTTCAAAATACAAAGTTGATTTATCGTATGCTATTGGCCAGATTTCTACCCGAAGGTTAACTACAGGAATGTATATTATTGCAGGCTTTGATGATAATGGTGAGTTGTATTTTTCTAAGAAGATATTTAAACAATAACAATCCGATTACACAGTATTTTTGTTTTAGAAATTGAGTTGTTAATATCCTATTTTCAATCAATCATTATTGCATCTTTACAATATATTATATTTATAACTCGATCTTCAAAATAATAGATGACCTCATACTCACTTTTCGAACTCAACGAATATATCAAGCAAGTGATGGCGCTCAATTTCACAGAACCTATATGGGTTAACTGTGAGATCAGTCAAGTAAAAGAAGTGAGAGGTCAAGTATACATGGAGGTAGTTCAACATTCTGAAGGTGACAATCTCATAAAAGCGCAAAGTGCTGCAGTGATATGGTACAAGTCATTTCTCTTTATAAAAAAGAAACTCGGCGATTTATTACCCGCTATTCTTACCGAAGGGACAAAGGTAATGTTGAAAGTAACAGTAGAGTTCCACGAACGCTATGGACTAAAACTTAATATAGAGG